>Ga0180438_10011856_pt1 | contig 10454 bp, 7 predicted proteins | sample SS_ome_12_FD_132455 | JGI IMG/M metagenome (GOLD analysis project Ga0180438, IMG submission 132455) | Hypersaline lake sediment archaeal communities from the Salton Sea, California, USA - SS_3_D_2 metaG | ecosystem: Environmental > Aquatic > Non-marine Saline and Alkaline > Hypersaline >... | reverse complement strand
CGTGGCCACATCTCTGATCCGCCAGGTTGCAGAAATCTTGTAGGTTTGGGGGAGATGTGGATAGTCACCAATCCGGAAGCCGAGCCTCGCCACGGGCTCGCGAAGTCAGACACGTTCGAGCCGCTCGACGGCCAACTCAACCTCCTCGACCACCACTCCTCTCCCCCCCCGTATAAGAGAGAAGACTCTCCAACGACAGGGCCACGCCACGAAAAAACGAAAGTGCACACGCTCGCGACCGGCACCCTTGAGAAGCGTCATGGTCCCATCCCTGGACGGCTCCTCCCCCTCGACAAGCGCCTGGTGCCAGTCCCAGAGCTCCCGGCTGTCTGTCAGTTCGCGCCTCAGGACAAGGTTGCGGCACGCCGTGCGGCCAGGGTGCTTGCGGACGAGGAGCTGGTTGCCATCCCCTACCACCATGATCTCCGTCGCCGATTCAAGCCCCTCGACGTCCAAAAACAACCCCTCCATCACTCCACTGATGGCGACGTGCCAGACAACTGCGCGCTTCTCCAATTGCCCCACCCAGAAGGTGTACAGAATGTTGTGCAGTGTGCGAGGACCCACCCCCTTCACGCCCTCGATCTGGCCCAGGGAGGCAAAGCGCCCTGCTGGCAGTTCCTCGCGCCGGGCCAAGATGCCGCGCGCCGTGGGCAGGTTGATCCCGTGTGACGAAGGACGACCAAAGCTAGGATCAGGCTGGATCGTCTCCCGGATCCGGACAGGGTCGTCGACGGTGTTGAAGAACTCGAGCACGTCGCGCGCCGCTGTATCGACATCCATAGTCATGTCTTTTCACGCCTCCTGTGCCTGTAAAGAGTCCCTCCCATGTAACAAGTTTCTGGCGCGAAACAGCAAGCGAGTTTCGCACCGAATACAAACTAGGACCACTGTCCATTCCCTGGTATCAGAAGACCAGAGAACCTTGCTGCACAACGATGGCGTAGCCTGCCGCTGAGATGCGAACCTGGACACAATTGCTCCAACTGAAGCGCCGAAAACTGCGCCGCTTTCCCGCGCTGCAAAGCAGTGCGGGGTTGCGGGCGGAAGTCGAACCTCAAGGGGGCAGGATGCCCAGCGATCTGGCCCGGGTGACTGCATCCACCCGGCTGTGGACGCCCAACTTGCCATAGAGGTTGCGCGTGTGGGACTTGACCGTAGAGAGCGAGACAAAGAGCCGCTCCGCGATCTCGGGGTTGGTGAGCCCGCGGGCCAGGAGGGCCAGCACCTCCAGCTCACGGTCGCTCAGGGGCTCGACGAGAGCGGACATGTCCACCGCCTGGCGCGCTTCCTCAGGCTCCCAGCCGGCCAGGAGTTGGCCCACATAGTGGGGGGCGATGCCCAGGTTGGCCGCCCTGCGTAGCAGGTGCGCCATGGTCGCCCCCTCGTCGAGGAACACGCGCGCGTACCCCTCCGGCCGGGCCAAGTGCAGCGCCCGTCCCAGTGCCTCCAGGGCCCCGTCCTCGTCGGCCACAGCCCCCAGCGCCAGGGCCTGCAAAGCCAGGATCTCGATCACCGTGCCCATGCGGCCGGCAGTCTCCGCTGCCGGGCGCAATGACTCCAACAGCGCCAGGGCCGCGGCTGGTTCGTCCTGGGCCAGCAACACACGCACCAGCGTCAGGTCCTCGAACTCGCGCAGGTATTCGGTCTCTCCGAGCTGGCGATAGTCCTGCGCCCAGCGGGCGGCCGGCTCGAGCCGGCCCTGCGCCAGCCAGATACGCGCCTGGTGGGCCTCAATCAGGGTCGATACCCGCGTTATGTCAAAATCGCGGGCGATCTGGATCGCTCGCTCGATGGCCACCAGCGCCCCCTCGTCGTTGCCCCGGGCCTGCTGGATCCGCGCCAACAGGGCGTGACCGATGCCAAAGCTGTCGGTCGTCCCGCTCCGGCCCAGGAGATCCAGGCTGTCGATCACGTACCGTTCCGCCTCCGGCAGGTCATTCTGCTCGTACAGGATCTTGCCCAGCTCCAGCCCCGGAAAGCCAGCCATCGAGGTGGGGGTGCCGTCCACAATCGCCAGGTCCCTGGCCTGCCGGCACGTTTGATTTGCCTGGCGCAGTTGCCCCTGCACGATCAACACTTCGGCCAAGTTGCAGAAAAGGGGCGCCGCGACAAAGCCTAGTTCCGCGGTCCTCGCAGCGGCGATCGCCTCCGAGAGAGCCCGGCTCGCCTCCGCTACGTCGCCGGCGCGAAAGTGCGCCATGCCCAGGATGACCGTCACGCGCATGCGCATGATCGCGTGATCGGGCAGATGGGTCAGGGCCCGGTGGGCAAGCTCGATGGCCTGCTGCAGGTCGCCCCGGACCGCGGCATACGAAGCCCGGTCTACCATCACCGAAGCCAAGATCTCCTCTGCGTCCGGCAGCGAGGGATCGCCGGGGATCGAGTCCTCGAGTTCCTCCAGGATCCGCTCGGTCCTGTCCCTCTGCCCGATGACATAGTACACCCGGGAGGCAAAGAGCCGCAGCCGGGGCCTGGCGCGCAGGGCGTCGTCGGGCAAGGCCGCCAGCCATTCGCGGAAGATGGCCACGTTGACGCTTGACCAGGCGCCCACCCGGGGAATGGCACGTTCGATCATCCCGGCGGCCAGGTCAAAATCGGGGATGGCCAGCGCATAGTGCACAGCCTCGACGAGCAACGCATTGCCCTCGTGCCACGCCGCGGCCCTGCGGTGCAGTGCCGTCACCTGGTGTGGCGCGGTTTCCTGCAGGCGGGCGCGCAGCAGCCCGCCAAAGAGGCGGTGATAGCGGTACCACTGTCCCTCCTCGTCCAACGGTACCACGAACAGGTTGGTGCGCTGCAGGTGTTCCAGGATCTCCCGGCTCGAGGCAAAGCCGCCCCCCTCCTCCGGCGCCCGGTCCAGCAGGGCATCGCACAGGGAGGCACACATCCGCTCCAGGATACAGGTCCGCAGCAGAAAGCGGTGGACCGCTTCCGGCTGGTAGGCCAGGACCTCGTCGGTCAGATAGTCGAGGATAAAGTGGTGCCGCCCGGAAAAGCTGTCGATGAACTGGGAGACCCCCTCCTCTCCGCCCTCCGCGACGCGGGACTGGAGCGCGACCGCGGCCATTTGCAGGCCCGCAATCCAACCCTCGGTCCGGGCTTCCAGGGCAGCGACGTCGGTGGTTTCGAGGTCCAGCCCCATGACCTGGTTGAGGAAGGCGGTCGCTTCCGCGGCGGTGAAGCGCAGGTCGTGCTGGCGGATCTCGGTAACCTGGCCGCGCCCCCGCAGCCGCGAGAGGGGAAGGGCGGGGTCCTGGCGCGAGACGATGACCAGGTGCAACTGGGGCGGCTGCCGTTCCAGCAGGAAGCCGACGGCCTGGTGAACGCCCACCTCGGCGATGGCGTGGTAGTCGTCGAGCACCAACACAAAGGGCTGGGGGTGGGTCGCGACGTCGTTGATCAGTTCTGTGAGCAGCAGTTCGACGGGGGGCAGTTGCGGGGCCTCCAGCAGGCGTTGGGCCGCCCCCCCGATCCCGTCGTCGATCCAGCGAAAGGCTGCGACCAAATAGTCCAGAAAGCGAGCGAGGTCGTTGTCTCCCGCGTCGAGAGAGAGCCAGGTCACAGGCCGGCCGGTGCTGCGCAGCCAGGCGTTGGCCAGTGTGGTCTTGCCAAAGCCGGCCGGTGCGCAGATAAGGGTGAGCTTGCGCCCTAGCCCCGCGTTCAGCCGTTCGATCAGGCGCGGGCGTGGCACCAGGTCGGGGCGGATGGGCGGGGTATGGAGTTTGGTGGTCAGGAGTGGCATGGCCGTTTACCCGGTCCCCTGTAGGGACGCAGCATGCTGCGCCCCTACAGCTAGACGACGCGGCACTTGAACAAGCAACGGGTATCCTGTACCGGTCGAGGCATATATCACCTCTTCCACAGTGCGTGGGCCGATGTAAGGACTCAACGACTCTATGGCCTACTGATTATATAGCAATCGACGCAGAGGGTCAAACTGGTACATCGGAACCCTGGTTCTGCACCATTGCCATTCCGAGGGGCGCTCCGCCAAGCGCGGGCAACGAAGGAATCCCCTCCAGAATCCTACTGTGCGGCAGCCTCTGCCCGCGCCTTGATGCCCTTGAGCATCTTGGGCTGCATGATCAGTGCGCCCACCTCAGTGGGGATGCCCAGGCTCAATGCGCTTCCCAGCCCGGGACTGTAATCGCCGCGCCAGCGGACGATGAGACGGGTGCTGTCCTGGTCGGCCTTTTCCAGGACATACACCCAACTGTTGTTCAGATAGTTGGCCGGCATGGCCTCCGAGAGTTCAAAGGTGTCAGCAGTATCCCAGTCGACACGGGCCAGCAGCACCAGCAGCCGGTCCGGCTCGAGGGCCATTACCTCGAAGGGGCCCTGTTCAAAGATCCGGATCGCGTCCCCGACTTTCAGATCTTGCAGTTCGGGGATGATGCGGTCCGCAGAACGGTCGCCCTCGTAAAAGTTGGCGCCTCCCAGGAACTTGTAGACCCAGTCGTAGGTGTACCAGCCGGCGCGCCCATAGCCGATCTGCACCAGCCAGGGCCAGACCCGCTCCGGCGGCGCGTTTATGGTGATAGCTTGGGTGTAGCCCGCCTTCACGGTGGGCACCAGGTCATCCCCGGGCAGGACGCGTCCAAGCTCAGCCTCGGTCGCCCCCCAGCGATGGCTCCGCGGCCGGAGCACGGCGAGGTAGACTCCCAAGACGACCGCCACGGCTGCGGCCAGGATGCCGAGAATTCCAAGGATCACCATCCGCTTCGTACCTCCCCAAGAATCGCTCTCGCCGGTCCTCCAACAGCCCAGGACCGGGATACCGGCGAGACGGCAGAATGGACCTCCGGGTTGCGTGACGACGGCGCCGCGGCGTGAGTATATCATGTCATAGATGGGCTGTCAATGGGAGACGCGGAGGATGAACGAGCCCACACCATCTACCATCAGGCGCGGCCTTGCGTTCTACTTGAGGTCATCGGCAAAACGTGATAGAATCTGGATAGTTGAGATACTTCCTTGCCTCATAAAATCTGGTCCTTCAGGCCCACCTGAAGGAGGTGTTGGGGTTTCATCCGAACCAACTGGGCAATCGCACCCTCCACTGAGAGTAGACCCAGAGAATGCAAAGGGAGGGACTGCGAATGCACAAGCTGACAGATACCGAGCAAAAAGCACTGCTCAGCGCAGCCCAGCGGGTCCACAGCTACAAGCTCATGCAGGCCAAAGGCTACGAAAGGCTTGCCAGCAAAGCTGGGGATGAGCGGGCAAAGCGGCTGCTGACGGGTATCAGCGCTGGCGAGGCCGAGGACGCCGAGCACTGGGCGGAAGGCATCCAGACATTGAACAAAGGACGTGAGACGCTCAGCACCGCTTGGCTCACGGACTTGCGGATCCGGCTGATGATGGGCATCCTGGGCACCAGGGGATTCTTTGAATGGGCCATCATCGCCGAGGATGAGAGCGTCGAAGACCTGGCCATCCTGGCCGGAAACCTGGCCGACCGTAACACCTCCGCCACCTGGACCCGGATTGCGTCCGATGAGCGGCTGCACATCGAACGGATCAAGAAGCAGGTTTTGGGCATGGAGGGCTGGGAGATGGGGGGCGGCGGGGGCGTGCGTGACGTGATCTTTGGCGCCAACGACGGTCTGGTCTCCATCCTCGCCCTGCTGGCCGGCGTCTACGGGGCGGCCACGGAGAGCCGCCTGATCCTCATTGCCGGGGTGGCCGGTGCCGTGGCGGGGTCCATCTCCATGGGGGCCGGCGCCTACCTCTCCTCCAAGTCGGAGCAGGAGGTAACCGAAAAGGAGAGCGAGCGGAAAGGCATCCGCAAGCGGCGCAGTCCTGAGGAGACGCAAGCGGAACTGGTGCGGTTCTACCAGGCGCGGGGCTTTGAGAAGCAGGAGGCCGAGGCCATCGCCCAGCGGGTGAGCGCGCAGATGGAAGTGGAAGCCGAGTACACCGTCGGCGAGGAGCTGGGCCTGACCTCTGAGGAGGCCTGGCCCCCCTGGAAAGCCGCTGTCCTGACCGGTCTGTCCTTCGCCATCGCGTCGGTGGTGCCCATCCTGCCCTTTGCCATTCTGGAGGTCACGCCTGCAGCCATCACCGCTGCCATCGCCAGCATCGCCGCCCTGTTTGCCGTGGGCGCCAGCAAGGCGACCTTCACCCGCAAAAGCTGGGTCACCAGCGGCCTGGAAATGATGGCCATTGGAACGCTGGCAGCGGCGGCTACCTACGCCATCGGGCTGCTGATCCCAGAGTAGTCGCCACGCTCCTGCGGACACCAGCAACGGGAGGGAGGCTCAATACCTCTCCCAATCGGTGTGGATGTCGTCCACCCGGTTGCTGACCCTCACCTCCCGGATGAGCCGTCCGTGCGCCTCCCGTTCCCGATTCTCGATGATCACGTCGGCAAAGCGCTTGACCACGTTGACATCCACTTCGCGGTGGATGTCAACGCTCACGATTGGGATCAGGGTACGATTGGCTACCCTCGCAGCCGAGGCCTGGTCAGCGTAGTACTTGTGGAACAGCCTCGCGTCCATATGGGGGATCATGTTGTCGAGAAAATCCCCCAAGATGACCGGCACCACGTCGTTGGGCAAGGCGTCCAGCGTCTTGGTCAGGAACACGCTCACCGCGGTGGGATCTTCTGGGGATAGGACCGGAACGTCCAGCCCCGAGAGGCCTGACACTCCGGTGACCCAAGCCACCTTTGTCCTGGGGGTAAGCGATAGCTCCATCGGTGCCGTGGGACCCAGGAGAAGCACCGGCAGGCACGCAGGCTCCAAATGGGACAGAACATCATGGGTGACATTCTTGGCCCCGACGTTGCCTCTGAGAAGAATGGCCACCACCCGGTACTGATCGATTGGCTTCTTCAGGCCCTTCAGGAAAAGCGCACGGCTGGCAAAGGAGAGGATCTCGCCAACCTTGGGCACCCTCCCCAGGAGTCTGTACAGATAGAAAAGGTTCGCGATCATGCCCGCGGCAAAGACGAGAAAGAGCGACCAGAACATGAACTCTGGAAAGAAGGCATAGCTGGCTACCGACACCAGGATCCAGGCCACACCGATAAAGTGGGGCACCGGACTTGTGGTTTCCGAACCGACCGTGATGAATATCAGACCAGCCAGTACCAGCCAAACCAGCAATACGGGGAGAGCGGTTGCCGCCATCAGGGTCGCCAGTAGATGGACCATCCCTCCCAACGCAACAAAGACGCCGATCAGGCTCTGGTTCCTGGAGTGATTGTAAAGGCCCGAGATGGCCGACCCACAACCCAGGACAATCCAGCCCGCCGGAAAGAGCGCGGGGTAAAAAACCAGGCTCAGCAGGGCCAGCACCATGCTCACAGAACTGCTCAGAAGGCTGATCCGGTCGCGGTGCCAGAACCCATGATTCATAAACCCCGCTGACAGGGCCAGGGTCCACACGGCCCAGACCTGCTCCGCGGTCAGTCTATCCTGGGCCAGGATCGTTGCCAGAAAGGCGAGAGAGAAGCTTGCCGCAAAGCCGATCCAGACCCGCACTTCAGCGTGCGTATGATCCTGCACTGTCGTACACCTCCTGCCAAGTGAAAAGACCTTGAGAACCGAAGTCAGACTTGCCCGCTCCGGGGAGGCCTGCCAACAGGATCATGCAGCCCCTGGGCACTGTTTGGATGTCGGCCAGCGGAATGGCGCACCTCCCTACCGAAAGACGGTGAGGGTCGGGTACACCTCGATGCCGCTGCCGGTGATGTCGTAGGGCCGCGGCTGGTTGTCGACGGCCAGCCCGCGCATCTTGGTCACCTGGAACATGCGGCTCCATTTGTCACCTCTCATGACCGTCCGCATTAAGATCACGCCCTGGACCAGGTATTCCTCGAACTGGTGCTCCCGGTCCAAGCCGGTGCCGCGCAGCTCAGAGATCAACAGGTTCGTGCAGTCGTTCTTGCGAAAGTCGGCGATCAGGTCCCGCATGGCGTAGATGCGCTCGATCTCGTCCGGATATTGCAGGGTAAAGATGGTCACCGGGTCGATGACCACCCGCCTGGCCCCGATCTCCTCCACCCCGTCCCGCACCGCCTCCAGCAGCTTGACCAGCTTGAACTCCTTCATGCCCAGTTGCAGGAGCCCGGCCCGTTCTGTGGACGCCGTGCGGACCGGCGAGACGTTGATGAAGAAAAGCTTCTTCTCCTGCTCCAGTTGGTGCAGGTCCCATCCGAAGGAGGCCATGTTCTTCTTGACGTCCTCAGGCTCTTCGTCAAGAGTTATGTAAATCCCAGGCTCGCCGTGCTGGGTGGCGCCCGTATAGAGATACTGGATGGCAAACGTGGTCTTGCCACTGCCAGGCCCGCCGCTGATTAAGATGGTGTGGCCCTGCGGGATGCCGACCCCGCCAAGAATCGTATCGACGCCGGGGATGCCCGTTTGCACGTAATCAGACATGGTCTCCACCTCCGATGGTTCTCTGTCTCCCCAGCCAGGCGCATGGTGAGCAAGAGCACCTTATGTCGCCAGATCCCAAGCAGACTGGCTGGCCCAGAGGACAGAAAAACCGACCACTTCCCGGGAAGGGTCCCAGTCTGGGGCCGGCTTTCAGACTTGCGTGCTAACCTCCTACGCGAACTGCGGTTGCGACGAGAGGGCTACGGTGGCCTGATGGTAGTCATACTCCTGCGGACTGTCCAGTCAATTAGTACAAAGTGCACCTTAAACGCTGTTTGTGTCCATGATATTACTACAGAATCGAGACCTTGGCAAATAGAATGGCGGTATGGAGGAGCAAGAGGTCATCCTGCAAGCCCCCACACCGCCTTCGGCGAGCCGCTTTGCTCAGCTCAGCCCCTTCCCCCTCGGAGCCGTGCCGATGCTACCGCGAAACATCCTCGCCGCTGATGCTCAGCCTGAATGAGTCAGGCTCTGCACCCTGATGCTCGACCACCACGTAGTAGCGTCCTGGATTGCCGAGGCTTCCGGCCCAGAAGAGATCTCCTGGTTCGTTCTCATTCTCGGTACCGCGCCCTACGGGCTCGATCTCCTCACCCATGGCCCAGGCCCGGACTTGTTCCCCGGTCCAGACGGCAAAGACCACAGCGTCGTCGGGTTCAGCGTCCAGCCAGATCTCAGTGGGCGTAGCGACCCAGATGGCCACCTCGTCGCCATCCTCGTCCTCCTCGTACCTGTGATGCCCTTGGTACTGGAATGCATACCAGTAGACGTCACCTTCGGAGATCGGGATCCATTCGTCGCTGGGCGCCAGGGCCTTGTCCGGGCCGGTTCCTGATACAGCCTCGGCCTCGACCGGGGTTGGTTCCTCGGCTTCGGCGGCAAGTTCGGCCGCTTCCTCAGGTATAGCAGTGGGAGCGGTGAACAGAACATCAGGACCGCCGATGTCGAGGGTATAGTAGGCCGTGCCAGGCCCCTGACCTGTGTGCTCGACGACGACATAGTAAGTGCCAGGCTCCTCGAAGGTGCCGCACCAGCAGAGATCGCCGGGGGCATGCTCATCCTGGCCACCGCGGCCCACGGGCTCCACTTCCTCCCCAAGAGCCCAGGTGCGGACGTTCTCGGGCGTCCAGACGCTGAAGGTGATGCCCTGATCGGGTTCAGAATCGAGCAGGATCTTGATGTTGGAGCTGACCCAGTAGGCTTCCACCTCGTCCTCTTCGCCTTCGACGTCCTGCATTTCCTGGTGACCCTGGTACTCGAAGGCGTACCAATGCTCTTCACCCCTGGTCAGCGGCGTCCACTCACCACTGGGAGCCAGGGCATCGTCAGGTCCGGTGCCACCTGGGGCATCCGCCAGGACAAGCGCCGGGCCGAACAGACAGACGATGATCACGACAGCCAACAACTTGCTCATTTTTACCAACATCTTTTTGAACCTCCTGTTCTTTTTGTTTTGTCCATTCGTCATTTGTGCACGCTTTCCCCTGTCCACATCCCAAGAGACCCTTACATCGTGAACACTCCTTTCCAAGCCCCTTCAAGGGGTTTTCCTGGGGACGATCCTTTGCCTGCGGTTGACGATGTCTCTCGTCCTCACCTTATCTTGACCAGGAGATGGCCCGCTCACCCAGATGGGCATATTCCAACTTCAGACCATCCAATACTCCTTCGAACATGGGTCGTTGCGCGCTGCCATTGGCCTGCATGATCCACAGCTCCCACTTGCCGCTCCGGTCGGTGAGAAAGGCCAGGTATTGGCCATCAGGCGACCAGGCCGGGGCAGCGCTGTTGCCCAGGTCGCCGCCCGGTTTGCGGGGCGTGTCGGTCAGCCGCGTCGGATTCCGGCCGTCCGCATCCACGACATAGACCTCCCAATGGTCGTGCTGGCGCCGGGTAAAGGCCAGCCGGCTGCCGTCGGGCGACCAGGCCGGGCCCGTGTCGCTGGCGTCGTGCGTGATGAGATAAGAGACCTCGCCGTCCTCGTTTTGGACGCGCAACCCTTGTTCGTCGGCGTAGGCGATGCGGTCACCGGATGGAGACCACTCGGGTGCCAGGCTG
>Ga0180438_10011854_pt1 | contig 10455 bp, 6 predicted proteins | sample SS_ome_12_FD_132455 | JGI IMG/M metagenome (GOLD analysis project Ga0180438, IMG submission 132455) | Hypersaline lake sediment archaeal communities from the Salton Sea, California, USA - SS_3_D_2 metaG | ecosystem: Environmental > Aquatic > Non-marine Saline and Alkaline > Hypersaline >... | reverse complement strand
CCGCCCGCCGCCTCGTGAAGCGGTTTCTGCTCCATGTACGGCAGGATCTGATAGAAGACGCCGGCCGCTTGGATGGGAGCGACGTGAGGGCTGAGGTCATCGTCAAAACTTGGGTAACACTTGCCCTGTTGGCGGCCCCCCGTAGGCATGCACTTGAACAGATCGTGATGGTTGTGCACGGCCAATCCGATCTGTTTCAGATTGTTCACGCATTGGGCCCGCCTGGCTGCCTCCCGGGCGGCCTGGACCGCCGGGAGCAAGAGTGCGATCAAGATTCCGATGATCGCAATCACCACCAGCAGTTCCACCAGGGTGAAACCGCGGCGCAAGAAACGACACTGACACTTCATCTTCAGTCCTCCCCATCAAGCCTGAGAAAAAAGGACCCCCATGAGACGATCACGCAGCCAAATGCCCGGAAAGAGCTCCGCCTTTGGCGGCATCACCGGCCCCCGCCACCTGCCAGAACCCCATCGCATATAGCAGACGCTAACACAGATTCGATCCACATGCAAGGGTTTTGCGGTGAATTTACGGGGGGCTACCATCCCCCCTCCCGGGAGTAGCCGCGTGAACGGAAAGATACTTGTTCAGCGCCGGCTTGCCTGCTGCGGCAAGCCATCGGCCGCCCGCGCCGCTGCCTGTCAGGGGCTACTCTTAGAGCGGGCGAGGCCCTCGTAGTACCGCAACTGTTCCGTCAGCGCGGCGGCCAACTCCCGGTTGCCGGACTTCCCGGCCATCACGATTGCTTTTTCCGTCGACGTCGCCGCAAACTCGAAGCGGCCCTGTTGGGCATACGCCGTGGCGAGAATCACAAAAGCGTTGCTGTCGAGTTGTTCCCCTGCCGTACGAATCGCCCATTCGGCAAGCCGAGCCGCTCGGCCCGGATCGCGGAGTTTCTCATCGGGGCACGTCACGAGCAGCGCCGCCAGGTTGAGATTGGCCAAGAAGTAATTGGGGTCGATCTCAATCGACCGTTCGTAATTCACGATCGCCTGGGCAAACTCCTCCTCCTGGTAAAGCTCATGAGCTCGCGCGCCGAGTGCCAGGGCGAAGGTTGCGCGGCGCTCGGAGCACTTGCCCGCGCTGAGCACAAACGCCCGCTGGGCAAGCTCGACGGCCCTGCTCCTGTCGCCCAGCGTTCCTTCGGCAATGGCCAACTCCCTGGCAAAATCGGCAAGGATCTCGATGGCGTTCGGCCGGAGCTTCAAGGCCGTTTCAAAGTTGGCCAGCGCCTCCGGAATCTTTCCGCTCCGGACGAAGTTCTCGGCCAGCACGTCGTAAGCCCTGGCGTTGCCGGGGTCGACGTGAATGCACTGCCGCCAGACCGTGAAGCTGTCACGCCAGGTGCGAATCTGCAGCACGCTTCTCGCGGCCAGCGCCACGACGAGAGAGAGCCCCAACAAGCCAAGCCCGGCCACCGCGGCAGGCTTGCGGATACGGCTCGCCAGGAGGGCCAGCGCCGCGGCGATTGCCACCGCCAGGCCCATGATCGGCAGATACAGGAAGCGGTCGGCGCGGTGAATGTGATGGGGGATGAGTTGCAGGCTTGGAGACAAGGCGACCACGAACCAGGCCACGCCGAAGACGACCAACGGCTGCCGGCGAAAGGCCCAGAGGGCGGCGGCGGTGGCCAAGGCGGCGACGAGCCCGAGCAGCACTTCGCCGTCCAACAAGCCGCTCGGCCGGAGCCAGTCGTAGTAAAGCGCGAGGTCTTTCGGCCAAACAATGTTCGCCAGTTGCAGCCAGTACGCGTTGGTTGCGATCAGCGCACGACCGCTCAAAGACATCTGATCCACCGTGGCGATGCCGGGGTCGATCCCCCACTTTTTGGCGATGATCGTCGCCAGGGCAATCCCCCAAAGGAAAGCCGTGCCCGCCAAAACCTTCAGAGGCCTGCGCTCTCGCATTGCCAGGACGTCCGTCAGAACGGCGAGCATCGGAATGACGGCGGCGACGGCGTTGCTCAGACAGGCGGCCGCGCACGAGATCGCGGCGGCGGCGTGGCAGACCCAGGCCCTGCCGTTTCGACCCGCCCTGCCGAAGCGGCGGGCAGTCACGTGGAAATGGATCGTCGCCAGGGCGCCCAAGGTCATCAAAAGCTCTTCCCTGCCCGGGATCCAGGCCACCGGCTCCACGACGACCGGGTGGACGGCAAGAGCAGCGGCGGCAATCGCCGCCGCGGAAATGTCCCGCCGGGATAGAAAGGGATGGCTCGGCCCCGCTCGCTCGCCAAACAGCCGCAAGACCAGCCAAAGCGCCAGCAGCACGTTCGTCAGATGGATCACGACGTTCGTGAGCTTGAAGCCGCCGGCATGACGGCCCCAGATCTGGTAGTCGACGAGAAAGGTCAGCGTGCGGACCGGGTAGTAGCTTTGAATACAGCGCGACGTGAAAATGTGCTTGAGGTTGGCGAGCGTGACCTCTCTGATGTATTTGTTATGGACTACCTGCGGCAGCGTGTCGAAGTCGATGAAATCATGATTCCAGACGGGATGGAAGACGCCGGCCACCAGCGCAGCCAACACGAGCACCACCGCCGCCGGGAACCAGCGAGCCGGCCTGGGCGCGATCGCATTCTGCTGCTGGTCGCCCAGCGGTTTCTCGGCACCGTCGGCCACGCTAGTCCGACCTCAAGAACTCGATGCACAGGCTTGGGACTTCACCACTAGCCTTTATCATAGTGCGCGGAAGGAGATGCGTCTACGACCGCCCTGTATCTTGTCTCGGAAGGAAAACAGCTTCGGCCCGCACCGGCACTTGCGGCGACGTCCCGCCGGCTAGGGGCCGGGCTCCGCCGGGTGTTCCTTCTCGCCAGGCCCTTCGTCCGGCGAAGGGATCGCGACCCCGAGCCTCTCGGCCGTCTCGAGATGTTCCTTGGCCTCTTCTGCCCGGCCATGCCGCACCAGCAGCAAGCCCAACCGCGCATGCGCTTTGCCGAGGGCCGGCGACAGCCGCAGCGCGCTGCGATAGCAGTCGATGGCTTCAAGGTCGTCGCCCCCCGCCTCGAGGACGTAACCGAGATTGAAGTGCGCGTCGGGGTCCATGGGGCTCAGCTCAACTGCCGTTCGAATCTGTTCGATCGCTCGATCGACTTCCTTCAGCCACGCCAGATAGAGGACCCCCGCGGCCATGTGGTCGTCGGCCCTTTTGAGGCCGGCATCGACCGCCGACTCCAGAAACTCCCGCCCCTTGTCGGTCCTGCCCTGGTTGAAGAACTCCTCGGCCAGGTCGAGACGGGCCGCGGCGGGGCCTTCCATAAACCTGGCGAGGTACAGGTTGAGCGCGGCTTCCGCTTCCGCCCGCTCGCCCAAGCCGTCGTACGCCAGATAGAGCGCGCGATACGGCTCGCTCTCCTCGGGCTTCATTGCGGCCGCACGCCGTGCTTGGGCCACGGCCGCCGCGTAGTTGCCCAGCCGACACTCCACTTCGGAAAGCATCGTCGAGACCCTCGCCGAGGCATCGCCGCGGGCGACGAGTCGGTCGAGCAGCTCCTTGGCGGCAGGCCAGTTGCGGAGAGCCTTCAAGTCACTCGCCCTGAATTCCAGCATCAGCCGATTGTCCGGGTCGAGCTCGAGTACGCGCTTGAACGCTTCCTGCTTCTCCGCCGCGCTGCGGGCGTGCTGCTCCAGGAAGAACCACGCGACGGTGCAGTCCGGATGATGGTTGAGAACCTCGCGGGCAAGCGATCGCAGTTCACGCGACATTTCGTGTTTGGGATACTCCTCGCGGTTCCAGTTCCAGCGCAAGTGGACGGCCGCGTGCCGGCCTACGTAGGTCCGCTGCCAGTCGGGGCAGAAGTATCCCCACTTCGGCCCGGCCAGAAAGAGGAACGTCGAACCGACCGCATAACCCAGGATGCACCACGTGGCAACTCGCCCCCGGCGATCGCTCCCCATCCGCTCGATCATCATCGCGCTGAGCGGGATGGCCGCAAACAGGGTCGAGCTGGCCCAGGTAAACTCGTTCCAGAGCTCGCGGGCATCGAGCAGGGTTACGGGAATCATCACGCCGGCCATCACCAAGAGCAGGAGCCGCACCCGCTCGTCCCGCCAGAACCGCAGCGACGCGGCGGCCAGGCCGAGGTACACCAGGCCCATCACCCAGTTGCACGGCAAGTACGTCGGCCCGTACATGCGAACGCCGATATTCTCCACGATCCAGAAAGGGTCCTTGAAGCAGATCATCAGATCGCCGAGATAGAGAAGCAGGCCGCGGGGCGAGAGTCCGATTTCGCCCACCTTGCCCACGTTCCGCTCGTAGTTGGGTCCGCCGGTCGTAAGATCGACGACCAAGGGCGGCGACATGAGGAGCAGCATCAAGGCCAGTCCGGCGAACATCCGGGGCGACTTGAGCACCTTGAGAAGCCTTCCGCTCAAGAGGACGTATAAGCCGAACGGCAGAAGCAACACCAGAAACACGGTGGAAATCCAATAGCCCAGACCGAACACGAATCCCAAGAGCAGCCAGTCCGTCGCCGCCCCGCGGAGCACGCAGCGGCGCATCAAGAGAATGGCCCACGGCGCAAGTGAAACGACGGCCGGCGACTCGAGAAACACGGCGGCCGAGGCGACCAGGTGCCGATCAACGGCGGCGATTGCCAGCGCGACCAGGGCCGCCCTCGGCCCGAAGAGCGAATCGGCCAGGAAGTAAAGGCCCACCAGCCCGGCCAGGCTCAGCAGCACGAACGCCAGCCGCACGGCCAAGAGGCTGCCGCCGCCCGCCCAGTTGGCCGCCGCCGTCAGGTAGAGCACTCCGAGGGGATGGTTGGAGACCGGGCTGTCCAGCGGCAGGTAAAAATCGTCCGCCTGCAGGGAAATCCGGCGGGCCTCGCGAATGTGGTGCCCTTCGTCGCCGTTGAGCGGCAGGGCGCAGGCATAAATGACGCGGACGGCCATCGCCAAAAGCAGAATCGCGCCTGCCGTGACGCCCCGGGCTCGCCGGTTCGCCACGGTGAGGCGCGACTGTCCACTGGCCGAAAGCGGTTCGTGCAAAGCCAAAGGCGAAGCTGCTTAATGCGTCGTGCCACAGCCGAGGGCAGCCCCTCAGGACTCGCCGCCCTCCGCCTACTCGGAAGTTCCTCCGCTCGCCGCTGCGCCCGCTTCCAGTGTGATTTCAACGTTGTCGCCGGGCTCAACGTCGAAGGTGAACGGCGTGTTCTGCCTGTCGTACTTGCCTCCGAGCAGGTCGACCTTCTCGTCGCTGCCTTCGTCGTCATCATCACCGCCGCCTCCCGGAGCGGGCGCGTAGCAGTACACCGCCACCTTGTACTTGCCCGCCGGGAAGTCCGCGCGGTTCTGGCCGTAGAGCTGGAACTGGCCGGCCTCTTCCACATTCTCGGAGAAAACCTGGCCGGGCACCGGTTGGCCCGACTCGTCCAGGGGGATGAACTCGACAATGTAGCCGAAATCATCGTCGCCACTGCCTTCGCCTTCGTAGACAACCGGCTGCCCGCCCTCGATCACCACCCCGCTCACCGGGGTCCCCGTTTTCGCTCGGGCAGGACCACAGCCGGCGATCCAGCAGCAACAAGCGACCACAGCAAACAACTGACACCATCTCCATGCGCTCATCAGGCATGCCCTTCTTCGTGAGAGGAAATTCCTTGACCCTCGTCGGCCCCTGCCGGCGGCCGCAACAGAGCTACGGCAAATCGACCGGGTTGCCGTCAAAGCGGTGGGACAGGCTGGCCATGATCAACTGGCTCGTGGTGTAGGCAATCGACCGCACCGAGCCGTCGCACAAGGCCACGTTGCAGCCGCCCGGATGCGACGAGCCGAAGCTGTCGAACGTGGACGTGATCGCGTCGGGCCCCGGCTGCTTGTAGCCGTCCATCACCAGGTCATGAAAACCGCCGTCCGTCTTGCCATAGTTGGCCGTGTAGCCGAAGCGGTCGTGCTTGTAGTTGCCGAGCTCGGAAACGTTCAGCCGTTTCTCACCGAACAAGATCACGTTCGACGTGCCGTCTCTGACGTCGGAAAAGGTAGTCTTGCCGAGGCTGGTCGTGTCGCCGTTTTTGACCTCGGTCGGCTGGATCGGCCCCGCGTTCGACTCCGGAATGTCCCAGAAACCGGCGGCCGTGACCGCCCCGCTGTTTGCGTAGAAGTTGAAGGCAACCAACTGCGAGCCGTTGCCGTGCGCGAGGGCGTAGTCGACCATTCCAATCCCCGCCTGCTGCGACGGGACGTCGTCATACTGGTCCGCCGTCGGATCCCACCACTTCCTCGTGGACGAGGTGTAAGTGGAAATGTCGAAGATGTACGGCTGGGGACCCCGCCGGCTCGGGCAGTAGTACGAGGGAATCACCCCTTCCAGCGCGATCACGCCCCGCGTCAACGCGTCGGTCCCGCCGCTGCCGTCGTAGAGGGGTTTTTGCTCCATGAAGGGAAGGATCTGGAAAAACGGCCCCGCCGCCTGCTGGGGACTGAGTTCCGTGTTGCCGTCGATGTCGAAGCTCGGGATTGCGCACGTCTCCGGATCTCCTGCCGACGGAAAGAACTTGTAGATGTCGTGGAAGTTGTGCACGGCCAGCGCCGCCTGCTTCAGGTTGTTGACGCACTGCGCGCGTCGGGCGGCCTCGCGGGCGGCCTGAACGGCCGGCAAAAGCAACGCGATCAAAATGCCAATGATCGCAATGACGACCAGCAGCTCCACCAGAGTGAAACCACGGGACCAAAGAGTACCAGAGCGTGAACGCATGACAGTTCCCCCATTAACGAGAAAGAATCACAGAGGAACGCGCGACCCCATCGCGCCGCTTGATTCCCCTCCCCACCGGAACGCCCAACGCCGCCGAAGCCAGATAGACGGTGCGATCAAGGCATGCCGGAAACGCGATCGAACTGCCACAAAGTATAAATGACGCTGCAATGCCTTGCAACAATCTTCCCAAGAAATCCAAGGGCGGGCCCGACTCGAACGGCCTCCACCGCATGCCTCCGAGGTGGGGTGCTAGTGGGTGCCATCCTGCCGGGCCAGCGTTTGGTAGAAATCGAGGTTCCGCCGCAGCCGGGCGGGGTCCTCCTGGCCCTCGGATTGCTCGGCGATGGTGATTGCCTTTTCCGTAGCCGTCACTGCGGCCTGGTACCGTCCTACCGCGGCATAGGTCGCCGCCAGGATAACAAACGCGTTGACGTCGGGCGTTTTCATGTTCCGCAGCCCGCCCTCCGCCAATCGCAGCGCCTCCTGGGGGCTGCGGAACCTCGCTTCGGGACAGATCGCCAGCAGCAAGCCCAGGTTGAGCGAAGGCAGCGGCGATCGCGGGTCGGTTCGCAAGGCATTCCCATACGTCTCGATCGCCTGGGCATACTCCCCTTGCTGCTGCAGATCGACGGCGCGGGCGCAAAGCGCCGCGACAAGGATGTGTCGCCGCTCGGGACATTTTTCCCCAGTGAGCGCGTACGCCTCGGCGGCCAACTCCACTGCCCGGCGGCTGTCGCGGTCTTTTCCTTCGGCGAGGGTCAATTCGCGGGCATAGTCGCCGAGGTTTTCGACGCTCTTGGGACTGATCTTCATCACCTTTTCGTATTGTTCGAAGGCCTCCTGCGCCCGCCCCTCCTTGGCGAGAATGTCGCCCAGCACGTTCATCGCCCTGGTATTGTCGGCGTCCGTATCGATGCATCGCTGCCAGGCGGTGTAGCTGTCGCGCCAGGTTTGCACCTGCCGGGAGCTGACGGCAGCCAGCACGAGGAGAAGCGCTGCGGCAGCCACACCGACCGCGGCCGGGACGGCGCGACTGACGTATCGCGCGCCCAGCGGCCGCACGATCGCAGCCACCGCGACGGCCAGCCCCATCATCGGCAGGTACATGAAGCGATCGGCGCGGTGGATGTGGTGGGGGAAGATCTGGAGGCTCGGCGCCAGCGCAACGCACCACCAGGCGATGCCGAAGACGGCCACCGGCCGTCGCCGCAACACCCAGACCAGGCCGGCGGTCACAGCGGCGGCGGCGATTCCCAAGAGCACATTGGGGTCGAAAAGGCCGTCGGGGAAAAGCCAGTCGTAGTACAATGCCAGGTCTGCCGGCCAGAAAAGCGACTTCAGGTCGAGCCAGTACGCGCTGAGGCCGATCCACAGCCGCCCGCCGAGGGAGAACTGCCCGGCGGTGGCCACGTCGGTGCCGGGCCCGAGTCGCTTGCCCAGCACGGTGGCGATGGCGATGGCCCAAAGCAGGGCCGTGCCGAGAACGATCTTCGCCGGCCTCCGCTGGCGGACAGCGACGACGTCGCAGACGACGGCCAGCATCGGGATCACCGCGCCGACGGCGTTGCTCAGGCAGGCGGCCGCGCAGGCCACCGCCGCGGCCGCGTGGTAAGCCAGGGAGGCCCAAGTCCGTTTGGCCGCGGCGCGGCGGCGGGCGGTGAGGTGGAAATGGACGGTGGCCAACGCGCCGAGCGTCATCAAAAGCTCTTCCCGCCCGGGAATCCAGGCGACCGGCTCCACCATCACCGGATGCACGGCGGCAATGCCGGCGGCCGCCGCCGCCACGGAGACTTCCCAGCGCCGCCCGGCCGGACCGGCGGATTCCGCGGACTCACCACCGAAGAGCCGCAGCACCAGCCAGAAGACCAGCAGCACGTTGGCGAAGTGGATCAAGACGTTGGTCAGCTTGAAGCCACGCGCCGTCAGCCCCCAGAGTTCGTAGTCGACCGCGTAGGTCAGACTGCGGACGGGGTAGTAGCTGTGGATGCACCGCGACGTGAGGATGTGCTTGACGTTCTCGCGCGTGAGGCCGTGAACGTGCTGATTTACGACGACCTGGGGGAAGGTGTCGTAGTCGATGAAATCGTAGCCCCAGAGGGGATAGAACACGCCCACGACGAGCGCCGCCAGCACCAGCACGGCTGCCGGCAAGGACCAGCGGGTCGGCCTGGGCGCAGTCTGACTTTGCTGCTGGTCACCCAGCGGTTTCTCGGCGCCGTCGGCCACGCTAGTCCGACCTCAAAAACTCGTTGCGCAAGCCTCCGCCCTCACGCTTACGGCAAAGCACGCGTCAGCCTTCGTCGGCTGCCGGCTCCTCGGGCGATTCATCGTCGTCGTCATCATCGTCGGATGGCGCCGGCGCGCCGGTGGGCTGGGCTCCGGCAAGATCGACGGTGATCGGCGCGCCGCTGACGTCGACCGTAAACGGCGAGGTCTCCCGGCCGAACTTGCCGCCCAACGCGTCGTCGGTCTCCACCATCTCGTCGCCTTCCTGAACTTGATCCACAAGGTAAACGCCGACGCGGTACTTCCCGGCCGGAATTCCCTTATCGGTCAACGGATCGACGACCGTGAACTTGCCGCTCGCGTCCACTTCGGCCGTGTAACTGGACGCAGCCGCCAGATTCCCCGACTCGTCCAGCGGGAAGAACTCCACCTTGTAGCCGCCGTACTCGTAGTCGCCGGAATAGACGGCGGGACTTCCCCCATCCATCAACGTTCCCGTGCACTGCACTCCACCGCCGCCGCCGCAGCCGGCGACAAAGAGGGTGCAAACGGCCAACGTCACGGTCAACCCACTCCAACTCCATGCTCTCATCAGAACGGCCCTTTTCTACTTGGTGCAAAGGACATAGATCCTGCCTGCCGGCGCAACAAAACTCATGCCCGCGCCCGCAGCCCCTCCCCGCAAAAAAAGCCATGCCTCCCGCGTTCCGCAGCGACAGCACTCCATTTAAACGATCGCGGCAAGCGAGGGCAATCCCCTCTGCCGCCCTCGCCACAGGCAAATAAACGCGCGGAGCCGAGCAACCCCTCTGTCGGGTGGGCCCTGAAATGACGCGAGGGGCCTACCTTCTCCTCGACCCCGCGAGGGCGGACAATCCTGCTTGGCGGCCCCTTTCGCACCCGTTAGTCGAGCTCGACCGCGTTGCCGTCGGTCGCGCTGGTGATAAAGCACCAGGTGTGGACGTCGATGTTGTACGTTAGGAAGCGGACCGAGCCGTCGCCCAGGCAGACGTTGAACCCGCTCGGGTGCGACGAGCCGACCTGGCGATCATCGCCGCTGTTCCCATCCGGGACCGGCATCCTGCAGCCGCACACTAAGACGTCCTGGTCATAAGGGCTGGAATAGCCGACGTCGTCGTCGCCCGAACCGCCCAGGTTGTCCAGTTCCAGCCGCTTCTCTGCGACCATCACGAACTGCGACGTGCCGTCACGCATGTTCGAGAAGGTTTTGGTGTTGATCGACTTCGAGTCCTCCTTGTAACCGTAGGAAGGCCAGAAGACGAAATTCTGGGAACCGTTATGGGGAACCACCTGCGAAACCGCGCCCGTGTTGGCATAACCTCCCAGGGCAAACAGGACCGACCTCTGGTAACTGCCGATGAAGGCGTAGTCGATCATCCCGTAATCGCAGGCTTCGTCGGTGGGATCGGCGGACTGGCTGGCCAGCGGGTCCCAGAACTTTTGCGGGTGCAGACTGTTCTTGTGGAGCACCTCCGCGCGGCGGCGGCTGGGGCAGAAGTAGGCGGG
>Ga0180438_10011853_pt1 | contig 10456 bp, 26 predicted proteins | sample SS_ome_12_FD_132455 | JGI IMG/M metagenome (GOLD analysis project Ga0180438, IMG submission 132455) | Hypersaline lake sediment archaeal communities from the Salton Sea, California, USA - SS_3_D_2 metaG | ecosystem: Environmental > Aquatic > Non-marine Saline and Alkaline > Hypersaline >... | reverse complement strand
CGAAAAATACTTAGCAATGAAGGGCGTTAGAATTCCATTCAGGAAGCCAAAACCAGAAGAAGCCAAGATCTTAAACGCAATAGCTCGTTTTGCGCAACGTTGGCAGGAAGCTCTAAAACACAACAGAGAAGTGTTGATGTATCAGGATTTAGTTGATTATGACGAACTTCTGAAGTAAAAGCAACCCAACACACCAACCAACAGAAAAACACCGTTAACAGCGTGCTTTTAAAGCGACACGGTAATAATTAACACCTAAAACAAAAGACATGAGAACAATTTTTGCAAAATTCAACAGTAAATGCGCGGCAACAGGTCAAACGATCAAAAAAGGTGAGTTGATAAAGTTCGATCCATTAACGCGAAAGGCGTATAAAGAAGGCCACGAACCGAAACAACACGACCAAGCGGCCGAAATGATACAGGCCAACGAAGAAGTATATTTCGATAATTGGTGCAGAGAAAACAACATCTAAAACACAAGGCAATGACAACCGAATTACTATGCGAAGGCGTATTGAATGATAATTTGATCCATTACCCAAATGAAGGGAAGATCTTCAAAGGTGGATACATAGCGATAATTGAGGAGCATATACCCGTGAGCGAATGGAGCAACAGAAAGCGGGTAACGCGGTTCAGAAGCAAAGAACGTCTTCAGGCGTACTTGGATAAGCATTACAGAAACAATTGAAACCATAACCATGAGAACAGAAGCAACCACACGAAGCAAGATAAGAAGCGCGAAAAACAGATTGGCATACATGGCCAGAAAACAAGGACTTTGGGAAAACTTCGGACAGGACGAGGTTAGAGCAATGCGAGACCATGAGAATTGCAATCCTTACGGAACACCAGAACAAAGGAATATCGCGGCAATGGTTGACCAGTTTGATAATTGGTGCCAGAACTTCAGTTTAACGGACATTTAAAAACAAAACAGCCATGCATATAGATCAAAAAGTAACAATTTGGACAAGGATTAAATTTCACGGAAACGAAGACGAACAGGAAGACGTGAAAAACACAATCCTCGAAAAACTGAATTCAGGAGCAACAGTAAACGATATTCTCGATAATGATGAAGTAGGGGATATTGAATTTGAAACATTGTACGAAACAAGCGAAGACCTGACCATTGAACAGAATGAAGGCAACGCAACAATTGAATTTTACAACCATGAAGGAGAATTGATATTTGACAACAGCAAAAAACAGTAATTGTCATTTGCGCGACATTCCAGAGAGTAACACGCCATTACATTTGACACTAACGAAAAAACAACCACAAATGAAAACAGTAGTAAGAATTACCAACGATTACAACTCAACAGGCGCATATCAAGAATGGAAGGATGAAATTGAATACTTTGTTAACGATGTATTCAGACTTGAAGTTTGCGTGAGCAACAAGAATTATATCAACACTTGCGAAGAACTTAAAAAGTACAGCTTCAACAGGGAGACAACCAAAAAAACAACGACAGTTATTGCCAGAGGTTATTCGCAGTCTGAATGGCAAGAGTACACCATTCACCACAACGAGGATGATAATTGCGCTGAATTCAAGTCTTTCATTGAGGCGCTTAAAAGGACATTCACTCATAAGAATGACTATTGTGTAGAGAAGTTTGAAAGGGCTGAGATTGACGGCAAAACATTTGACGCGGAACCCCACGACCACACATCATTCAGTATTACTCACATTGAGTTTCCAGACAAGGAGGACGTTAAGAGGGAATACGTTGATATTTACGGAGAGGACTTTGACGAAATCGAAATTAACATTGACTAAGACAACCACAGAACGATGAAAATTCTAAAAGCAACGCACGTAACAGCGACTGAAAAAAGACACCTGAAAGCATTCCTTGATTCAGGATATACACAAGCAAAGGTCAACACTAAAACGTACACCATTTTGAACGGAACACCTTTAGGGGGTAAATGGAAATATGAAATTCGCATAACAACTCCAGAAAGGAATGATTGGGGGCAGAGAGTATTCAGGAATCAAACCGTAACAATTGAAGCTTGAAAACCACAGACGTAAACACAGAATTGAAAAACGAACTGAAAGAACTTCTTTCGGGAATATGGACAGACGCGAACATGGCCTTAGATGATGATTGGGATAGATCTGATGAAGGGTTCGAGGCACAGATTGAATTGATCGAACAGTTCGCAGACAAACACGGAATTCAACTAACAGATAATAGACCATGAAAACACTACTAAACAGCATTAAAAGCCAGTTAGAGACAGCCGATTGGGATTGCGAATACAATCACCCACACAAATGGAATGACAGCGATTCAGAACATTGTTTGGACATTCTTAGTGGGAGCAAATTTCCAATAACAACAATTGCATCATTGGTTGATATTCACTTCGAGGAGATATTGACAGAATGGATGCACAGGGGAGCGGAAGATGAATTTGCACACGTAGCGGCAGACTACATTGCAGACCCTATTGCAGGGATAATTCTAAGCAAACGCAAAACAGCAGTTTACCCAGATTCAGCAACATTTTCAATCCTAAACTAAGAAGCCATGAAAAAGACCTACTACGTAACAGTTCACGGAGCAGTATTCTTTAAAACAGAGGATGAGACAATCGCTTACAGAACGGCTAACCTATACAGGAAGTTAGGACTTGAAGCAGAAGTGACAGATAAAGAACCCATTTAAAAACATTCGTTTGTGGTTGAACGAGGGGGATAACAGTTAACGACACCCCCGAACCGCAGACACCTAAAAACAGACAGATCATGAAACAATTTGAATTAGTACCGAGAAACGGAAGAAAGTCATTCGGAGGAAAGGCCATTGTTGAGGAACGAGAAAACAAGGCTACTCTATTGAGTTACAATACGCCAGTTGCTCATTACGACAAGAGAACGCGAAAAATGGAAATTCCTAAATACCATTCAGCAACAACAGGAACGCACATTAACGCATTCTTAGAGCATTACGGGTTTCCTCCATGCACCAAGAAGGAGTTAGCGGAGAAGTACGGAACAGCAGTAAAATAAACAACCATGAACTCATTTACAGAAAACAAACGAATCGCTCAGGAGCTTAAAGGAAATTACACCTTCAAAAGCCCTTACCACAAAGGCAATAAAAGGCTACCATTCACGGTACATGGAACGGTATCATTCAATGATGAATTTCCAATTGAAGTAACAACGGTAGAGTACAGGGGATGGACGCCAAATGTATTGAACACCAGTTACAAGGCTGAATCCATAATCGAGCAGATCAAAAGCGGAAAACTCAAAAAGGAGAAGCCATGAGCAACCATTGGACAGTAACAGACCCAAACACAAACCAACAGCGAAGGAAAATATCTGAAACGATATTCCAATTCAAAGAAGACCGTGTAATAAATCCTGAAACAAAGGAAACAAGACGGTTCCAAGCGGAGATTGAACTCGAAAAGTATTCTCTTCAGGAGATGATCGACAATTGCGAACCATTTGGATACACGCCCGAACAAGTGAAAACTTGGGTACAGGAAGGTGAAAACTTAGACCTTATTGCGGAATGTATCTTTGAGATGATACCCTGAAAAACAAAAGCCATGAAACACCAACCGAACGGAACAAAAGAGGATATTCAAAACGGAATCCTCCATAGTAAAAACGGGTATTACGTAAGTAATGAGGGAACAAGATCAAACCCGAACTTTCATGTGTGGATGCCAAACGGAACACACGCCATTTGCGATAGTGCCTATTCAGAAATCACTTTGGCAGTTGCCAGATGCAATTACTTGGTACAAATGAAAACAACTGTAAAACAGAAGACATTTCAGAAGGAAACCAGTAGGTAAATTTGACTTAAACGAAACAACCACAGACAATGAAACAGACCGTTTACGAATTCGCCTTAGAGTTCGCGCTTAGAAAACAATTCAAGCCAGAGTTGAGATACTTGAAGGTCAATCGAGTGAAAGACCTGAAGGTGATCAAACAAGTAATGAGTAATTGACAACCACAAAACAGACAGACCAATGATAACGCAAGAACAATACAATAGAACGACTTTCTGTAAAAAGTGGGCTAAGACCCCACAGGAAGCAAAAAAGAAGCTGAGATCGCGTCTAATTGAGGCGTGGGTAAATTATTTGAACGCAAAGGATGATCTCGACAGGAGCGTTGCTATAGATGATATTCGGGAGGCAAAGAATGACTTTTCGATTATTGGTTGTGAGCCGCCTTTGTCATTACTTCAAATGACAACACAAGGAGCGTGGGAGCTTATCTACAAAAAGTTCGGAAAAGAGTTCCTGATTGATTCACCAAGCTACGAACACTTTGCAAAGATGGTCGAGGAGCGATACCTTCTCAACACAGATCAATGGAGGCTGATTCTTAAAGAGTGGGAAGAGAAGGAGGAAATATTACTGGAAACAGCACAAACGCAAGGGTAAATCAAAATGGCACGTAAACGAAAATCAAATTACGCTTTCAAGGTTTTCCGAGATGACATTAATCGAATGATGGAGCAGGAAATGAAGCGCCAGAAAGCATTGACCAAGTACCTATTCACCAAGAAGACAAGAATGTTGAACAAGGAAATCGGAATCGAATGAAAACGATAAAGGAAATACTGATAATGGCGCTTTACATTGCCTATCTTAAAATCAAAGACCTATTGGAATGAAAACCTACCAACTACCAAAAGACAAGCTATCCTTCGTGAAGAATCTATTTCACGGAGAGATATTCAACAGAACCGAAGGAGATAATGCCTTTGTCAAATGCACGACACGGCAACACCAAGTAATTACTTCCTTTGGAATTGAACTCAAACAGGTAAACTTTCAAAAAGACGGGGAATGAAAATCAAACTAACAAAAAGCGAAATAAGCATATTACAGTCTGTACTTGAAGAAAAGTCTAAAGGAGCGGACATAGAATATTCCGATGACGCCAATCTCATTATTGATAATCTTGAAGAGAAGTTTGCCTCAATAATGAGCCTTATAAAAATCATTGACGGGAAGAAATCATGAAAGGATGGAAACTACAACGCCCATCGGGTCCGAACGGCTATTGGGAAATACTCGATGAAGATGGTAATTCAATAGCAACTCTTTACGGAGGGGCTGATGACAAGGAAATCGAAAGAAAGGCTACTTTAATGGTAAATGCTGAAAGGATGTTTGAAGCAATGACTGAGCTGAAAGAGTTCTACACTAAAGCAACCACTTTGCCAGCCGTAAAAGCAAACTTCATTACAAAACAGATTGAAAATGCAACCAACAATTAAGATCTACACCAGAGACATTTTTCTCAGCAAAGAAGCTCAGGAGAAAATGAAAGCAGAAGAAGGGGATTCTCTATTAGTGAACTTCGATGAAGAAGAAAAATTGGTTGAAATTGCAATTGCCCCGAGATTGGACGGTAAGGATGGCTTCCTTTTGTCAAACAATAACGGAACACTTCGAACAGCAAACAGTATGATCAGGAAAATTCCTAAAGGGGAGTATGCTTTAGGGGAGGCTTCATATGACGGAGGTGTTGACTGGTTTGATCTTGAAAAGGTGACTGTTCGACCGTAGGTAATTTGCTGCAACGGTTTAAATATGGTGAGTAACTGACACCCTAAACGTGGCTATAAAAAACAAATGTTTAATCGGCTATTCACTATATTTTGTGTTAGCCATGTACGGAAATATTATGAAGAAGTTTGCATTGACAGCAGAAATTACAATAAGCCTTTACACAGAAGTAGAAGCTGAAACACTTGAGGAAGCTATTGAAATAGCAGAAGAAAGGGATTTGATGACAGTAGTTGGAACGGGTGGCGAAACTAAATATGATACTTGGATGAGTGACGAATTAGACGGTATGCCTGAAAATATTACAGAAGCCTAGTATTATGGCTAACGGTTTGGCTAAAAACAGAAGCGAACTGAACACATACGAACTGATTGCGAAACGCGCCCTCGCTTTTGGTTTTAGGTTTTGTTGTAGGGCGTTTAAAATTCTAACACATGAAAAATGTAAATGATTTAATTGCCATTGTAAGCTACCGAGTTGAACTTGAAGATGTAAATCTTCCAGATGAGGTTTACAATGAAATGAAGGCTGCACAAAACAACGGTGATGATATTGACCCGACAAAAAGTAAATATCCAAAGGCCGCACAGTGGCTTCTTGATAACATTAAAGAAGGGGATTCAACAGATTGGGAGGTTGAACTTGAACACGTAGAATAAATGACCTACAACGGCCAGACTGATATGGCGAGCGACCCACGATGTGACGCGAAGCGGCAACGTCAAGGGTAGCAAAAAGCCATCGTTGGGTCGTTAGCTATATCAATTGTTGGGAAATGTAACGCAAGCTAAACTGATGAGATATGAAAAAGGATAAGAAAGTAGCCCGACCCAGCGTCAGTCTGGCCGTTGGGAAAAATAAGGGCAAGAGAAAGAAGTGTTTATACTGTGGTTACATACCAGCTCCATCATTTATCGTTTACCTTAAGTGTTCTAATTGTGGTGAGTATATCCACTTCTGATTGACCGTCCGCTTGCGGTATTTTTCCCAACGGTTTGGCTATGAAATCGTTTTAATGTTTTATAGCCTTTGTTGTAGGTATGTAAGCCTACGGAATTAGAAACGATAAACTTTAATAATAGATAAAATGGATAAAAATTTAGTAGATACTAAAGTTGCTATACACCAAAAGCAGGTAGAGCGACTAAAAGAATTGGAAAGCGAACTGATAAAAATGATAGCCGAACTTGGTAACGAGGCTATGCAAGATAAAATGCTTGAATGGATGAACCAACGAACAAAATGCAACGAAACGTATGTGGCAACTTTAAATGTAATGACTAAGTAGGCTTATTGCCTACGGCTTTAATAAAATGCAGTAGCGCACTCGAAAACATTGGATAGAAGCAAAACGCCAACCTGCGCTATTCATTTTATTTATTGTTGGCAAACGTTTTTCAATTATGCAACAACAGCAATTTATACCAACAAATCCACTTTGGAATAGAAACCAAATTGTAACCTACATCAATAAGCGAGGTGGCAAATCAAGAGGTAGAATAACATACCTAGAAACCCATTACAATCGAACTGACGGTAAAGCATATCACATTTATTGTGTGCATACTGAAGGACATAAAAGAAGCGCATGGGTTTCTGAGAAGGATATTATCGAAGGCAATTAAATGTTTGCCAACGACCCACGGATAAGGCGAGTTTGGTGCATCGGTGAGGAACGAACCATGCTATCCAAACGTAAAGCCTTAGATGTGCCAAATTAGCCTTATGCTATGTTGGTGAATGTCGATTTCATGGAGCATAAGTTCAACGCTGAAAGCTATCAGTTATTGGCACATATCCGTGGGTCGTTGGAGAAAATCGAGAACGTGTAAAACAAATTGTAAAATCAATGATACCAAAACCCGTTAGATGGATATTAGACTGGATTGAGCTTCCAGTAACTATTCTTACGATTTTATTTATGAGCGAAGATGACAAGTCTTATGCCCGTACTAAGATGGATAATTGGAGATGTGATTGGCGAAAGAATAGTTACTCGTTCAGAATTGCAAGATGGTTTCTACATTGATTTTACTTTTTGTGAACGTTCGACCGAAGGCGATTTTCTCCAACGGTTACAGATATGATGTGTTGCATAGCTGAACTTGATTAAACAAACAACACGAGTTTTTAATTTTTAGGGAGGGATTTACATGAATGCTATTTACAAAAAAACAGGATTAAACAAATCTAATCTGAAGCATTATTGCATGAATCATTGCTATATCTGTGGTAAGACAACTTGCGATAATAAAGTGTTTGATCAAGTAGAAAAATGCGGTATGTATAAACCGATAAAATCAATAGACGAATGGTGGATTGAGCTTAAAAAATTTGTGTATGAAAACGAAACTCCTTATCAAGATGGAGAAGGTGGAATTGATGAGAACTCAGATGCTACTTCTGAAATGCTTGATATGCTAAATACGGATGCTGAAGAACAGATTATGATGATTGAATGCTGGGCAAAAGGAGACACGCCAAAAAAAGCACTTGATTATTGGCTTGAGACTATGCAACCATAATTGCAACATCAAGTTGCAAAAGTGCGGTGGGAAAAATTAAAAACGGAGGTTTAGCACAATGACAACTACGAAGAACAACAGCAATACATTATATCTGATGTTGTGTTTAACGAAGTGGAGTTGTGAAACAATTAAACACAACGTTGCTGCTAAAAGCTGAACCGCAAGCATAGACATATCAAATTAGAACCGTACACGTCCAGCGGTTTTGATTTTAGCAATTGTTGGGCGTAGTTAATTTGATTAAAATGATACTTAAGTTTAACAGAACAGAAGAAACCCCAATAGTGGCTGGTGATTTCGTCATCAACGACCAAATGGAACTCTTAAAAGTTGCCTTGGTTGAGCCGCGAGAGAATGGTAATGAAAAATATTGGTTTACCAACGGCAAGTTTGGGTTAAAAGATGAATCGCATCTTGGCGCACCAGAAACATTTTATCGAAAGGTAAACATATCTAAGTGCGTAGATGTGCTGCTTTAATTACGCCCAACGTTGAGTGTATGAGTAGTGGCGCATACACCGAACTTTTGAATTATGCCACAAACTTTAACGTGCCATTACTTATACACATTGTTGTGTGCAGTACGGTGTTAATCAAAGAACAGAACTATGAATATAAACAAAACTTATTTAGGGGATTGCTTAGAGTTGATGCCTAAATACATTGACGACAAAAGCATTGATATGATTTTTTGCGATTTACCTTATGGTACTACTGACTGTTCTTGGGATAGTATCATTGACTTAGGTAAAATGTGGAGCGAATACGAGAGGGTTGTTAAACCAAAAGGAGCTATATTATTATTTGGAAGTGAGCCTTTTTCATCAATTCTAAGAACAAGCAATTTGAAGGCATACAGAACAGAGTGGTTTTGGAATAAAAGAGCAGCTTCAAATGTTGGTTTGGTTAAATACCACCCTTTAAAGATAATTGAAACAATATCTGTTTTTGGTTTTGAGCCTGTAAACTACTATCCTATTATGACAAAAGGGAAAATGAGAATGAAAGGAGGTAAAGCTAAATGCAATACCATACAATCAGGATTAAAACCAAAATATGAGGCAAGTGATATGTACTATCCTAAAAACTTAATTGATATAAAAAAAGATAGAGGTTTACACCCAACGCAAAAACCACTTGAGTTAATAGAGTATATGATTAAAACATATTCAAAAAAAGGCGATTTGATACTTGATAATTGTGCAGGTAGCGGAACAACTGGATTAGGGGCAAAAAATCTTAACCGTAATTATATTATGATGGAGCAAGACCCCAAATATTTTGAAATTGCAAAGGCTCGTGTTAGCGAGTAGTATTGCACACAACGGTTTGGGTATGGTTTCGTTGCGTGATTGAAACACTACCCTATTGAATTAAAACGAACTTAAATTAAATGAATTACAGTATGAATAAGCAAGAACAAAGCAATGAACTATACCCTGTGTTAGCAACTGGCACGGGCAGTATGGCACGAAAGATTCAAGGGGATAACGGAGATAGGGAAGAAAATGATTTTTACCCAACACCTGAAAGAGCAACTGAAGAGCTACTTAAACGCATTGACCTGAGTGGAGTTGTTTGGGAATGTGCTTGTGGTGATGGAGCGATAAGTAAACTTTTGCCTGACGATACAATAAGCACGGACTTAATTGATAGAGGATATGGAGAACCCAATGTAGATTTTTTGAAAACTCACAAAAAAGTTGATTGGATTATTACCAACCCACCTTACAAATACGCTACTGAATTTGCAAAACACGCATTAGAGTGTGCTGATAATGTAGCATTACTTTGTAAGATACAATTTTTGGAAGGTGTAAAGCGATATGAGTTTTTCAAAAAATACCCACCAAAAAAAGTTTACGTTTTTTCAAGTAGGCTAAAAATTTACAAGAACGGAATAAAGACAAACAACTCCACGATGCTTTGCTTTGCTTGGTTTATTTGGGAAAAATCATTTTCGGGTGAAACTACAATAGGGTGGATAAAGTAGTGCTTGTTGCTAACGGACTAGTATAAGGCAAGTTTACCTTGAATTACAGTAGAATATTAATTAAAAGAACTAAAGAAATGAATACGAAAGACACCATAAAAAAGAGAGCAAATTTGCTTTATACATTGTTAGCAGCTTTTAAAAGGCGCAAGTACAGCCAGTGGGTTGACGTGGGCTGTTTTGAAGTTAGCGGCAAATATTTTCTTATGCAGATGCAATTTCATTTAGATACAAATAAGAAAAGGTTTAGACGTGCGCGGATGGGGTGGGTTAATGATTATACAAGCAAGGCTGAATTATATACAAATGCTAAAAAACACAATGCAGGTTAGCCTTTTTATTGTTGCTAACATGTATATG
>Ga0180438_10011849_pt1 | contig 10458 bp, 11 predicted proteins | sample SS_ome_12_FD_132455 | JGI IMG/M metagenome (GOLD analysis project Ga0180438, IMG submission 132455) | Hypersaline lake sediment archaeal communities from the Salton Sea, California, USA - SS_3_D_2 metaG | ecosystem: Environmental > Aquatic > Non-marine Saline and Alkaline > Hypersaline >... | reverse complement strand
TATTCAGAATTATTCAATGAATTTGAACTAGATTCTTCCTTAATTGATAATTTTTTTATAATCAACAAAAAAAAAAGAAAAAGAAAGGACGGGTGAACAGACCTCTTTCTTTTTTGGCCATAGGAATTTAACATTAAGGAATTTTTTTTATCCTAAAGGATTCTCACAAATAGTTTATTCCGAGAGAATAAAATTATTTTATACTTGTCATTTCATATTTCTTGCAATTTGATCTTTTTCGACAAGTATCATATAAATGAAATTAGTTAAATTACTCATTTGTCGATAATTCGAACAAGTTTAAATTAAAAAACTAAGATCATAAAATTAAATTAAAAATAATAAAATTTAAAATTGAACTAATGATAAAAATTAAAAATATCTTTCCCTCTATTAATCAAGAAGAATTAAAGAACTATAAAGCTCATCTAGCAATAGGAGGAAAAGCTAGAGATAATCGGTTTCCATTGAATGAATTTATTCGAGGAAAATTTAAAGAATATCAGGAAATTCAAAACTCTCAAAATTTTAGTAGAAAATTTATCTTTTCCTTAATATATTATAGAAAAGACGAATGGATGTTCGCAGGAATTTATGAAGTCATTAATGTAAAAAAGATTGGAGATCAATACAAGTATGAAACAAATTTATTAAATTCATATGAAAATTTAATTGGGCGTTTGATTCTGCATTATGTAAAACCACATCCTCAAAATACTTATCTTACTTTTGAAAAAGTTTTTGATAAACTTGAAATTGTTGAATTGCTACATGATAAAATTACACTTGAGAAATTTCCTGGTTTTGAAAATGTGGATATAAGCTATTCAGAGCTTAAGAATATCATAGAATCAGAAGATGACAGTTGGAAATCCGCTTTATCAAATATGCAAGGCATATACTTGATTTCAGACACTAATAATGGTAAATTATATGTTGGAGCTGCTTATGGTGAAAATGCCTTTTGGCAGCGTTGGACAAAATATGCAAAAAATGGCTCTGGGGATAATAAAAAGCTAAAATTAATGTTAGAAAAACATGGATTCAAATATGTTTATCATTTTAGATATTCCATACTAGAAGTATATTCTAAGCTTATTAAGACAGAAAAGTATATAATGGATAGAGAAGCCCATTGGAAAAATATCCTTCAAACAAGAGGGGAATTTGGATATAATGAAAATTAATCGTTTAATAGAAGATCAGAATAAAGTCTATTTCTTTAATTATCAATTTTTAATATAAAATTTAGGTGATTCTTATTGGATTCAAATTGAAATTAATGGCAGAAAATATCAAGGTAGCGAAGGAATTACGAAGTGAGTTCCTTACATGGGATAAGGTCGATAAAATTTTAATTAGTGAGTTTGAAAGCCATTCGAGAAATGATGATATCCATATCATAGCCTACAAGGTGGAGCTCATAGACAAGTTATACAACTGCAACTTGAGAATGGACAAGGGCTTAGTGGCGAAATTCTTAAAAGGGTTAAATATAGATGAGATATTTGAAAAGAAGACAAATTTAATATCACTTGTGAAACAAATTGCCAATCAGAAACTCCCAAACTACAAGAAAAGGATCGGCATTGTCTTTGCCAGTAAGTATTGTCACTTTAGTAGCCCTCATTATTTTCCTATTTACGATCGTTATGCAGTTAAAGCCTTGAGTTATTTGACTAAAAAGCCACAATCATCATACCAAGCAGATTATACAAGTTATAAGGAAGGAATCGATCAATTGAAGGACTCTTTGGGTTTAGACTCTTATAAGGATATTGATATCTATCTCTGGCTCTTCGGTCAATGGCTTTTATATATTGAAAGAAAGGAAAAAGCTTTTAAAGAAAAAAAACTCATGAATGGTTTTTCGAGAGAAATTATTAAAATGTTTGAGGAGAAAGAAGATTTATTTGCAAAATTGAATCCAATTAAAGAATAAGAAATAATGGCTATATATCGAAAGGATTATTTTAGTCATAGATTATTTTCTATTTAATAATCGTAGTAGAAAACTTTTTTTCATTTATTAACCATTTATTTTTTAATTTAATTAACGTAAAAAAATAAGAGACCATCAAAGAATACATTGTACGGTGAAATTTCTGAGACACTATTTTCATTTATTTATCGTAGTTACATCAAATTAATAATAATTCTATTAACTCTCTAACTATATTTGTATTAAATTTATAATTCACTTGTTTAATCAAGTTTTTCAAATAGGAGATTAATTTAATTTGACTATAGGATTAGATGATATACGTAGATATCCCTGGTTACCCTCATTAAAGGAACTCTATCAAAATATTGCTCATATGGATAGAGTGGAATTTGTAAAATACTTTTTCTCCAAATTTGAAGAAGAAAATTATAAGCCACGTATAATAAACATTTTTAAGGCTTCATTTGAAAATTATGAAAGAATTAATGATTATACTGCCGACGAATTAAATGTGTATATATATCCGATGTTACGGATCTTATTAGAGGTCCTAGATAAGAAACGAATTTTAAACAGAATTGCTAATTTATACTCAAAACATGCTAACTATGAACTTGAAGAGGATCAAATTGAAATTCTTTACCATATAGCGCATGATTTAAGCTTAGATGTTAAATTTTATGATGAAGAAAATGCCTTGATTATAAAAAAAGAATATAATAAGCAAGATGTTCGGAGAGATATTAAGGCTAATTTTTCAATTCATTTTACTGATTATTTAAAACTTGCCACGTATCTTCATGATAGATATAGGAAATTATCACATCAATCTCTAATTAAAGGATATGTTTATCTAAATAGAAAAGGTCTCGCAAGATTACTGCAGGAATTCGTTCGAAATAAAATGATTAATATTGGTTCACTTGAACGCCCTAATCTAGCAATTTTAAAACAAGAATTGCTCACAATCGAAGAATTTAACGAATTATACGAACTTATATCTCAAGAATGGGATAATATTAAGACGGACATTACACCTCTTGATATCACATTTAGAAAAGGAGAAAACATTAAGGATTTATTTCCCCCATGTATCAGAGAAATTTTAAATAAAGCAGATGAACAACAAAATTTAATTCATAACGAAAGGCTGATTTTAGTTTTCTTTTTACTTGCATTAAACTATCCCATCGAAGAAATTACAAATATCTTTTCGAGATTACCTGATTTTGATCATGGCAAAACTACTTACCAAATTGAATTTGCCAAGAAAAAAGGATATGTTCCCCATTCATGTGATACTATTAAGTCATTAAAACTTTGTATGGCGAAAAAATATAATGATGAAGTATGTTTGAAAGGATATTTTGCTCCATCTTTATCTGAACAAAGACAGATTAAACATCCATTAAGTTATGTTGGATTGAAGAAATATAGACAGCAAAAGAAAAAATCGATTCAAAAACAAAATGGTGAAAATTCTGAGTGAAACAAAATTCCTAATTAGAAAATTCAAGGATTATTATGAGAAAAATCTTAAGAATATCCCTGAAGTTAGTTCATTTTCTGAAAGAGAGTTTGCTTTTATCCCTTGGGGCGACAAATTTATGAAAAGGCATATGGGATTTAGCTCCATTGATTTTTTTAAAAAACTTTTGACAAAAAATGGTCCCAGACATGTATATTATAGTGGAGCACTATATAAACATCCTGAAGTGCAGCATATGGAACAGAAAGGTTATGAACAATGTGATTTCTTAATTGATATAGATGTAGATCATTTCTATACTCCATGTAAGGTTGATCATGATTATTGGTTTTGTAAGGAATGTTTCCACAATGGTAGTGGGATTGTAAATGAATGTAAGAAGTGTGGAAGTTCAAAACTAAAGAAATTGAGTTGGATATGTAAAGATTGTCTTAATATTGCCAAAAATGAAATTAAAAAATTAATTGATAATTTTCTCATACCTGATTTTGGAATTAACTATGAAGAGATGTTAATTGCATTTTCTGGGCATCGTGGATACCATTTAAAGATTGAATCCGAACATTTAAGAAATCTAAATGGAGATGAGAGAAGAGAAATTGTTGATTATTTGACAGGGGAAAATTTAGATTTTGAAGTTTTAGGGTTAAATAAGAGGAGAGAAACTGTGTTTGGCCTGTCAAAAGAAAGTATTGGTTGGTCTCAAAAGCTAATTGAAGAGTTTGAAAGACTTCTAATCAATAGGGATGAATTGAGTAAGTTTTTACGCACACTAGATTTTAAAACTTCAAGACCAGATTTTCTAATTAACAGTTTTCTTAATACTACTGAGATTCTTTATGAAGTTATTAATAATAAAAATTATAATGAATGGTCAGTTGAGGGATTTGATATAAATAAATGGAAAATCTTTTTAAATGGTCTCGCAAGTAGGGTTGGTGCGGAAATTGATGAGCCTGTTTCAATAGATACCCACAGATTAATAAGATATCCTTCATCACTTCATGGGAAGACAGGATTTAAGGTACAAGAGTTAAGTATTGAGGAATTAGATGATTATAACCCGTTAGACGAAAGCAACCCTTTATTAGATCCAATAGTCTTCCAACAAGAAGACGTAGCTATTCAACTAGAAATTACTGAAGAAAATGTGCCTAAAACGATCTTAAAGGGGACTGAGTTCGGTCCATACGTTAAAGGGGATATTTCGAGTTTTCCCTCTTATATGGCCATTTTTTTGTTATGTAAACAAGTTGCTAAGCCTATGTCAAGGTATTAGCATATTTTTCTGGCTAATATTTATTTTTGAATATACATGTTTAATAAATACCAAATAGTATTCTTCGAATGTTATGAATTTAAAGACTGATTACTTTAAACTCTATCAACATTGGCTTTCTGAGTTTAATGATACCGAATTAAGCAAATTATCACAAGAAGATTTCGCTTTATATAAGAAGTATGTGAATACTATCAAGGTAGCTGAGACTCAGGATAATGATCCTATTAAAACTGATATTTTAGAATCTTATAAAGCTAATTTCGAATTCATTCTTGAGGATCTTTTGAAAATAAGAAAAATAAAAATTATGAACGCTGCTCTTGCATTGCAAGAGATTGACTTGGACAATATACTCGTGTCTGAGAAATTACTTTATCAAAATCTAGTGAGATCCATTAAAGGATATGAAAAAGTAAAGAACCTCTCTCTTTTAGAGGATGATATTTATGAGGAACAATTAATTGAATCAATTTCTTCAATCCCTGAAGTAAGTGAAGGCGAAGAGAAAGATGATGTAGAAAAAGAAGAGGTTCAAATGGAATACATAGAACCACAAATGATTGAAAAAGAGAAATTTGACGAGGATCAAACGCCTCAAATGAAGGATTTAATAGAAGTTGATGATGACATAAATTTTAATTATATCATCGTAAGAATCATCAGAGATATCCCACCCTTGGTTGGGATTGATTTGAAAAATTATGGTCCGTTTAGTGAAAATGATATTGCATGTATGCCATATAAGAACGCAAAAATTTTAATAAATGAGAAATGTGCAGAAAAAATAGATCTTACTTAATCCTCTTCAAATCTCTTCTTAAACTCTTCCTTAAAATAAATTAGGCGATAATCGGCATATTTATCCGTAACTGAAAATTTTGGCGGTTGAGGATTAATAAGTTGCCCTCCACAAAATCTACACTTAGATTCTGGATTTGCTAATCCGTATTTACCACAATCTTTACATTTTTGGAGATATTTAGTCATTCAACAACACTTTTAAAAGAGTTACTCTTTAATCTCGAATAAATTCAAAAGTATTATTATAATCTTTGGATTTAGCCTCAATTAATTCTAATGAATCAGAAAGAATATTTTCTGCATCTAAATAATCTTTAGAGACAACTTCCACTCGATAAAACGGTGCACCAATATATGAAATCTTTATATTTCGCGTATCTTTCGGCTTTTCAATAACCTGCATCGCTTCTTTTAGTGTTTCTTTAACTTTTTCAACTCCATCCCCGTCTGTATTCATCAATTTCAACTTTCCAATGATACTCACTGTAGAGATTTCCACATTTTCATCAATAATTTTCAGGAATGCTTCTACTTGTTTTTCAGAGAGATTTTCAATACTTTGAAGAATTTCCTCCCCAAATTCTTTCAGGGATTCAATTGCTTCTTGATAAGAATCAAATTTCTCTAAAACTGGCCATCCAATAAGTTCATATGCCTGATCTAAGTCAATTTCAATTCCCTCCTCTTCAGTAAAGAATTGAAGGAGATTTTCAAATTTTACAGCATATTTCCATTCCTTCATTCGATTATCTTTTTGTGCTGAATTTACCCTTCTTAAAGACAAATCAACATGTCCTTTAGTTTGATCTACTCTTAACACTCTAACAACAATTCTTTGGCCAACTCTTGCAAAATTACGTATGTTTTTAATCCAACGACTTGATATTTCACTGATATGGATCATTCCTCGAGCATATTCCTCTGATCGCAATCCTTCATAATCTAATAGATCAACATAGATATATTGCTGCTGAATGTCTACAACCCTGCCTATAACGAAGTCTCCTTCTTTTGGAAATGGTGTTCTACTTTTTACCATGAGATAACTCTTTTTTTATTTTATATTGATTAAGAATAAGATCAATTAAGCATTCATTTTTTTTTATATTTGCGATTCATAAGTCTTAATTTTCATTTACTATTTAACAAAATCATAAAGATTATTTATTATTATAGGGAAATTACTATTCCAAATTGGATTATTCATAATAAATGGACAGATAAAGCGGGAATCGAAAGATCTATCGCTCATTACGTAGACAGAAATATTGATTATGCTACTCAGTGGATTGAAGAAGTTGATGACTCTAACTCTAAAATTTATGATGAAAGGATTGTTATTAGACAGTTGAAACATTTCTATAATAAGGATTTAGAGAATAAAGCAAGCGATGAGAAAATGTATGTAAAAGCATTTTATATCCATCATTTACTTGATTATTTCAGAGAAACACGTTTTGATACTCAAGATCTTGATCTCATATTTAAAAAATTTCTACAAGAAAAAGTAACCGTAGAAATTAATAAGGATAATCGAAATAAAATCAATTTTCAGAAGGAAATTCAGTCTATTTTTGATTTATTTAGAAATCATAAAGACCAACTGCTCACTGATCTCGAAGGAGATTACATATCCCCCACCACTAAGAAAATTTCTCAATGATAATCCCTTAAAAAATTTAGATAATGGTCATTTCTTTTAGACCATAACTCAAAATTATAGTAAAAAATATATATTGGACATCATTAAAGTAGTTATCATTTAATCTAAATATAGAAACATTTGAAAATATATTAATATAAAATAAAATTGAGGAAATTGATGAATTATGCCTACTGAAAAACCTCATCTGAATCTGGTGATAATCGGGCATATAGATCACGGTAAATCCACAATGATGGGTGCCTTACTCATCAAAACAGGTGCCGTGACCGACCGAGAAGCCAGAGAATTAGAAAAAATCGCGAAGGAATATGATAGACCTTCATGGTCTTATGCTTATGTATTTGATAAACTTAAAGAAGAACGACAGCGTGGTATAACAATTGATCTAGCATTTCGAAAGTTTGAAACCAAATCAAAATATTTCACCATCATTGATGCCCCTGGACACGCTGACTTCGTAAAAAACATGATCACCGGCGCATCTCAAGCAGATGCTGCGATCTTAGTCGTTTCTGGAAAAAAAGGAGAAATGGAAGTTGGTATTGCTGCCAATGGTCAAACACGAGAACATGCATATTTAGCTCAAACGCTTGGCGTAAAGCAATTAGTTGTTGCAATTAACAAAGCCGATAATTATGAGTATTCTGAAGAACGCTATAACGAATGCAAAGAATCAGTTTCAGCTTTACTCAAACAAATTGGCTATCCTGTTAAGAATATCAAATTTGTGCCAACTAGTGGAATGACTGGTGAAAATTTAACCGATAAGAGCGATAAAATGCCATGGTATGACGGACCTACTTTAATAGATGCAATTGATGAATTTGAAATTCCTCCAAAACCAACTGACAAGCCATTACGAGTCCCTATTCAAGATGCATATCGAATTAAAGGTACTGGTGTGGTTCCAGTTGGACGTGTAGAAACAGGGATCTTAAAGAAAGGAGATAAAATCGTTATCATGCCGACGGGATTCAAAGGAGAAATTCGAAGCATAGAAATGCATCATGAAGAAATTCCCCAAGCAGAACCAGGCGATAATATCGGGTTTAGTATTCGTGGTATCGAATTGAAAGATGTCGGACGTGGAGATTGTATGGGTCATCCTGATAATATTCCTACTGTAGTTACCCCCTCGGGTAATTGGACAGGACAAATAATTGTCATTTGGCATCCTACTGCTATTGCACAAGGATATACCCCAGTTATTCATACTCATACTGCTCAAGTCGCTGCAAAATTCATGGAATTATCCAAGAAACTTGATCAAAAGACTGGAGCTGTTATAGAAGACTCACCTAAGTTTATAAAGCGAAATGAATCTGCGATCGTGAAAATGCAACCCATAAAGAAGCTTTGTATCGAGAAATACGAAGATATCCCGGAAATGGGGCGCTTTGCAGTCCGTGATATGGGTCGTACGGTCTGTGTGGGAATTGTCAGAGATTTAGAGACAGGAGCGTAAAGATTTTTCTTTTTTTTTGGATTTTTTTCTAACTTATATTTAACCTTCTTTTTAGAATTTTTTTCTTTGTTAGTATTATGCTATATAAAAAATTATTAATTTTACTCCAATCTTGATGACAAACTCCGCAGCATGATCTTATTTGTCACCCCTCCGTATTCGGGTCTTCGGGATTATTCTGATTTTTTTGCGATTGATTTTTACTTTTTAAAGCGATTTTAGGTTATTCATTGATTTACAACTCTCAGCAGATTTAAATGCGATGTTGGAGATCATAATGCTATAAGAAAAAAGAAAACAGTTGTTATAAACAATCCTCAACTGATGAGGATTAGGAACAATTTAAGGAACATTATTTTAGGGGCAGTACATATAAAAATACGAGAATATCTAGCAGAGAGTGCGCGAAAAAAAGGTTCAAGGAAGTATGCACGGTTAGAACAGGAACTTGATCGGATTATGGACGATTCCATCTGCTATTGTCCACGTTGTCGCGCACGGGACAAGAATATGACGTTCAATCCCGTAGAAAAAAGATGGTACTGTGTGCAGTGCTATCTTGAAATGCAACATTGGACAGCTAAAAAAAAGACTGGGGAGTCCTTTCTATTCCCGTAATAGCGGGTTTTATAAAAAACATTTGACCGCAAATCTTCCCATTTCGGGGATATCTTCATAACTATCTATAATTCTACCTCAATATTTCTATTAACTTAAAAATACAACTGATCCAAAAGAATATGGGAATATAATTTAATCTCGTTAACTTTTCTCACTTTTTCCTCCTTTCCATATCTTATAATATCTATCTAAGAGCGCAATGAACGCATCAAGATCGATCTTCAAATCATTATATAATAACTCTTGGAGATGCTCAACAGTCCTCTCATTTTCTAAGTAAGTTAAAATGATTTCGATAAGAAAGTTTACAAAATTCGAAGTTGTGCAAAATCTTCGATCGTCTGGATGAGTTTTCTGAACTTTCTTCACATAGCTGTGTACCCAATCTATAAGCGAAGGTTTAATTATGGGCTCTTTCGGTATTTCTTTTAAAATCTCTTTGATTTTTTGAGGGGTTTCTGAGTCATCTTTAAGACTAAAATATACGACTTTAATACCTCTATATTTTATTTTTATGTCATGAACAAAATTATATATCTTTTCACCAGGATTTCTATAGCCGACCAGTATAGATCTAATCTTATCATGGTTTTGTTTAATATATGATAATGCTTCTTTATCATTAGAAAATATTACTGGTTGGTAACCAGCAGATCTAAAGAATTTCTCTGTGAGTGGAACAATTGATGAATAATCTTCTAAAATAACTACTGTTGTTTTTTCTATAGGCATTATTTTTTTAAATAGTCTTATTCTGCTATAAAACCTATGCTCTCATTTTAAAGTAAAACCATTGAATATCAACTTTTATGAATATATATTTCCATGTCATGTAAATATTATTTGAATTTTTGAATTCTCTTTAGCCTATTCTATTTAAGATAATTTTAATTGAATAGGTTGATGTAAGGTTTTAACCACAAAACAAAAGATTTGTTTAATTGGAGAAGGAGGAGTTGGAAAAACATCACTTCTATCATTACTTCAAGGGAGAGATATTCCTAAAAAACGTGAACCTACAGTTGGTTTAGAGGTCGAAGATTCTGTCCTTAATGGCAAAAAATGTTCCATATGGGATTTAGGCGGTCAGAAAAGATTTAAATTTATGTGGAAAGATTTTTTGAGAGGTGCTGGTCTAGCTGTTATTGTTTGCGACTCAACCGAAGAAAATATTCAAAAAACAAAAGAT
>Ga0180438_10011846_pt1 | contig 10458 bp, 6 predicted proteins | sample SS_ome_12_FD_132455 | JGI IMG/M metagenome (GOLD analysis project Ga0180438, IMG submission 132455) | Hypersaline lake sediment archaeal communities from the Salton Sea, California, USA - SS_3_D_2 metaG | ecosystem: Environmental > Aquatic > Non-marine Saline and Alkaline > Hypersaline >... | reverse complement strand
TCAACTTTAGTTTTTGCATCATAAACTCCAATACAATTAGGGCCTATTATACGTGTGCCGTTTTGCTTTGCAATTTCAACGATTTGGGATTCAAGAGATTCCCCTTCTTCCCCAAGTTCTTTGAATCCACCACTAATAATAACTACATTGTGAATATGTTTTTTTGCACAATCCTGAAGAACTTGAGGTGTATACTTTGCCGCAATAGTTATCACCGCTAATTCAGTATCATCAGGACAATCAAGTATCGATGGGTAAACCTCTTGGTCAAAAATAAGTCCCCCCTTTGGATTTACAGGATATATCTTCCCACCATATTGCGATTCTAGCAGGCTCTTAAAAACAATATGACCAATCTTAGCCTGATTTTGTGAAACACCAACAATAGCTACAGCTTTGGGCTTGAAAAATTTTTCCAATTGATTTAGCGCTGCCTTACTAATAAAACCACCCCTTCAGTTTTAGAATATGGAGTTTTTTATTATTTTAGCATTTTAAATCAGTGCGACTATTAAGAAGTCGTTGTTTCTCATTTATATGGTCTAAACTATACTAAAACTCATCTATGGTTCCATAAAAAAATGCAAAAAATGACTTCTAAATCGAAAAAATGTGGATAACTTCAGGTTTTTGGACGATCAAGGCTTCATTGCTTTTAAAAGAAATTCTAACGGCGGGGACGCGATCATAGCCCCATTTAATCTTGAGAGCAAAATTGTTGCTTCAGCATATACAATGCTCTCTAACTCGTTTCGATGGGACAAAGTTTTTGCTTGAGTTAATAGATTGTTACACACATCACGGATGTACTTCAACACTCGCTTTTCAAGGCTTGCTGCACCCATATTGAACGTTTCAAGTTCATGTTCAGCTTTTATAATGATCTTTGAAGATTCGATTTCATTTGTTAAATCTTCTTCGACGCGCATGTAGTATTCATCGACTTTCTCTTTGATGGCATCCATATAACTCGAAGAGAGCTCTGAATCACCATGTTTTTGCTTCATATCTTGCATAAGACGAGCAAACGGTGCTTCACTAAGAAATGTGCGAATGAGACGATAAATAGTTTCAGCAGGAGTTTTAATGGCGAATTTGTGCTCTTCTGTGTCGCCTTCATAAGAGAGAAGTTCCTGTGTAGCGGCATGCCAGAAAGCTGGCAGAAGCATATGCGAATTCTGCTTATAGGTTTCAAAAAGTCTGTTTAAATGCTCAAGATAATCCCATTCATCGTTAGCATCATTCTGTCTGGCAAACATGGGTTTTTCTTCTTCTTCTACTACTTCTACTACTTCAACTTCTTCAATTAATTGTGTAGAGGTTTCTTGAGGTGTCAACTTTGGAGTAGACTTGGCGGTGTCTTCTACCTGCTGACGCTTCTTAACTTCTTCTTCGAGTTGGAAGAGTCCTTCATCATCGAACAAGAATTTTTCTTCTTTTTCAACTTCAACTCTCGCATGCTGTAGTTTTTCCAGAAGGGCATCGATCTGTGATAATGTTTTATTAGTTAATGTAATAGCACTTTCAATGAAGGAATCTGCGGGAGCTGATAATGCCTTACTCATTTGCTTTTTACTGCCGTCCAGCATTTTTTTGACTACGTGCCAATATCTTTCATCGAGCGTCTCATTTATCTCTTTATTCAGCAGTAAATTGATTAAAACGGTATTTATTGTGGAAACTGTCCACAATTTTTCAATTAACTCATCTGCGCTCAAGTCGATTCACCTGAAGACGTTTCCTCTGTGGGTTCGGAGAGCATGTAATACCCAAACAACTCTTTCAGATCTGCTAAGGCTTTTTCGAGAGCTTCTTTTGTGGTGCCTTTTGAACGACGGAACCATTCCCTTTTGATAGGAGATGGACCTGTGTGAAGTTTGATCAGTTGGTTAGCTTCGAATAATATGTCCTTTAGCTCTGGGATCTTTGGAAGTCCAAGTAATACTAAAAGGCTTGCTTGTTTTTTTTCGGTTGTAGCATCACCTGAAACCTTTTCTTGGTCCGTAAACTGAACAAAGCAAGGAGTTATGGCAGCCCCCGGTAGAACATATTTTTGCAAGCCTGCCTTGATGTGCATGTCAAATTCTGGACGGGCTAATTCGGACGGGGCTGAAAATACATAGTACACCGACTCAGCACGTGGATCCTTTCCAATTTCGGTGAAACAGCACTCATTGACCGTATGACTGACGATCCTCTCGAACTGTTTTTGGATATTTCCTGCTGATGGAATGAATCCGACGTCAGTATACAAACAGGGGACGATAATTGGATCTAATTTATGCGAGTAATCTGCCAAGTCAGTAGTGGGGAAAACTCGCTTACCTGGTTCAACTACACCTGGACTTAGCATAAAATCTGTAACTTCAAGAGCTAAGGGATTGACCAAGTCAATAAACGTCTGCTCTTGTTGCTTCATCATGGCACTATCTTCTTCTAGGGTAGAAGGAACTAGTCTTTCTATATCACCCATATCGCCTACATCAAGATCTAATTCTTTCGAAAGAAAGTCTTCGATAACACCAGATCTCCAACTTAAAATCCGCTTAAGCATAGCTCGATTACTTATTAAAACAATCAGGTCAGGACCTATATCTTGTAACTGGTTGCGTAACAGTTTAGTAATCGCCCAAACAGTATTAACAGCCTCGCTACTTTGATTTTTGAAAGGAAGGACGCCTATAACGTAAATAAAGATCCTTCTCTGTTCCATGACTTCAAATCGGTGTTTTAAAACTTCGATTAAAGCAGGAGTGCCTCCACAACCAGTTCCTCCACCTAATGAGGAAAATATCACAAATCCTGAGACACCTTCATAACCCAATTGCGTAAGCTGATCCAAAATTATGTCCTTTGATTGGTGGATATAATTATAACCGTCCGAAAATTTACCACCAACACCAGTATCGCTTTCTCCATAGAGAAGCGTATGAGATTTTGGAATGTCATATAACGTTCTTACTTTTTGGACATCTGCCCTATCGGTATTCATTAATAAGTATCCGCGTATACGGGGAGGAAGCGCTCTTTCTGCGCTCTTCTTGAGGTAAGCACCAACAAGATTTGATCCACATTCGCCCATGCCTATCGCGAAGACCTCGGCGCGAGGTGCAATCTCTTTTTCCTCGGATTCCCATGTCATTAAGTATCCTCCTTCTCTATTTCTTTCTTTTTCTTCCTTAACATAGTTTCCACTATCTCCTCTGCTGCCCATGAGAGATAAGATGAGACATCATCAGCAGGATACGTCTCCTTGATCGATCTTTTGATGTCTTCCACCTGTCTAAACAATTCTCCTTCAGATGCAGTTGGATCAAAACTAGCAAGGAATACACGAAGTGTTTTGTGCCATTCGTGGATGTCAGTTACTTTTTTTGACCAACCTTCTTCCAATCTTCTGATCTGTTCAAAAAAGTCGCTCGCATCACTAAGCGATGGTGTTTTCAATAATTTGTCCTTCAAATCAGATATTCTAGAAACGGGATAAATCACAGTATCAAAATTCATTTTATGCGCATTATAGACTTCTTTTATTGTTGAGTAATATTTACTGATTGCATTTAGAGATGCATTAAATTGTTCGCTTTCTCCTTTGTCAATCTCAATGATGATAGACTTAATCTCATTCATAACTGCATTTAAATCTTGACTAAGCCCAATTAACGATTCAAGAGGTTCCTTGTCGATTTTACTGCGTACCCCTATAATTAATGTCTCAAATCGCTTGATTAGTTCTCCTTGGCCGTGCTTTCGAAGTAAGAAGTTGCTACGATCAAGTTCTGAGATTTTAATATTAACTTGCTCTCGAATATCTTTCAACAGATTTTGATCCGTCTTTGTTGTTTCGATACTATCAAAATGTTCTGTCATTTCACTCATTTCGGCCGGGAGAAGTGCTCTTAACTTTCGAAGTTTCTCTAGATGAGGTTGTACACTTTCAATACCTGCTTCAAGTAGAGAAGTAAGCATTTCTTCAAATTTTTTAGCTTCTTCTATTAAATAATTGTTAAGTTCCCCTTCTATCTTATGCTCATAAACCTCAATCATTCTTCGTGTATGTGTAGCTACCGCATAGGGGTCTAAAACTGATGTTTTCATCTCGTTTAATTCAGAAACTGCTTCTTGAATCTGTTTTGGGAGATGATATTGTCCCTCTAATATTTTTACTATTGCTAAACGTACCTTTAATGTCAATTTATATTTTATGTTCTCTATCGCGTCTCCACCTTTCACAACGATTTCTTTTTTAGTATCCTGAATCAAATTTTTAATATCAAAAGTAGAAACTGTATCTCCAATTATGTGAATGTTTTTTTTGGATAATTCAATGATTGGCTCAAAGTAAGCATTAAAAGGAGGCTTAATCGTTTGCAAATCTTCCATGAGATTTGTCATTTCTTCTTGTGCTGCTCTTTGATAACTTTCTGAATATTTTGCAACGTGTGTTTCAAGTTGCTTTTCTACAGCCAATAAATCAGGAATTTCGCGATCAGTTGAATATCTGAGACTTCCCAACACACTCATCTTAGCAATTTCTGTTTGATCTAGACTCTCACCAGCTGTTGAAGAAAGATCTTCAAGTTCACCTTCAAGAAGCTTAATATGATCGATGATTCTTTCTTTTTCCTTTTGGAATCTGTCAGTAACTTCAAGATACACTGTCGTTAAATCCTCAATGGAGCTCTCTTCTATCTGTGCACGCTTTTTTTCAACAAAGTCGCGGAGAAAATCTTCATTTTCGTCGGCTTTTGCTAATATAGGTTTTAGCTCATCTAAGAATGAAAAACAGAATGCTTTTAGATTTCCTTCAACCTGTTTTTTCCAATCTAAAATCCCTTGATAGTCGGAGAGTAAAGTCGCAATATCTGATACTTCTTGGCTGATGGGAGGCGTATTGGGAATTACCTCGGACTTCTTAGTGATGCCTACGTTAAGCAATAAATTGATAATATCATGTTCTACGTTCACCACAGAGTCCTTTATTAAATTGCCAAATTTATCCTGTATACTTTCAAACTGGTTATCAAGACTAAGTAAACTAGTCAGATTATCAGTGCTTGTATTCTTACGAATCGTCTCGATGTTCTGGGACACTGTAGGAGGCACCTGAACCCCAATTTTTTCTGCTGTGTTAACATAAGTCTCAAAAGACGATAATTCATTCAGCAATTTAGATTGGAGAAGAGAAATTACTTCGTCCCGCCGACTTTCTAGATACAGTTTTTCTTCCAAGAGTCTAGAACGAAGCGTCAAGAGTTCCTCTATTGCAGTCTCAGTGATTCTTTCCTTTGAAGCAGATAAGGGAGTTTTTGCCTGATCAATTGACAAATACTTATCATACGTTTTTAGCGTGAGTCTGTTCTCGTCTAAAATGCTTGAGCTTTCTTTTAATAACTTGTTTCGAAAAGAAGTAGTAATGGTTAGCAGTCTATTTGTAGCATTCCCCATATTATCAAGAAACGCAAAAGTGTCATCAAGTCTTGGTGGGGTTTTTAAAGTTTGAAGTGATTGTACGCTTTTCGAATCTATAGCCGATAAATCACTGCTTAAAGGTTTAAGTTTATTGATGATCTTCACAAACATGTTATAGAAAGTAAGCGCACAGTCTGAGAACTTATCATTAAGAAGATTTGTTAGTTTATCCATATCGTCCTCAAGTTGTTTTCGCTTTCCTTTTTGTCTCCAACCTGTCGCTTCTTCAAGTTCCTTGTGAAGCTGCTCAAGTTTTTTAGACAAATTGGTAGCTGTAGTTATACATTCGCTTACATCTTCAACTTTAGTTCCAACTGCCTGAAACTGTTCTCTTAGGGTATTGATTACAGACAAATATTTTGCATTTATAGAATGTGATGACAACGCCATCGCCCCTATGCTCAAATTTAACGTTAATAATAAATAGTTAGCGATAGTTTTTTCTGATTTATTCACAAGTTCATAATTCATATGATTTTGGGTGGATTAATCGTTTCAATTTTGGTGTTCATCTTACACAGGAGAAAGCAAGAAAGCACCTCAGCTTCAGCATGGTGATGAATGGCGTCTTCTTGCGTAGGTTAGATAAACTCTTCTACTTGAAAAATCAACGAAAAAACAGCGAAAAGAGATTATTGTCCTTGTAATGTTATGACATAAGGGTTTATATTCGCGCACGTCATTTAAAGACATTCATAGAAAGTTCGCTCAGGAGTGTATAAACAAAAAACGAGAATATAATGGGATAAAGATGCGTCCACCTTGCGAAATCATTGTGAAAATGTATTTACCACGTTTAAGACGACTGGTTGCAAGAGAACTAATTGAAAGGTATGAACTCACTCAAGATGTTGTTGCAAAGAGACTTGGTTTAACTCAAGCAAGCATTTCGAAATATCTATCTAATATGAAATTACGGGAGACTGATGCTAGTTTTGAAGATATCGCTAAGAACTTAGCACGCTCAATTGTCTCATTAAATATTAGCACCGAAGAAATAATATTAGAGCTCTGCAAAAGCTGTTTTTCGCTACGTGAGGGAAGTTTTGTTTGTAGAGAACATAAACGCATACTTCCTTTAGAGGACGATTGTCGCGTTTGTACAGAACTTAGAACTTTGGACTCAATGGAAATCTCAGAACGGACACATGTGCTTTCAAATATGGAACGCGCTGTCGGTTTATTAGAAAATAGCGATAATTTCAGTGTGCTCATGCCTAAACTTCGTGTAAATTTGGCGATGGCTGTTTCTGATGCAACTGACGTTATGGAAGTAGCCGGAATTCCAGGTCGCATTGTTCTCGTTAGAGGTAAACCTAAAGCCGTCGAAAGACCAGCATTCAACGTCTCGCATCATATCGCTTTAGTTCTATTAACAATTATGAAGTTTGATTCGAACAAAAGGGCTGTAATGAACGCCAGATACGATGAAGAAATTAATCGAGCGTGCCAAGAATTACATTTTTCTGTCTCTGAATTTAATAGAGAGAATGCGCCAAAAGAGATAATAGATATTGAAACGTGGGGAATGACTTCGGCAATTGAGATGGTTAATGGTATAGTCCCAGATTGTATTAGCGACATTGGAGCTTTTGGCATCGAACCCTGCATGTATATCACTGGAAATGATGCTGAAGACGTCGTTAGAAAGGCTTTGGATATCGCTGACGAACTGTCCCAGTTTAACGAGTAACATGATTTTTTTTAGACACATTCGTGTTAATAGAGAGCGCGTCTACAGAATAGACTTGGAATATGTAATAGAATGTTTAAAAGACATTCTTAAAAAAATCCAGTTTAGTCTTTACATTTAGCAAAGGAAAAAACGGTCAATTATAACTAATTTCATAAGAAGATTTAAAAAGATCTTCATACATTAGACTCCAGAACTCTGGATAACTTACAGAGTGAAACTACAACCTTTGCATATGCAAAACAACTATTGGAGTAATGTGATAACTATGGAAACTAAAGTCTGTCCTAAATGTGGACACGAGACTTATGCTCGCTTTTTAATAACTCATAAAGGAAATGGAGAAAGAGAGGGCGAGTATAAGTGGGTATGTGATCATTGCGAAAACATCGTTGATCGTTTGAAAATAGTGATTTCATGAAAAGCAAGTAAAACCACATTTCTTTCTTTTCTCCATATATCGCACTCGGGCGGACGAGATATACTTCATTTTTTTGGTTATAGATGGTTGTTTTCATTAAAATGTTAGCAAACTAGTTTTTCTAATTAAAATTATGAATATGTGTTTAATTTTTGATAAAATTATCCAGGCAGTTGTTATACTTTCTTTTACTTCTTAAAGTGAACAAAGAAAAGATCTAGATGGTTAGTTTTGTTTTATGAAGAAGATATATACTACGAAACTATTACAAAAAAAGAGAAAAAAGAAGAAGAGAAAAGATATTAGTCTATAGACATTTTAGGCTGTTTTACATCATGCCGGGCATTCCGCCCATTCCCATACCTGGGGGCATTCCGCCCATTCCGCCTGGGGGCATTGGTGGTCCTCTCTCGGCTTTGCTGGCGATTACATCATCTATTCTCAATATCATGTGCGCTGCTTCGCCTGCTGACTTTATCGCTTGTTTTTTAACGCTCAACGGTTCTATAACGCCTTCTATCATCATGTCAGCGGGCTTTCCGGTGTAAACATTTATACCGAACCATTTTCCTTCTGGAGTTTCGTGCTTTGCTCTTAATGAAACTATTATGTCGATGGGATCCCAACCTGCGTTTTCTCCTAATGTTTTAGGAATTACTTCCAAAGCATCTGCAAATACTTCGATTGCGATCTGTTCTCTGCCACCGATGGTTCCTGCGTACTCTCGAAGTCCTTTAGCAACCTCTATTTCTGGCGCACCGCCACCTGCTACGATCTTCCTGTCTTGAACGGCATTTCTTACCACACAAAGCGCGTCATGCAAGGCCCTCTCAGCTTCGTCTACTACTTGACTAGAGCCTCCTCTGATTACTACTGTAACTGCTTTTGGATCTGCGCAGTCTCTTATGTAGACCATTTTGTCATCGCCGATAGTTGCTTCTTCAACAAGGCCTGCACTTCCTAAAACGTCAGCTGATAGTTCTTTCACATTGGACACAATTCTTCCGCCAGTAGCTCTAGCGAGTCTTTTCATATCGCTCTTTTTGACACGTCGTACTGCCAGAATGCCAGCTTTTGCTATGTAACCTACTACGTCGTCCTCTATCCCCTTTTGGCAGAGTAAAACGTTGGCGCCAGTATTTATTACCCTGTCAGCCAGAGTTTTGAGCATTCGATCTTCTTCGTCCATAAGGGCTTTGACTTGGAACGGATCAGATATGCGGATCTCTGCATCGAACTCGGTTTTTTCGATTTCAAGCGCAGCGTCAAGGATAGCTATTTTTGCATCCTTAACTCTTTTTGGCATAGCGGGATGGAGTATTTCTTTATCGATAACCATACCCCTTACAAGCTCTGTATCCGTTAAGCCCATGCCTTGTTTTTTGACTATACTTACATGATCTATGTCTGCGACAAGTTTTCCATTACGTTCTTCCTTAATAAGACCAATAGCTTTAGCTGCTATATCCGCAAAAAGTACTTTTGATCCAGCTACACTTTTACTGTTCATTGCTGTCATGGCGATTTTCATCAAAGTTTCTACATCTTCGGGATCTATGTCAACTGCCATTTTGTCTAAGATCTCGGTTGCTTTTTTAGCTGCTTTCTTGAGTCCAGCGACAATTGTAGTTGGATGAATTTTTTGTTCTAATAATTCTTCGCTTCCCTTAAGCAATTGTCCTGCTATAATAACAGCAGAAGTAGTTCCGTCTCCAACTTCGTCATCCTGAGCCTTAGCGACCTGAACTAACATTTTAGCGGCGGGATGTTTCACGTCCATTTCGTCAAGAATAGTTGCGCCATCGTTCGTGATTACAATGTCGCCTAGGCTGTCCACTAACATCTTATCCATTCCACGTGGACCAAGAGCAGATTTAACAGCTTCTGCGATAACTTTACCTGCTGCGATATTATTCATTTGAGCATTTCTTTTTGTAGTTCTTTCTGTGCCTTCCCTAAGAATCAGGATTGGCACTCCTCCAAGGTTTAATGCCATATTTCATTCCTCCTAATATTCCTCATCGCCCATGTCGGGCATTCCTCCTGGTGGTCCTCCTGGACCTGCGCCAAGATCTGATGCAGCTATGACATCATCAATACGTAGGATCATTTGAGCGGCTTCACTTGCACTCTTGATTGCCTGTTTCTTAACAGCCAACGGTTCAAAGATGTTTAATATGGACATATTGGTTGTACCGCCTTCCTCTGTATTCACACCGTAGTTTGTATTACCTTGATCATGATCTGCACGCAATTGCACAAGCGTATCGATTGGATCTAAACCCGCATTTTCTGCTAGGGAACGTGGAATTACCTCAACAGCATCAGCGAAATTGTTCACCGCTAGTTGTTCACGACCTCCAAGAGATCGCGCAAAATCACGTAATCCTCGCGCAATTTCTATCTCAGGTGCACCTCCACCTGGAACAACTTTAGCATCTTCAATCACGGTCCTTACAACGCAAAGTGCATCATGGATCGCGCGGTCTGCCTCATCAACGATGAGCTCTGTACCGCCTCTAATTAAGAGGCTTACTGCGCCTGGGTTCTTGCAACCTTCTACAAAAATCATGTTTTCATCAGAAATCTTGCGTTCTTCTACTATTGCGGCTTCACCTAGATCTTCAGGAATTAGTTCGTCAAGATTTGATACTATTCGGCCACCTGTTGCTTTAGCGAGTTTCTCGATGTCAGATTTTTTCACTCTTCTAACAGCGGCTATGCCCTCCTTAGCGAGAAAGTGCTGTGCAATATCGTCCATTCCCTTCTGTGCAAGTACGACGTTTGCGCCAGCTGCTTTAATCTTATCGACCATTTCTTTGATCATATCTTCCTCTTGGTCGAGGAAAGCCTGCATTTGTGTCGGATCTGT
>Ga0180438_10011845_pt1 | contig 10459 bp, 5 predicted proteins | sample SS_ome_12_FD_132455 | JGI IMG/M metagenome (GOLD analysis project Ga0180438, IMG submission 132455) | Hypersaline lake sediment archaeal communities from the Salton Sea, California, USA - SS_3_D_2 metaG | ecosystem: Environmental > Aquatic > Non-marine Saline and Alkaline > Hypersaline >... | reverse complement strand
TGCTCTACCATGTCATTCAGCTCCATGAAGATGCCCAGCGACCCACTGGTCACGATGGCATCCATGATGTGCTGATCCAGATCCTTCTCGATGTACTCCGGTTCGCGGAACACGTTGACCATGGCACCCATGCCCACCATCGCCGCGGCACCCAGGAACGCACCGCTGTCCGGACGCTGCATAGACCTTGCCAGCACGCGGTTTGAGCTGGAAAACGCCCACTGCTTGTAGAGCAGGATCAGCCGGCCCGCCGCGTTCTGAGTCAGAGTCGGCCGCTCGGCCAGCACCGGGTTCAGGAGCGCGCCTTTCACATCGCCCCACAGCATGGCCTTGAACTCCTCGGCCAGCCTGATGTCCGCCCAGTCGTCCACGTTGCTGAAGTACAGGGTGCCAGCTCCGCGTTTTCTGACGTTTGGGTTTCCCCGCTTGTAGAGATCCGTGCTGACCGATGAGCCTTTCTTGATCCGGTAGCCGGTGGCCGACCACTGGGTATAGAACTGCTTGGCCTTGGCGTCCGACATCTGCAGGGCGTTCATGATGTGGCGCTCGGTCTTGGTGATTTTGCTGCCCTTGCCCACCTTGTTGATGATTCGAAGCAGAGAGTCCTGAGCCAGTCCGAACGCCACCCACTGCATGACATCGGTGAAGGGCGAGAGCCCGTTCAGCAGCATCATGTGGGAAGGATCGGAGGCGGCATCCCACCCGGCCCGGAGCCGGTTCCAGCCCGACATGGACTTACGTCCGCCGCTGGCCCATCGGCTGCCCTCAAAACCCAGCACCTGAGCGCCGCGGTGGCCGGCAAGGGACTCGATCACGATGCCGGCCCGGATCGCCTGTTCCCTGATCTGCTTGCGCAGGACCGGATCCTTGGCCAGGGTGCGGAACATCCGCATGGTCGGGCGCATCCCGTAGCGCAAGATGGTCACACCAATATCCACGGTGGCCGAGATGCCTGCTGAACCAAGGTAGGACAGGATGTTGAGCCGGGTCAGGGTGTCGGCCAGCCTCGAGGTCAACGCATGGCTGTCCGTGGGCACCGGTGAGATCCCCAGCGTCCAGCGGCGCATCTTCTCCAGCTCGCCAATGGCCTCCATGGCCCCGGCGCGCTGTCTGGCGTCGGACAGATCACCTGCCTGCATCCGCAGGGATTCCATCATATTCTCGCCAAACGGATCCCCGAACTTCCTGGCCATGGCGGCCCGGGTTTTCATTTTGATGAAGTAGTCGCGGGTCGGGCTGTCGAGATCCGTGGTCATGAACTTCAGGAAGTCCTTGGCCTCGAACCCTGCTGTCATCTCCATCAGCTCTGGCACCCACCCCAATGCCTGGGTCGGCTCTGGTTTCGCCTTGTCCTCGATCAGCTTGGACAGGTATTTCACCCGCTCTTTCGCCTGATTCAGCTCAGGGCCTGCGGTGTCTCCTCTTGCCTCCAGCTTTGCCAGCTCAGCTTTGTACTGCTCAAGCCGGGTTTTTTGCCTGTTGAGCCTTGCAGGATCCCGGCTGCTGGCATACGGATTGTCCAGGCTATCCATGATCGTGTAGGCCGTTTCTTCTGCCCTGGCCCGGATCGCTGCCGGGCTGCTGGGGCCTCGGGCTGTTCGCTTGAAGTGTGCCTCGATGACATCGATGAACTCATCCTGATTCTCGGTGATGGCCCATCTGTCCAGGGCTTCCATCCATGGGTAGTAGCGTTCCTGCCGAGTCGATTCGGTGTACCGCTGGACTCGCTGTTTGAGCTCGGCCAGCTCGATCTGCTTTTGTTCGGCCAGCCCTGGCGGTGCTTCGCCAATCTCATCCAGCAGTTCACGCTGCCGCTTTTCAGCGCGCCGAAGAAAGGCGGACATCTTGAGCTCATCGATCTCATTCCCGATGCTGTTCATTTCCTCGGTGTAGCGGGCGGCCAGCTTGTTGATGGCCTTGCCTTCGGGCCCGGAGGCCAGTTCACCGGTGATATGGACCGTCCAGGCACGGTTCTGGAAGTCCTCGAGGCTCGGGGTTGTGTCGATCGGCTGCTTGCGCAGGCGGTTGTAGACCCGGCCCACTGCCCGGGCACGGCGGCCAAACGCCTGACCGATGAATCCGGGCGGGGTCGTGCCATACGCCTCGGCATACAACTCGCGGGATTCGATCTGCAAGCGATTCCATACGGCGTTGCCGGACGAGCCACCGATCATCTCAACTGCCGGTCCTCGTTCCAGATTGCGGCCCCACGAAGTATCCAGCCCCGGAGACATAACCATCTGGTACATGTTCTCGCGGATTTGGTTCATGACCGGGGTGCCGTCTGCGGCGTTCTTGCCGTACAGCACCTTGAAATATGGGAACTGGTTGACCGAGGCCCACAGCTTGGGGATCGCGGTGATGTACTTGCCCCGGTACTCCTCAAGATCCTTGGATTCCCTGGCCACCCGGTACATCAGCTCGTCCTCGGACGAGAGCTCGGCCACCATGGATGCCCTGGCCTTGTCGTCGCCGGCGTCGCTCAGGATGTCGGCCACCTCTTTGCGACGCTGTGCTATCGCTGCATCGAGAGCCACCTTCCGGGCCTCCGGATCCGGGATGTCCGCCATGATTTTGGTCACGGTGTCCTGATACCCGGCCCGTTTGGCGACCGCCTCCGGGCTGCCCAGGGCGTTGTGCCGGATCGTCTGGATATAGGCGCTGCCACCGATCTTGGTGCCCACTCCGACCAGCGCACCGGCCATCAGGGAGGCAATGGCGGTGCTGGTGATGGCGTCCCTGGCACCCATATCCTGCCGCTGTGAGGCGCGCAGCCCTTCCTCGAAGCCGAACACCGGTACGGAGCTGGCCGCAGCGTAGCCGGCCGCACGGCCCGCCCCAGTGCTGCCTTTGAGCAGCAGTTTGGCGGCGCTGGCGCCTTTCATGCCGGCTGAAACCGGGACCAGGTTCAGGGGATTGGCAATCTCAGCGACCAGACTGGCGGCCAGACTGTCCACCTTGGTCGAATCCTCCCGCACGCTGTCGATCCAGTTCTTCATGTTGGCCATGTGCCACTGGTTTCGAGCCTGGAACAGCGTTGGCGCCCATGCTTCGTAGCCTTCCAGGTCTTCCCGGGTGACCGTAAAGTTCGGATCTGTCTCGAAATTGGCCCCCGGATCCCCGGCATCAGTCATCATGGGGATCAGCTCATGGCCCAGCGTCCTGTTGACGCCCATCATCAGGGGCTGGAGGCGGAACGATGCGCCCACCTTCTCGAAAAACCCGACCGGTTCCTCGGCCTCTCTGGGCGGCTGAGCACCGCGCACCGACGCGGCGAACTCGCCGGCTGCCTGCGCCATGGCAAGGCCAGCTCCAAGGGCCTGCACCGGATCATCGACCGGCATGAACTCCATCTTGTAGACAGGTTCGGTCATCTTCCGACAATCCGGCCATAGGCTTCGAGTGGCGTGGTGATGAGCTCGTCTGCGCCACGGGTCAGCTCCAGCATGTTGTAGTCTCGCTGGGTCGCGCCGTTCCTGAGCTTGTTCAGAATGAAATCCTCGATGGCGCTGTAGCGCACGATGGCGGTCCAGGGCTGTCCGGTGTTGGCGTCGATCGCGCCCATCTGGCCGGGCTGGTCGTTACGCTTATAGACCAGCGAATACAGCACGTCGTCGCCTTCTGTGGCTTCGTAGCGGAACAGGACATCAGTCCCGATCTTGCCCAACGGCTGGTCATAGCCAACGATCTCGCTGAGATCCACGTCAAGCAGGATCATATCCGCCAGGTTGCCACTCACGCTCTCGTATTGGCTCTTGTCGGCATGGCGTTTCTGCCAGATAGCGCCCGGCGCGAGCGGCGCCATGTACCGGCTGCCGCCCCATTCTTTCGAGCTCTGGCCCACCCACATGACACGGCTTGGCATGGCCATGGTTTCACGTGAAACTTCGACAATAGCCTGGGCAACGGCTTCATCTTTGTCGTAGTCACGTCCCGTTGAACGCTGCTGCTTCAGGACGACATCAGCTCGATCCGATACCTGAGCAGAGAAAGACAGGCTGCCAGCCGCGGGCACCGCGGGCCCGGCTACAACATCCCCGCCTAGCTGGTCTCTGATTGCCTCGGCAACGTCGTTCTTTTCTGCCCAGCGTCTGGCTTCCTTCAGGGCTTCGGCATCTTCGATGGTGGACCGGGAATTGAGGAACGCGCCCCGTTCTTCCTCGGTAATACCGCCGCGTTCCAGCAAGTCCGGATCCCGGCCCATGTTCGCCAGCAGATCCAGGGTCCGGCCCTCGACGCCTTCCTGTCCTTTGATCTTCCCCCACATCAAGGCATTACGGCTGAGCAGGGCAGCCATGCGGGCCGCAGTCTGCATCTGAGTCCTCTCTACCGATTCTGGCGTGGTTGCCATGGACCGCCCGATCTTCTGGAGGAACCTGAACGCGGACTCGGACGCCATGCCAGATTCGGTCTGGAACTTCAGGGCCTGGTCGAAGGCATTGGATTCGCCCCGGGCCTGCGCGGCGTACATGGCTGGCCAGTCGTTCGGACCAAGCGGCGCGCCCCGCTTCAGCTTGTAGACCTCGGGTGTGGCCGGGTTCGGCTGGCTCATGGCATCATCAATGGCCTGCCTCGAGCTCTTGGTCATCTCGGCCCGGCTGTTGAAGTTGGTGGCCATGGCGTTGCGAACCTGGATGTCTATGCTGTCACGCACATCCTGCGGCGCATCGACCAGGGTTTCGCTGTTGTACTGATCTTGCGTCAGCTTGCGGATGGTGGCGTCCCGGGTCATCAGGTATTCGCCCATGCTGGACAGCACGTTCAGCTCGGTGGCATTGACCTTGGTATCGAGCTCGCTCTGCATGGCACGCAGGGCGTCCTCATTCCTGGCCAGAGCAACCCGGCGCTGCGCTATGGTCATGTTGGACAGGTTGCCCAGGATCATGTCCTCGGTCAGCTTGTACCGCTCGATGTAGAACTGCTGGGTAGAGGCCGGCAGCGAGCCAAGCGCCTGCCTCATATTGGCGGACGTGGTTTCGAGGCTGCTCGATGTCATCGCCCATCCTGCCACCCGAGCTTCTTCCTGAGCGATGGCTTCCAGAGCCAGGGCCCGGACGGTGGGATCGCCGCCCTTGATGGCCCGGATGGCCCGGCTGCCGTCAGAGATGGCCTCGAGGGCCGCGTCGTAGCCGAGAACTCCGGTCTCGACCTGAGACTGAAGCTCCTGGATCTGGGTGACGAGCTGGCTGACCCGGACATTAGTGTCGATGGTCCGCTGGGTCCGGCGCGCCTGGACGATCTGATCGCCGCGCTGCATGAGCTGGTCGAACATGGCGTGGCGCTGTTCGCGGGGGATCTCCATGTCCGGGGCCGGCAGGCCGGGCACGCTGATCGGGGCATCCCGCCCTTTGATCCGGATCTCCTCCAGCTTCTTTTGCGCCTCGTCCGGGTTGTCCGAGTTGGCGACCTTGCTGATCTGGTTTTCCAGATAGCCATAGGCCACCGCGGCATAGAACGATGCCTTGCGCCCATCCGCCACCCCGGCAGAGATGGCCTGGTCGGCCACCAGCATGTCCTGACGCTGGCTGTAGTTCTCGTACATCAGCGCGACCTGTTGCTGGTCAGCCTCATTGGCCAGACCGGTGACGGAAGCGTAGGTCACTGCCTCGTCCCTGATCTGGCCGCTGACGATCTCGGCAGTCTCGATGCTGCGCGCCCGCTCCACCTCCCGCCGCTGCTCCTCGAGGCCGCGGTAGATCTGGTTGCGGTAGGTCTCGACATCCGCCCGGTAGATCTGCTGGTAGATCTCCGGGATGTTCTCGGCGGTGCTGTCAATGTACGCCTGGGCGGTCTCCATGAACGCCACGGGATCGCGGGAGTTATCGATGGCGATGCCGTTGATCCGGTCCTGAGCGACCAGCCGGATCTCGTCGGAGAAACGCTGGCGCAGGGCGGCGTTGTACTCCGCGTCGGCAATGGAAAGGCTGTTGGGCCGGAGCTGTGGCGCGATCAGGTTGCCCTGGGCATCCCGGGCAAACGGCGTGGCCGCTGCTTCGAGCATCCCCTTGGTCTGCGACTGAGCCCGGGCAGTCGGGCGCAGGCTGGACGAGAGCGTGTCGCTGACGCCAGCCAGGGCGTTGCCGATGCCCTGAGTCTCATTGACGCCCGTATCCGTGATCCGGATCTGCTGCGCGATCGCCCTGCGCTGGAGTGTAGGAAGCTCAGCCATTATGGATTCTGCGCGTAGTCAACGTAGCCCTGTATGCCAAACTGGAGGGCGCGGCCCATCCCGCTCCAGAACATCGCATCGCTGCGGCCTTTCAGCGCGTCAGCTTGCAGATCCACGGATCGGTTCAGGTTGTATTCGTTCATGCGGATGGTCCGGGCATCGTCGCTGGCCCGGGACAAAGTTTCATCGAGGATCGCCTGGAAGCTGGGACTGTCGGTGCCCAATCCGCGGGATGCCATCATGACGATCTGCCCATCCAGGGTGGCCTCCAGCGTCCGGTTGAGCTCGGTCAGATCGGACACGGCCTGATAGGCTGCCACCTGTTTCTGCTGCATGAGTTGCTTGCGCGCATCCTTGGCCGCATCCCTGGCGCCAAAGGCGCTCATGACGCTGCCCGCCGCCCCGATGCCGGCGCTGATTGCCAATACGGTTCCGAGTGTCATCAGTAATCAAGCTCCGTGGTGATCGCTGCGATCTCACAGGCCAGTGGCACGAAACTGCCAAGCTGGATCTGGATGTCGTTGGAATAGCCCAGCACCCAGCGCCGCTCCTGGCCATTGATCGGGATGGGCGGCAGGGTCGGGGACAGCTGGGCCGCAGTGAAACTCTGGCCCTGGACCGTCAGCGAATAGGTCTCCACCATCTGCGGGGCGAAGCTGACCAGCCCCTTCGGGATCATCCGCGTGTGGCCGTCCCGGGCGATGACGTTCAGCGGCACCATCGTTGCGCTGGAATTGTAGGCGTAGCCTACCGTGATCTTTTTCCAGATCGGGGAGAACAGATCCAGCGTCGTGCCTGAGACAGGATACTGGCCCAGGTAGTAGCAGGGGATGTCTTCGTTCTCGTCCCAGCCCACCACATCCACGTCCTTGTTGGCGTAGTCCGCATGGACGGTGAACAGGTTGGTGGGCGTGCCGCTGGTGTAGGTGCGACCCTCGTCCAGCAGTGCGACATCCTTGTACTCAGGCACGATGCGATCGATGAAACGCCAGCTTCCTTCCTGGGTGATGAAGTAGATGTCGGAGTCGGTGACCGTGGCCCACAGGAACACGGGGTCGCTGGGGTCAGGATCCTTCACGGAGCCTTTGGCCGGTGTCATGGTGGAATAAGCCATGCGATCATCAGGGAAGATCGTGGCCTGGACGATTTGGCGCGTGCCGTTGATGAGATAGAAGTTCTGCTCGCCACGTTCGGAGCGCCCACCGAAGAACGCACCGCGTACCGGCGAATCGATCAGCGAGCTGGCCCATGCGCTGATGATGGGGCTGACGTAGTTCTCGCGGATCCGGGCATCGTAGTAGAAACGGCGCAGCACCTGGCCCTGTTGCTGGGCGTACACGGGATCGCCCGCCATCAGGAAAGGTTTCATCGACTTGCGAGAGCCGTAGTTGGTAGCCAGTCGGGGAGCGAACGAGCCCGGCGTGATGGGCTGCGTCGGGGTTTCCGGCACCCAATACTCGGCAGAGTCGGTGAAGATGCACAGGTGCTGCGCGCTAATCAGGTGGTGGATCCGGCTGACGCCACCCTTGATGATGGGGTACTGGACCGAATCATCCGCGGATCCGGTGCCCACATCGAAGTTGAAGAAGTCCAGCGCCTTCGAGGACCAGACAAAGTTCGGCAGCTCGGTCGTCGCCGCGAACCACAGGCGGCCGCCATGGAACGCTACCGCACCGGGGCCGCCTCTGGCCACGGACCATGCCGGCTCATCCCAGTCCAGGCTGGCCGATGGCGCCACATTGCTGTCTTTCCACTGGATGTAGAACCGCTTGGACGGATCCTGAAGGGACTCCAGTTCTTCCGACTGCTCAGGATTCGGCAGATCGCCAGGCGGGTTGCTGGTCGGCGCCTTGAACACGCCCTGCTCGATCTCGATGTCCACGGAGTTGTTGGCCCCGGTGTCTTTGGCCGTGACCCAGCCGGTCGCGCCGGTCTGCGCGCCCCGCACGTATTCGCCCACAGCAAACTGGTCCGCAGCCGTGGGGATGCCCTGGGTCAGATACAGTCTGACATCCCGGGTGAACGGCTCCAGCGTCACGATGTCCGCCTGATTGGTGGGCGGATTGGGCGTCGCGGTGATGCGGAAATGCTGGCCACGCCAGCGCCAGACTTTCTGCAGGGCAGGCGTGTCGAACAAATCGTAGTCCGTCAGCACGCCATTGACGTTGATATAGGCGTTCATGAACCCGCTGCCATCCCATACGGAAGGCTTCAGGTAAACATGGAGCGTGTCCTGAAACTTGTACCAGGGTTTCTGGTAGAGCTCGAAACCGTTGGCCGGCGAGCCGGCCCGGTCCGTAAACTCGAACAGGGGCAAGCTCCATGAGCTTCCGTCCCTGCGTATCACCTTTGGCTCGCCCCAGGAAGGGTGAGTCATGATGGCGGTATCAAGAAGCTGGTCGTAATCCAGCTCCGCGATGGTGGTTGCCGTGATCCATCCCAGGCCGTTGAACTTGGCCACTTCGGCCATGGACGTGTCGCGGATGCGGATCAGTCCGCCCTCGGCGGTATCGAACTCCACCAGCCAAGTGTTGTCCTCGTCGAAGCGGAAGGTCTCGATGCGGATGCCGACGTCCGTGGAGACTTGGGGCCCCAGCGTCGCGGTCAGCCTTTCGATGGGCCGGCGCTTGCGCAGCGATCCGGCATAGCTGATCTCGAAGTTATCGCACTGGCTCAGGGAGTTGCGATACGACTCCAGATCTTCACGCGAACGGTACTCAGGGTCAACGAACCCGGCATCGAACCCGGTTGTGAACTCGCGGGACTTGCCCATTCGTCGGCCCTCATTGCCTTACTGCGATCAGGCGCGTCGTTTCCATGTGATCGGGCGTGCTTTCCTGCCCGACAGAGAACTTGGCCTGCCGCCACTGGATCGTCGCCTGACGGTACAGATCGTTGGCCGTGTTGTCGTCACGCTTGACTGCGCGTGCCAGGATGCTTGCCAGTCTCAGCACCACGTATTCGACGAAAGTCGGATGCCACAAGGACTCGTCGGCCCGGTAGGTATAGACCGCCTCGACCGTGCTGTCCGGACCCGCCATGCAGGAGACCACCAGCCCGGCCAGGTCGTAGTAAACCTCGCGGCGCCCATCAATCCTCAGCATGTGCAGCTTCATGCACTCGTCGGGGAGCTGGTAGCTCCGCTCGAACGGGTAGGGCGGGTTGGCCCCGGCCAGCGGCGAACCAAGATCCGCCGTCTTTCTCGCAAAGCGCCAGGCGTATTTCGCCAGCGCGTCGTCTACCACCGCGTCGTAGTTGTCCTCGAGGACTTTGGCGGACGCGGTGTTGTCCTGAAAAGAAGAGACCGGCTCGAGGCCAACACGGGTGCTGGCCCGCGAGCCGATCTTGACGTCACTGATCGCCTCGGAAGGCATCAGGCATTGGCATCCGCCAGCGCACCGGTACTCTGCAGCAGCAGAGCCTGCACGCCGTCAGTTGCCGAGACCAGGAAGATGTCTCCCTGTTTCGCGTAGGTCAGCCGGTCCGTATCGGCCGCGGCAGTCGCTGCCTTGGTCGCACTGGACACAGCCATCCACACGGTCTGCGTTGCCGTATAGCCGAGAGGCGTCACTTCACTTCTGGTAAAACCTGCCATGACTCAGCTCCTTAGCTCTCGGTGCACTTGATGTTCCAGAGGCCCGCCGCGTCGATCTGACACGCGCCGGTCGCCATGGAACCCACGAACAGGTGGCCCTGGTTCTTGCCCTGCCAGGTGATGTCCAGACTGATGTCAGCCTGACTGGCGTGGCCTACCGCGCTCGAGTGGTAGGCGAAGCAGGAACGGACGTTGCCGGCCTTCGGCAACCCGGAGAAGGGCATGACGATGAAGCTGAACCACCGCTTCGCCGCGTAGCCGATCATCGGATAGGGAAGCTCGTCGCCGCCGATGTAGTCCGCGTTGGAAAACTGGCTGATGTTCATCAGGTCAGTCCACTGCTGCGGGCCCACGATCAGATAGCGCTGGCCGTCGTCCGGCACGTCGGCATTGCCCATGGCCTCGAACACCGTCTCACACTTCGGCAGCGTCATGCCTCCCGTGTCAACGGTCTCGTTGCCGGAAGCCACGGTTGCCGCGGTCATGACATTGGTGATGAGCTCGTCGTCCTTCCGGCCCAGGGCGGCAGCGAGGGAAGTCGCCACGGCCTGACGCTCATTGTGGTTGATCTTCAGCTCGTCCAGCTTGTCAACCAGCTCGGCCGAATACCAGTCCTGCAAGGTGCAGGGGACCGGCGTGTGGTCGATGTTGTTGAGGCTGACTTCGCCATTGCGCGCCTTCTGCGACGCGGTGGC
>Ga0180438_10011841_pt1 | contig 10461 bp, 11 predicted proteins | sample SS_ome_12_FD_132455 | JGI IMG/M metagenome (GOLD analysis project Ga0180438, IMG submission 132455) | Hypersaline lake sediment archaeal communities from the Salton Sea, California, USA - SS_3_D_2 metaG | ecosystem: Environmental > Aquatic > Non-marine Saline and Alkaline > Hypersaline >... | reverse complement strand
TCTGGAAATTGATTATGGCATCATACGGTCTTCACAGTTCCTCAGTGCTCGTTTAAGATTCCGTATATCATCTCTCATCTGTGCATTGATTGTTTTGAGTTTATTGTTAGCACGTGCAAGTAATCTGTTTTGGCTACGAATATTTGATCTGCGCTGCCAGTACAGATAGGATTCATAATCGATGTCATCTTCAAACAATAGGTCTTCTGCCCTTTTTCTGTAGTTCATTTTGCCTCGCCTACATTGTTTTAGCATCCATTCATAGCGGGCTTGTTGTTGAAAGAGGCGCTTGTGTTCACGGATGAGATGTTTGTTGGTGTATCTAAGTTCATCGTTTTGTTCATATATAATATCTGCTTGTCGATAATCATAATATGCTCGCTCCCGTTTGGAACGAGCAGCGGCTCCCATTCCTGCGCCAACAACACTTCCAACTGCACCCCCAATACCTGCACCTCGTGGGCCTCCTGCCGCACCTCCGATAGCAGCTCCGAGAAATCCTCCGCCAAAAAAGCCTTCAGCTACTTCGTCTGCTAAAAAAGAGTGGCTGGTAATACAGGTGAGTGATATCAACACAGTTATTAAGATTGATTGTCTATTCATTTTTGGCTCCCCAGATTATAATTGATCAGATAGCTAATTCCTGCTTTGAAGTATAGACAGTTTGATACGAAAAAATCAAGAATATACGGAATTTGAGTTGTGAGTTGCTTAAGAGAGAGACTAGGTTCTGTTGACTTTTCAGTTTTTAAGGTTGCATGGTGTGTTGATCAAAAACTAGCAAAGATAACTAATTATAGCCGTTCGTGCTTCACTACCTTCAGCACGAACGGAGATATAAAATTTATGAAAATATGTCTAAAAAATATTAGCGGATTTTTTACTACAATGAAAAGTCAACAGAACCTAGTGTAAGTCAAGATAAAAAAGAGAGCCGTCTTAATTACAAGACAGCTCTCTTTTTTAGTAGTTTAGACTGAAATTAATCTACTGTTACCAATGCCGTTTCTTCAGTTATATCTGCAGGTACTTCCTCTGGTGGTAATACTTCTTGAACTTCTGATTCCAGAACTTCTGGAACTTTTTCAAGTGCACCCTCAACTGTAACAAGAGCACCTTCTGGTATTATTTCAGTTTCTTCTACTGCAACTACTACAACTGGCATAGGTTTTATTTTTTTGCTTTTAATTTCTTCCAATCTGGTTTTCCATTTTGCCAGTTTTTCTTTACGTCGTGTTATTGCAGTTTCTAGTTTAGCCTTGAGGTCCTCAGCAGTGACTTTACCTAATCTCTGTTCCATGAGTGTAAGCCTTTTTTCGGCAAGTGCAATACGTTTATCAAGTGGCATTTTCCGCACTTTTCTTTTTAGAATGCGTTGTCTCAGAAGTCGTTTTCTTATTTCAGGAGTAGGCATTGGAACTACTTTTCCTGGAGCCTCATACTCTGCTGCCCTACTATTTCTACAGGATAGTAAGGTTACAATAGCTAATAATGTTGCTGCTAATTTCTTCATGATATCCTCCTTTTTATAAAAAATTAGTCATACACCATCCATTTCCCCAATCACGAATAATCTCAGTTGCTTACATCTTGAGTATAATTAAAAAAACATAGAAAAAGCAATGGTTTTAGGGCTTTTTTTGGTCATCAGGGTTAATTTTTAAAACCTATGCGAGGTCAGCCTGAAGATGCCGCTTGAGGCTTGGTGATCTACTTACTTTTCTAGAATGAGTTCTCTTGTAAGAGTTCTCTTGCAAGATTGTTTACTCTGCCAGCTCCCTGTAAAAGAAGAAGATCTCCATTGCTTACATGATTTTCGAGTGTTTTTTTGATACTTGCAAAGTGTGGTTCAAAGGGGGCATAGGCTAGAGAAAGGTTAGGGTTTTTGTGTTTAATAGCCTCAATGAGCTTTTTGCTGTTGATGCCCTCGATAGGGTTTTCACTGGCAGGGTAGACGTCGGTGATAATCAGGTGATCTATGGGATTGCTTGCAAAAAGATTGACAAAGTGATCCCATAACTTTGCCGTTCTCGTGTAGCGATGTGGTTGAAATACTACAATGAGACCTTTTTTTGTTCTTTTTTTGGCAACAATCAGTGTGTTTGCTATTTCGCGAGGATGGTGCCCATAATCATCGAAAATTTCAACGCCATCAAACGAACCCTTAAAAGTGAATCTTCTCTCTATTCCCTTAAAAGATTCAAGAGCGCTTGAAATTTGGTTAAATGGCACGCCTAAATCCAAGGCCAGTGTGATTGCAGCCAGTGCATTTAGAATATTATGCTCCCCAGGCATAGATAATCGTGTTGTGCCGAGCGGTTTTTTGTTGTTTCGATGCCATACCTCAAAATCTGAATGATCAGGTTGAAGGTCAATGTTCTGGGCGTAAATGTCAGCTTGTTTTTTATTCTGGATCCCATATTTTATCGCTTTTATGTGCGGAATAGGCAGTATGGATTGTATATTTTCATCATCAATACATAAAATTGCTTTTCCATAAAAAGGGAGATTGCTTAGAAAATGGCTAAATGTTTGTTTTATGTCTTCAAGATCTCGATAGGTTTCAAGATGTTCAAGATCGATATTAGTAACGACTGCGAGTGTTGAATTGAGGTGAAGAAGTGATCGATCGCTTTCATCTGCTTCTGCAACAAGAAAGTCTCCATTGCCTAAATATGCATTTGTTGAAATTGTTTTTAAGTGGCCTCCAATAATGATTGTTGGATCAAGCTTTGCTTCTAACATAATATGTGAAATTAATGATGTAGTTGTTGTTTTGCCGTGAGCGCCCGCGATTGCAATGCTATACTTGGTCCTCATTAATTCAGCTAGCATAAGAGCGCGTGGAATGGTAGGGATTCCGCGTATCTGGGCTGCGATGATTTCAGGATCGTCAGCTTTTATTGCAGAAGAATAGACCAGCGTGTCAATGCTTGGATCATTGCATGCTGCTGTGTTGTTGCCCTCATAAATGGTACATCCAATCGATTTTAAATGTTGAATAGTTTGTTGATCAAGATCTTTATCGCAACCTGATATGGTGTAGCCTTGATATTTTAAAATAGTAGCTATGCCACTCATACCAATGCCACCAATGCCAACAAAATGAATATGCGATTTTTTATTGTACACAAAAGTTCCTCATAAGCAATTAGCAAAACAACTGCCAATGAAGATACCGAAAAAGCTTCATTTTTTCAAATTTGAAGACTTTGGACACATGAATTACGAATTGTTACAAGAGCTCGCGAAGTTTCAATAGTTGCCTTTGGACGTGAAGGCACTGCTCGATGAACTCTTCGTTTTGTTGTGGCGTATCTTCCATTGTTGTTTTTTGTGAAGCAAGTATTGTTGTTTTATCTAAACCGGTCTCCATCTGTTTTTTTGCGCCTGCTATTGTGAATCCTTGATGATAAAGAAGTTCTTTAATTTCTTGAAAGGTTTCTAGATCTTGTTCCGTATAATACCGTTGTTTACCCGAAGAGCGATTAGTCTGAATGTTGAACTCTTTTTCCCAAAAACGAACAACAAATTTTTCAACTCCCAGCTTGTTTGCAAGTTCTCCAATTCGAAACTGTTTTTTTTGCATTCTCATAACTCACCTTTTGAAATATGTTCTGCGTACTTATGTTATATCTTATTTTTATGCTGCTGTAAAACCAACGAGAAATGGTGCAACACCCATATCTGTTGTTAACGACAATATGAACAATACCTATCAATGTATGAGTTTACTGTTCATCTTTACTTAATTGTTGATCTTTAATGGTAAGTTTCAATTGAATTGGAGATCTGCCGCTTGTTTTTTGAAGTAGTGACTCTACGGTGATATTATCACCTACCTCAAAGCCATTTACAGCCTGATTAATATCGACCAGATTTAACACTTGCTTTTCAGTCGGATAGTTCCATTTTTTAGCGACCAGTCTTTTGATATCAGAACCATCCATGTCACTTGCTAGTTTGAGATCGTATTCCTTCCCTTCGGCATCTGACACGGTGACGTTGATCATGTTAAGTACTTTTACATAATTGCTGAGTCCAGATGTTTCAGGCTTGGCGGCTATGGGTGTTTCAAGGCTGGCGGATGCTTCAGGTGCAGGGGTTGGAGTAACTTTCGGAACCGATGTTTTCTTGGAACAAGTTGCGCGGGTTCTGTGTCGTGGCCGAGAGAAGGTAAGTGACCTTGCAAGGCTAAGAATGGCGAGTAGAATTGCATAGATAGTTTTCATAGGATCTCCTTTTTTGGAATATTAGGATTACTTTTTTATACTATCATAATCATACCCAAAAAATTCAGTCAATGCTTTATTGTCATTATGAGCGAAATCTGCTGCCTGCTAAACACCAAAATTTTGAATGGTATCAATTAACTTGTGAATTATGCCAAAAAGGGGCGAAAATAGCTTTTTAGATTCATCGGTGCTTCTGCCATGCCAGTTTTGTAGGAAGATGATTTTTTTCTAAATCCTAGTTGCGGTAGCACTCCCTCAATCCTGCCAATGTGCGCACCTCCAGCCAATACTACTATAACATTATACGTGTCATTAGTATGGATTTGGTGTAGTATTTTGAGATCGATTAATCTATTTATATGATCAGTTGGCATGTATTTATTCATGATCTGATTATAAAATGTTTTGTATGACTTGAAATAAGGCTTGATCTTTGATAACTGTTTTTGATACAAAGCGGTTAGACGTTCTGAATCATTATATGCTTCAATTTCAGCTATTGTTTTTTTGCATAATTTGTAAGCATCTTTGGTAGTAAGATTGTCTTGGAGAGAATCGAGACAAAAGAACCGAAAATCTACATCAACTACAGGTATGTCTGATGCATGGCAACATTGAGTAAAGCCTACTAAGGGGGTGACTATAGTTTGCAGCTGGGGCAACAGTTCATCGATGGAAAATCCATTATTGCTGTTTGGATCATATGAGATCGGATCGTCGAGAAAGGTGTCAAGCTTATCTGCAAGTTCTAACGTATAAACATCTAAATCTTCGACAATAGTCATACTTTCAGTTGATTCAAGAAAGTTAAGTAGATCTTTTCGTTGAGTATTAATAGCATCCAGATATTTTTGTTTATGCCCAGATGGTATACTATGGCGGTCGCGGATTAATATGAGCGTCTGTGAATCTTTGACCCAATGAGACGCTTGATAATAATATGCGTCAAGTAACGTACTACCAAGAGTAATGATGCTCAAGAATGATAAATATACTATATGTTTTTTGTTCATAATGTTTCCATATTCTAGTAATGTTTGGATTAATCCTTCTAAAATCTTTTACAGTTACTTGCTATTTCTAGCAATGAAAGAAATCTGACCGTTGTTATGAATGCTGAGTAAAAATGTTTAAGTTTTGAACTAAGTTAGTAATGACGGCAACTTTTCATTGATATCAAGAACTGCCAGCTCTGTGTTTTTATTGGTTTCGTCGGTTGATGATTCAGAACAATATCCTAATTGAGGCAGAATTTTTTCAATTCTCCGAATATGCGCGCCGCCAGCAAGAATTATTACGTTTTTATATTTTTTACGGTTGACGTAAATTTGATGTAAAATTCTTAGATCTATTAACTTATGTAAAAAATCTCGAACGAGTATTCTTTTTTTATCAACATCGCTCATGCTTTTAACATCTCTTTTTGCCAATTTTCTTGCTTCATCTTTGGAAACAAGGTAGCGATAGAGGCCAGCGCGAATATGTGTTACGATCGGATCGAGTGTCTTATCATATTGTGTTGTTTTTATTGCTTTGTTGAGAGGAAGCTTAGTTTTGATAAAACGTTGAAAGAATTTTTTACACGAATTAAATTGTTTCTTTATTTTGTCCAATTTCTTTTTATAAATGGCGTTGAATTTAGGAGAGTCATCATATGACTCTATTTCAGCCATAACCTTTTTATACATATTATAAGCTTGATCAGCTTTAAGTTTCCCTTGGATCGAGTTGTCGGTGTAGTATCGAAAGTCAACGTTATATACAGGTATGTCTGAGGCATGACAACATTGGGTAAAACCTGTTAATGGTGATTCATAATGCTGAAGTTCTTTAAGTAATTCCTCGAGAGATAGTTCTAGATCTTTGTTTGGATCGTAATTACTTGGGGATGCAAGGAAAGTATTCATTTCATCTGCAAGTTCTAACGTAACAAGTTCCAAGTCTTCTATGATAGCCATGCTCGAGTGTTCTTCGAGGATGTTTAATAGGTTTTTACGCTGATTTTGGACTTTGCGAAGATATGATTTTACCTTACCCTTAGGTATAGTGTGCCTATCAGGAAGCATTATTATGTTGGTAGATCCTTTGGACCATTTATTAGCTTGAAAATAGTATGCATTACCTGTTTGTGAAATTGATACCAAACCTAATATGAGTATTTTGATTATATATAATTGCGACATTTTCATACTGAAACCTTTCATATTTAAAACATCCTACCTGAAGATGCCGTGTTTTTATATTTAATATTCTATTCGAAAAAAACATTTTGTCAAATTTTGTTATGGAATACTGATTGATAGGTCGATTTGAGAGCCTTGAGGGTTAATAATTGATGTCAGGTTCGTTGGCCTTTTTCTCACTCATGTGAGCAGTGTATACAGGTAAAAAAGAGATTCTTGTGGCGTTAAGGTTACATATCTGTTATGCTGATAACAGCCTGTTTTTATCATATCAGGGGAAAAAAGAGATTTTTAACATAAAGGATCGGTTCGAATGAATATTAAAGATTTTTTGTTGCCGTTGGGATTGGCATTAATTAGCTTTTGGCTTTTTCAGTATTTTTTCTTTGGAAAGAAAGAGTCTGGCGATAGTGCCATAAGAGCAGGGCAACAGTTTACTGCTCCTCAAACAGCGCAGGCCGCAAAGCCGCTTAATACTGAGATTGATTTTATCGATATGAAAAGACCGGCGCCGGCTGTGCTTACAGAGTGTGAGACTGATGGTGCTCGTTATGTTTTTTCAACCGATGGAGCTTCTTTAGAAAGATTAGAATTCAAGCGACAAGCGGGTAAAGAATGGATTACACTGGATACCGTATTTCCACCAAATGAATATGAAAGAGAACAACGTTGCTTTTTGGTAGCGCTTAATGAAAAGACTCCATTTTATTATCAACTTGTGGATCAAAAAGAGACTGATTGTGATTATGTAGTGACCTATCGAACTGACTTTGGCGATTGTATTATTGAAAAGCAGTTCAAAGTGTATAAGCATAATTATCAACTCGATTTAGAAATGAGGTTTATTCCAAAGAGTGGCGAAGCAAAATTATTCGAGCCGCGTCTTTTCTTTGGTTCTCCTCAGATACCGGAACTGAAAGGTGATATTATCTCAGGAATAATGTTTAATGATCGTGGCTCTGTTGATAGAAAAGCCCTGCGGTCAATTGATCCACGCAGTGGTTGGTTTAACCCTAAACTGTTTGGTTCAGATAATAAATATTTCATTAATGCAATGATTAATGATCCAGAGAATTTTACGCGACGAGCTTATTACAATATTATCGATCAAAACAAGCTCATATCTATTCTTGAAGGTCCCCAGTCAGAGAAAGAAGCTTCGTGGAGCCTTTCTTTTTATTTTGGGCCTAAAGAGCTAAAAGCGATGGCGGCAGTAGAACCTGCGCTTGAACAGACGCTAGATTATTCCGGTTGGTTAGCTCCTATAGCTAAATTTATGCTTGCATTTTTGATGTTCCTGTTTGCGTACTTGGGTAATTATGGTTGGGCAATTATTGTATTGACCATTATAATTCGCTTATTGTTGCTTCCGTTTACCTTTAAGGGTGAGCAGAGCATGAAAAAACAGGCAGAATTTCAAAAGAAATTGGCTTATATTCAACAAAAATATAAGCATGATCGCCAACAGTTGGCCAAGGAACAGTCAGAGCTTATTCGTAAGCATGGCATGCCAGGGATGGCCGGCTGTTTGCCGATGTTATTACAGCTGCCTATTTTTTATGTGCTTTCCCGTGTTTTGCAATGTTCTATTGAACTTTATAAAGCACCATTCATTTTATGGATAAACGATTTATCTGCTCCTGATCCGTACTATGTATTGCCTATACTGATAACGGTTTCAATGTTGTTCCAGCCACAACCTACATCTTCGGATATCAAAACGCGTCTGCCAATGATAGGATTAGCCTTGGTCTTTGGTGGTATTTCAAGTACCTTTTCGGCGGGATTAACATTGTATATATTTAGCAGTACTATACTCAATGTTGGGCAATCATGGATTCAGCGATTATTTAAAAAAGCATAAGTATGATGTTTGATGATGTGCCGAGTCTACTTAAATTAGTGCGCGGATTACAGCAGGTTCCTTATCTTGCTTCAAAGAATATTTATCGCGTTGTATCCCATTTTTTGAACATGGATTCTAAACAACTTGATCAATTTTGTACTATGTTACGTGATTCACATAAAAATATATCCTATTGTTCAACCTGTTTTGCTTTGCGAGAGGGTGATCGAGCATGCACCTACTGTTCATCAACTAGGCGTGATCAAGGATTAATTTGTGTGGTTGAAACGTGGCAAGAGTTGTTGTCTGTTGAAAAAACAGGCGGTTATTCAGGTGTATACCATGTTCTTGGTGGAGCTATTTGCCCACTTGATGGGATTGGGCCTGAAGATTTGAATATTAATCAGTTAATTGCTCGAATCAATGAAGAAACTAAAGAGGTGATTTTAGCGACTAATCAAACACCAGAGGGAGAAGCGACAGCCTCTTACATTGCAACTAAATTAAAAAGTAAAAAGGTTCATATTTCATGTTTGGCTCGTGGAATTCCTGTTGGATCATCACTTGAGTATATGGACCGATTAACAGTATATAAAGCGCTTTCTGAGCGGCGGCCTTTTTAACAATGGCATGGGGGAAAAGAATGGTATTAGGTGCGCATTCTATGGATCATACTGAAGATATGACGGTATATAAAACAAGAAGGAATGAGCTTGTAAGAAGCATTAAAGAAAAGTTTCCTGAAAATGAAGGTATTATTCTGCTCTTTGCGGGATTTGAAGATGATCGTACACGGTTTTGCCAGGACAGCTCATTCTATTACCTGACCGGCATTCGTGAGCCAGGAGTAGTTTTAGCAATCAATCTAGAAGGAAAGTCAACATTGTACGTTCCTCGTTTTGCCCAAGATAATCGATCCAAGTGGATGGGTGCATCATTGAGTTTGTCTGACGAAGATGCTTTAAAAAGCGGTGTTGATGAGATTAAAGAATTAGGCATTATCGAGAAAGGATACAAGATATGTTGCTATCCTTCTCGCGATGAATATAAAGGACTGCTTGAACTTATTGCACATATATATAAAAACCAAGGGGCTTGTTTTACCCTTTGCCCTCAACAAGGATGTTCATATTGCTGGCAGAAATTGTTATTGAGCCATATTGATGTATTAATGCCTGGATTTGATACTCTGCTTAAAGATATTTCACCAATTATGGACCAGATACGTCGCAGAAAGGATCTTTATGAAATTGAACAGCTCTACAAAGCTACAGAGATTACCTTTCTTGCTCATGAAGCAGCAGCACAAGCTATAATGCCTGATGTGCAGGAACGCGAAGTGCAGGCGAGCCTTGAATACATGATTACGGGTTCTGGTGCAGAATGTGCTTTTCCAAGCATCGTTGCGAGTGGCAAACAAGGTACTATCTTGCATTACATTCAAAATAGTTCTGTGATGAAGTCGGGTGAACTTGTCATTGTTGATATTGGTGCCCAATATAACCATTATTGTGCCGATATTACTCGTACCTATCCTGTTTCAGGTTTTTTTAGCAGTAGGCAACGAGAGCTCTATGAGATAGTACTTAAAACTCAGGAATATGTCGCATCACTTGCAAAGCCTGGCTATTGGCTGAATAATGATGAACATCCCGATAAATCACTCAATCACTTAGCAAAAGAATTTTTGAAAGATCAGGGTTATCAAGAGTATATGGTTCATGGCATAGGCCATTTTCTTGGCCTCGATGTTCATGATGTGGGTGATCCCAAAAAACCACTTCAAGAAAATGATGTGATAACGATTGAGCCGGGGCTTTATTTGTCGCATGAGCAGATCGGCATTCGTATAGAAGATGACTATTGGATAGTTAAAGACGGAGTAATATGTTTAAGCGAAGGCTTACCTAAGCAGCCGGATGAGATTGAGCTGTTCGTACAGCAGCGGTTTTCCGATGATGCCGAGTCTTCTTCTGCTCAAAAAGACTATGATTTTTTCGAAGATGAAATCGATGCGTGAAGTGTTATATTGATATGAGCTTTGGTGACAGAAGCTGTGTTTAACTCGATGTTCTTTTTATTTAAATGCCCAGAATACCCCACGGCTTTTCAAGCCTGGGGATGAATGGGCATCATATGAGTGAACGGAGCAAACCAGGGGTTTGCGAAGAGAGACAAGTTTTGTAATACTGTTGAG
>Ga0180438_10011840_pt1 | contig 10465 bp, 6 predicted proteins | sample SS_ome_12_FD_132455 | JGI IMG/M metagenome (GOLD analysis project Ga0180438, IMG submission 132455) | Hypersaline lake sediment archaeal communities from the Salton Sea, California, USA - SS_3_D_2 metaG | ecosystem: Environmental > Aquatic > Non-marine Saline and Alkaline > Hypersaline >... | reverse complement strand
GCGAGCTTTGTCAGATATGGTGAAGCAGTGTTCGCGGACTCCGCGCGGGTCAATATCGCCGACTTTCTGTCCTTCTTGTACCACCAGCCCGTCGTGAGCTAGCCCGCGCACGACTCCCTGTATGTGTGCCACAATGCCGATGCCGCTAACCGACGCGACCTGTTGCCCTCGGGTCACCCGGTCACCTATGGAGAGTACTGTTCCGAACCTGCCGTAACATGGTGACCAGAGTACGCGGTCGCGAGCGTGACCTTGTACTGGGCCTGGAACTCCCGTATCGGGTTCCGCTAGGCCGGCCAAGATCACGCGACCCAAGTAGTGACCGCGGTTCGTTTCGACCACGGCATGAACGTCCTCACCTGCTGTGAAACCGGGACCCAGCCCGACTACGATAGGTGCGTCCTGCAGACGGGTACCGAGATTGCGCTTTGCCATCCGTGCGTCCACAATGATATGGGGGGAGACCATACTGCGCAAGCGATGTGGGCCCGAAGTCATCACCGGGATCAACCCCTGGTCCATCAGGGTCTTCGCTGCGCATGCGTTTTCAGCCACAACGGCACGGATGCCTTCCACTTCAATCTCGCCTACGTAGACCGCGGATGCAAAGGCGACCGCGCGCCGCAACGCTGTTGGTTGCGCAAGCTCGCCAACGGCGACCTTAAAGCCGCAACGGAACAGGCGATGTGCGACTCCTGTTCCGAGATCTCCTCCCCCTAGCACCAGGACAAGCCACGACGCACACATGCCTGCGTTTAGCTTACCGTTGCTCAAGGGCCTGCCCCAGGTCCGAAATGATGTCGGACATGTCCTCGACACCAACCGAGAGGCGCACTAAACCTGCGCCGATCCCAAGAGCGAGCTTTGCGTCATCGCTGAGCGAGCGATGGGATGAGTGCCACGGATAGAGGATCATGCTACCAACGTCGCCTAGGCTTGTAGCTGCGCTGATCAGCTTCAGCGAGTCCATAAAGCGGAACACCTGTTCGCGTCCGGCGCCCCGGATTTCGAAGGACACAACACCGCCAAACATGTCTGAGGAGAACAAACGGCGACAGAGCACAAAGTGCGGGCTTGACGCAAGCCCGGGGTAGTAGACTCTGCACACATGCTGATGGGCGCTTAGGTAGTGTGCCACAGCCAGAGCGTTGGCACAGTGCTGGCGCATCCGCAGAACCAGAGTTCTGAGACTGCGCAGCAAGAGCCAAGCGCTGGTGGGATCGAGAACATGACCGATGGTCTGTTGCAGGGCTCGCGCTGTCTGCAGCTCGTTGCCAGAAGCAGCTACAACGCCCGCGAGTACATCGCCGTGTCCACCCAGGTATTTGGTGGCGCTGTGCACAACAAAGTCAGCGCCGTCAAGTGCTGGCTGGTAGAGAACTGGTGTGGCGAATGTGTTGTCCACCACAAGGCTAGCGCCCGCGCGGTGTGCCAGGTCCGCGAGCCTAGGGATATCGCACACTTGGAGAAGGGGATTGGAGATAGTCTCCGCCACAACTACTGTGGCATGGATCTGTGACAGGAGCTGGGACACAGAGTCCATGTCGGTTAGGTCGGCAAAGACGACGTTCACCCCCTGCGCTGCAAAGACTTGCATCAGAAGCGCGTGGGTGCCACCGTACGGATACTGGCTTGCGAGCACGGTCGTTCTACAGTGTGCTCCGGCAGCAAGGAGTGCCAGGTGCAACGACGCCATTCCCGACTCGCAGGCGATGGCCGACTCGGTGCCCTCGAGTTCTGCGAGAGCGCCTTCGAGGCAAGCCACCGTAGGACTGCCCAGCCTCCTATAGACAAAGCCCTCAGCTCTGCCGGCTAGGATAGCATCCAGAGTTGCGCTGTCGGCACAGCGATATGTGACGGCGTTGTGGATGGGCGGCGAGGAAGGCATGAGATCAGTCGCCTCGGTCGGCCTCCCGGCATGGATGGCTCGTGTTGCCAACGCAGCTCGTTTGTTCACTGCGATCCTCCGAGGATGTCGAGTGAAGACGCGTCCGAATATAGCACAACAGCACTCGAATGGCAAGCAGTCAGCGCCCACGGCGCTGCGCAAGCAGGTCGGCGGAGCAGACCGGCGCCGCCAGCGCTCTAGGCCTCGGTTTTGTCGCCGAGCGAGCGTTTTGTCAGCCACGACTCTTGAGTAGAATCAAGGTTCGCCGACGCAGGTTGACACTCGCGTTGTCTAGTGCTATGATTACGCTATACGAACAAAAGTTCTACCTTGGGCAGAGGAGAAGGCCATGCCGCAGGACAAGATCATCGTTCGCGGGGCGCGTGAACACAATCTCAAGAATATCAATGTCGAGATCCCGCGTGACCGACTGGTAGTTATCACCGGCATCTCGGGTTCGGGCAAGTCGTCTCTGGCCTTTGACACCATCTTTGCTGAAGGGCAGCGGCGCTATGTGGAATCGTTGTCCGCGTATGCTCGGCAGTTTCTGGGACAGATGGACAAGCCTGATGTCGATTCCATTGAGGGCCTATCACCCGCGATCAGCATCGACCAACGAAGGGCAGGGCACAATCCGCGATCCACGGTAGGCACGATCACCGAGGTCTATGACTACCTCAGGCTGCTTTTCGCACGGGTGGGAGTTGCTCACTGCCCGGAATGCGGGCGCGTCGTCCAACGGCAGTCGGTGCAGGAAATTGTTGATGCCATTCTCGGGCTACCGGAGGGCAGCCGAATAATGATTATGGCGCCGTTGATTAGGGATCGCAAAGGAGAACACCGGCGAGTGTTTGCCGACATTCGCAAGGCAGGGTTCGTCCGGGCGCGCGTCGATGGTGAGATCCGTGATGTCAATGAAGAGATCGTCCTAGAACGATACAAGATGCATATTATTGATGCAGTCGTCGATCGCCTTGTCGTTGGTGATCCCTCCGACATGGATCTGGGGACGGACCGGAACCGGTTGGCTGACTCGGTGGAGACAGCGTTGAGGCTGGGGGCCGGCCTTGTTCGCGTCGTGCCCGAAGGAGGTCCGGAGCAGCTATACTCAGAGCATCTGGCGTGTAGCTACTGCGGTATCAGTCTGCCCGACACTGAGCCACGAAGCTTCTCATTCAACAGTCCACACGGCGCATGTCCAGAGTGTGTGGGACTTGGGGCCCTGCTGGAGGTAGATCCCGAGCTCGTAATCCCAGATCGATCCTTGTCAATAAGGGAGGGCGCGATCGAGCCCAGTCCGTGGAATCTCAAGCGGAGCAGCGATGATGACAGCTACATCGCCCAACTGTTGGCTTCAGTCGCCGAACACTACGGGTTCAGCCTTGATGCACCCGTTTCCAGTCTCAGCGAACGGCAGGTGAACGTGCTCTTGTATGGGTCAGGGGACGACGTGATTGCCCTGCACTACCAAAATCGGGTTGGTCATCTCAGACAGTACGAGACCACCTTTGAGGGGGTGGTGCCGAATCTGCGTCGTCGCTATCGTGAGAGTGATTCGGACTATGTGCGGGGGCGGATCGAGTCTTACATGAGCAACCGTCCTTGCGCAGCCTGCGGCGGCCGGCGGCTCAAGCCAGCCTCTTTGGCAGTGACCGTGGCTGGGCAATCGATCGATAGAGTGTCGTCAATGTCGGTTCTGCAGGCTATGGAATGGGTCAAAGCTTTGCCTGACTTGTTGAATGAGAGGGAGCAGACAATCGCCCGCCTTGTCTTGAGAGAGCTGAGGGCCCGTCTGAAGTTCATGATCGACGTTGGCCTCGACTATCTGACTCTTGAGCGCACCGCAGTGACTCTCTCGGGAGGTGAGGCACAACGAACACGGCTCGCCACTCAGATCGGATCTCAATTGATGGGTGTTGTGTATATCCTTGATGAGCCCAGTGTTGGGCTGCACCAACGCGATAACCGTCGTTTGATCGACACTCTGGTTGGCATGCGAGATCTGGGCAATACCCTGATTGTGGTGGAACATGATGAGGAGGCCATACGCCGGGCTGATCACATCATAGACCTAGGACCGGGCGCGGGCGAGCATGGGGGAGAGGTGGTTGTGGCAGGCTGCCTGGACGAGGTGTTGTCCTGCTCCGCGTCGCTGACCGGCCAGTATCTGCGCGGCGAGCGGCATATTCCGGTTCCGCAGCAACGCAGAAGCGGCAATGGTGGAGCTCTGTGCATAGTTGGCGCTGCTGAGAACAATCTCAAAGAGCTCTATGTCCGTATCCCTCTGGGCACGCTGGTGTGTGTCACGGGAGTGTCTGGTTCGGGCAAATCGAGTCTGATCATCGAAGTGCTGTACAAGGCCCTGGCGCGGCAGATTCACCGCAGCAAGGACCGCCCTGGTAAGCATCTCGAGATCCGGGGTGTCGATCTCTTGGACAAAGTCATCAATGTCGATCAGTCACCAATTGGCCGCACACCACGCTCAAATCCTGCAACATACACCAATGTGTTCACGCCCATACGCGAGTTGTTTGCCTCGCTGCCAGAGTCGAAGATGAGGGGCTACCGGCCGGGGCGCTTTTCTTTTAATGTGAAGGGTGGACGTTGCGAGGCGTGTCGCGGAGATGGGACCATCAAGATCGAGATGCAGTTCTTGCCAGACGTGTATGTGACTTGTGAGGTATGCCACGGGAGACGCTACAACCGTGAGGCCTTGGAGATCAGATTCAAAGGTGCCAGCATCGCAGATGTGCTCGAGATGACGGTGGATGAGGCGCTACGCTTCTTCAAGAACATTCCGCGCATCGGGCGGAAGCTGCAGACGCTGCACGATGTTGGGTTGGGATACATACGTCTGGGCCAATCAGCCACAACACTATCTGGGGGCGAGGCACAGCGCATTAAGTTGTCCAGAGAGCTGTCAAGGCGCGCGACGGGTCAGACTCTTTACATATTGGACGAGCCAACCACAGGGCTGCACTTTGCTGACATCCAGCGCTTGTTGGATGTCTTGAACCGCTTGGTAAATGCAGGGAACAGCGTTGTGATCATTGAGCACCACCCAGATGTGATCAAGACAGCCGATTGGGTGATAGATCTTGGTCCGGAGGGTGGAGATGCCGGCGGATGGCTAGTTGCACAAGGCACACCGGAGCAGGTCGCGGAGTTGGAGGGGTCACACACCGGGCGGATACTTGAGCGTGTCTTAGAGGCAAAGCCCGCAGCCTTCGTGTAGCGACAGCGCTGGTAATGGTGCCGGGCAATAAGACGAAGCGTGAAGCGAGAGGCTTAGGCTATGCGAAGGCGAAATCAGTTTCACATGTATTTGCCGGTCAGCAGAGCAAGTTTGCCCTTGGCTTCGTCAGGGATCATGTCACGCTGTGTGATGATTGCGTTTTCGAGGGCAGACGCGCAACTGCAGACACGCTCGCGCTTGGTTGCCAGCATTGGCGCTAGGTAGGCAAGTGCCTCCTTGGTTACCTTGGCATTGGCTCGCAGATTCTCAAGCACCACGGCAACAGTCACAGGCTCTTCAGTCTGGTGCCAGACGTCGTAGTCGGTCACATGCGCAAGTGCCGCATAACATAATTCCGCTTCGCGTGCCAACTTTGCCTCCGGCAGGGCGGTCATGCCGATCAGGTCGACTCCCCATTGCCGATAGATGCGCGACTCAGCTTTGGTGGAGAACTGTGGCCCCTCCATCACGACCATTGTGCCACCCCTGTGGACCGTCGCACCGGTCTTGAGGACAGCATCATACACCAAGGTGCTCAGCTCGGGGCAGTAGGGCGCCTCGAAGCTGACATGGACGACAATCCCATTCCCAAAGAACGTGCTGGGACGGATTCCCTTCGTTCTGTCGAAGAGTTGGTCGGGCACGACGATATCCCTGGGTGCAAAATCCTCGCGCATGCTCCCGCATGCGCTTATTGACACGACATACTCCACACCGAGGGACTTGAGCGCATAGATGTTGGCGCGTGCATTCAGCTCGCTCGGCGAAATGCGGTGGCCCCGACCGTGCCGCGGTAGGAAGCCCACCCGAAGCCCGGACAGCGTGCCAACCGTAACGGCATCGCTGGGATCTCCAAACGGCGTCTGAACATGCACCTCTTTGACATCCTCCAACGCCTCCAAATCGTACACGCCACTCCCACCGATGACACCCAACAAGACTTGGTCCACCTTAACCTCCTCCAGCAGCGATTATGCCGTGTTTTAGAATAGCAGCCCATTATACGTCATGACCAAGCGCGGTCAAACGTACGAGAGCCACCCACAACACTGGGTGGCTCTCGTACTCACCATGGAGATGGCGGGAATCGAACCCGCGTCCGAAGAGTTCGACAGGAGACATCCTACAAGCTTAGTCGGTCCTTTAATCTCGCACCATGTCACCTCAACCGACAGAGTTGGCTTGGCGCCAGCCGATCCCTCCGTTAGGAAGGCTTAGATCACCCGTATCGGCATCGGGGTGACCGCACTCCGGCTTACATGACGCCCATTTCCGCACCACCGGAAGCGAATGTGGAATGGACGTGGCCACTCTTGGTGGCCAGGGCGATGCTTAGGCTAGTCCGCTTACGCGGCTACGGCGTAAGCATACGCCGGTGTTCGTGCTGTGTTGGCACTTGTCAGTTGCCCCTGTTTTACGAGGCGAGGCACCTCAGCTTGCAGTCTCGGGTCAGCCCTCCCCGTCGAAGCCTGTCATCCCCTTGACACTCCATACTATATCACACTTGGCCGCGGTGCGCAAATCACCGGTTTCTGGACTTGATCTCACGCCTGATGCGGCGTTCAGCTTCCCTTTGCTCGATGGCATCTCGTTTGTCGTAGAGTTTTTTCCCGCGGGCGAGCGCAATCTCAACCTTGGCACGATTGTCCTTCAGGTACATGCGTAGCGGAACAATCGTCAGCCCCTTTTCTTGTACGGCGCTCTGTAGCCGGTCAATCTCCCGTCGGTGAAGCAGCAACTTGCGGTCCCTGAGCGGATCTTGATTCTCGTGGCTCCCGGCAGCGTATGGCGAGATGTGAGCGTGCATGAGCCAGGCTTCGCCGCTCCGGATGGCTACATAGCTCTCCCGCAGGTTGACGCGACCTGCACGTACCGACTTGACCTCGGTTCCGGTGAGTACCAAGCCAGCCTCGTATGTGTCGTACAGGTGGTAATCGTGCCGTGCTTTGCGGTTTGTGGCAACAGTCTTGACATCTCTCATGCGGGTCCCGCCAGCAGATAGGCGATAGCGCGCTCCAACTGCGGATCACGGCCGGCGAGGATGTCCTCCTCAGTGATGTCCACTTGCAGGTTCGGGATGAGGCCCTGACCCTCGATAAGCCGATCAGCCGGCGTATACCAGCGCCTGATCGTCAGTTGGAGAGCTGAGCCGTCGCTCAGGCGCTCTGTGACCTGGACAGACCCCTTCCCGAAGGTGGTCGTGCCTACAAGCATCCCTCGGGCGTTGTCTTGGATGGCACCGGCGATGATTTCGGCAGCACTAGCGCTGGCGCTGTCCACCAAGACGGCCAGAGGGATGTCGATGGCCCTACCTCCTCGACTCGCCCGATGCGTGGTCTCATGACCCGAACTGTCTCTTTCGATCAGCAGCAACCCGTCATCGATGAACTCATTGGCAATATCCTTGGCTACGTGCAGGTATCCCCCCGGATTGCCACGCAGGTCCAGGACTAGGCCGACTGGGTCGTTGCGCAAGAGATCGTCGAGGGCGGCACGAACGCCCCTCGGCGCCAGGCTGTTGCAGTCGTAAACGGCAAGATAGCCAACACCCTGATCCAGCATGCGGCTCTCGGTTGTTGGCACCTCAATCTGAGCACGAACGACAACTAGCTCCGCCTCCTGTCCGTCAGGGGAACGCACCTTCAGGCGCACCTCGGTGCCCTCCCGACCGCGGATAAGGCTGATAGCTTGCACCAGGTCCATGCCCCGAATCCACGTCCCATCAACCTCAAGAATCACATCGCCGGTCCGGAGTCCAGCGCGCTCCCCAGGCGAATCCGGAATAGGCTTGACAATCCGAAGCCAGCCTTCCTGCGTCATCGCCACAGTGACGCCGATTCCGCCGAATTCACCCTCCAAATCATCGCGGAAGAGGTCAGCTTGGTCGGGTGTGAGGAAAACAGTGTGCCGATCGCCTAGTGACTCGACCATGCCACGGACAGCGCCGTACACCATTTCCTGGGTGTTGAGGGGCTCTGTGGTGTAGAATCGATCCTCAACGAGGTCCCAAGCCTGCCAGAAGATCTGAAACTGTCCCTGTATCTCATCGTCACCGGCGGAGGAGGGCGACCTCGAATAGGGGAGTACGTGACGCCCGATGCCAAAGCCGGCCGCGAACGCCGTCAGGGCCAAGATGCATACCGCCAACAGAGTGAAAAGCCGCTTCTGACAGTAAGACATCATCCATCTCTCACAGTGTGTAAACCATATAAGGAGGAGCAAGGTCTGCTCGTTGTAGAATACGTTAGGCAGCGCTGCAGGTCGTTAAGGGCAGCCTGCAGAACGGTATCCTCTGCCTGCTCATCGTCTGACTCCAGTACCACGTCAGGAAGCAGCCCTAGGTCCTCGAGCGCCCGGCCTGCAGAGCTCAGCCAGCGCGCTACTGTTAGATGCACGCTCGACCCGTCGTTGAGCGGGAATATCGCCTGAACCGAGCCCTTGCCAAACGTGGGCTGTCCATATAGGAGACCGCGCTCGTGATCATGGATAGCAGCAGCAACAATCTCCGCAGAGCTTGCAGTTGCAGCATCGACCAGCACTGCCAGGGGCCAGTCGACAGCCTGAGAGTTGAACGGTACAGGGTAGCGAGTCTCTGTTGCATCTTTCCCAAGCTCGCGATAGGCAACCCCTTCGCCGAGGAGCTGGCCGAGCACGCCCACGGCAGCTTCTACTGTACCGCCGGCATTGCCTCTGAGGTCCAATACCATGGCCTGTACGTTGTTAGCGTTCATTTCCCCCAGTGCCCGAGCGACCTCTGTGGGCGTTCGATCTGTGAAGGTGCGAATGTGCAGATAGCCGACACCTGGACGTAACAGTCTCCAAGCCAAGCTAGGCACTTCGATGCGCTGGCGTTTCATGGTAAGTATGAGGCTAGAAGCGGCATCCCGCTGGACCTCGATCATGACCGGAGTACCCACTGGGCCGCGAATGAGCACTTGAACCTCATCCACAGGCAGACCGGCTGTGCTGGTGCCGTCGACTGACATCAGGCTGTCACCAGGAAGGATGCCAGCCTCCTTGGCAGGGGAACCAGGGTAGACCGAGGACACCAGAACGATGTCCTCCCGGAAGACCAGCTCAACACCAATGCCTTCAAACTCTCCCTGCAGACGATCCGAGTCCGAGCGGTGTTGTGCAGGCTCCAGAAACACGCTGTAAGGGTCATTCAGTGAAGCAAGCACTCCTCGTACAGCCCCATACGTCATCTTCCGACAGTCCAATGCCCCAGGGAACCAGAAGAGCTGCTGCAACCGGTCCCAGGCTTCCCAGAACACGGCAAAACCCTCGATGTCGTGTCCTTGGCCAGAGTGATGACCGAGCACACTTTTCTGCCAGCCAACGGAGACGCCGCCACAAAACGAGATCGCGGCAAGGGCAACGCTCATAAGCATGGCGACGAACCGACGTGTCTTCATCACAGCGACACACCCGGGGCAGGTTCCGAAACAACTTCACATAACGCACAAGTCGTGATGGTGTCCAATCATCGCGTTGACCATTCTAACACAGCTGCAAGTATCCAGCAAGGGTATCCGAGAGGAGGTTGAGTCACTGAGTATAGCCCTGTACGCGTGAGCTTTGCGTCGTCAATTGGTACAGCCAGGTGATGAAAGCTGTCAAACGGTAGGGCCACAGGGGACAGGAAAAAGCAATAGCTGCGAGCCACGGCGAAAGCGGAGCTGGCGCGCCACAACCCGTGTTTCAAGGTACATAAGAACCATAGTGCGAAGTTGTATGCTGGGCCGAGGAGGCTCGCTTGCCAGCTACTCGCAAGGACTCCACCGCGCCCCACAGGTGCCAGATTCTGTTTCTGGCCTGTGGTAGCCTGTGCTGTTGACGCTCTCATGATTGCCAAGGTCTGAGGCCATCGCGAGTCGAGCTCTCGGGCTGCGGCTGGCGCGGCTTCGAGTTATCGACCGCGAGGCAGTGCGAGCCCCACGTGGGAAGCTTTGGTGATGCGTTGGCTGGCTTGTTCTGAGGTTTTATGTCACGTAAGAAGATCGGTTATGTCACAACTAAGGTAGAGCAAAGGCCTGCGGAACGGCTTGTTATGTAGCGCACGTGAAGACAGGCAGTTGAATCTGTCTGGATGCCGTGCCCGTTGCCTGTGTTAGAGGACGCGTGCCTTAGGCTAGCCCCAACCCAGCCAACCGATCCAGGTTCCCACAAGGCCTACTAGGAAGACGACGATGATCACGGTGATGGGTGACTTTTTTCTAGCCAAGAGCCACCAGATCAGTAGAGTGAGACTCAGTGGCAGCGCGCCTTTGAGGATCTTGTCCAGCACATCTTGTTGTATGTTGACCGTCTGTGGGCCCACGGTAATGCTCAGCTTGGTGGTC
>Ga0180438_10011838_pt1 | contig 10465 bp, 10 predicted proteins | sample SS_ome_12_FD_132455 | JGI IMG/M metagenome (GOLD analysis project Ga0180438, IMG submission 132455) | Hypersaline lake sediment archaeal communities from the Salton Sea, California, USA - SS_3_D_2 metaG | ecosystem: Environmental > Aquatic > Non-marine Saline and Alkaline > Hypersaline >... | reverse complement strand
TGAACCTGTTTGAATATTATATGGAGCATTAAATCCTGCTAAACCAAATAATGTATAAATTATATTCTCACTATTCCAAAAACCTGTATAATTAACATTATTAGAAGTATATAATTGATTATCCCAACCAGTATAAGTTATATTATTACTATTAATAATACCTATATTAACTACATGTTATGATGGTTCTACCAACCAATAATTACTATTACTACTTATCCAATCTTGACCTATAGGACTAATGGGTAAATTTGGATAAGTGTCTAATAATAAATTACATCCAAAAAACATTTCATTAAAACCACTAACACCACCATTAATAGTAACAACATTATCTACTTTCCAATCCTTTAAATAACTTACAAAATTTGCACAATTATAAAACATTCGTTCCATATCTGTAACATTTTCTACTTTCCAACTGCTTAAATCACTATAAAAATTTGTGCATCCATAAAACATAGTACCCATATTTGTAACCTTTTTAACATTCCAATCTTTTAAAATACTTGTAAATTTTGTACAATTATAAAACATACTATTCATATCTGTAACATTTTGTACTTGCCAAATGCTTAAATCACTATCAAAATTTTTACAACCAGAAAACATAGCATTCATATTTGTAACCTTTTCTACATTCCATCTGCCTAACTCACTTGTAAAATTTTCACAATCATAAAACATATAAGACATATCTGTAACATTTTTTACTTTCCAATTGCTTAAATCATCACCTCTAAAATTTACACAATTATAAAACATACCCTTCATATTAGTAACATTATGTACTTTCCAATTGCTTAAATCACTATTAAAATTTTTACAATTATAAAACATATAGCTCATATCTGTAACATTATGTACTTTCCAACTGCCTAACTCACTTGTAAAATTTTCACATAGATCAAACATACTATTCATATTTGTAACATTATGTACTTTCCAATTGCTTAAATCACCACCTGTAAAATTTCGACAAAGAACAAACATATAAGACATATTTGTAACATTATGTACTTTCCAGCTGCTTAATTCACTTGTAAAATTATAACAACGAGCAAACATACTATTCATATCTGTAACATTATCTACTTTCCAGCTGCCTAACTCACTTTTAAAATTTCCACAACCATTAAACATATTATTCATATCTGTAACATTATCTACTTTCCAGCTGCCTAACTCACTTGTAAAATTATTACAACCACTAAACATATAAGACATATTTGTAACATTATCTACTTTCCAGCTGCTTAAAACATCAAAATTTTGTAAAATTTCTAAATTTTGCTTGGTGGATAAATTTAAAAACATATAAGACATATCTGTAATATTTTTAGTATCTAAATTAATACTATTTATAATATCTAGATTTACATGTCTACTAGTAAATCTATTTAATTCTGGAAATAATTCTACTGAGTATTTAATAATATCATTATTAATAATTATATCTATCTGCTCCGTTGGAATATAACTATTAAAAGGATTTAAAAAATTTTTAAGAAAATTTTCCTCAGCAAATGGTAGTATATTTCCGTACTCAGTAATATTATATAAATTATTTAATTTTTCAGGAATGTAAAAATCTAATCTTTCAGGACTGGATAAGGCGACGCCGATGGGGTAGGGCCACTGCGTTTCTTCATAATGTAATGTTTTTATATTAACTTTTAAACTAGTAGGTGTAGTTGCTATAATATTATATTTTTTTAATATTGTATTATGTTTTTTTAATATACTACTTTCAATTATTATAAATGAAATAATACTACTATTATTATCAGAATAAAAATAACTGCGGTTAAGTACAAAATTATTATTATAATTTAAATGAGCTGCGAGGTCGCCTGGCCTGTCGGGGCCGGCATCATTTGACACTATTAAAAAATTATTTATATTGAAATTATTAAATGTTCTTTGGCTTTCGTTAATTACTATATTTTTTAATTCATTGAATAAATTGTTTAATTTATTTATATCTGGTTCTATTATTATAGATAAATTTTCTATTTTTCTTGTAGTATTGATCCAATACTGACCAGAATCTAGAAAATATTGATATATTATTCTTATATCAGGTAATGATGCAAACATATAACTCATATCTTCAATTGTATTAATAATCCATTGACTTGGAAAACCATATATTGGGTGCCATGGTTTATAAAATTTAATTACTCTTTGATCAAGTGTTAGATTATAATTAATTCTACTTGCAATACTAATTGCATCAAAGAGTTCTTTTCTATTATTAATATTTGCTAATGTAGAATTTATCTTATTATTATATGGATTAATCCAATATAATACTGATATATTTGTTTTTTTATCTAAGTTTTTTTCAAAATTTAAATTAAAAATATTAATTATAGCTACATTATAATTATCGCCATCTAAAGGCCCTGAAAGATAACTATAAAAATTATCATAAAAAGATAATTTTGGATCAAAATTTTCAATATATTTACTATTAGCGGAGAAAATACTTGTTATAATTTCCTTTGTTAATTTATTAGTAAGGTCTAGTAATATATTACTAGATATAGTAGTTGTAGTTGAAAATTTTATAACGGAAGTTTCTTGATCAATGTTTAAATTTATAGATTGATTGTTAAATTGATTGTTAAATTGATTGTTAATTATATTATATTGATAGTTAAATATATTAAAAAAATTATTATTAATTTCATCTAATACATTATAATATGTATTATAATTATTTGTAAGACTATTAATAAAACTTTTATTTAATATTCCACTTGTTTGTTCAATAGAATTTTGTATTTCTTGTGTTGGTGCATTTGCAATTGAAACAAGAGTATTTGCATCATCATTACTAAAACTATTTATATTATCAAATGAAAAATTATTATATATATTAGTAATATTATTAGTTATTTCACTTAAACTAGAATTATTAACACTATCATCAAAAGACATTATAGCTCCATTAATACCTATAGTTTGTAAAAATATACCATATAGATAAAATCTTTGTGTTACTGGATGTTGTGGTCCAGCATTATAATTATGTGTTAAAACACCGGAAGGATGTGGTAATGAACCATTTACACAAAATCCATTACATTTACCAGTTTTTGGATTTTCCATAGTTCCTGGTTTTAAGGCGGCTCGTCTTAAAAGTGCTCTACGATTTGCAATTGAAACACCTCCTACACCACTTCCAGATGTATATGTATTATCTAAATTAGTTTTTGTTCTATTAATTACACTATTCATTGATACTATACGATTACTCATATTTATATAATATAAATATAAATAATATATATTATTTATATTATATGAATAATATATAAATATAATAAATTTAATAAAATTAATAATGAAAAAAATAAATTTTATTATACCATCAATAATTATATTATTAATAATTAAAAATAAATATAAAAATAATATTATTAATAAAATTTCAATACAAACACAAACAAATTTAACTATGGAATCTATTAATATGCTAGAATTATTTAAAGAAGATTTATTAGATGCATATAATAATAATAATAATTAAAAATTTTATAAAATAAATTTTAATTTTTTTCTAGTATTATTATCTTTAATTTTAGATCTTTTTCCTAAAAATTTAAAATATCTATTAGCTAATTTATATCTAGATGGTATATTTTTTGCCTTTTTATATTTAGTATGTCTATATTTATTTAATACTTTTAATCTAGTATTTAATATCATACCTACCTGCCAAATCCTTTTATGAGAATATTTATGTGATTTATATAATTTTTCTAAATGTCTTATAGTATTTTTAACATCTTTTATTGTTGAATATTTTATTTTTATAGTATCATCTGGATTTTTATCTATATAAACATCAAATGATTTTTTTGGATTATTTGGATTAAAAAAAAATTGTTTTTTTGTTCCACCTTTTTGTTTACAAAATTTAAATGGGGCACATGAAGATCTCATTGTAAAACCTTTTATTTTTTTTGATTTACATTTTTTAATTGAAAATTTTCTTGGTAAACTAAATACTTTTCCGTCTTTACGAATACATTTTTTAATTGAATAATTTTTAATTTTACAACATTTATTCATATAATATATAGTTAGAATCTTTTTACATGACCAGTTCTATATTTTTCTGTTCTAGCTCTATTAATTTCTTTTTTAGATAATTCTTTGAATGTTTTTGGTGTTTTTTTAGTAATACGTTTTGTAGGTCTATAAACATCATTTTTATATTTATAACCTATTGTGCCTCTTTGATTTCTCCAATCTTCTTGAAACCATCTACCTAAACCTTTATTTAAATTTTTTTTTCCAATATATGGATCTTTTTTTTTTCCATACTTTTTATAAAAATTTTTTTTATAAGTTTTTACTAATATTCCACTTCTATATGCACTATGTTTTGGAATTTGTTTATATATTATTTTTTTAGTTTTATTATATAAATTAATATCTCTAGGTTCCATTATATATTATTTAAATATATTATTACTTTTTATTAATTATATAATATATAAATGAAATTTTGTATAGTATCATGTGGAATCTCATTGGTATTTATAATTGGAATGATTTATTTATCATTTTTTGTTGATAAACAACAAATATCTTTAGATTTTAAAAAAACATTATCAAATAAACAATTAAAGATTTATGAAAATATAGTTAATTATAGAAGAAATTTATATTTTCAAGGTTATGGAATTGGTATACTTATTTCTATAATTATTATACTATTTAATATATTTAATAAAATTAAATTAAATTATATCAGTTTAGGATGTTTAGTTGCTAGTATTACATTTATTATTTCATATTTTTATTATATATTATCACCTAAACCAGATTATATGATTTTACATATTGATAATATTGAACAAAAAAAAGCATGGTTAAAAATTTATAAAACTATGCAATTTAATTATCATCTTGGTTTATTTTTAGGTATTGTAGCTGTCTTTTTTTTAAGTGTAACATTTTGTAAATAATTTTTTTTTAAAATTGAATTAATTATATTTATTTTTAAATAAATAAATATAAAATAATTATGAGCGAAAATAAACCTATACAATTAGGTTTATGTTGTCTGAATACTAATTTGCGTGCTGAAAAACCACCTATATTTTCTTCTAGATCTATTATTTTAAAAACTTTACATGAAAAAGGTGTTGATTTTTTAAAAGAAAAAATTATACAAAATTTAAAAGATACTCTTAAATTAATTGAATGGAATGAAAAAAATGGTATAAAAGTTTTTAGATTAAGTAGTGAATTATTTCCTCATAAATCTAACCCAAAAGCTATTGATTATACATTCGATTTTGCTATTGATTTATTAAAAGAAATTGGAAAAAAATCTAAAGAATATAATCAACGTTTAACATTTCATCCTGGTCAATATAATGTTATTGCATCTCCTAGTGAAGAAGTTTTTAAAAATACTATTTTAGATTTAGACTACCATGCTACTATTTTAGATTTAATGGAAATGGATCAAAATTCTATTATGGTAATACATGGTGGTGGAGTTTTTAAAGATAAAGAAAAAACTAAACAAAGATGGTGTGAAAGATATAATATATTACCTGAAAAAATTAAAAAAAGATTGGTTTTAGAAAATTGTGAAAAAAATTTTTCGATAGTAGATTGTCTAGAAATTTCTGAAAAAATTAATATTCCTATTATTTTTGATACTCATCATTTTCAATGTTATAAAATTTTACATCCCAATGAAGAATTTAAAGATCCAGAATATTATATTCCTTTTATTTTAAAAACTTTTGAAAAAAGACAAATTAAACCTAAATTTCATGTTAGTGAACAAGGATCTGGAAAATGTGGTCATCATAGTGATTTTATTGAAATAATTCCTGATTATCTTTTAAATATTCCTGAAAAATATGGAATAAATATAGATATTATGATTGAAGCTAAAATGAAAGAACAAGCTATATTTAAATTATATGAAAAATATCCTCAATTAAATTGTAAAATTAATAAAAAAGAAGATTTATCTAAATTTCTATGTGTTTGTATTGATGATTTTAAAGATGAATGTGAATGTTGTAAACCTACAAAATTTACTATTAAAATTAAAAAAAATAAAAAATTATTGTAAATAAAATATATTATCAAAATTATATAAATATTTACCTAAAAATTTAAAATTATCATCTTCTTGTCTGTTCCATTCTTCTGGAGATATAAGTGATAAAATTTCTTTATTATTTATTAAATAATGATAATAATAATTACCTACTACTTTTTTACAATTCATTTCTATGTTATGTAAATGTTCATTAATTGTAATATTTTTTATTATTATGTTTGCTCTATCTTGCAATTGATTTATTTGTTCTGCTAATATTATAAGTTGTCCATATGCAGAATAATTATTTTTAATTTTTTCTATATCATTATTACTATTTAGTGATAACATTTCAAATAATTTAGTAGTAGTTTCTTTATTTAAATTTGATAGTGCCATAATAAATATATAATTATATTTTTATATAATAATTATATAAAAATGAAAGAAACAATTATTAAATTTGAACGTGGACCATTTCCAAAAAAATATACTGCATTTGTTAGAAATAAAAAAACACATAAAATAAGGCGAATTAATTTTGGTGATCGAAGATATCAACAATACAAAGATAGAACTCCTTTACATCTATATTCTAAATTAAATCATTGCACTAGAAAACGCCAAGAAAATTATTTTTCTCGTCATTCTGGTGTTAAATATAGAGGTGAAGCCATTAAAAAAGAAAAAAGGAAAAGTAATGGTTATTATAATGCCAAAATATTAAGTCATGAATATCTTTGGTAATGTTTTTATTCAATATTTAATTGACGTTTACTAAAATTTTTCATATTATTATATTCTTTTTCTGTTAATGATAAAAACCCATTTTTTTGTAAATCACTTAAACTATTTTTAAGTAAATCTATAGCATTTAATTTTTCTATTAATTCTGGTATTTTTTTTAAACAATTACTACCTATATAATCATATCCATTATGAAATATTGCTTGTAAAGTATCATGATTATCTAATATATCTCCATTTGCTCTGCTAATAGGTAATGCATTATAGAGTTCTTCTTTACTACATTTCATAAATAGTAATAAATCTATTGTATTTTCTTCACTATAAAATATAAATGCTCCTTTTTCCATTTAAATATATTTTATAATATTATATATTTAAATGAATATTGCATTATGTTTTTGTGTTAGAAATTGTGAAAAATATTTACATAAAATTTTTAATAATATAGAATTAATTAAATCTCTCAAACATAATTTTTATTTAATTTTTATTTATGATAATTGTCAAGATAATACACCTAATATTTTACAACAATATAAAAAAAATAATCCTAATAATAATATTATTATTCGTTCTGAAAAAAATAATAGTCAATATCGAACTATTCGTATTGCTAAAGCTAGAAATCTTTGTCTTAGTATTATTTTTAATGAATTAAAAAATATTGATTATCATATTATGATTGATGCTGATAATGCTTGCACTAAAAGATGGAATATTGATATTATTGATAAATATTTAAATAATTTTGATAATGATGATTGGGATTGTATATCTTTTAATCGTTCATTTTATTATGATATTTGGGCTCTTTTATTTGATGAATTTAAACATCATTGTTTTGGATTCGGTAATCAAAATAAAGATGTTTTAAAAATAATGTATGAAAATATTGTTAATAAATTAAATAATTCTAATACTAATAGTATTAGTGTTTTATCAGCTTTTAATGGATTTGCTATTTATAAAACTAATAAATTTATTAATTTAAAATATGATGGATTATATCTAAATTTTAAACCATTAATATCTGATATTGAGAGAGAAAATCTTGAAAATATTTTAAAAAATAAATATAATATATCTACTAAATGTTTACATAATACAATTGAATGTTGTGAACATTTATTTTATCATTTAAATGCTAATAAAATTGGTTGTAAAATTAAAATATCAAAATTTTGTATAATGTAATTATACTATTTTTATATTTTTATTCCTTTAGCTACATACCAAAAGCCTTCTGGGGCCGCAGCGGTTTCTATTAAAACAGGAAGAATTGAATCTATATTAGTCCCTCCAGGCGGATTCGGAGGCGGCTTTAATGGGAGGGATGGAAGTATATTTGGGTCTGGATTGTTTTGGGATCCTATGGTTTTAGGTGGCCCTAAAAATGGTAATGTATCATAAGTATTATTCATATTTCCTTTATAACCCCTGCCGCTGCCATATACCGGCGGCTCGCCATTGTCAGGAATATATATATAATTATGCGTCTGGCCGTCCTCGAGAAAGCCAGCAAAATTTTCGTACCAAACAAAAGGGGGTTTAGTAGGATCTGAAACAATAAAAACATTTGTTGTAAGATCTAAAACAAATTCATTATCACCTAAAGGAATAATAATGTTATTTGATGGCTCGACTCCCCCGGGAATAGTAGATTCTGCATTTTTTTCAAGAAAAAAGGTACTTACAAAATTTGGCTTTGAATAAATATAAGCATTTTGTATTTTTATATTTTTTATAGCTCCTGCCGTGAGTGGACCACCTCCTGGACCATTAAAATCAGCCCATCCTAAAGTAAAAAACATATTAGGTAGATTAATTCCAGTTCCATTATTATAAGAAATTTCTGGTACATAAATATTAGATATTCTAATATTATTATAATCACCATTGTTTGTAGTATTATTTATAATATTAATTATTGCAGAATTATAATTTTGTTCACCTTTATAAGATTGACATATTCTCATTATGCTTATTCCACTAATGTCTATATTTTCTAAAGGTTTATTATATTTAGAATATCCATATCCTCCTATTGCTATCGCACCGCCGCTATTACCTTGTATAGAACTTATATTATTTATATTTGAATTATTTGATTGTAATTTTATTCCATCATCTCCTGATTGAACTATACAATTATTCATATCTAACCCTGGAGATATAACATCAAACCCATCTGCTTGATATATCCAATTATTTAATATATTTATCCTACTAAGAGTAACTTTACTTGATAAATAATTTGGATCATCTAGATTGTTTTTGACAGAGATTATGGAACCATTGCAAACCTCTGTAATCTTATTTGTAAATACTATATATCCACCTCTTTTTGAATTATATCCATTTATTTGTATACCCGAACGTCCTCTGGGAATAAATCCTGTTAAATTTAAATCAAATATTTTAACATCTCCATTTGTATAAATTTCAATAGCACCAGCATTTGACCATGCTTGTATAGCTAATGCTAAATCTTCACTTGAAGCATCTATTATTTTATCTAATCGTCGATTATCATCTAATCTTGCATTTGTTGCATTTTTATTATAGTTTATCCATGGTATACCTAGCCAATTATCTAAAATACTTTCACTACTTAAATTATTATTTTCTCCAAATATATGTATATTACAAGTTAAATATGGTGTATAACAATATTCACCACTAAAGCTTTTGATTCCTGATGGATATGGGTATTTTTTAAATATATCTAGATAATTTTGCATTTGAAAAATTGCAGTTTTTTTAGTTTGATCGGTAGAACTACGAATTCCATTAATTATATTTGTAAAGTTTTCTATTATTTCTGTTCCTTCTTGAGTTGGGAAATTATTTTTATCAAATACTATTAATGTTGTTGTTAAATTATAATCATAATTTCCGGAAAAATCCATATATAAAGTATTAGAACTATTCCAATTATTAGGAATATATAAAGAAGGTGTATAATATATTGTACTATTATTAGTATTATTAGTATATCCCCAATGCTGATAAATTAATTGAGGTTTTTTTGCGTAATCATCATTAGGATCATCTGGCTTAAATAAATTTCCATCTGTTGTACAAAAATAAATAGTATTTCCGTCCATATTTTCACAAATTTTTTTTGCATGTTCTTGTATTTTGTTTACTTTGTTTAAATAATGTGTTGTGGGATTTTTAACATTGTTTAATATACAGAGATTAAGCATTGAAGAATATTCACCTGTTGTGAGTGTCTTTGGACCAGGTATTATTAATGATGCGTTACTAGGTATTATTGGCTGATTTATAGTTATTATAATAACTACATTAGATATTATATTTTTATTTGACTCATCTATTACATATATATATGTTTGTCCATTGGGTAATTTATTATTAGTATTATTTGTTATAATATCATTATATATAACTTGATTTTTTTTAAAATCATAAGTATAATAAATACCTGATACATTAGATGACAAGTTAGCTTGAGATATTATTTTTTGAAATATTTCAGCAGCTGTATTATTAACTGGTGGAGTTAATTGTATAAAAATAATAGTATTAAATAATTTATTATCTCTTCCATACCATACACCATTATCTTTAATCCAACTATCACTATTATTTAACCATGGTTGTGGA
>Ga0180438_10011835_pt1 | contig 10466 bp, 9 predicted proteins | sample SS_ome_12_FD_132455 | JGI IMG/M metagenome (GOLD analysis project Ga0180438, IMG submission 132455) | Hypersaline lake sediment archaeal communities from the Salton Sea, California, USA - SS_3_D_2 metaG | ecosystem: Environmental > Aquatic > Non-marine Saline and Alkaline > Hypersaline >... | reverse complement strand
TGCCGAGATAAAGTTATCCGACTTCATCCAGTTGATAATTTTTGCTGCAATACCGCCGGTGATGTAGATCCCACCTTCTGGTTTGAATATTAACGCCAAATTACCCGCGAAGGCACCATATATACGTACAAATAATGTCATTGCCCTGACAGCCGCCTGATTTCCCCGCTCGGCCTCGGCGCTGACCCGGGCCGGCTCTAAAGCCTCATCCGTGGCGCCGGAACAGAATTCATAGAGCGCGGCCAGCCCGGCACCGGACAGCAGGCGTTCGTAAGAAACATGGCCGTGGCGTTCGATCAGGAACTGCAACAGGCCGACCTGCTCTTCATCGACCGGCGCGAAATCGATGTGCCCGCCCTCGGTCGACCAGGCCACGGGCTCTGTTTCGCCGGCGGTAATCCAGGAGACGCCCAGGCCCGTGCCTGCACCAACCGCGACGCGCAACGCCTCATTGTTGTGCACACCCTGGTTCAATGTCACCAGATCGTGCGCCTCGAGCTGCAGCGTGCCAAGTGCCGACGCCTGGAAGTCGTTCAGAAAATGGACCTGCCCGACCCCGAATTCGTCGCGCAACTCGCTTTTGCTGATGGTCCAGGGCAGGTTCGTCAGCCTCGCGCTGCCGCCATCGATGACACCCGGCAAAGCCAGCGATAACATCGCCAACGCCTTGTTCTCACACCCGCTATCCCGAATAAAGGCCTGCAGCAGGGGTGTGAAGCCATCGTAATCGCCGCTGTTGTACCTGGCCTCGTAAAGCACTTCGCCCGGCCTGGCGGCGTCCGTCAGAACAAACCAGGCTTTGGTTCCACCCACATCTGCTGCGATAATGCTCATCTGGTTCCGGTCCGAATCACTGTTGTTCAAGCAACATGCGTGCCAGTCACTGAATTATTCATTCCCCGCTGCTTCCGGGGCACCGCGCAGTTTCAGGTAATGCCCGATCAGACTTGACGTGGACGAGTCATGCTCTGCCGAGGTATCGCCGGCCTCGATCTCGCCGAGTATCTTTTTCGCGAGCTGCTTGCCCAGTTCCACACCCCACTGGTCGAACGAATTCAGGTTCCAGACGATACCCTGGACGAAAATCTTGTGCTCGTACAGCGCGATCAGCGAACCCAGGCTGTACGGCGTCAGCCGGGAAAGCAGCAGGGTGTTGCTCGGGTGATTGCCTCTGAACACCATGTGCGGCAGACGGTCACGCACCGCGTTGACGTCGATGCCGGACTGCCTGATCGCCTCGATGGTTTCCTCCAGCGTCCGGCCGCGCATCAGCGCCTCGGACTGGGCGAAAAAATTCGACATCATGATGTCGTGCTGACGCTTCAGACGGGAATGGGTTTGCGCCGATGCGATGAAATCCGCCGGGATCAGCTTGGTGCCCTGGTGAATCAACTGGTAGAACGCGTGCTGGCCGTTGATGCCGGTTGCACCCCAGACGATCGGACCGGTGTTGTAGTTGACATGGTGGCCATCCCGGTCGACCGATTTGCCGTTGCTCTCCATGTCCGCCTGCTCCAGGTACATCGGCAGGCTGCGCAGGTAGTGGTCGTACGGCAGGATCGCATGAGTCTCGGCGCCGAAGAAGTTGTTGTACCAGACACCCAGCATGGCCAGGATCACCGGCATGTTTTCGGCCATGGGCGCGGAGGCGAAATGGTTGTCCATCGCGTGTGCGCCTTCCAGCAGCGCGGAAAAATTTTCCTCGCCGGTGAGCAGCATGATCGAGAGGCCGATGGCCGACCACAATGAATAGCGGCCGCCGACCCAGTCCCAGAACTCGAACATGTTGTCCGGATCGATGCCGAATTCGATCACGGCCTTGCGGTTGGTCGAAACCGCCACAAAATGCCTCGCGATATGCTGTTCATCCTGTGCCGTGGCCAGAAACCAGCTCCTGGCGGTGTCCGCGTTGGTGATGGTTTCCTGTGTCGTGAAGGTTTTGGAGCTGACCACGAACAGCGTTGTCTCCGGGTCGAGCTGGCCGAGTATCTCCTCGGTGTGGGCGCCGTCGATGTTCGAAATAAAATGCGCGCGCATTTCCGGGTGACGGTAGGGCTTGAGCGCCTGGTACACCATCTTCGGGCCGAGGTCGGATCCGCCGATACCGACGTTGACCACATCGGTGATGCGCTTGCCCGTGTAACCCTTCCACTCGCCGCTGCGGACGCGCCCGGCGAACTCGCTCATGTGCTGAATCACGCCCTGCACGGCGGGCATCACGTCTTCGCCACCGATCGTTATCGCATTGTTCGACCGGTTGCGCAGCGCGACATGCAGCACGGCGCGGTGTTCGGTGTCATTGATTTTTTCACCATGGAACATGCGGTCGCGCCAGGACTCGACATTGGACGCTTTGGCCAGTGCCAGCAAAAGCCCCATGGTTTCCTCGGTAACCAGGTTCTTGGAGTAATCGAGCAGGATGCCCTCGAATTGAAGTGAGAACTTTTCGAAACGGTCCTGGTCCTGTTCGAAAAGCTGGCGCATGTTCAACTGCCTGGCCTTGCTGAAATGCTGCTGTAGATCGTTGAACGCTGTTTCCCTGGGATTCATCGATGGTTCCGGGTACAAAAAAGGCCCTATTATCCACCAAGCTGCGCCAAACAGCATTATTATTCTGCAAAAAAATAATGCGTTGGCACTGCCGGCGACCTGAAGTCTACGCAATTGGCAGCCAACGGAAGTTGACGTGCGTCAACAATTTTCCGGGTTGCAACAGACACCGGCACCCGGGCGCCGAGGTGAGATCCGGCGCCGGTTTCAGGGCGCTTCAAATTTGTTAAGAAGATATTGCCAAGGCGCTGCAACAGACATATTATCGCGGCTATCGTGACCGGATAAGGAACGAAGCAGTATCGGCAGCCGCGAGGCCCGGAACTGTCGCAACCAGGCGGATGGAACCCAGTGAAAAATCCGGCGCCACGAACAACAACATCAAACAATCCTCAGTTTATAGCGGAGACGTGAAATGGCTGATGATGATATCGACGATATAGATTTCGATGATGTCAGTGATGACCAGGATGACATCGATTACGAGGACACCCCTCCTCCCCGGTCACAGCCGAGCAATGCCCGCCGCGAACTGGAAAAACGCCTGGAAATGAAACGCCTCCGCGAATTGCTGGATTACACCGATCTCGAGGACGATTTCTGATCGCAGTTTCGGCGCGTGACCTCGCCTCTTTTCCCTAAATGGTGAAACGAGAACTGTCCAGCAGAACAAGCGTGCAGGCATTCTGCACCCTGATACCTTCAGACGCCAACCGTTCCGACGCCTTCCGGGATTCGGACCCGGGATTAAAAATCACTCTTCCTGGGTTCATCCGAACAACGTCCTCGATCATGGGCGCCAGTATATCCGGCCTGACATATACAGTTACGGTATCGACTGCAACGCGCACAGACTCGAGATCCGGATAGCACGGGATCCCGTCGATGCTTTCATATCTCGGATTCACAGGTACGGGGGTATGGCCATGCTCCAGCAAAGCAAGCTGGGCCATGTGGGAGAACCTGCCGGGATTGGTGCTCGCTCCGAGTATGACTACCGTTTCCGCCATAGAAATTCGAGTATTGGTGCCCGCCGAAAAGGACCAGGCGTTCAAATGCATGATTTTGTCATTTTGACGACCGGGATGAAACACCCGCTGCCTTTGCAATATCTTCGTTGCACCGACAGCCTGAATCGAACGCAGGCAGCGGCGAAGCCGGCGACGGGCGGAACCGCCGGTCGCTGGCACGCGTCGCTCCTTGCCAGACCCATGAATATATCCCCCCCTGTTATTATTAGATATTCCTAATATATCTCTGGTATGCTGACACGCTGACAATAATCCAACTACATTCAGGCCGGCAATATCAAGGCTGAAGCTTTTTGAAATGGCGAACGCAATCACCTCAGAGATTATCTCTTCCTTCAAGACGCGTTTAGAAGATCACCCTGTATACAACGCAGTCGAGACTGTCCAAGACCTGCAGTGTTTCATGGAGCACCACATATACTCTGTGTGGGATTTCATGTCGCTCATAAAGTATCTTCAGGCAGAAATTGCACCAACCGTATTTCCCTGGACTCCACAAGGCGACGGGAACATCCGGCGGTTCATAAATGAGCTTGTACTGGAGGAAGAATCTGACGAGGCGGGAACCGATGGTGAGTTTTGCAGCCACGTTGAGCTGTACCTCAAGGCAATGGATGAAGTTGGCGCAAATACCGCGCCTGTCACCCGGTTTATCGAGGCGGTCCGCAAAAAAGGTATAGAGAAAGCCCTCGCCGGGTCGGGCATCCCGTCGCCATCCCGTGTTTTCACGTCTACCACATTTGATTTCATACAGGAAAATAAAGCCCATCGCGTGGCAGCCGCCCTGGCCCTGGGGAGAGAGCATATAATCCCGTGCATGTTTCGTTCCATTCTGCAACGCATCGGAATTTCAGAGCATGAAGCGCCGATCTTTCATTACTATCTGAACAGGCACATACACCTGGATGAAGACTTTCACGCCCCCCTGTCACTTGAGCTTCTGAATCGTTTATGCGAAGGCGAGCAAACAAAAATACGGGAAGCCATTGATGCTGCCAATTCAGCTGTCGGTGCCCGGATCGTGTTTTGGGACGGCGTCCTCGATGCAATCAATTTAAATCGCCAATAGGTGTCGAACGACCACTGAGGACGAACGGGCTTGCCGGTTCCTGGCCCCGGGTTTCCGCCGGCCCTGCCGGACGGTCGTCAAACGATGATCCGGCATCTGCGCCAGGCGCAAGCTATCAAAGCAAAGTGCAACCCGGGTGTAACTGCCGCCAGGAATCGAACTGCGGTTGATATTTGGACGACAGGGCGTTTATTCTTGCCGTAGCCTTGCAACCCGGGAACCGGATATGCCAGAACCCTATATCGCCGATACCAAACCGAAAGCCATAGAGATGAAGGCCGGGGAGACCGTCTGGTGGTGCAGCTGCGGCCGCTCGAAGAACCAGCCGTTTTGTGACGGCTCACACCAGGGTACCGAATTCTCGCCGGTGGAATACACTGCCGAAAAGGACGGCAAAGTGTTTTTCTGCCTGTGCAAGCGCAGTGCCAGTCCACCGTTGTGCGACGGTTCGCACAAGCAGATAAGCCAGGACGAACTGGATGCGCAGGACGGCCTTAAAACGGTATGGCACAAGGTGGCCGAACCGGGCGAGCTTCACGAAGGTGAAGTGCGCGCCGTGCAGGCTGGCAGCCAGACTATCGCATTGACCCGCTTCCAGGGCGAGATTGGCGCGCTCGACAATGCCTGCCCGCACCAGGGCGGTCCGCTTGGAGAAGGCAGCATCGAATGCAACCAGGCGAACGGCAACGATGCATCGGAATGCTGGTTGCGCTGCCCGTGGCACGGCTGGGACTTCCACCCGCTTACCGGCAAGTCACCGGGTTCGCACGAGGACGGCGTACCGACCTATCCGGTCGAACAGCGCGATGACGGCATCTATGTTGCGGTAAAAGAGTCAACCGCTCATACGCCGACGGTCAGCGACCTCATGGTACAGACCATGGTGAACTGGGGGGTGACCCATGTATTCGGCATGGTCGGTCATTCGAACCTTGGCCTGGCCGATGCGCTGCGCCTGCAGGAAGAAAACGGCAGCCTGAACTACATCGGCATCCGTCACGAGGGTGCGGCCTCCTTCGCTGCTTCAGGTTACGCCAAGCTGACCGGCAAGCCGGCGGCCTGCCTGAGCATTGCCGGGCCGGGCGCGACCAACCTGCTGACCGGCCTTTGGGATGCCAAAGTCGATCGCGCCCCGGTACTGGCATTGACCGGACAGGTCAATACCCAGGTGCTCGGTCCCGGCGCATTCCAGGAAATTGACCTCGCCAGTGCGTTTGCCCCGGTTGCGCGCTTCAGCCAGACCGTGCTGCGCGATTCCAGGCCGGTCGAGTTAATGAACCTCGCCTGCAAGAATGCGATCGTCGAGCGCGACGTCGCTCACCTGATCTTCCCTGATGAAGTACAAACGCTGCCGGCCGCGGAGGATGCCGAAGGCGGCGGGCCGGACGGCCGCCTGGGTGATCGTGGCATGCTGCCTGCAGACGGCAGCCTGGCGGCGGCATTAAAAATGCTGCAGGCCGCGAAGCGGCCGGTGATCATCGTGGGTTACGGTGCGATTGGCCGCATGGCGCACGTGCTGGAACTTGCCGGCAAGCTGAAGGCGCCAATATTGACCACGTTCAAGGCCAAGGGACAGATAGCCGACGACCATCCGCTCGCCGCCGGTGTCCTCGGCCGCAGCGGCACGCCGGTGGCCAGCTGGTGCATGAACCAGAGCGACCTGTTGCTGGTGTTCGGCGCCAGCTTCTCCAACCATACCGGCATCACAGCGAAGAAGCCGATCATCCAGGTCGACTTTGATCCGATGACGCTCGGAAAATTCCACCCGGTCGAACTGCCGGTGCTTGGTGAGATCGGCATGACGGCAGAATGGCTTAGCCAGGCGCTGCCGGAGAATACCGGATCGATCGATCAGCTGCCGGAACTGGCCGAACGGTGGCAGATCTGGCGAAACGAAAAGCAGACGCGGCGCGCCCGCGATCGCGGCAGGGGCATGAATTCAGCAGTGTTGTTCCACCTGATGTCCGACCTGGTCCCGGAAAACGCGGTGATCGCCGTCGACGTCGGCAACAATACCTATTCATTCGGCCGTTATTTCGAGTGCCGGGGTCAGCGGGTGCTGATGTCGGGCTATCTCGGCTCGATCGGCTTCGGGTTTCCGGCGGCCATGGGCGCCTGGGCCGCGACGCAGATACAGCCCGAATACCGCGGCCGCCGCGTCATCTCGATCAGCGGCGACGGTGGCTTTGGCCAGTATATGGCGGAGTTCACAACAGCCGCGCGTTACGGTATGAACCTGATCCATTTGCTGCTGAACAACAGCGAACTCGGCAAGATCAGCAAGGAGCAGCGTGCCGGCCACTGGCCTGTCTGGCAGACGTCCTTGCTAAACCCGAATTACGCTGCCTATGCCGCTGATTGCGGGGGCCTCGGCATCCGGGTCGAGAACGCGGACGAGTTCGTAGAGGCAATGAAACGCGCCCTGGCCTTCGATGGCCCAACGCTGATCGAAGTCATCGCCGATGTGGACCTTATCTGATAAGAGTCGAGCGGGTTCGCCATGAAAGCACGTACAGTGGTAGCACTCATTGCAACACACTGCGCAGCGGTCGTCCTGGGATTCGGCGCTGGAATCTACGCGCTGCCCATTCTTACCGCACCGCCGGCTCCCGGTGAAGAAGAGATAAACGCAATGTCCTCGCAGGCCAGGTACACCGCCCGGTTCCGCAGGGACCTGGAAGACAGCGACGCTTTTCACTGGGGAGAGGGCAATGTTTCTGTTGGCTCCAGGGCCATTACCCTTATGGGCAGGCTTGCGCCCGGTCCTGATTACAAACTTTACCTTTCTCCTGAATTTGTCGAGACCGAGGCAGACTTCAATCGCTTGAAACCTTCCATGGTTCGTGTCGGAGACGTCAAGACATTCGAGAACTTCGTTGTAACCCTGCCACCGGATATCGACGTATCGAACTTCACCAGCGTTATCGTCTGGTGCGAGTCTTTTGGCCAGTTCATTACATCCGCAAAATACAAGTAATGAAATCAGCGCCCGAGCCGGCTTGTATCAGGCTAACACTGCAGGTCTATTGGGAAAGAAGCAAAGAATATGCGCGAGCACTTTACTTACAGGTAGGTTTTTATACCAAAATTATCCGTCCAGGATTTCAGAGCGCTCACCTGGTTTTTCGAAGGACGCGGTTATGCGTTCAAATGGCGGCCTTTAAGTGTATGGCCCCAAACCGTTAAGAGATCACCAGAAGGCTGCAACAGCCGTGATATCCACTTGAGCACTACCTGTGAAATCAAAATCACCGCGGTTACTCCATGTAACCGCGGTGGGGTGTGTGACATCCAGTTCAACCGTCGCCTTACTATTCCCTGTGGGCTGATAATAATTATAGATGCAGACGCTTGTGATTACTGTCAGGCGTAACGGGTATTGTTTGTAGGAATTATCTGACAGTCGTCAAGCGGTCATTTGCATCCCGTAGGAATATTCCTACAAAAGAATCAGACTGTGGGTGACATCAATAAAACCATTTATGCGGCATTATATTTCTGTCGCTATCTAACCCAGGTAACAACTGACCGAGGATGTCAGGGCCATGCACCTGGACAGGAGCGTTCGGATTGCGCCTCCCTGCAACCACTGTTCAGAAATCATCTGAATGCCGGGGCATACTCGCAATCATGTATCAGGAGGACGTATGTTAAAGCCGATATATGGAAAACATTATGAGATCACTTTATCCGACGGCACTTTGGTTGTTTACAGATTTGACGGTTATGGTAAGAACGTAAAGCCCATCTGGTTCGATACAAAGACTGGCGATACAATCACAAACCCGGCGTATACAGCAATCAAAGAGATCCGTTGGCCCGGGTATTTTTCGGGCGAGACAAACGTGCTGCAATACCAACGGCCATCACGCATGAAGACGCTTTAGACGACTTGTTTCATCACCCGGCGAGTGTATATACGACCTGATATCGAATACACGCGCCTGTTTTGGTGAAAAGGGTGAAAATCGGACAAGCAATTAAATAAATCTGTCCCCGTTTTTTTTTACAGATGTACCCACGGCCGACCTTTAGAAACAGCTAATATTAGTCGCCTATTAAGGACTGGATTTATTGATGCATATCAAAAAACCACAACTCCTTTATTGTTATTTTGTGCAGTGTAATTAGAGGCGTGCTTGGCACTCACTTCTTAAAGGAGAATCCAATGAAATATCCCGGCAACTATATGTCAAAGGTGTTGATGGCATCGCTGTTTCTTGTTTTTCAGAACGGCCTTGCTGCAGATATCGAGGTGATGACACAAAACCAGTACCTGGGGGCGGATCTTACCAACGTGATCACGGCCACTTCGCAGGAGGAATTCAATACAGCGGTTATCGATGCGCTGAAACAGGTTACCAGTAACAATACTCCGGCGCGCATCGAGGCGCTGGCCAAACTGGTCGCCAAACGCAATCCCGATCTGGTCGGCCTGCAGGAGATCTATGCCCTCGGGTGTCTTGACCCCTACGAAACAGGCGCCTGCACCGATCCCGAGATCGCAGGGGCGTTCAACGATCACCTCGCCCTGACGCTGGCGGCCCTTAACGGCGCCTACGAGACCGCCGCGGTCGTGGTGAACCTGAATGTGCCCGGCATACCGTTTTACCTTGATGGCAACAGTTTACCCGCGTATCTCACCATCCTTGATCGCGACGTGATTCTGAAGCACCCCGGCGTCGAATCGAGCGTCGTCGACTACAGCAGCGTATGCTCCAAGCCGAGCGCCGATGGCTGCAATTACCAGTTCATTTTAGGCCCGATATCGACACCCTACGGGGATATCTTCGTCGAGCGCGGTTATGTTGGCGTGGACGTCACCATCGGCGGGAAGGATTACCGTTTTGTGAACACTCATCTGGAAGTCAAGGACCCGCCGGTTCCGCCAGAACTACAGGCCGCGCAGGCATTTGAATTGATCACCGTGCTGGGCGCGACCACACCGCCGGAGCGTTCGCTGCTGCTCGTGGGTGACATGAACTCCTCACCGGCAGACGCGTGGCCAGGGACACCCTACTCCCAATTCCTGTCGAGCGGCTTCACGGACGCATGGACCATGCGCCCGGGCAGTGTAGAGGGACTCACTTGTTGCCAGCTGGAGGATCTCTCCAACCAAAAGTCGATACTGCATGAGCGCGTCGACCTGATATTCACCATGGAACCGACGCAGAAGATCAAGCAGGCACGCGTGCTGGGCGACAAGGTTTCGACCAAGACGCCACCGCACGGAAAGGGCTTGTGGGCTTCCGATCATGGCTCGGTTGCCGCCGGGATCGAGTTTTACTGAAAGCCGACCCTGATCCTGTAACAAGCGATGCTCATGCGGACCCTGCTGTCAGTCGGTTAATCGCCGGGAAGCTGACAATCGGTGTCTCATTGAAAAAGGAAGCGGCTTAATACTAAAACCGATGATTTTCTGAAACTAATCCGCAGATAGAAAAGCAATCAGAATAAAAAAGGATATATAAACGCGTTATACATCCTTTGGTTTTGGCGGAGAGGGAGGGATTATTCCGCACTTCCATGCGCCTCTCCCTTTGGGCTCGCCTCGCTCGTGCAAACTCGTTCCCGGCGAATTTGTCGAACCCACGGGGCTTCTCACCTGCCTTAACCGCAAATAACAAAGGGGCCATCAGGCCCCTTTATTTTTTGGCGGAGAGGGAGGGATTCGAACCCCCGGACCGTTGCCGGTCAATGGTTTTCAAGACCACCGCTTTCGACCACTCAGCCACCTCTCCCGAATTCAGTGGCAAGTGAAGAGTAGCAAGTGGCTCCTGGTTTCCCCTCGCCACTTATCCCTCGACCCTCGCCCC
>Ga0180438_10011834_pt1 | contig 10467 bp, 9 predicted proteins | sample SS_ome_12_FD_132455 | JGI IMG/M metagenome (GOLD analysis project Ga0180438, IMG submission 132455) | Hypersaline lake sediment archaeal communities from the Salton Sea, California, USA - SS_3_D_2 metaG | ecosystem: Environmental > Aquatic > Non-marine Saline and Alkaline > Hypersaline >... | reverse complement strand
CGCCTATGCCTTCATCCCCCATGTGGACGGTGCCATCTTCCTCGTCACCGCCGACCCGCCGGTGAGCGAGGCCGAGCTTCACTTCCTCAAGGACCTCCACCAGGAAGTGCAGCGGGTGTTCTTCGTGCAGAACAAGGCGGACCAGGTGCCGGCCGCCGAGAGGCGTGAGTCACTGGAGTTCTCCCGCGCTCAGTTGGCGGCCGCGGCTGACGAGGACAGCATCGAGATGCACTCACTGTCGGCGCGAGAGGCACTCCACGCGAAGCTCGCTGGCGACGAGCGGCGGCTGCGGGAGAGCGGCCTCACCGCACTGGAGGCGGCGCTGGCAGACTTCGTCCGGTTGGAGAAGGCGGACGTGGCGGTCACGGCCGGGCTGCGAACCGCCGAGCGCCTGGCCCGGCAGCAGATGGCGGCCATCGCCATGGAGAGAGGCGCACTGGCTATGCCCTTGGAAGAGCTGGAGCAGAAGAGCGTGCAGTTTGGGGCCTACCTCAAGCAGATGCGTCAAGCGCGGGACGACAACCGACACCTGCTCGGAGCGGCGGGAGAACGCCTGGTCAAAGAGGTCATCGACGCCGACCTCAGCGCCCTTCAGGAACGGGCGAAGCCCGATCTGCTGAGCGGGCTCGAGAGGGCGGCGAACGAGGCCGGCGACCTCTCCGGCCGCGACTTGCTCCGCCGGCTGAACGCCCAGATGCGAGGGGCCATCGAGCTGGTCTATGCCGAGTGGATCGGTCAGGAGGAACGCCGCGTCACCGAGGCTTTGCAGGAGGCAGTGGAACGGTTCACCGGGCATGTCAACCAGGCGCTGCGCGACCTCGGTCGCGTCTCCCGGGAGCTCTTCCGCGCTGAGACCGGCGAACTCTCGGTCAGCGCCGAGTTGAGCGGCGGGAGTGAGTTCTACTTCGCGCCATGGCAGATGCAGGTGTCGCCGGACACACTCTCCGGGTCACTCCTGTATGTGCTGCCGGCGCGTTGGGTCCGCGATGGCCTGCTGAAGGCAGCGCGAGCAAAGCTGCTCGAGCAGTTGGACATGCACGGTGGGCGTGTGCGCTACGACTTCGTGCGTCGCCTGGAGGAGAGCCTGCGCGACTTCGAGCGGCGCATCATCAGCGCCATGGATCTGACCATCGCCGGGATCGAAGAAGCCATCAGCCGCGCGGTGACGCAGAAGCGCAAGGCTGGCGAGAGCATCTCCTCCCGCCAGCAGGAGCTGGCCGCACAGGAGGCAGCGCTTGCGGCCGTGGTTGGCGGCATCGGCGGCCCAGGCGCATAGGGTGTAGTATCGGTGCACTGGTTCTGCCTCGAATGCTGGAGCGAACTGGGTGAGGATGCGGTGATCTGTCCGGCCTGCGGTGCGTCGGCAAAAGAGGCGCGCGGACGCAACTACGTTCAGAAGCTGATCGCGGCATTGCGCCACCCGGTAGGGGAGACCGCGGAGTTCGCCGCGCAGCTACTGGGCGAGTTGGAGGCACAGGAGGCAGTTCCAGTCTTGATCGAGACCTTGGGCCGGAGCGGCGAGCCCTATCTCCAGGCGGCTGCCGCCCGTTCCCTCGGAGATCTGCAGGCGGCCGAGGCCGTGCCAGCGCTTCGCGAGGTGCTGCGCTCCTCATACCTTGTGGCGCGCATTGCCGCCGCACGGGCTCTCGGGCGCATCGCAACGTCGGAGGCGGTTGCCGCGCTGGAAGAAGCGCGCCAGGATCGCACCGAGAGCGTGCGCAGGGCCGTGGAGGAACAGCTGGCCAGGAGGGGGGCTGTTTCCGGGCCGGATGGTCGGAAGCTGGTGAGAGACGATGGCGGGCACTGAACAGGTGCCGGATACGGCCATGGATGAGGCCCAGCGCGACGGCCGCGCCCAGGCGCATCGGGCAGATGACGCGCTGCGGACCTACCTCCAGTCGAAGCAGGAGGCGGCCCGGCGCGTTCGCTCTGCGCTTGGCCTGCTGAGAGTCCGGGGTGCCAAGAACAGAATCGAGCGATGCCAAGGGCTGCTGGTGAAGCTGGCCGAAGACCGGTTCAACCTGGTGGTGTTGGGGCAGTTCAAGCGCGGCAAGAGCTCTCTTATGAACGCCGTCATCGGTCGGGAGTTGCTGCCCACGGGGCTGCTTCCCCTGACCTCGGTTGTCACCATGCTCCGGTTCGGCCCGGCCGAGCGGCTTCAGCTGACGCGAGATGAGTCATGGGTGGAAGAGGCTCCGATCTCGCGGCTGGCCGAGTATGTCACCGAGCGCGGTAACCCAGGGAACGCCAAGAAGATCAGGGCTGCCTATATTGACCTCCCCCTGAGCCTGCTTCGTCGCGGTCTGCATTTCGTGGACACTCCCGGAATCGGCTCCTCACGTGAGGAGAACACGGCGACTACCTACTCCTTCCTGCCGGAGTGCGATGCCGCCCTCCTGGTGACCAGCGTCGAGACGCCGCTGACGGAGCTCGAGCTCGACTTTCTGCGAACCATCCGCCAGCACGCCCGGAAGGTCTTCTTCATCGTCAACAAGACAGACCTGCTCGGTCCCGATGAGCGGGAGGAGGTCATCGGCTTCATCCGCGACGGGCTGCGTGCAGCAACGGACAGCGAAGAGGTGCGTCTCTTCCCGGTATCTGCCCGAGAGGCGCTGGAGGCGAAGCAGTCCGGTGACCAGGAGCGCCTGGCGAAGAGCGGGATCACGGACCTCGAGGACGCACTCGCCGCCTTCCTCGCCACCGAGAAGAGACAGGCGTTGCTGCTCGCCGTGCTTGACCGAGTGCTGCGCCTCGTGGACGAGGAACTCGCTGAGGCTAGAGCGCAGGCGAAGGCGGCCGCTGCTCCGCAGGAGGCGAGACGAGAACACCGCTCCGTCGTCGCCGTCAAGCTCGACGACCTGGAACACCGGGAACAAGAGATCATCGCCGATCTGAGGTCACAGTTGCTGCAGTGGGCACAGAGCACGGCGCAGACCGATATCGCCGACTTCCTCGCCCAGACCAGGGAGCGCCTTGTCTCCGAGTACGCCCCAGCGCTGGAAGAGCTGATATGGTCATCGGCGGGCCGGTCCTTACAGCGCGTGTCCAGGGAAGCGCAAGAGCGCCTGTGCCAGGAGCTTGGGGAATGGCTGCACGGCAAGGCCGGCGATGTAAAGAGCCAGCTCCAGTCGGTCGAGACGCGTCTGCGGCCCCAGTTCGAGCAGGCCCTCAGCGATGTGTTGCAGACCGCACTCGGCGAGACCGAGGTCGCTGCGGGGCATGAGACGGTGAGCATCTCCGTGGATTCCGTCCCTGGCATCCCGACGCCCGATTGGCTACGGCCCCAATCCGCCGCGCCCGCCTGGGCGTACATGATACCGGCCCGGCTCGTACGCTCGTCGTTTCGGCGGCGACTGAGTGCGGCCCTCGAGCGGACGGCAGATTCGGTCCGCGAGATAGCGATGGACGCCGTGCTGCGGGCGGTCGACGCGAGTGTCGAGGTAGCGGGGAAGCAGTATGAGCATCATGTCGCTGATTTCCGGCAACGGATAGACGCACTCACTAACCCGCACACCTCCCGCAGGAAGGCAGCCGATGGCCCCCGGGCGGTACCGGCCGTTGATCTCGCGGACCTCGAATCGTCTTTGGACGGAGTGAGAGCCGAGCTGTCAGTTCTCCGAGACGGGTTGCTCGTTGCCGAACCGAGGCCTGCGCGGCCGAGCGAAGCATCTGCCATGCAGCGAGAGGAGATCGCTTCGGCGGTTGCCGTCGCGCAGGAAGTCGCGGGCCGTGCCACCGCGACCAGCCTGCTCAAGGACCTGGCGACACGAGGCTGCCCGATCTGCGATCGCATGGCGCACGCCGCCTTCGACTTCTACGCGAAGTGGCAGTACGCGATCTCGCACGATGAGGAAGCGCGACGCGCCCACACCGCAACCCGTGGTCTCTGCCCGCTCCATACCTGGCAGTTCGCCTCCATTGCCTCTCCCCAGGGAATCGATACAGGCTACTTCGCATTGCTGCAGCAGATGGAGCAGGAACTCGGACTGCTCGCTTCTCTATCACCGGAGGAGTTGGTTGTCAGGGTCCAGGAAATGACTCCTGGCTCGAACGACTGCCTTGCCTGCAGCGTTCTCAGGGATATCGAGGCCGCTTCAGTCACTCGACTCGCCTCGTTTCTGGAGGGTGCCGATGGCCGCGCCGCCTACAGACGGTCTCAGGGCGTCTGCATGCGGCATCTGGCGCTGCTCCTCGCCGCCGGGCCGTTGGGGGAGACCGCGAAGTTCCTGGTGTCGGAGCAGGCCCGGCATTTCGGCGAGACTGCGGAAGACATGCAGAGCTTTGCCCTCAAGTTCGATGCAGTTAGGCGCGCGCTGATGAACACCGACGAGAGAGACGCGCACACTCGCGCGCTTGTGCATCTCGTAGGGGCAGAGAGCATCGTTGCTCCCTGGGGTGAAAAGCAGTGACTGCTGACCAGCAAGGGGAATCGCATGCTTGATCATCATAGGTCACATTTGGTTTCGACCTACACAACCGTGCTCCAACACCTGGGCGAGATCCGCCAGGCCATCACCGCGGGCAAGTCCCCGGGGGGCGCGCTCCTCACCCCATTTCCAGAGCCGCTTCGCGACCAGTTGTTGGATCGCATTGACCGCATTGCTGCCGGCATTGAGGATCTGGTGCGTCACTTTGTCCCAGAGTGGGAGCGCACCGCAGCAGAAACTGGAGGTCTCGCGGCGACGAAGATGTGGACCTCCATCCTGCTTCGGACCGTCGAGGAACTCGTGGCCGACCTGGAGCCGAAGCGAATGGGGAAACGCTACGGCGACGTCGGCAAGTCAGATTCCGAGATGCTGCGTCAGCGCATCGATGGGGTCCTGACCACCATCCGCGAGGGCATGGACCTGCTGGACTGAGACTAGGCGGAGCCTTCATCCGCCTTTCGGCCATGACTGCCATGGTGGCACTGATCGGCCGCTTGCGTGGCGTACTGCAGCAAATGCCGTAGCAGGGCATCCTCACATGTGTCGCCCGAGAGCGACACTGCAAGCATCGTCGCCCTCGGGCGCATCCTCGGCAGTACGACCGCTACCGGCTCTCCAGCTGTCAATCGCGATATGAAAACGTACCAGATATCGCGGTGTGAACATGTACCACCCCGCGCTGTCCACAAACTCATCTGGTTCCAGGATGCCCTAGCGGCCTCTCTCGTGGTATTCTCTCGCCTCGTGCATACACTATGCGGAGAGGCCCTGAGGATAGAGAATACCGCCGAACGAGGACTTGACTGGGCCGGCCTGCCGGTGCTCGCGACCGTCGCCCGGCTGCTCTGCCGGGAGCTCACCCTCCAGAACGAGTACCTGCGGCTGGAGAACCGTGTTCTCAAGGAGAAGGTGTCAGGGCGCATTCGGTTCACTGACGAGGAACGCCGGTCCCTGATGGAGGCCGCGCTGGCGATGGGCCGGTCGCTGATGAAGGAAGTGGTGAGCATCGTCAAGCCGGAAACCATCCTGGCCTGGCAGCGGCGGTTGGAGCAGAAGAAATGGGATTGCAGTGAACGCCGGCAGCGGGGACCGGGCCGACCCCGGACCCCGGAGCATCTTGCGGCCCTGGTCTGTCGGCTGGCACGGGAGAACCTGTGGGGATATCAGCGCCTGCGCGGGGAACTGCTCAAGCTCCGCGTCATCCTCTCCAAGGGCTGCATTGCCGACATCTTGCGCCGGAACGCGATACCGCCATCGCCACAGCGCCAGGGGTCAACCTGGCAGCAGTTCCTCTCTCGTCACGCCGAGGTGATGCTGTGCGCTGATCTGTGCACCAAGGAGGTGTGGACGCTCTCTGGCCTGAAGACGGCCTACGTGCTGTTCGTGCTGCACCTGGGTACGCGTCGTACACTCCTCGCCGAGGCCACCTTCTCTCCCAACGGCCTGTGGATGGGCCAGATGGCGCGCAACCTGCTGATGGCGTGCGAGGATCTTGAGATCGCCCCTCGCTTCGTCCTGCATGATCGGGACAAGCTGTTGATCTGGGACTTCGATGCGGTCCTGACCGGGGCCCAGACGAAGGTGGTGAAGACGCCCTTCCGCGCCCCTGATGCCAATGCCCATGCAGAACGCTGGGTGCGCAGTGTAACGGAAGAGTGCTTGGATCATCTCATTCTCTTTGGCTTGGGCAGTCTGCAACGGGCGCTGCGAATCTACCGGGACTTCTTCAATGGCCATCGTCCCCATCAGGGGATCGGCAATCGGATACCGGAGCGCCAGGCTATCGGAGAACCGGACCAGCCCCGCGACCTGCCGGAGCAGGAACTCACGGTTGAATGTGAGCAGTTCCTGGGCGGACTGCTGAACTCCTACTACCGCAAAGCCGCGTGGCCGACACCGCGCTCTTCTCAGACGCAAACGCCGGCGCCCGCATCGCGTCCGGCGCTCTCAGTCGCGGGGCCTGAACCTCTGATCGTCACCCCAACCCCTGCCGACGGGGCCGGATGGCGCCCCTCCATGACCTATCATGTTGTCACCGAACGATTCACCTCCTCGCCTGGATACACCGATGGGTTTCTGGATAGCACGGTCCACCTTTTCGGGGCCAGTTCACGTGACTCTCGCTGGTGGGAAGCCCGTACCTCCATGCCAGCGTGCTCCAGAAGATGATGCCAACCATGGCCGCCCCAACCGTGACGAGGCCGATTGCCTCCGGCTTCACTATGCCCTTCCCGATGGTAGCTGCGACCGCGGTGCCGGTGAGGGCGCCCACGGTATTCAGCGCGGTGGCCATGAGCACGGCCGCATGGGGCCGGAGCACTCGAGTCGACACGACGGTAGCGATGGCGTTCGGCGCGTCAGTGAAGCCGTTGACGAACTCAGCGCCAAGGACCAGCAGAATCACGACCAGGACCGGGATGTCTGGCATTGCTCACCTCTGCGCTATGCCGGCTCTGCGCGACCAGCGTTGACTGCGTCCTGCGAAGACCGTCAGCATCGGCGCGCGCCACTCATTGACGCAGGACATGGGCACTGACCGTGCGGCGTCATTCGTGCAGCTCCTTCAGCTGTCCCGTCTCCATGTACCAGATCCGCTCGCCGATGTTGGTGACGTGGTCCGCCATCCGCTCCAGGTAGACACCAACCATGAGCAGGCAGATCGCCTGCGGGGCGAGTAGCGGATCGCGCTGGATGAACTCCAGCAGCTCTTGGTGCAGCGACTTGTAGACGTGGTCGACCTCGTCATCCTGCTCCACCGCCGCCATCGCCAGCTGGAGGTCACGGCGAACGAGGGCCTCGAGCGCGTCATGGAGCATTCTCTGGACAAGTGTGGCCATCCGCGGTATGTCCACCAGCGGCTTGAAGAGCACTTGATCGGACAGCACACGTGCCTGACGTGTGATATCCACGGAGTAGTCGCCGATGCGCTCGATATCGGCGATGATGCGCAGCACCCCTGCGATGGTCCGCAGGTCGCGCGCCATGGGCTGTTGAAGGGCGAGGAGCTCGACGGCGCGCGACTCTATGGCCATATTGAGGGCGTCGATCTGGTTCTCTATCGCCATGACCTCTTCACAGAGGCCGATGTTGCGCTCGGACAACGCCCGCACCGCTGTGTCCACCGCCTGAATGGCCACGCTGCCCATGCGCACCACGTCCTGCTGGAGAGCAGAGAGCTGCTCATCGAAGCTCTGTCGAATGGGTGTTGCCAATGTGCCCGACTCCTTCCTACCCGAAGCGCCCAGTGATGTAGCCTTCGGTCCGCTTGTCCTCTGGGTCAGTGAACATCCTCGGCGATGGTCCGACCTCAACCAGTTCACCGTTCAGGAAGAACCCGGTTTCCTGAGAGACACGCGCGGCCTGCTGCATGTTGTGGGTGACGATCACGATGGTGTAGCTCTGCTGCAGCTCGTGCATCAGCTCCTCGATGCGGAGAGTCGAGAGTGGGTCGAGGGCCGAGCAGGGCTCGTCCATCAGCACCACTTCCGGGTCAACCGCCAGGAGTCGGCTGATGCAGAGGCGCTGCTGCTGGCCGCCAGAGAGAGCGAAAGCTGAGTCTCTCAGCTTATCCTTCACCTCATCCCAAAGCGCGGCACGCTTCAGGCTCTGCTCCACCAGATCCTCCAGCTCGCCGCCGCCGGCAAGGCCGTGGATCCGGGGACCGTATGCGACGTTATCGAAGACAGACATTGGGAAGGGATTCGGGCGCTGGAAGACCATCCCAACGCGCTGCCGCAGAGCCACGACGTCCACGTCGCGGGCATAGATGTCCTCACTGTCGAGGCGCACTCTCCCCTCCGTGCGAGCGCCATCGATGATATCGTTCATCCGGTTGAGGGCCCGGAGGAAGGTCGACTTCCCGCATCCCGAGGGGCCGATCAGGGCCGTGATCTGCCTCTCCCGGATGGTCAGGTTCACATCCTTGAGGGCCTGGAACCGGCCGTAGTAGAAGCTGAGGTCCTCGACCTCGATCTTGGCCGCCCGATCGCTGTGCTCTTCCAAGCCCTCCTGCCTTGGCAGGGCCGATGTCTGTGACATTGCCTATCTCACCATGCGGAAGCGGCCCCGCGTTGCATACCGGGCCGCCACACTGAGGATCAGGACGAGGGTCACCAGTACCAGCGCTGCTGCCCACGCCTGCCGGTGCCAGTCCTCATAGGGCTGGATGGCATAGGTGAAGATTTGGACCGGGAGGCTGGGCATGGGCTGGTCGATGCGAGTGGACCAGAACGCTGTGCTCCCTGCGGTCAGCAGCAGCGGTGCGGCTTCACCCGCGATGCGGGCAACTGCCAGTAGTACTCCAGTGACGACCCCGCCCTTTGCCGCCACCAATACCACCTTGAACACCGTCCGCCAGTGCGTGGCTCCGAGGGAGAGGCTGGCCTCACGCAACGACATCGGCACGAGCCGCACCAGTTCCTCCGTAGTACGCATCACCGTGGGCACCATCATCACGCCCAGAGCGGCGCCACCGGCGAGTCCGGAGAGGCGTTGCGCGGGCACCACCACCATCGCCCAGATGAAGATCCCGATCACGATCGATGGCACGCCGTTGAGGACATCGGCAAAGAAGCGGATGCCCCAGGCGAAGCGGTTATTGCCAAACTCCGCCAGGTAGATGCCGCCCAGGATCCCGATCGGCAGGCCAACCAGGCTGGCGAGGCCGATGAGGATGAGACTGCCGACGATAGCGTTCGCCATGCCTCCGCCTGGCTCGCCGATGGGCTTGGGAAGCTTGGTGAAGAAGTCCAGGTTGATCCCGGCAGCGCCCTGCGCGATGACATAGTACAGGACCAGGCCCAGGGGTAGAATCGCGGCGAGAACGCAGGCCCCAGCGAGAAGCCACATCATGCTGTTGGCGGCCTTGCGCCGTAGGTGCCGCAGCCCTGGCTTCTGCGTCTGGCGCCGGCTCATTCCCTAACCATCCCTTGGGCGCCACGGGTGACCCTCCAGATGAGCAGTCGGGCGGCGGCGTTGATCACGATGGTCACCAGGAACAGGAGGAGCGCGATCTCCATCAGCGCCGCAATGTGGAGCTTCCCTGTCGCCTCCATGAACTCGTTCGCCAGCACGCTCGGCATGGTGTACGAGGGATCGAAGATGGAGGCTGATATCGTTGGCGTGTTGCCGATCACCATGGTTACCGCCATCGTTTCTCCGAGCGCGCGACCCAGGCCCAGGATGACGGCGCCCAGGATGCCGGCGCGAGCATAGCGGAAGACAGGCCCCCGGATCGCCTCCCACCGGGTGGCTCCCAAGGCATAGGCTGCCTCCCGCTGGGCGACGGGGACGGCGCGGAGCACATCCCTTGACACTGCCGTGATGATCGGAAGCACCATCACCGCGAGGATGAGACCTGCAGCCATCATGCCGATGCCATAGGGGGGCCCGGAGAAGAGGGGGATGAAACCCAGGTGCATTCCCAGCCAGGTCTGAACCGGTCGTAGGAACGGCACGAGCACGAAGATCCCCCAGATCCCATAGACGACACTGGGCACCGCGGCGAGCAGCTCGACAAGGAATGAGAGCGGATCGCGAAGCCAGGCGGGAGCGAGTTCGGCAAGGAAGATGGCAGCGCCGAGGGATATGGGCACCGCAAGCAGCAGGGCGAGGGCAGAGGAGATCACCGTCCCGTAGATGAAGGGCAGCCCGCCGAAGACGTCATGCACCGGGTCCCAGGTCCGTCCGACGAGAAAGCGCCAGGAGAACTCACTGAGAGCGGGCAGCGAGTCCACCACGAGCAGATACGCCAGCAGTGCGATAATGGCGAGCACGCATGCCGCGAACAACAGCGTCGTCCACTTGAAGAGACGGTCACCGGATCGCGGGCTGAAGATCCCGCGGTGCCTGAGAGGCCTCTTTGCACTTGCGCCTGTCGACACAGATAGCATCTCTCAGAGGAGGGGCTGGCCCTGGAAGGTGAGACTCCGAATGGCGGCTTCGTTGATCCGGACAACCGCCTCAGGGAGGGGGGCATAGTGCAGGGGCTTGGCATGCCGCTGACCATCCTGCACAGCCCACATGATGAAGCGAGCGAGTG
>Ga0180438_10011833_pt1 | contig 10468 bp, 10 predicted proteins | sample SS_ome_12_FD_132455 | JGI IMG/M metagenome (GOLD analysis project Ga0180438, IMG submission 132455) | Hypersaline lake sediment archaeal communities from the Salton Sea, California, USA - SS_3_D_2 metaG | ecosystem: Environmental > Aquatic > Non-marine Saline and Alkaline > Hypersaline >... | reverse complement strand
TTCATCCGGAATAAGGGAAGGGGAGAAGATTTCCGCTATGCTCAATGGAGAAGGGAGTGGGGAAAATGGTTCCTTCTCCGGAGTTTTTTCCAGATTTTTATGCTTCAGGGGCTGTTGCTCTTGGTCATTGCCTATCCGGTCATTCTCACCAATCATTCCAGGAAAGAAGGAATATCTTATCTGGATTTAGTGGGCGTTGTTCTCTGGGTCACTGGATTCTTTTTTGAAACGGTGGGTGATTTCCAGCTCTCCAGGTTCAAAAAAGACGCGGGGAACAAAGGAAAGATCATGAGGTCCGGACTCTGGAAATACACTCGTCATCCCAACTATTTTGGAGAGGCTGTGATGTGGTGGGGGGTTTTTCTGATCGCTCTGTCTGTTAATCTTGGCTGGACAGCCATTTTCAGCCCCATCCTCATCACCTTTCTCCTGCTAAGGGTATCCGGAGTGACGATGCTCGAGAAAAAGTATGTCGGGAATGACGAATTCGAAGCCTATGCAAAAAGAACGAGTGCCTTTTTTCCCTGGTTTCCAAGAAAAGATTGATCCGTTTTTCTAAAATAAATTCGGAAGGGAGAGATTTTATGCTCAAAATGCTAGAAGTCGTCGGGATTTCTCCTCTAGGATTCTCAGAAGCCGTCAAAGATGGAGTGGAGCAGGTGCTTCAGTCAGGAGAAAAGATTCATTTTTTTCAGGTTCTGGAACAGAGAGGGGCGGTCAGAGACGGAAAGTTAAAGGAGTTTCAGGTCATCCTCAGAGTGGCGGTCGAACATTCTGTCTAAGAGTTCTCGAAAAAATTGAGAAGGCCATTCAAAGGTTGGATTTTTCACTCAGATTTGGTATTGAATTATTGAGTAAAAGCCATATTGTTTAATGAATATGCATAGGGAGAGAAATGAATATGAAAAAAAGTGATATTCTGAAGCTTATCATCAGCCTCATCATCTGTCAGTTAGCCGGCTTTGTGGGGTCTCTGTTCACCACTCCTTCGATTCCCACATGGTATGCCTCCCTGGAAAAGCCTTCGTTCAATCCCCCCAATTGGGTGTTTTCTCCTGTTTGGATCAGCCTCTTTGTCCTCATGGGGATATCTCTTTTTCTTGTCTGGCAAAAAACCTTTCATTATCCGGGTGTGAGAGGAGCCATGCTATGGTTTGCCATCCAATTGTTTCTGAATATGCTCTGGTCAGTCCTGTTTTTCGGTTTGAAATCCCCGTTTTTTGCCTTCGTTGGAATTATTTTTCTCTGGGTGGCCATCTTTCTAACGCTTATTAAATCATTCAGAGTTTCCCGCTTGGCTGGCGTGCTGTTCGTTCCCTATATATGCTGGGTGAGCTTTGCCGCTGTCCTCAATTTTGCTATCTGGAATCTCAATGCCTGAGGCTTGATCAAACTGGCTTAGAGAATAATTAAAGGAAGTTTTGAATGGTCCTATTCATATATTTTTTGATTTAGCTCATTTCTTTTATTTTTACAAGTTTGATAGATGCGCTGTGGCATCTGAGAATATTCAGGAAGTTGTATTCTGAGGGGATGAAGCCAATCTTCCGTTTGCGAGAAGGGAAAATGGCTTTTCATCCATTTGCCGGAATTCTGGCTCAGGCTCAGCCACATTAAAAACTTTTTTTAAATCCATTTTTCTTAAATACTTGAACCGTTCTTTGTTCAAGATTGATTTCTCGTGCGAATATTCCATGTATGAGAGAGTCGAAAATATTGAATCTCTTGACTTTAGTGCAGTAAGTCACATATAAGTGAAGTAAGGAATCCGATGAAAAAGATACGAGGGGAATGGTGGAAGTAAGGAGCCTGGGATGTTTAAAAAGCAGTTAATCATGTTTTTAATTGTTTTTGTGGCCTTTGCTTCCTGTAAAAAAGGCAAGATGGAAGAGAAGAGTTATCCATCACCTCTCAGCCCGGCGGTTGGTTCCAACGGGATGGTCGGTACAGCCCATCCTCTTGCCACACGGGCTGGTTTATCTATCCTCCGAGCCGGCGGAAATGCATTCGATGCGGCAGTGACTGTGGCTGCCATGTTGAATGTTGTCGAGCCGATGAACTCCGGAATCGGTGGCTACGGGACAATCCTCATCCATGATGCGGTCAGGGGAAAGACACGCTTTTTGGATTCCAGCGGTAGAATACCTCTCCAGGTGAATTCGGATATGTTCAGGCCTCCGACACCAAATTTCAGAGAGAACCGGCGAGGAGCCAAAGCTGTTTCCACCCCAGGAAACGTGAACGCCTGGTGGGCCATGTCTTCTCAATACGGGCGGTTCGATTGGGAAGAGCTGTTTGAGGCCCCAATAAAAGCCGCCGAGGATGGATTCGAGATCAATGATCGATTGGCTCGGGTCATTCAATTCGCTTTTTCTGAATTCAATTCGTATGGTCAATCTGTTTATGGCAAAAAAGGAAAACCTCTGGAAGAGGGGGACGTTTTGATACAGAAGGACCTGGGGAAATCGTTTCGCCTGATAGCCGAAGAAGGAGCCCAAGCTGTTTATGGTGGAGAATTAGGGAAGGCGATTGATCGTGTCATGCGAGAGAAAGAAGGGTTCTTAACTATTGATGACCTGATTGCTGACCGGGCAGAATGGTGGGAGCCTATCAGCATTGATTATCGTGGGTATACAGTGACAACAGCGTCCCCTCCCTCGACGGCATTCCCTTCACTCATCCGCCTGGGTTTGATGAGCTGTTTCGACAACGCCTCTCTCGGGCACAATTCAGCTGCCTATCTCCACCGATTTGCCGAGGTCACCAAGCACGCTTTCTGGTGCCGCCTAGCTTTTGCGGGGGATCCCGAGTTCAACCCCCCTCCATTGTTCAGGCTGTTAAGCAGAGAATACTGGGAAGAAGTCGTTGGTGAATTTGAGATGGAAGAGGCCAAGCCGTTCAGGCCACCCAATATCGTTGTCAAGAGCGGAGAAAACACAACACACTTTGTTGTCGCTGATAAATGGGGCAACATTGTCAGTGCCACCCAGACTCTAGGAAATTCATTCGGATGCCGCATAATGGTCGAGGGGACGGGAATCTGGCTCAATAATTCTCTGGCTTACTGCACCTTCGAACCCAAAGGGAATCCAATGGATGCCCATCCAGGCCAGAGAAAGCTCTCCGGTGACTGTCCGACAATCGTTTTTAAGGAGGGCAAGCCCTGGGTTGCTTTGGGAACACCAGGCGGACATACGATCGGCCAGACTGTACCCCAGATAATTATGAACATAATCGATTTTAGGATGGACATCCAGCAAGCCATCGCCGCACCGCGCATCAGCTTTGCAGAGCCGGACTATATACTTATTGAGAAGGGAATCGAAGATTCAGTTTTGGAAGCTCTGAGAAAAATTGGCCATAACATCCGGCAATCCACGGGACTGGGCAACGCTCATGGCTTAATGATAGAGTATGATACTGAGGGTAAACCTGTGAGGTTCATCGGCAGTGCTGATCCTCGTGGAGGAGGCAAAGCTCTAGGGTACTAAAAGTCAAGAAGGTTATTTTTTTTCAAGGCTTGATTTTTCCATAATCCTGATTCGCCAGATCCAAATTACAAGTACGATCAGAGATGCAGCTACTCTCAATGTGGGCGATGTCGTGAAAAAATCAAACACCCCGTGAACAAATGCGGCTATCGTCAGGCCTATCAGAGAGGCCTTGAGAAGAGATTTTCTTTGAATTCGAGCTTTTCCAACTGTGTAGCCCCATATGGAAGAAAAAATAGTGTGTGTTAAAGGAGAAGCAAAAGCGCGGCCGAAAAGTTCTAAACCCTCCATATGTGCCAGATAGTAGATATTCTCAACGCTTGCGAATCCAAGTGCTATGGTTGAGGCGTAGACAATGCCGTCAATTTTTTCATCGAAGGCCTTGAGTTTTAAAACGATCAGAATAAAAGGAAGAAATTTGAAAAGCTCCTCGATCAACCCGATCACACCAAGGCTGTAGAAGAAGAATTGAAGTCTGTGACTTTCCATCATAGCGCTGGGGTCTTCAGGGATTCCAATAAGAGGAAGGAGCCCGTAAAATTTTACGCATCCATAAGCAGTGATCAATCCCAGCATATAAGCTAATCCCAGGTTGCGGATAGGCTCCGGCTGAAAGCGGTCCTTGTAGTAAAAATAACCGGACCAGAAGACAGCGGGGGCGATAATTCCCGAGAGAATGATCCAGAGCGTCATCTTAATTCAATGATGGATTTTACTATAAATGCGGACTTTTGTGGAATTGCCCTAATGAGGTTTTAAATAAGATTTGTGTGTGAGTGATCGGTGGTTTGAGAATAGTCAAGAATTCTTTAGCGGATGCTCTTTATCTCAGAATCGTCGATATTTGATATCTCTTCGCTCTTGTAAAAAAGCTCAAGGAGAAAGTTCTCCCGGCGTTCCATTTCCTTTCTCAAAGCCTCAACCGCTGTTTTTGATACTTGATGCACTGAATTTAGTGCAGTCCTGACGTAATAAAGGTCATTGTTTAGTTCGGACAGACTCATCTCTTGCGGTGACTTGGAGAAGATTATTTCCGGAGATTTCGGGTATTCTGCTTTAAAATGAGGGGCAGTCTCCAGAGATTTATATTCTTTCAGCACAGGAGTCTCCTCCTCAGTTTGTTCCTCTACGGATTCTTGAGCCTCTTCTTCTGTTTTCACTTCGATCTGTTCTTGCATGCTGGTGATCAATTTATTGAGTTCCTCTTTTGCGCGATTCATTTTTTCTATTTCTACAGTAATGAGCCCGATGTCCCTTTCCAGGTCTGCGGTAGCCAGACAAAACACATAGAAGCCGAGAAGGTTCCTCTGATCCGTAGAAACAGTTCTAAAGTGATCCCTGGCAACCTGTGAAGCGATAAAAGTGGGGTTGCTCTCCTCACCCAAAGACAAATAGTTTTCTTTAAAAGACTGAACGGCCTGAAGGATTTTCGGTTGAGTTGACGGATGGAGCTGTTTTTTGATCCTGTACTGTTCGGTGAGAATCTTATTCTTATCGATAGTTTGGGCTTGCTCTCTTGGGAATCCCGTCGTGATGAAGCAGGCTATGAAGACAGGAAAAATGAATCGAGAGATTGAAGTGCTTTCCTTGAATCTCATTTTTTCTTTCCTTTGAAAATTTTAAATTCTGAGATTTTTTTGTGCTTTTTGGCTCCCTGGAAGTTATATTTATCTGATATTGCTTCTTTCAAAATCCCCTCAGCAATCTTATACCACAGGAGTCATCTGGAGTCAAAAGAGAGAAAAAGGTTTTATGGCAGTTTCATGGTGTCTTTTTTTATTTAATGTTGGCAATGATTGTGTCTGATGTTTGTGAAATCTTTTTCAGGATGTTTGACAGCGTTTGAATGATTTTGGACCTTCGGTCCGTCAGAATTTGTATTTTCAGGCTGAGTTCCTCTGAGAGTCCGCCGAGTGAGTCCATTTCTTGCTCCTTTTCTTCTACATATTTGTCCAATTCAACCAGAGTCATGTTTTTTGCATTCTTGTTGGTGATAGCTGGAGTTTTCGGGTAACTTATTTTCAGCTGGCGTGTGACAGCCGTTTTTTGAGGTTTTTTCACAATCCTGGCCTGGTGTTGAATTCGGGTTGCTGCAGGCTGTTTTTTTAAGGTTTCGTACTCCTGCCTCGTTATTTTCTTTGCGTTGGCCCTCTGCTTTTTTAAGCTATTGATGTATTCTCGCTGCCTTTTTTTCAACTGATTCATCCGGTGCATTTCTTCGAGCATCTCTGCTAGCGCTGCATTCTCTGATTGCCAGAGCTCAAACATGACCAACAGAACAAGAGCATCTATTTCTGTGCTCGATGGATTCCCGAATTGACTCCTGACGGCATCAACGGCTGCTTGGTGATAATCAACTTGCCAGTTTGAAGAGATGACGCTGTTTTCATACACCTTAGCTGCGCGTGCGACTTTCTGTCTCGCTGATGACTGCAGAAGTTTAGTGATTCTGAGATTCTGTTTTTTAATTTCTTTCTGGACATCCTGAACCTGCCAGGCCGAATAAAGAGGCGCAAACAGGCAAACGATTAAAGCTAGAAGAAGCACTCTTAGAATCCTTGAGCCTGTCTGGATTTTCATGTGTTGACTCCTTTTCTAACAAAAAAGTTCTAAATTATAGCTGTTTTCGTTTGAAAGAATGAAATATTTTCTTCCTTTTCCTAAAAGACGAATGATTTTTTGTTTTTTCGGAGCGTTTTAAATATATAAACGATGAGAGAGGATGTCAAGGTTATGAAAACTCTAGAATTGTCCAGAAAGAGGAGGAAGATAAAGTGCGCCACGACAACTCTTACCAGAGAATGGGGCAGAGTTTCTCGTTTTAATCTGTATCTGGCTCAGCTTAGTTGATTTTTGTAGTTGCCGAACCTCCGTAATAAATCCCGTTGAAGAGGAACTTGAATGTTCCATGGGGTTGAGCACGACGGGTGATCTCTGGTCCGAAGAGGAAAAGCTTTCCCTTGCCCATTTTCGCTTCAATGACTGCGATTCCTCCATTAAGGTGATGCTTTCCCCAGGCCCAGCCGCTTCTTAAGGGGTCTTTGTTGTCAAACCAGGCCACCGGACTCACTCCTTTCAGAGATGCTTCGGGCAAGAGTTTGAAGACCGGGCTGTTGTTGAAGTTTACGTCCAGTTCCCCGGGTATGCCATAAGCCAGTGGATTGGTGTTGTCTACAAGAACCCGGAGAACGGAACCGGGCACAAAAAGTTTTCCCCTTGGCAGAGGTCTTTCTGTCCCGTCGTCAAGCTTTTCAGTGAGGGCACTGGCGATGGGAAGACCGGCGTGGTAGGCCAGGTCGGTTGAGCTTCCGATGGTCAGCACGCTCCCGCCATCTTTTATGAATTGGAGCAGTTGGGGGATGGTCTTTTCAGCGGTTATCCGGCCTATTTGATCCCGGTATTCTGCAGGAATAGTTTTAGGATCGGGGGGGGCGAATGAGCGAAATCGGCTGGCTCCTTCACTCCTGAAACTGGGTATGGCCCGGCTGACAAAGATAAGCACGTCGAATTGGCTGTTGAGCTTGCCTGCGTCCAAAGCAGGAGGATAAACGACCGTAAACGGGAACTCGAATTGTTCGAGAATCCATCTCACCCAGCCGGAATCCATTGACCCGCCGTAACTGTCCCACAGTCCGATACGAAGTGGTCTCAGTTTAAAGGCTTCACCAGCGGGTTTTGTTCTGATTCCTTCAAAATTAAGTCCGATTTCCCCTGCAATTTTTTCCAACCTGGAAGCTGTCGTGGACTTGGCGGCAATGAAGATCGTCCCTTGAGGATAGGCCTTTCCTCCAGATTGAAATGCCTGTTTGAGCCAATAAATGTCCTCTTTGTTTTTCAAGAGCCGGTTTATGGCGATAAAGGCATCATTTACCCTGTGATCTAAGAGGAATCCGACTGCATTCCTGCCGCCAGTGACTTTACCGGCTGGCGGCTCAGCCAGATTTTCGATTTTCTCGAAAGGTCCGTCAAAACCATCCAGGATCCGGTCAAACTCCACTCCCATCTGGAAAGCAAGCGTCCAGCCTGCGTTGTCATAGGGAGCGATCGGTGGACCTCCCGGATAGGGAATATCATCCGGATGATTCTGGGGCTCGAACATCGAGAGTACATGAGGACGGAAGGCCTGGGCGGTCTTAACGATGTAGGAACCTTCCGGATAGGATTTCTCATTGATTTTAAAGGAACGTGTGGCGGCGTGGACAGTGATGCCGCTTTTAATGAGAGCATTCACGAATTTTGTCGCGGTGAGAAAATCCGCCTGGTCTGAGGGAAGGATGTACCCTCTTGGGTCTCTTTTATCAGGAACAAAGAGCATGTCGTAGTATTTTTTCGGATAGCCCCGAAAGCGACCAGATCCTGCCTGTGTTTTCTCGTCTTTTTGAATGGCTTCTTCAATTTCAGTGATTCTCTTTGGTTTGATGGTCCAGTGATCACGACTTCCCTTGTCGATGGAGTTTTTCCCCATCCTGTAGATATTCATCAAGAAATCCTCACGGTGTTTCGATGCCAGGTCGAGTATAGCCCGGTTAGCTGTGATCATGTATTCGATGGATTGACGGAAGTGCCACTCCTGCGGTTGGACCGGGAAGGGGAGGTCGTTTTCCGGAAGCAGTCTTTGCGGGAGGAATGGGATTTCCATGGGAGTGGGATTCCCGATGGTTTCGGTGAGGATTCCGATCATGTTATGGAAGTAGACTGTTGTCCGCAGTCCGCCATTCCACCAGGTGGAATATCTTGCGCCTGACCTCATCGTTGCCCCGGGCTTCCCTTCGGCTACAAAGCGGCTGTGCATGGCTGTTCCGACAAGTTCGATTCCCAGCGGCACAAGAGGATCAAAATAGTAGTTGAACGGATCACGGAAGGGAGGAGCGAACAGTACACACCCGGATGGACCCGACTGATGCTGGTTGTAAATGATCTGCGGAAACCATTCTCTGTAGAGCATACGGCTGACGGCTTCAGTCTCAGGCTGAGTGATCATGTAGAAATCTCTGTTGTTGTCATGCCCGATATATTTCTGGTACAGACGGGGAAGTCCGCGTGTTGAACGCTTGGTGGGGTCTTTTTCTTTCATATACCAATTGGCCACAAGGTCCATCCCGTCTGGATTGGGACAGACAAGAAGCAGGATAACATCATCCAGAATCCTTAAAGTTTCCGGGTCATTGCGGCTTGCCATTTGATAGAGCATCTCGATCAGTTGCTGTGAACCCAATACCTCGGATGCGTGCAGCCCCCCGTCGATCCAGACTACTGCCCGTCCTTCAGCGGCCAGTTCAAGAGCCTCTTTTTCGGAAAGTCCTTCGGCGAGAGCCAGACGCCGGGAGATTTCCTTGAAGCGGTCGATTTTCTTCTGATTTTCCGGTGAAGTGATGATGGCCATGTACATCGGATTTCCTTCAGCGCTTATCCCTATTCCTTTAATTGACACGCGGTCTGATTCCAGGGAAATCTTTTTTAAATATTCCGCATACTGGGTATTGTTGGCTAGATGATAGTCGTCGCCGGCATTGAAACCGAAATGTTCTTTCGGAGTCGTGATTTTATTTTGTGATAGACCTGGTGCAGCGGCCAAGGCCAAGATCAGAAAGAGAGAAACAAGAATCTTTTTGTTACGCATACTTTCCTCCTTTTTCTTTTTCCTGGGGTGGAATGGTGTTGGTTTTGTTTATTTTTAATTTTTCCGGCATCTGTGTCGTTCCGGACATCCCTAGACTCGCTTCATTCGCATCCAAGTAAAAGCTTATATCAGAGAAAAATTTTGATGTCAAAATAAATATTAGGCCGATGATGCCTTTATAGACGTGCTCCACACTTTCAAGACGTTCTTGAATCTTTTTTTGTCTTTATTTATACTTCCTCACGTCTTTTTCAAAACGAATAAATTGATGAAGCATAGGGAGAGATAACATCCCCAAATGTTTTTTCTTATAAGCGGGGAAAGAATAAAAGGAGGAATTCATGAAAAGAATAGTGGCAGGTATTGTTACAGTCATGTTATTTTCTGCAATTGCCAGTTACATGGTTGCCGAATCAAAGGCTGCTAAGTTAAAAGAGGGCCTGGATTTTCCCGTTCAGAACATAGCCGATTTAGATATGTTCTACTGCTTTGGACTCCAGCCCTGGGATACGGAGGGGAACAATGAGATCCATGGCGGCATTGATCTGGTGGCCACATACGATCCGCTCTCGCCCTTTATCGACAGGGTTCCTATCATTGCCCCAGCCGATGCCCGAGTCGAGCGGATCATCGAGGGTGTCTCTGGCGCAGGCGTAACAACGCTGGTCGTGGTGCTGAAAATGAATAAATATTGGTACATCGTATGCAACTTCGAACCCCAGACCACGAGTCCTGAGATCTTCGAGGAGCAGCGTCGGAGCCTTGTAGTCCGGGAGAAGCAGAAAGTCAAAAGGGGAGAGCTCATAGGAGATTTAGTCCTGGCCAGCGTCAGCCCCGGCAGTTACCCGCACCTGCACTTTGGATTTTTCTACAAGCATCCCGATGATACACTGGATTACATCTACATGAATTACCTCCAGATACGACGGAGCGACGGCACGGATTTGGCGCCCTTCACCGGCCAAGGCTCGCCCTGGAAAGCCAGGGATCTGGCAATGGAAACTACCTTTTATTGTCCCTATGAATATTCGACCCCGCAAGCCAAAGCCGCTTACGATAGCCTGTTTCGCATCGCGGCCAATGGGGATCTGTGCAACTGTATCTGCGCATACGGGTCAATTGATGGTGATTGCGGGATATGCAGATGACAATAAAGTGACATTTCAAGATATCCATTGATAATCGCAGTTGCGAATCTTGATTGTGGATTATAAAAATATATGAGGTGTTATGCGCTTGGAGAGTGCGGCAGTTGAGCCGGGAGCTCCTTAACTTGGCGCGAAAGATGTGCCGGGAGAATCAGGGCTTCCTGCTGAAAAAATCCTTTCTCGGAAAAAGGAGCGAGGATTTTCTTTCA
>Ga0180438_10011832_pt1 | contig 10469 bp, 3 predicted proteins | sample SS_ome_12_FD_132455 | JGI IMG/M metagenome (GOLD analysis project Ga0180438, IMG submission 132455) | Hypersaline lake sediment archaeal communities from the Salton Sea, California, USA - SS_3_D_2 metaG | ecosystem: Environmental > Aquatic > Non-marine Saline and Alkaline > Hypersaline >... | reverse complement strand
TGTTCATGACTCGAGTTCAACAGGAACGGCAACTTATAATGTTACGGTTGAGAATCTTGATGTTACGGGATTGTCTAATGATAGTGGGCAACCTATAATCCTAAAGGGTGGCTCTGGTGATGATGTACATGATTGGACATTTTCTAATTGTACCATAACGAATAATAAAGATATTTTTCGCCTTGCTTACATGGATTATTGCAATAACATTACCATGAAAAACTGCAACTTTAATAATAATAGTGTAAGATCTGCTGGTATATTGGCAGATCATTGCGGCAATATTGTTTTGGATGGTTGTGATGTTTGCGGAAATGTCCAGGATACCGGAATTTTTCTGGTTGTTTCTGCTCAAAATTCTACAGGCTGTATTGTTGATGGATGCATAGTGAATAATAATCTTGCCGAAAATAATGATTTATACAGTGTATCATTTTTTTCATGTTCAGGATCTGTGATTAGAAATTGTATTGTCAGTAGTAATGAGTCGAAAACAGATACAGTTGTAGGAATTAGATTAATTACTGGAAAGGGTAACACTGTAGACTCTTGTCAGGTGAGTAATCAAGCAGGAAAAGGTGCATCGAAAGGTGTTCTTTTAGATGTTGATAGTTCGATAGTAAAAAATTGTGAGGTTTTCTATATCTACGATGATACGACTAGTACAAGTACTATAGATACGTATGGAATTAGAGTTGTAGGACGTTACAATTCTATTCAAGATTGTCAGGTAATTAGGACTAAAAGTTCAAATGGTGGGTCTGGAGGTGCGAATGGATATGGTATATTTATCAGTTCAAGTGCTGCTAACACTGCCGTAGAAGGCTGTAGTGCCTATTCAAACTTAACAACAGGAATTTACAATGACAGTTCAACAAGTTTGATTTATAACTGCGAGGCCGGTGCAAACGGAACGGCAACAAGCCCTTCAAATTATGGTGGTAGTGATCCTGCAAAGACCACGGAGGCTACCGGAAATATCGCTCGAGGGCAATATGGAGATGGTCTTGTTTATCAGGATGGCAAAATTTACATTCATGCAAGTGCAATAGAAACAACCGGCTTAATTATCTCATCACCGGGGGAATATATATTGGCAGAAGATATTGATTTTCAACCCGGTTCCACTGATCAGGCTATCACGGTTTCCAGTAGTTATGTAACACTTGATATGAATGGCAAAGCAATCTATCAAGGGAATTCGACTGCTAGTGTTGATGCTATTCAGATTAATACAGGCATGCATGATATTGAGATTAAAAATGGAACGCTTTCCGGATTTACAAGATACGGTCTTATTAATGATGCAAGTTCGTCCGGTAATGGTGCTTATAATGTTAGGGTGGAGAACCTTGATATTACAGGGATGCCTACAGGTGCCGGATCCATTGGGATAAACTTAACGAGTAGAAATGTTGCCGGTGCTGATATTCATGATTGGGTATTTTCTGATTGCACTATAACGGACAATGTCGTCGATGACATGGTAAAGGTGGATTATTGCAATAATATTTTCATGAAAAACTGCACATGTAATGGCAATAATATAACAAATATTGGCATGGACATTACTAATTCTGATGACATTGTTTTGGATGGTTGTGAGGTTTGCCAAAATGTGAGAAGCACCGGACCATTTCAGCTTATTTACTTTGACAACTGTAACGGCTGTATTGTTGATAGCTGCATAGCAAATAACAATCGTGCCGTTGATAATTATTTATATGTCATGACCCTTAATAGTTCTTCAGGCTTTATCATTAGAAATTGCATAGTCAATAGTAACAGCGCGGACGTGTCAAGTGTTGATGGGATTAGATTAGCATATGGAAATGGTCATTTTATAGATTCATGTCGAGTAACCAATCAACGTGGAGAAGCTTTATCGCTAGGCATGTTGATAGATAGTAATAGTACGATAGTAAAAAATTGTGAGGTGGCCGATATTGCTGACAATACTACTAATTCCGCGAGTGTAAATACTGAAGGCATTTATATTAACGGGAATGCTGATTCTATTGAAAATTGCCAAGTAATTAGGATTAGAGCTATAAATGATGGGACAGGAACTGCAGATGCGTATGGTATATATATTCATTCAAGTGCAGTAAACGCTATGATAAAAGGCTGTAGGGTTTATTCCTGTACGGCAGATGAAAATGCATATGGTATATATAATGATAGTTCTACCAGTTTGATCTATGATTGTGAGGCAGGTGCAAACGGAACGGCAACAGCTCCTTCAAATTATGCAGGTACTTATCCTGCAAAGACAACAGAATCTACCGGAAATAGTGCTCAAGGGCAGTATGGAGATGGTCTTGTTTATCAGGATGGCAAGGTTTATATCCATGCAAGTGCAATAGAAAAATCATCTCCCGGTTTGACTATCTCATCACCCGGTCATTATGTTTTGGCCGAAGATGTTGATTTTCAACCCGGTTCATCAGTCTCGGCTATTACCATTGACAGCAGTTATGTAACACTTGATATGAAAGGTAAGGCCATTTATCAAGGAAATTCGACTGCCGGTGTTAACGGTATTGTGATAAATATAGATATGCATGACATTGAAATAAAAAATGGTACACTTTCCGGTTTTACCCAATATGGCCTTAGGGGAAATTCAACCGCAGGTGTTGGGGCTTACAATGTTACGGTTGAGAATCTTGATATTACGGGAATGCCTACAGGTGCTACAAATGCGATATTTTTAGATGGTCGCCCTGCTGATGATATTCATGATTGGACTTTTTCGCATTGTACAATAACAAATAATGATGTTGAATATCTGGTTTTCATGGAGTATTGCAACAATATTTCTTTTGAAGGTTGTAAATTTAATAACAACGTTGTAACTAATGGAGTTATTAATGGCCAAGACAGTAATGCAATCATATTTAGTGATTGTGAATGTTGCTACAATTTGTGTGCCGCTGGTAGCGGTATTGCCGGTGCAGCAGTCAACGATTCGGAAATTACCGGTTGGGTAATTGATCGGTGTATAGTAAATTCTAATCACAGTACTACTAATAATCTAACCGGCATAAAACTGTCCGGTTCTGAAGGATCTACAATCAAAAATTGTATTGTAAATAGAACAAGCGTAGTGCTGGTTGCTGATACAGGTCAAACCGCAGTTGGTATTCATTTGGATTCAGGACAAGGAAATCTGGTAAAAGCAACAGAAGTAGATAAAACGAATGGTTACTTGGCTAATGCTGTAGGTATTTGGGTTGATAATAATGGCAGCATGGTAGAAGGTTGTATTATCTCGCGCACAACAGCTGCTCAAGGAGCCATTAGAGGTTCCAACGGTATTTTAGTCGATGGAGATTATAATTTTATAGAAAACTGCGAGGTAGTCAGAACCTCTGCTAATGCGACGACGCCTTCAGGAAATGGCATTAATATTTCTTCTAGTGCGACCCGCAGTGTAGTGTATAAGTGTAAATCCATCTCCAACTTAACAAACGGATTCAGAGATGCCGGTACTCAATCTGCAGTAACAGGTTGTACAGCTGCAATGAACCAAGGTGCAAATTTTGGAGGCGGATTAGCTGGTGTTGGTATTGCACGATTAGGTGCTGGGGCGGCGGCGGCTGTCTATGAGACAGATAATAGAGATATTGCATAGAAATAACAGAGCTTTTTAGGAATGAATAACCGGAAAGGAAAATCTGATGAAGCTTTATTGTTCAAGAGTTATAGTATGTATCATGTTGTTTTTATCAAACAGAGCATCTTGCATATCCCAATCACCTTCGATTGTTAATCAGAACTTATTTGCGTCTCAAATTAATGATCATGGATTGATAATATCTTCGCCCGGCTCCTTTATTTTGCGTGATACATTTAGTTTTACGACAACAAGCACTACGGTTGCAATTACCATTAATGCAAGCCATGTAACGATTGATTTTGATAGGCAGGCAATATGTCAAGACAATGGGCTGAGTGAAGGAATAGGCATTTATATTTGTGATGGTTGTCATGATATTTTGTTACGAGGTGGAACCATTGCAGACTTTGAAGATAATGCAATTTATGTGGGTAAAGGATGCTCTCAGATAATGTTGAATCAGATGGAGCTGGTCAACAGTGATATGGTTGTGCTCTTTGACGGTGACGTGGCCAATGACATATTTGATTGTTCGATCAGCGATTGTGTGGTATCTCAGGGTTTTGAAAGTGGATTTTTATTTAGTTACTGTAACAATATCACTGTAAGAGATACGTTTTTTATTAAAAACAACAATATGGGTAGTTATTTAGACAATTGCCAAAATATGAAATTCGCTTCATGTTATTTTAACAATTCAACATCGTTGACTCATTGTTATGGTATGAGTGTTGCACGTTCAGAAAATATTCTTTTTGATTCGTGCATGTTTAACAGTATGAGTGGTAGTTTAAAAACATACGGTCTTTTTATGGACAATGTTTCATGTGTAAATATTGTCAACTGTTCGGCATGTGGAAATGTAAGTGATAGTGATGATGCTGCAGGTATCTATCTGAAGGATAGTGAAGGCATTATAGTTTCATCAACTCAGACGTACAAAAGTGATACGATTGGCGGGTCGGCAACCGGAATTTATTTGGATGGATGTATAGGGTGTCAGCTGATAAAATGTGCGTCACTTTCAAACACAACAACTTCAGACTATGCATGTGGAATTCGCCTTGAGAATGGATCAAAAAATTATATTGATTCAACATATATGACAAATAATGTAAATAGTGCTGATGAGACAAAAGGAATCGGTATTTATATTGATTCGTCTGAAGAATCAACCGTGGTGCGACAATCTCAAAGCTATGCAAATTCGGGTTATGGAATAAAAAATGATGCAACGAGCTCTATCATAGTACAATCTGCAACAGGTGGGAACAGTACTGCAAACTTTAGCGGTGCTTTCGGTTTAAGTTTTTATAAGACAGGAACGGTAGTTCCTCAGACTATATTTGCAGTTGATAATATTGAATTTAATCGAGAATGAGTTAAGAAACAGGATTGAATTCTTCCGGGTTCTATGATCCAAATTATGTTCATCTTACGCCTTAGGATAGACTTCAAGTATGCCTGCGACTTCCCTCAGGATGAATGGTGATTATGCTGAATGAGAGTGTTTCAGCAACGATTTGGAAAATGGTGAAGTGCAGAAGTCTATTTTAAAATATGATTTGTGTATAAAGAGGGAGAGCAATGTTTATAAGAACACAGAATAAGTTGCTGGTGTGTCTTATCGGTTTTATGTATGTTCCGCTTGTTATGGCAGGTCAATCCGTTAGTTTGGTTCATTCATCTCAGTCTATTTATCTGAACAATATTGGAACCACCGGTATTACGCTTGATAAACCGGGTTATTATACGCTTGGTGAAGATATTGCTTATAATGGGAATGCTTCATCAACTGCAATTACCATTGCAAGTAGTGGTGTAACACTTGATTTGAATAATAGATTTATTGAACAATCTAGCACAAATACAGGAGTAAGTGGAATTGAGATTAGTCCGGATGTTCACGATATTGTAATCAAGAATGGTACACTTTCAGGATTTACAGAAAACGGCCTTTTTAGTGATTCGAGTATGACGGGATCTGGTGCCTATAATATAAAGGTTGAAAATCTTGATATTACGGGAGTATTCGGAGGAGCGATAGCCTTATTAGGCGGATCTAATGTTGGTGCTGATATTCATGATTGGGTGTTTTCAAATTGCACCATTACAGAGTGTAGTTCCTTTTATGTTATTTATATAGTGTATTGCAATAGCGTTTCAATAAATAACTGTAAAATGAATAATCATGAGTGCTTTTACAACTGTCAATGTGATGATTCCACCAATGTTGTTTTTAATAATTGTGATTTATGCAAAAACACTTTGATTTCAGCTATTAGGTGTACTCGATGCGTCGGTTGTATTATTGATGGCTGTGTGATTAATAACAATAACAGAACCGGTAATATGGAATGTGTAGGCATTCTTTATTCAGACGGCTGTGTTGTGCGTAACTGCATGATAAGCAATATTCAATCAGAAACTAACACATGTAGAGGTATATATTTGTACCAGGGTTCGGAAAATAATGTTGATTCTTGCGTGTTGACATCAATAGCTGGGGTAAATGCATATGGAATTGATTATTCTTCAACTGGATCTGAGGGTGTGATACAGAATTGTAATATTACCGATGTTGTTGGTACTAATAAGGGTATTGGTATCTATGTAAGAACGAATGCATCAAAGACTTTGTTGACGGGGAATAAGGTTTATTCCTGTTCTACATCAGGGATCCGTAACAATAGCTTGACCAGTTTGATTTATAATTGTGAGGCCGGAGCAAATGGAGATGCAACGAATCCATCGAATTTTACAGGCGACAATCCTGCAAAGACAACCGAATCTACCGGAAATATTGCACGAGGGCAATATGGAGATGGTCTTGATTATCAAGGTGGCAAGGTTTATATTCATGCAAGCGCAATACAAAAAGCAACGCCAGGGTTGACTATTTCATTACCCGGTTATTATGTATTGGCGGAGGATGTTGATTTTGTTCCAACAGCTACAGGTTATGCTGCAATTACTATTGATAGTAGTTATGTAACTCTTAATATGAACGGCAAAGCGATTTATCAAGGAAATTCGACTGCCAATGTTGATGGTATCGAAATAAGTACTGGTGTTCATGATCTTGAGATAAAAAATGGTACGCTTTCCGGATTTAGTCAATATGGATTTGTCAATGATGCAAGTTCATCCGGCAATGGAGCTTATAATGTAACGGTTGAAAATCTTGATATTACCGGAATGCCCACAGGTTCAGGATCTATTGGGATAAACTTAACGAGTCGAAATGCTTCTGGGGCTGATATTCATGATTGGGTATTTTCGGATTGTACTATAACGGATAATGTTGTCGATGACATGGCGAAAATGGATTATTGCAATAATATTACCATGAAAAATTGTAAAGCAAATGGAAATTCCTGCTCCTTTCATGTATGTGATTGTTCAAATTCGAGTAAAATTGTTTTGAATAACTGTGATTTTTGTAAGAATATTGGCCTTATTGTTAGATTGCTTAATTGTAGTGGGTGTGTTATTGACGGCTGTGTTTTAATGAATAACAATGCTCAAGGCATTTCTTCTTTGAGATGTATAAACCTTGATACTTCAAACGGCTGTGTTGTGCAAAACTGTATGATAAGCAAAAATCAAGCAGGCGGCAATCAGTGTAGAGGAATAATATTGGATGGTGGATCGGGAAATAAGGTGGATTCTTGCTCGTTGATATCACTATCTGGGACGATCGCATATGGAATTGGGTGTTTTTCAACTGAATCTGAGAGTGTGATACAAAATTGTAACGTTACTGATATCGCTGGTACAACAGGTAATGGTTATGGCATCTATGTAGAATCGAATGCATCAAAGATTGTATTGATGGAAAATAAGGCTTATTCCAACTCCACGACAGGAATTTATAATGATAGTTCAACCAGTTTGATCTATGATTGTAAAGCAGGTGCCAACGGAACGGCAACAGCTCCTTCAAATTATGCAGGTTCTTACCCTGCAAAGACAACAGAATCTACAGGAAATAGCGCCCAAGGGCAATATGGAGATGGTCTTGATTATCAAGATGGCAAAGTTTATATTCACGCAAGTGCTATACAAAAAGCAACACCAGGGTTGACTATATCATCACCCGGTTATTATGTTTTGGCCGAAGATGTTGATTATAGTCCGGGCTCTGCAGCGCCTGCTATTACTATTGATAGCAGTTATGTAACTCTTGATATGAACGGCAAAGCCATTTATCAAACAAATGCGACGGCCAATGTTAATGGCATTAATGTTAATACTGATATTCATGATATTGTAATAAAAAATGGTACCCTTTCAGGATTTACGCAATACGGTCTTTTAAATGATGCATCTTCTTCGGGTGAGGGTGCTTATAATGTAACGATTGAAAATCTTGATATTACCGGAATGCCTACAGGTGCTACAAATGCGATACGACTGGATTCTAGACAGTTAACAGATCAAGATATTCATGATTGGACGTTTTTAAACTGTACAATAACGGAAAATAGTGTACCTGTGGCAGTTTATATGGATAATAGCAGTAATATTTTGATGAAAAACTGTAAGTTCAATAATAATCAGGTGGAAACTGCCGTTTTATATGCGTTTAGATGTTATGTAATTAGACTTAAAGATTGCGAATTTTGTAATAATTTGGGTAGTGATATATTACGTGTTATTAATATGGATGGTAGAGGCAGAAGTTGGATAATTGATGGATGCGTAATAAATTATAATATAGGTGCGTTGGCTATTGATGGCATACGTTTTGATACGTCATTCGGATCTATTATAAGGAATAGTGTTATCAGTTATAATATAGGCCAGGCAAGTGAAAATAATCCATCTGTAGGCATTAGATTGATAAATGGTGAAGGGAATCTGGTAGAAAAGACGGAGGTAAGTTATCTGAATGCGATAGCTACAATTGATTGGCCTTTAGACGCAATGGGGATAGTGATGAATGATAACAGCGGAACTGTAGTGTCCAACTGCCTTGTCAGTGCTATATCGGCTAATGGTAATGCATCAATAAATACACCAACTGCAACAGGTATTTATATCAATGGGTATAATCAATTTGTTGAAAATACTGAAGTAGTTAGAACTTATGCTACTAATTCAGGTACTGGGTCGACAAAGGGAAGGGGAGTATATTTTGTGGGAGGGTCTCAAAATAATATTGTATACAAATGTAAATCAATTTCAAATTTGAATAGTGGATTCAATGACGGAACCGGAGGTCTTCCTGGTACAGGTAATAATGCAGTTACAGGTTGTGTTGCGGCTCTTAATGCTACAAATTATGCAGGTTCACTGGCGGCAGGTGTTACAGTTCCTAAACAAGGCGGTGCGGTTGCTCTTACAATATATGATGCGGATAACAGAAGTATACAATAGTTTTTTGAATAGTTTATGCGTTATGTGTTGTAGAGAATTTCTATGTGCCGTGTCTGCTCGAAGCTTTAGTGAAGATGGATGTTGCGCGCATAACGCATAAAAGAAAAAAATAAAAAAGGTTGATTGAAGTTTACAAAATAGTGTGATAATCAATGTGAAAATGGTTCATCAAACTCTTTTTGCGGATTAAGCTCATCTTGATAAAACAGATAAAGTCCAATGAAGACCATGATGCTTGAAGCATAGAATGGCCATCCAATGTTCTCTTTTAAAAACATCCATCCGTAAAGAGCGCCAAAGAAGGGTGAAATGAATCCTGCAAACGACAGAAATGTTGTAGTATATGATTTGAGCAAATATCCGTAGAGATTATAACAGATAATATTACTAATAATAATCGTTAATGCGAGCAGGCCAAAAAACGGATACGCATGAGAGACCGGCCAGAACGAACCCATCAAAAATGAGGTAGTGAGTGCCAATGTTCCTCCTGCAGTCATACCGATTCCATTAACCATCATTGGCGAATAGCTTTTATCTCGTACGAGCTTTCGCATAATGATCCAACTGTAACTATGTGTTGCTACCGAAACCAAGATTGCAAGCTCTGACCACGAAATGAAGGCAAATTCACCTAATTGAGCTTCAGAAGGGCTTGAGGTTATGAGCATTGGAACCATGCCCAAAAATCCTATTGCAAGACCTATCCATTGCTTTCCCGTCATTTTTTCTTTAAAAAAGAGGTATGAATAGAAAGCGGAAAAAAATGGGGCAATATTATAGAGAAAGCATGCCTTGAATGAAGGCATATTATCAAGTGCCCAGAATCTTAAAATATGGGTAAGATAGAATCCAAAAATAATGAGTTGGATATAATACTTTATGTGCTTGGCTTTGAATTTAAAATGTTTATGGGCATAAAAGTACTGATAGGTCAGCAATATTGATCCGCCTAATGCCATGCGTATTCCAACAAGAAATACCGGAGATGTATAATGAAGCAATGCTTTCCCAATTACAAAAGAACTGGAGAACATAGCATAAAGTAATACTATCAGCCACATAGTAGTAAAATTCCTAAAAAGTTCTAAGATCTAATCGTGGATTAGAATCATTATAAATATACTGAATTTGTGTTGTGGTATAAATATTTGGGCCTAAAAAGGCTCTGAATACCCTGGAGCTCCTGCATTTTGCTGTACGATTACTCTGAATAGAAGTAGAAGTACCGGAATTCCCCTTTTATTTTAATTAGTATGTACTAATAGTGAAAAAAACGCAAGTTTTTTACGGATTTTGTTGCTGGCCCTGGTTGGCAGCGGTGCATAATGAGAGATCTAGGTTTTTTATTTAAATGCCCAGAATACCCCACGGCTTTTCAAGCCTGGGGATGAATGGGCATCATATGAGTGAACGGAGCAAACCAGGGGTTTGCGAAGAGAGACAAGTTTTGTAATACTGTTGA
>Ga0180438_10011831_pt1 | contig 10472 bp, 9 predicted proteins | sample SS_ome_12_FD_132455 | JGI IMG/M metagenome (GOLD analysis project Ga0180438, IMG submission 132455) | Hypersaline lake sediment archaeal communities from the Salton Sea, California, USA - SS_3_D_2 metaG | ecosystem: Environmental > Aquatic > Non-marine Saline and Alkaline > Hypersaline >... | reverse complement strand
GCGGCCCGGGCGTGGTGAAGGAGATAAAGCCAGAGCTTGTGGAGTATGGAGGGAACTACGTACAAGACTCCGAGAGTAACGTAGTCAGGCGGAACCCAGGCACGGACATCGTCATGGCTAGTCATCAGGTCACACCACCCCTTGCATATGGCGTGGGCACGAGCTTCGCGGTTCCGCGTGTCGCGTATAGGTTGGCACTCATCCAGGCGGACCTCGAGGAACTCGGATTGGAGAGCATCTCGGCGTGCCTCCTCAAGGCGTTCCTGGTGAACTCGGCCAGATGGGAAGCACTCGGGGACGAGTTCAGCGCCTTCCAGGCAGAGATGGATCGTCTGGAGCGAAACTCATGGCTAATGGTCGCTGGATACGGGCTCGCCGACCACGACCGCGCCACTTATTGCGACGATTTCTCCTGCGTCGCGTTCCATCAAGGCACGCTCGACCCTGACACAGTCGCGTATTTTGACGTTCCCGTACCCGTCGAACTCGCGGCCGGGGCGCGCGGCACTAAGAGGCTAACGGTTACCGTCGTACATGCGCCGGAAGTACAGAGGTGGGGACTGGAGCGCTACCTCGGGACTACATTCAGGTGGCGTATGTTCCGGGGTGACGTCGATCAGGAGGAGATCATCCGTTCCATGTCCATCGAAGAGGACTCACCAGAGCAGGCGGAAAGGCCCACGGAGCTTCCCTACACAATCGGAGTCCAAGCCCACTCCCGCGGCACCGTTCAGCATGATGTGATCACGTGGCAACAGCACCAGGAGAGGTACAGCACGGGCAACTACACCCTGGCAATAGCTGCCTACAAGAAGTGGGCGCGCGCTCCGGTGCCGTACGCGGTCGTTGTCCGCTTGGAGGATACGACCCGTTCCGCGTTCGTATACTCCTCAGTTCAACGAGTGCTGGCTGAGGCAGAGGTCGAGGCGCGCTCCCGAGCCGGCGCCCCATAGCGAGACGATGTCCCCCCTCCCCCCTGCCCGGCAGGCACCCTACGCTTTCTTCTGCCTCAGCGCCCGATAGCACGCCTGGCACAGGAACCGCGGCAGCTTCTCGGGGAGCTGTATCCGCGTTTCGCCGGCCCCCTGGTGCAGCTTCTCCCACACAGGCAGCTCCTCCCGGACCAGGTGATCCTGGCAGAGCGCCATTCCGCACACGATGCAGATCGCCACCGCTTCTGTTCGTGTTCCCGCTTGCGCGCAGTCATAGCACACCATGGTGGTTCTCCTTTCCAGCGATGTTCGTTCGCGCCGGTTCGACGGTGCGGCGGGGATTCCCCTGCGGGTTACCCACGCCCTACAGGACGGCAACGGCGGGCAGGAGGCAAGCTCCTACCCTACGAGCTTCGGCAGCAAGCTAACCGAAGCAACAAACGAGAAACGGCCGGCGGGGATCGGTGTCCCCGCCCTCAGAACGGCCTGGGCAGGACACGAAGGTCCTGCCCAACGGCCCCTACCCCGTCAATAACGCTAAACTTACGGCCATGACAGCCATTCCTGCGATGGCGCCGATGATGGCGAGGTGCTCTTGCCCGTGCTCCCGCGCGGCGGGGAGCAGCTCGTCCAGCGAGATGAACACCATCAACCCCGCGACCCCCGCCAGCACCGCCGCAAGCGCCGGGCCGTGAAGGAACGGCAGCAGAACGATCGCCGCCAGCGCGGCTCCCAGGGGCTCCGCGAGGCCGGAGGCGAAGGACCACCAGAACGCTTTCCCCCTGCTGCCGGTGGCGGCGTAGATGGGTGCGGCGACGGCCAGCCCTTCTGGAATGTTGTGGATGGCGATGGCGACCGCAATGGCAACGCCGAGGTGTGGGTCGGCGAGGGTGCCCGCGAAGGTGGCCATCCCTTCGGGGAAGTTGTGGATCCCGATGCCGAGCGCGACGAACAGGCCCGTCCGAAGGAGACGGCTGTCGGCATCGGAGTTGCCGGCGTCACCGTCGGCGACGCCCTCGTAGGAGTGGGGAATGGCGGCATCGAGCGCGAACATAACCGCGAGGCCGGCGAAGAAGGCGAGGTAGCCCAGGCCGGGGCCCAGCTCTTCGATCCCCTTGGGCAGCAGCTCGGCGAAGGAGACGAGGATCATGACGCCCGCGGCGAAACCGAGCGCGAGGGCCATGAACCGCGGGCCTGGCCGGCGGACGATGAAGACGAGGACGCTGCCAACGGTGGTGGAGAGCCCGGCGAGGGCGGTGAGCAGGAGGGCGAGGGTTACGGTGGACATGGGAGAGCGGTCAGTCCACCAGCTCGCCGATGATCGGGAGACGGGCGAGGAGGTCCTCGCCATGGGGCGCGCCGGAGAGCGCCTGTGTCAGATCCTGGCCCGCGGCATGACGCACCTGATGGGTGCCGCCGCGCCACTGCCAGCTGGCGGAGGCGTCGTACACCTTGCCCTTGTAGGCGAGGTAGACGGGGCCGCCGTCCTCGCCCGTGAACTTACTCAGCTCCTCTCTGGTGAAGGTGCGCACCGGACCCTCCTGCCTATCACACGGCGAAGTCGAGGGCGGCCGAGATCCTTAGGTCTGACCCGGCCGCCCTCGGACAGAGTTTCCTGCATCATGGTTGGGAGCACCCACAGTGCAGGAAACTCCACAGCGCACGGCCTGAGTCTCGCACGGCGGATTCTCTTGGATCACGGTCGTAACCGCAATCCAAGAGAATCCCTACAGCCACCACGAGGCCCGTTACGGGTGCAGGAACTTCGACACGAAGGGCGATTCGCCGGGGGTCCGGCGACCGAAGTGCCCGGACGGCCCCTCGCCCAGGAACTCGGAGAACCAGGCCTCGTGCTCGATTTCCTCGTGAAGGATGGCGAGCGCGAGGTCGTAGGTGCGGTGGTCCTTGCCCGCGGTGATGTTGCAGATGTGGGTGTAGCCGCGCACGGCGCAGCGCTCCGCCTCCAACAGCACCTTGAGCAGAGCCTTGGTGTCGCTGGGGTCCTTGGGCAGCGAGGCCGGCGGGCAGGCGGAGCGGTCGTGGAACGCCTTCATGTCCTCCGGCAGCTTGCCGCCCAGCTCGTAGATGCGCGGAACGAGGGCCTCGAAGTGGTTCCGGTCCTCGATGCGCGCGTCCTCCGCAATCGACTTGATCCCCTCGCCCTCCAGGCCGATGAGATTCACCCGGAGAATCGTGTAGTAGTAGAAAGTGGTCAGCTCGGCCGCGGCGTTGTTCACCAGCAGCTCGAGCAGCTCGTCGACGTTGACGCCGGCCTTCTCCACCATCTCTCGCACGACTTTCGCCATTTTGCGTGACCTCCTTTGCCCTTGGGATGTAGGGCACGGCGATGGCTTCGCCTGCTGTCGGTCCGCCCCTTGTCTGGCGAAGCGGACTGTGTATATCAGGCGATACATGGCTGCTCGCGACGACACATTGTGGAGAGGGGCGGGGAAGCGCGGGCTCCGAAGGGCAGAGCGCTGGGTAACACCCAGGCGGGGCGACCCGACGATGTTTGCGGCTGCGGGCAACCGCAGTCCCAGACAGACAGACGCTCGCGACAGAACTCGGCATACCGATTGACTACTAGGAAGCCATCCAGAGTCCGATGCTCCACCTCCACGGATCGACGGTATTGCCATCGCCGAGAACAGATGCCTGAGCTCGCGAGGCGCTCGCCCGAGCTAACGCGGCCCCCGGAGTTCGGGAGCGGCCTCAAGCGGCTCTCAGGCCCGTCCCATCGTTGGTTGACAGCCGCAAACTGCAGCTTCCCCAGTCCCCGATTCGGGGATTGGGGAAGCCTTAGTCGCGTCCCAGCGGAGAACACACAGGCGCGCCGCTGGTGTCCAGTTCACATGCCGCGGACTACGCTGCTACTTAGCCCACCCGACACCGAGGGCAAACGCGACGGCACTTGCCTCTGTATCGGAGATACTCAAGAAAAAGTGGTTGCGCATGTTGGCCGGTCCCCAGACACCGACGAGCTGCCAGCCGTCGCTCTCCCCTATGTTAAGTCCAGCGTCCCCCTCACCAAAGGTGGTGCGGCGAAGAGTGTACACGGCCAACCTTGTGGGGACACCCTCATCATCCCTGCGGTAGACCATCAGCGCCGGTCCGATGGAGAAACTATCCCTGGCCTCGCCATCACCGACGAACCAGCCTGCCTGCAACGCAAGCGTCTTACTCCGGCTGAGATCCTTCTTGAGCATTGTGTCATAGCGCCAACCGTCGAGAGATGCACCTCCAACGGAGTTCTTCGAGCTTCCGAACACCCGCGTTACGGACAGTCTCCCCCAGCGTCTATTCCAGTCCAGTCCGAGCTCCGAATCTCCTAGACCGGCGTCACTCTCTGAGTCGTCGCCTCCCCCGAGAGCGTTCGTTATGTACCCGGCGTATGGCACCTTTCCCCGAAGCTTCACGTCTCTGGACAGCGATGCGCGGGGCGTGAGAGCGACATACCATGCCAGGTTGCCCTCAGCCAGTGTCGGGGACGGGAGGTATGGCGTACTCGCTTCGCCTGACCCCAGATAGACCAACCAAGCCTCATATCCCAGCTCCGCCTTTCCCTTTTCCTGAGCGGATACAGGTGAAACAAGAAACAAGAGCAGCGTCACGAGCACCAAGTATGGGGTAATTCCTCTAACCATCATCAGCTTTGCCTCCCTCGCCTTGCGGAATTTCCGGCCCGGCCCCTCGAGAGTTGCCGATCCCGCATCTGCAGCACAGCTTCCCCCGACAGGCCGCGGCCAATGATATGAGGTCGGCTGCGACTCGTCAAGAGGAGAATCGGTGGCTTAGTGGCGGCGACTCCTGGTGCAGTCAGGCTGTAGAATTCCACTTGTCGCCCGATTACTGAGCTCTCTCCAAACTCCTCCCGCTAGTGCTTACCAGTTACAGTGTCGGCCATTACCGTGTCGGCCTTCCCTTGCCTCAACAGCCAATGTGCTGTATAGTGTGCAATCCAAAGCGTGTCGTCGTCCTGAGGTTGGAGGAAGGCTCCATGACGTTGAGGCAACGTTGGGGATTGCCTTATGACAATGCCAGCGCGATGACATTGCTTCACTCCTTTCTCCGGTGCCATCCTTGGCGGACTGCTGCCCTCGGGTTCCTCTTGCTGACCTCCTTTGGCATTCGTCTCTACCGCATCTGGGAACCCCCGATGGAGTTCCATCCCATCCGGCAGTACCGCTCGGCAGTAATCGCAAGAGGCTACTTCCTCTCCTCCTCGCGGGGGATTCCCGAGTGGCGGGCCCGTGTTGCGGCGATCAGCAAACAGAGAGAGGGCGTGCTGGAGCCGCCCCTTCTTGAACTGGCCGCCTCCGCCCTCTATCGGGTGAAGGGCGGGGAGGCTCTGTGGCTTCCCCGAGTCGTGTCCTCTCTGTCTTGGCTGATTGGCGCCGCCTTGCTCTATGCAATCGCCAGGAGGCTATTCCGTGGCGCTGCGGCTGTCGTCTGCGTTGCCTTCTATCTGCTGCTTCCCTTCGGAGTATTGGCGAGCCGCAGTTTCCAGCCCGATGCTGCCATGGTCATGCTGCTGATGGCCTCCCTCCTCCTGATCCTGCGCTATCACCTGCGCCCTTCCCGGGCAGGACTGCTCGTCGCCACGGGGTGCACCGGCTTGGCCGGCTTAGTGAAGCCGATCTGCCTCTTGCCGATCTTCGGATCATACCTCGCTGTCGCGCTGTGGAAGAGAGGCCTCCGAGGAGCACTGTTGGGGCCGGCCTTACCGACATTCGCAGCAGTGAGTCTGCTTCCTGGAGCCGTGTTCTATCTACGTGGCATGGCTGGTGGCGGCGCCTTATTGGCTCAGGCCCACGGAAGCTTCGTCCCACAACTCTTCTTGGAGCCGGAATTCTGGCGAGGATGGCTGAGTCAGGCCGGGAGAGTGGTCAGCTACCCGGTTCTCGCATGCGCGGTGCTCGGACTCGTGCTATCCCCCAGAGGATTACCGCGGTCTCTGCTGGTCGGGCTCTGGGCGGGGTATCTGGCGGTCGGCATCGTGTTTCCCTATCATGTGTCCACACATGACTACTATCACCTCCAGTTGATCCCGATCATCGCCCTCTGCCTCGGGTCGCTTGCTGCTCTTGTCGGGAGGCAACGGTTCTCACCGCGAGGACTCCTTGCCGCGCGCCTTGCGGCCGGGCTAGCCCTTGCTCTAGCGGCCGCGCTTTCCCTGCGGGCGCTGCATGTGAGAGTGGCCGCCTGTGATTCTGCTGCTCTAGTGCATCGAGCGCAGGAGATAGGGACCATTGTCGGGCACACGACAGAGTCCATCCTGCTCGACCGCGACTACGGCAAGGCGGTGGCATACCATGGCGAGTTCTCGGGTCTGCCCTGGCCTCACTGGTACGAGATCTCGTCCAGTCTCGAGCAGGGACGACAGGAACCGCCCGCAGCGCAGCGTCTCCGGAACCTGATCGCCGACATAGGAGCTGACTACTTCATAGTCACGGATCTCGGGGAAATGGAGTTGCAGCGTGACCTCAAAGACCTCCTCCGAACCTGCCCTGTACTGGCTCGCGGCGAGCACTACGTAATCTTCGACCTGAGGGGCAGTGTGTGGGCAAGGCAATCGGGATGGTGCACGGCAGAGGAGGCGAGCGGCCCTTGCAGCCGGCCTATCCCATATCCGGATGATGGTCACCCGCGCACGCCAATTGAGGCCTCTGCCCAGGGGGAAACGGGTCCTCTGCTCGCGGCTATCGAAGGAGCTGAGTTGGTCACTGTCGGACAGTTTCTCAGGCTGCTCCCCGCGGTCTTTGGATTGTCAGACCGGATTCCGTGTTGGTTGCCTAGGGAGACGCTCCTTTCTGACCTAAGGCGAGCCGGGCTCATCGATCGCAGTATCGGGGTGGAGTACGACGCACCTCTGACCAGGGGCCGCGCAGCGGTCTTGATTGCCAGGCCGGTCCTCGAACCTAAGAGCAGCCTCGCTGAGAGGCTGATGATCCGGCTGTCATGGTCTGAAACGGCCGCCTTCCGGGTCGCCGTGCGAGAGAGAGTGCTGCCCGCGGGCAGCCCTGGCGATTATGTGACCGGCAAGGAGCTGGGAGCCGCGCTGCTGGCGACCACGGTGGTGGCCCGGCAGCGGCCCACGCCGGGCGCTGATGTTCAGGCTATTGACCGCTTCGCCAAAGCGGTGGTAGACCAAGTCGTGGCGCTCGACGAGATGAAGGATATCCTGGGGGGCGCGGACACGGGGCCGCTACAGGCCATGATAGCGCTGTGACTTACAGGTGGGCCCAGCAGGATCGGCTGCTGGGCCGCTGTCCCGAGCAAGAGTGGGAGCGACCGTGCAGGGCAGACCCTGGGAAGCCGTGCCATTCAGGCGCGAGTTGATCGAGTCGCTGACATCGCTCAGGCGCTCGCAGTACGGCGATACCGAGTTCTGCTCGCCGGAGTACATCCTCTGGCAGCTCGAATCGGGTCCCGCCGGGCGGGCTGTATGCTGGATCGCGCTGAGTGAGGAGGGAAGGGTCGTAGGCGAGTACTGGATGGTTCCGGTGCGGTATTTGCTGGGTGCCAGGGAGGTCCTCGGGGCGGTGGGAGCGAACGCGCTGGTTCATCCGAAGTACCGTCGTAGGAGGGTGTTTCAGTCCCTGGGCCGCCAGTGTTCGGCAGAATGCACCAGGCGCTCGATTGAGCTTACGCTCTATGTTCCGAATCAGTATTCGATAGGTGGACTGCTGGACAAGTTCGGCTGCAAGGACCTGGGAGGGATTCCGGTGCTCGTGTACCCAGTGGACCCGTCCGCAATCGCTCAGCGGGTCTCGTCGAACCAATGGGTCAGGAGGGCGGCGGAGGATGTACTGCGATGGTCGCGGCGAACGCGACGCAGTGGAGCTGCAAACGACATGCGCGTGGTACCGGTCTCGACCTGTGACTTCGGCCCGGAGTTCGACGACTTCTGGCAGCGAGTGCTGGGCAAGTACCCTTGCATGGCCATCCGGGACCGGAGTTTCATGAAGTGGAGGTACTCCTCAGTCGGCCCCAGATCGTACGAGGCCAGGTATGCGCGCGTTGGGGCTGCCGTAACAGGCTATTCAGTGACACGGATGGCGGCTGTCCAAGGCATGAAGGCGGGCTTCGTGGTTGACCTGCTGTGCGAGCCGTCCGAGATCGGGCGGGCCGCGGCGGAGGCCCTGGTGGAGGAAGCGAAAAAGCGGCTGGCTGCGCAGGGCGCACAGCTCATATGCAGCCTGGTGCCGCCTCATACGCAGGAGTACGGCATCATGCGGCAGTGCGGCTTCCTGCCCTGTCCGGCCAGATTCAAACCACACCCGTTCCGGCTGGTGCTGCAGCGTCATGAGTGCAGTGTGGCGACGCCGGCCGTAGGCAGGCTCAAGTCCTGGTTCTGGTCGCTAGGAGACTACGACGCGATCTAGGGCAGTGGTGGTTCTGCGACCTAGGAGTAGGCATGCAGTATGACCATATCGTTAGCCTAGATTCGAAAAGGAGAAGGACGATGAGAGTGATGGCAGTCGTGGCGGTGATGGCTTATGTAATCGCACTGGCGGCGCCGGGCAGTCCGGCTGCAGACGCTCAACAGCCGCAGCCGTGGAGGTGCCCCATCGAACTGTCGGACGAGTGGGTGCTGGCGTACTACGATGACTTCTCGGGGCAGGCTTTGAGCCCGAGATGGAGGGCGACTGCGGGGGCCGCCAGCGTGAAGGATGGTCAACTCGTGCTCAGCACAGAGAAAGAGCAGGCGGAGGTCGTTCTGGAAAAGCCCAGATTCGAGTCGCCGGGCCTACGGATGGAGTTTGATGCGCACGTTCCCCAGGGCACCAAGGCCTCTGACCTGAGTGTTTTCATCAACTCGGATTGGAGCCCCGAGGGCAAGACGGGGGGCTGCGAAGGCTCCTATCTGTTCCAGTTCGGAGGAATGCTCAATACCCGGAATCAACTGCGCAGGACCGGAGAGATAGTGGACGCGACCGTCACTACGCAGCCACTGATCCAGCCTGGAGTCATCTACCATGTGACTGTGGAGAACGACTGCGGGCGTGTCAGGATGGACGTCGACGGCACCACCCTGCTCAAGTGGGATGACCAGAAACCGCTGTGGGGGCGGGATCAGAGCGCGGTAGGATTCTACACCTGGGAGAGCACCATCGTGATCGACAATCTGAAGGTCTATCACAGAGTGCCAAAGTGAGCGCGCCCGTGCGACCAGGATAGGATGGTGCCCCGCTCTGGCCCCGCGGTGGCGCTGATAGCACCGTTTCCGCCACGGGGAGCGCTGCATACCGACACGGGTGGCGTCGCAGCGTACGCCAAGAACCTGACAGCGGCTCTCCACGCGGTCTGCGAGCAGGTGAAGCCAATCGTCTTCGCGAACCGCGAGGGAGGTCCGCAGTCCCCAGCGCGAGCGCAAGCGACGGAGACGCCAGCGGAAGCGTACCGGGTCGTGCGATGCTGGCAGCAGGGGACAGTACTTTACCCGCTCCAGATACTCGCGGCGATCTGGCCTCATAGGGGGAACATCGGCATCGTACATGTGCAGCACGAGTACTCGCAGTTCGGCGGCGCTCTCACCGCGCTGGCGTTCCCCGTCTTGCTAGCCATGCTGCGGTTGCTGCGGGTGCCGCTGGTTGTCACGCTCCACGGTGTGGTGGGAACGCGCGAGGTGACAGCGTCTTTCTGCCGCCAGCACTTCCTGCGCAGGGGGCGTTCTTGGTACCGTCAGGGACTCAGAGTGGTCCACAGGATGATTGCGCGTCTGAGTGATCAGTTGATCGTACACCATGAACAACTCAGGTCCGTGCTCATTCACGACTATGGTGTGCGAGCTGATCGAGTCGCGGTTGTCAGCCATGGCATCGAAGAGCGCGGCAATCTCCCGCCACGGGAGAGGGCCCGGGCGACCCTCGGAATCAATGCCCCCCGGGTCCTTCTATTCCTCGGCTACCTGGCAAGATATAAGGCTCCTGATGTGCTGCTTGAGGCACTCCAGCTGCTGCCAGAAGGCCAGTACGCTCTGGTGCTGGCAGGCGGGGCGCCGGTACGCCTCAGGGGCGATGCGGACTACGTGAGATACACAGCAGGGCTGAGGGAGAGAGCGAGAACCATCTCGGGCGAGATCCTTTTCCCGGGGTTTGTGCCCGAGGAGGAGATGGCGCTGTACTTCGCGGCCTCTGATCTTGCCGTATTCCCGTACTACGAGATGCATGCGAGCAGCGGGCCGTTGAGCCTAGCCCTCTCTCATCGGATCCCGTTCCTAGCCTCGCGAGCGGTTGCTGAATTCTATGGTGTTCCCCGCGAACTCAGTTTTGACTGCGATGGCAGTTCGCTGGCGCGCGCCATCGAGCGGTTCTTTTCCTGTGACGATAGGAGAGCGATGGCGGTGGACTGGACAGAGGCATTCGTCGAGTCGCATCTATGGCGCAGTGCGGGGCAACTCACGTGTGCAATATACCAGAAGCTCCTCAGCCAAGGCGGGATCGAGAACGGCATCTCGCTTCACTTGCCACAATGGCGCAGGCGCAGGTAGGCAGGCCGGAGGTTGTCAGGCTCCGAAGGCCGCGGGACAGGCCCCTG
>Ga0180438_10011830_pt1 | contig 10473 bp, 8 predicted proteins | sample SS_ome_12_FD_132455 | JGI IMG/M metagenome (GOLD analysis project Ga0180438, IMG submission 132455) | Hypersaline lake sediment archaeal communities from the Salton Sea, California, USA - SS_3_D_2 metaG | ecosystem: Environmental > Aquatic > Non-marine Saline and Alkaline > Hypersaline >... | reverse complement strand
GTGCTGGCCTGCTCGCGCCTGTGGCGGTGGACGGTCGATGCGGTGGCCGGGGACTATCCGGACGTCGAGACGGCGCACATGCTGGTGGATGCGGCGGCGATGCACCTCATTCAGCGCCCGCGCTCGTTCGACGTGCTGCTCACCGGCAACCAGTTCGGCGACATCCTGAGCGATGAGGCTTCGGTGCTGGCCGGGTCGATGGGTATGCTGCCCTCGGCCTCGCTGAGCGAAGGCCAGGACAGGTCTCAATTGGGGCTGTACGAGCCGATCCATGGCTCTGCACCGGACATCGCCGGACAGGGCATCGCCAACCCGCTGGCTGCCATCCTCAGCGCCGCCATGCTGCTCCGGCACTCGCTGGGATTGGAGGCAGAGGCACGGGCGGTGGAGGGGGCGGTCCATGCCATCCTCGATAGGGGTCACCGCACAGCCGACATTGCCGCAGCGGGCCGGCCGGCGGTGACGACGGAGGAGATGGGCGACCTGGTGGTTGGCGCTTTGGGCGAGGGATGACAGGGGGCGCAGCGTGCTGCGCCCCTACAAATGGCCGTTCATTTGGCTGATGGTGTGAGAGCGGGGGATGTGAGATTTCAGGTGAAGTAGGAGGAGGGCAATTATGGGTTTATCGCAAACGGATAGGATCTGGCTCGATGGGAAGCTCGTTCCCTGGGACCAGGCGACGGTACACGTGGGCGCGCACGCGCTGCACTATGGGTCCAGTGTGTTTGAAGGGATCCGCGCCTACGACCTGCAGGGCGAGCCGGCGATCTTTTGCCTGGAGCCGCACCTCGACCGACTGTGGAATTCCAGCAAGATCTACCGCCTGGAGATCCCCTACAGCCGGAAGGCGATCCGCCAGGCCACGTTCGATACCATCCTGGCCAACGGGCACAGGGCATGCTACATCCGGCCCATCGTCTACCGGGGCTGGGGCACCTTTAACCTGGACGGGCGGTCGTGTCCCACGCATGTGGGCATCCTGACGGCCGAGATGGGCCAGTACCTGGGACCGGACGCGCTGGAACAGGGGGTCGACGTGGGCGTGAGCTCCTGGCAGCGCATGGCCCCCAACACCACCCCGGCCGGGGCCAAGATCGGGGGACAGTACGTGAACTCACAGTTCGTGGTCATGGAGGCGGTGGATCACGGCTACAGCGAGGGGATCGCCCTGGATGTGGGTGGATACGTGAGCGAGGGAAGCGGCGAGAACCTGTTCTTCGTACGGCACGGCCGGCTGTTCACGCCGCCTTTGGCAGGATCGATCCTGGATGGGATCACCCGGCGGTGCGTCATCACCCTGGCCGGGGAGCTGGGATTGGAGGTGCGCGAGGAGCTCATCCCCCGCGAGTGGCTGTACCTGGCCGACGAGATCTTTTTCTGCGGCACGGCGGCCGAGATCACGCCCATCCGCTCGGTGGACGGCGTGGTCGTGGGGCAAGGGCGGCGAGGTCCGATCACGGCACAACTTATGGCGGCCTTCTTTGACATCGTCGGGGGGCGGGTGCCCGACCGCCATGGGTGGCTGACCCCTGTCGGTCCGGAGAACGAGGCCCGTTCGGACCGGGGGACCGAGCCTGCGCAGGCGGTTCGCGAGGGCGCATCAGCGCCTGCGCCGTGAGGGATTCTCATGCACGGTGAGGGAGCGACGCGCATCGAGCTCTATGACACGACACTGCGCGACGGCACGCAGCGCGAGGGTATCTCGCTGTCGGCGGAGGACAAGGTCAAGATCACGCGGCGGCTGGACCAACTGGGTGTCTCCTACGTAGAGGGCGGCTGGCCCGGTTCCAATCCGAAGGACATGGCTTTTTTCCAGCTCGCTTCTGCGTTGCGCCTGGAGCAGGCCACGGTGACGGCCTTTGGCAGTACGCGGCGGGCTGGGGTGGCCGTCAAGGAAGATGCCAATCTCCAGGCCCTGGTGGAGGCCGGCACGCGGGCGGTGGCCGTGTTCGGGAAAAGCTGGGACCTGCACGTCGAGGCGGTGCTGAGGACCACGCAGGAGGAGAACCTGCGCATGATCGCCGACAGCGTGCGATACCTCAAATCGCTGGGCCGGGCGGTGATCTTTGACGCCGAGCACTTTTTCGACGGGTACCAGGCCAACCCGACGTATGCCTTGCAGACGCTGGCGGCGGCGGCGGAAGCGGGTACGGACCGGCTGGTGCTGTGCGATACCAACGGCGGCACGCTGCCTTCGACGGTAACCACCGTAGTCGGCAAGGTGCGCCAGATGACGACCCTGCCGCTGGGTATCCATGCCCACAACGACGGCGAGATGGCGGTGGCAAACACGCTGGCTGCCGTGGAAGCGGGCGCCGTTCACGTACAAGGCACCATCAACGGCTATGGTGAGCGATGCGGCAACGCCAATCTGTGCTCGATCATCCCGGCGCTCAAGCTCAAGATGGGCTACGATTGTGTGACCGACCAGCAGTTGCGCTCCCTGAGTGAGACAGCTCGCTATGTCAGCGAGCTGGCGAACCTCAGCCCTTTCCCCCACCAGCCCTATGTGGGGCGCAGCGCCTTTGCCCACAAAGGTGGCATGCACGTCGATGCCCTGGTGAAATGCGAGGAGAGTTACCAGCACATCGACCCGGTCCTGGTCGGGAACCACAAGCGGGTGGTCGTCTCTGAGCTTTCGGGCAAGAGCAACGTGGCCTACAAGGTACAGGAGTTTGGACTGGAACTGGCGGGTGGCACGGAGCAGACACAACAGGTCCTGCAACGCATCAAGGAATTGGAGAACCAAGGATTCCAGTTCGAGGGGGCCGAGGGCTCACTCGCGCTGCTGATCCGCCGCAGCCAGCCCGGATACACATCGCCCTTTGCACTACTCGATTTCCACGTGCTGGTACGCAACAGCCACGAGGGCAACATGGCTGCCGAGGCCACGGTCAAGGTGAGGGTCGGCGACCAGATCATGCACACGGCTGCCGATGGCAACGGTCCGGTGAATGCGCTGGATGCTGCCGTGAGGAAAGCGCTGCTGCCCTTCTATCCCCGCCTGGCCGATGTTCACCTGACAGATTACAAGGTGCGCATCCTGGACGGTGAAGCGGGCACGGCGGCCCAGACGCGGGTTCTCATCGATTCGGCGAATGGCAGCCGCAGTTGGAGCACGGTGGGCAGCTCGACCAACATCATTGAGGCCAGTTGGCAGGCGCTGGCAGACAGCCTGGAATATGCCCTGCTGGATGATGCGGTACCGGAAGATGCCCCTTTAGCAGTACGCACAAGCGACAAAAGAAGTGACCCGAGGTAAAGGAGGAGCATGATGGAGCAGGTTCGAATCTATGACGCGACGTTGTATGGCGGCCGCCAGTCACCCGGCGCCGGTCTGAACACGGAAGAGCGGTTGGAAATCGCCCGGCTGTTGGAACAGATGAAGGTTGATGCCATCCAGGCTGGCTTTCCCATCGCCTCACCCCGGCAGTTCGAGTCTGTGCGGGCCCTGGCCGGGACGATCCGGGAGAGCATCGTTTGCGCCCTGGCCCGCGCTCGCGAGGAAGACATCGACGTGGCGACGGCAGCGCTCAAGGGGGCGAAACGGCCCCGGATCCAGATCGGTCTGGGTGTGTCCGATTCCTACGTGGCCGGCAAACTCAAGACGACGCGAGAGGCTGCGCTGGACATGGGCGTGCGCGCAGTCCAGTATGCCCGCCGCTATGTGGAGGATGTCCAGTACTATGCGGCCGACGCCTGCCGGGCAGACCCGGAATATCTCTACCGCGTGCTGGAGGCGGTCATCGGCGCAGGCGCCAGCACGGTCAATATTGCCGACGCCATCGGTTTCAATGTGCCCTCGGAATGGGCGGCCTTGATGCGGGGCATCCGCGAGAACGTACCCAACATCGACCGGGCCGTCATCTCCGTGCATTGCCACAACGACCTGGGCATGGCCACGGCCAACACGATGGAGGCCCTGATCCACGGCGCGCGCCAGGTCGAATGTTCGATCAATGGCATTGGCGAGCGAACCGGTACGGCGCGCCTGGAGGCGATCGTGATGGGCCTTCGCGCTCGCCATGAGACCCTGGAATTGGATACCGGCCTGGATACCCGGCTGATCTATGCGTCCAGCCAATTGGTGAGCCACCTGACCGGCCTTCCCATCCCACCCAACAAGGCCATCGTCGGCGACAAGGCGTTTGCCTATACCTCCGGCATGTACCAGGACGGTGTGCTGCGCGGGCGTACGGAAGCGGAGGTGATCGACCCGGCCGAAATCGGCATCTTGGAGGCAAAACATGGCGTCCCCCTGCTCACAGGGCGCAAGGGACTGCGCCGCCGGCTGGGGGAGATGGGGTACGGGCTGGACGACCGCGAGTTCGAGCAGGTCTATGCCCGGTTCAGGGCACTGGCCAAGAAAAAGCCCGAGCTCGATATCCGCGATCTGGAGGCCATCGTGAGCGGTGAGACCGGCGTGTTCCTGGAAGAGACCTACCAGTTGGAAGAAGTGCAGATCACGTGCGGCACCAACGCGCTGCCCGTTGCCGCGGTGCGTCTGCAGGGACCGGAGGGAGACGCGGTGTGGGCCTCCTGCCACGGGAACGGTCCGGTGGACGCTGCCTTCAAGGCGGTGGACAGCATCGTCCAGATACCCAACGAACTGCTCGAGTTCTCGGTGCAGGCGATGACCGAGGGCGTGGACGCCCTGGGAAAGGTGGCCGTCCGCATCCAGGGCGAGGTGCCGGTGGGTGACAGCGGCCAGGTGGAAAAGCGCGTGTTCCTGGGACGCGGCGCCGATACCGACATCCTGGTCGCCAGCGCCAAGGCCTACCTGTTTGCCCTCAACCGGCTACTTGCCGCGCAGCGGGCCAGCCAGCGCCGCCAGGCCATGCAGGAGGAGGTCCAGCGGGCGTTGGAGGAGATGCACGCCCGCTTTGGTACGGCCCACACCGGGGATTTTATGGGATGGCGGGCCCTGCGGGACGAGGACCTGATCTGAATGCGATAATTGACGACCAACGCGAGGGAGGGCACGACAAACTGTTCAGGATGAGGACCATCTATTCCTGGAATGCGCGTCCGGCCAAGGCGTTTGGCGCGGATGCCGGGGATAGTTCAGGGCGTACCGGGAGCAACAGCAGGCGATGAGCGCTGCTGTTGCTCCGCCTCCCGTGCCAGGACCAGCAGGGCCTCGAACTTGTCGTGGAAGGCAGCGACTAGCTGTACAGTCCTGGGCACGACACAGCTCCCAGATGCCCTTCTACGGTTCGCCTTGCAGGCGGTGCGCCTGGAAGAATTCCCACATCTCCTCTGTAGCGTCGATGTCCGTGCTGGTCTTGCCCAGACCGGGGATCGGAAAACCACCGGGCCAGGTGTGTCCCCCATCGTCAATCGTGTACAAGATCACCTCGGCATCCTGATCGCAGCCGGGGTAGTGTACGCCGCTCGCGTCTCCCTGTGGTGGGATGACCTCGGGCGTAGGATCGCAACCGTTGTTCTCCGCCCATATGGCGACCCATTCCTCAGCACCCACAAACTTGGTGGGGGCATCGGTGACACCAGCCGCCCAGCGCAGATGCGCTCCCTCCATGTCACCACCCTCATAGTTCACGATCGGGTCCGACGTACCGTGGAACGCTATCGCTGGCACCGGGCGGGAGGGGCTACAATTCTCCATTGCGACGACGGCACCCGCCACTGAGCCAATGGCAGCGACGGTGTCGGCGGCATCGCAGCCGATGCGTACCGTCATTCCGCCGCCGTTGGAGAAGCCATTGACATAAACACGGGAACGGTCAAAATCTGTCACCTCAGAGAGATCGTCCAATATGTCGCGGTAGAACTGCACATCATCCACGTCCGAATCCCCCCAGGTTGGACCCGCATTCCACCGTTTGGGGAACTTTGTACCCTGGGGATAAACCACCACAAAACCTTCTTCGTCGGCGAGCTTGTGCCAGCCAGAGATCAGCGCATGGCTGTCGGAATTGAACAAAAAACCGTGGAAGCTCAGCACCACCGGCGCAGGCCTGGCGGGATCGTAGTCCGGCGGGACATAGAGATAATAGCAACGCTTCAGGCCACCGGATATCAAGGTCCGGGCCGACCAGCCCTGCTGGCCTTGAGCCGCCTCGGGAAGCTGGCACCGCCATGCTGGTCCCGTAGCCCAGGAGATCCCGGCAGCGACGGCCAAGAACAGCAGCACAAGCACCGCCACGACGACAAGGAAAACGATCCTACGGCTGTTGGAATTCATGAGATCACCCTGCAAATCACGTCATCCTGACGAACCAGCGATCCATCCTTTGCAGCAAGGCGACGTCACCCGCCGCCTTCACCTTTCCCGACATGAAGGCCTTCATACTGCCCAGTTTGCCGGTTGCCAGGGCGACATACTCGCCGGCATCCATCCGCAGCGTCGCATCGGCCGATTGGGTCACGCCTTCCGTGACCGTGCAGGTCCTGTCCCGGATCACCACGTACCAGTCGCCGCCGCCTTCTCCAGAGATGTGGAACTGGACCACGGCCTTTGCGCGTCCTGCACGCTCTGGTCGAAAGGTGGCTGGCATTTCCTCGATCAATTGCCTGGCCGTCCTCTCTCCCAACTGGGTCACCTCCTTCTGCCGTTTGGATCGCATCCTATCCTAGTACGCGGTGCGAAACTCGCTCGAGCCCCCGTCCTCGGGGGCGGATGCGGTCCCAAGGACGGGCCCGGGAGCAATTTCGCACCAGAAACTATGCTAGGATACCATGTCAGATTCCTCATCTTACCACATTCCGACACTTGTCCGCAAATGTTGACGGTTTTGTGACAATCCAGCAGCACATGATCGACGAACGTGACCTCAGGACATGACCCTTGGCCCTTTACAATATGACCCTTTGTGCCGTATCCTGGTAAGCGTAAGGGCGGCAGAAGACTAGGAGAGCAGTCACAGGTGATAGTGGCGCCCAAATATAGAAGTACCAAAACTGGAAAAAGGAGGAGACAATGAACAAGGGAAGACTGGTAGGCGGGATCATCTGCCTGGTTCTGGCAGCGCTGCTGGCAGTGCTGGTGTTCGCACTGCCGGAAGGCAAGTTTGTGTTCACGATCGGCGGCAGCAACGTACCGTGGGTCCCGGTGATTGTCCTGGCCGGCGTGGGCGCAGGCCTGGTCGGCACGGCATGGACGCGGCAGGGCGCATAGAGGTCGTGCCCAGGAGGTATGCAGGAACATGGGGCGAGCGATCAGGTTATTCTTGCACCTGGTGTTGCCTCAATGTCCCAAAGTCTCACTTCGCCGCGAGGTGTTAAAGATGCCGGTCGGCGTCGTAACATCCCCGACCTCGGCCACCTTCTCGAAGGTCTCGGCGTCGTAGACCCGAATCACATTGCCCTGCCAGTCCGCGACGTAGACATACTTGCCATCGTGCGTAAACTCGGGGTGCAAGGGCTGCACGCCGTCCTCGATGACTTTGACCACCTTAAAGGTTTCCCTGTCCACGACATAGATGTGGTTGGCTGGGTCAGCGAACATCGTATCAGCCCATACGTACGGGCTGTCATGGTGACTGCGGATAAAAAGCCCAGGCCCGGTCGTCGGAATCTTGGCCACGATTTCGTTGTTCGACAGGTCCCAGATGGTCACCAATCCTTCACCAGCATGCACCGTGGCACCATAGGTTTTGCCGTTGGCCTCCCATGCAGCCCCGGAACCGGGGTGAGGGGTCTCACCGGTCGGGATTCTTGTTACGAGTTCCCACGCGTCCACGTCGATGACGGCCATCCAGTTGTCCACTTGCGAAGCGATGTAAAAGAACTTGTTGTCAGGGCTCAAAAAGCCGTCGTGCAGGATGTTGCCCACGCCTTCCACCTTGTCGATGGGGAAATCGGGCTTGGACCAGTCAACGCGCCACATCTGGCCAGCCTCTTTGAGGGCCAGGATGAAATAGGGCCCGGCTTTGTCAGGCGACACATCAGAGGTGATGCACACCCGCGACGGGACAAACTCGCCCTGGGGATTGTTCCCCTCAGTGGTGATGACCTTGAGGGGTTCGAGTGTTTTCGCATTAAGGATCACGGCGCTGTTGGGGATATAGTTGCCGACGATGATGTACTGGCCGTCGTCCGAGATGGCCAGACCCCGCGAGTCGAGGCCGACACGCACCTGGGTGACGGCCTGCAGGGCATAGAGGTCAATCTTGAACAGCCAGCCGTCGCGGCCGACATTGTAGGCCCAGCGATCCGAGGTGGGGTCAAAGGCGTAGCCATGGGCGCGGTAGCTGGCCGGTATGTGGCCCAGTAAGCGGTGGGTGTCACCGTCTATCACGGCAATGGACCGCGCCTCCCGCTCGGTGACCAACATCAAGTTGTCCAGGTTTCCGTCGTGGGTAGGCTCATCAGGCAAGTTGGCCTCCTCGACCAACACCTGGCGGCTGGCGGCGATCTGGTCCAGTTCCCACTGGACCGCCTCAGCCGAGGGCTCGCCGCGCATATAACCCACCAGCGCCCAGACTTCTTCGTCGCTCATGCCGGCAGCCCCCCAGGCGGGCATCACCGTGCCCGGCCTGCCATTCTTGATGACGTCAAAGTAAAAGCCGTCATTGGACGTGAGCCGGCCAGGGATCAAAGCAGGGCCCGTGGCACCCTCGCGGTTGGGCCCGTGGCAGCCACTGCAACTGTCGCGAAATGCCATATCCACCGACTTGCCGTCGAACAGGACCGGCGCCACCGCACCGCCTGATAGGACGATGACCACACCTTCCATCTGCGGGTGGTTGGTGCAGCCATAGCGGAAAGTACCAGGTTGATCGAATTGATGGGTAAAGCTCTCGCCGGCAGCAAGCTGACCGGAGTCAAACCACCCCTCGCCGCTGGAGACCGTATGAGCCACAACGTCATCATTTTGCCAGGTGACGGTGGCGCCGGTGGCAACGATCAGCGTGTGCGGCTGAAAGGCCATACTGGAAATAGAGAGAGTCGCCTCGGTGACAGCAGCTGCGCCAGGGGCGGCAGTCTCGGCCAGCGGCACGGTTGGCGTCGGTGCGCCACAGCCAGCCCCAATAAGCAACAGCAGAACTAACAGTGGAATGATAGCGCTCTTCTTCATCATGCAAGCCTTTCCACGCTGCGACCGCAGCACCATCGTCACTCAGTCAATTCGGATAACTTTATCCGAATTATATCATGCAAATATGCGGATTGGTATGACAATGATCATAAAGAGGGGCTCGTACTGTCGTGTATTCTCCGAGGCCGAATAAGACATATCCCATTCCAAGCCATGCCCAGGGAGCGTAGCAGTTCGGGTTCTTGCTGGGTGCGCTCGGCAGTTTCCGCCATGGCCATGAGCAGGGCGGGCCTCTCGTCAGGTGAATGATCCCCTCCTGACAGGCGCACAGTCGCACAGCTCGATTGATACTAGTTGCTGTCCGCACCCTTGACGTGGGTGTCAAAGAATCGGATGGAGCGGGCCATCGCCCTCGCAAAGTTGGCCGAGATATTGTGGTTGTCGCCTTTGTAGGTGAACAGCTCGACCGGCTTGCCCACCGTTTGAATCTGGGTCTCCAGCATCTTGGAATACTCCACGGGGACCGAGGCATCAGCAGTCCCGTGGTGGAGCTGGACCGGACCCGATAAGTCGCTCAAGTACGTGTTGGGCGAGATGGCAGCGTAGAACGCTGGATTTTCTTCAGGTGTGCCGTACGTCTCCAGCATATCGGGTAGCCAACGCCATCTCCGGCTGTTGGGTTCGAGCGTCGGCAGAAGGTTGGTGCCACCAGCAGCCAAGCCCCACCTCCGCTCGAACAGATCATCATACGAGGCCACCGTCCCGGCCCAGATCACACCAGCCTTGATGTCGGAGGTGGTGACCATTGCCCGCAGGGTGATACCGCCGCCCATTGAATGGCCCCACATGCCAATGCGGTCTGGATCGGCGTCGGGGAAGCCCTGGATCGCTGCGACTGCGTTAAGTACGTCGATGGTGTAGGCCGGCGAGCCGTAGCTGCTGGCTGCATCGCCTTCAGAGTTGCCATGCCCCCGGTAGTCAGGGCGAAAGACAATGTAACCCTTGCGAGCAAAGGCGTCAACGTAAGCCACGTAGCGCTCGGTGGTGCGGTATTGTGCGGGAGGAATGTAGCCGTGATTGAAGACAACCACTGGCCAGCCGCCTTCCGGCTTCTGACCTTGCGGCACGGTCAGCAAGGCGTAGATCTTTAAACCTTCGGACCGGTAGGAGACGATGTAGCGGTCATAGTTGGCCCCGGCCTCGAGCCTTTTTTCGATGGCAATCTCGCTGCCAGGGTACGTCTGCTGGCGCATGTATTCGATCGCCAGGGGGTGTTGTGGCGTGGGTGTCGGAGTGGCAGTAGCGGTGTTCGTTGGAGTCGGAGTCGGAGTCGATGTTGGCACTGGTGAGGGCGTGGGCGAAGGGGATGGTGTGGGCGTCGGCGTTGCTGTCGGCCAGGTCGTTGGCGAGGAGGCTGGGTTTTCGACTTGGTCAGCTTGGGCGAGTGCGGGTGCCAAAGCCACTTCACCTGT
>Ga0180438_10011829_pt1 | contig 10473 bp, 19 predicted proteins | sample SS_ome_12_FD_132455 | JGI IMG/M metagenome (GOLD analysis project Ga0180438, IMG submission 132455) | Hypersaline lake sediment archaeal communities from the Salton Sea, California, USA - SS_3_D_2 metaG | ecosystem: Environmental > Aquatic > Non-marine Saline and Alkaline > Hypersaline >... | reverse complement strand
CGCTACTCGTTCTTCACGCCCTTGGGGCCGCCTGCGTTGCGCTGGGCGGCGGTGGGCGGCTTCTCCGGCTTGGGGGCACCCGCCGCGCGCGGCGGGCCGCCAGTGGCGCCAGGGGGGCCGCCTTCGGTGCCCTGCATGGTGCGCATGGTCATCTCCAGCCCGCGTTCGGCGTCCTGGTCGATCTCGCCCAGCTCCTGTCCGACATCTGTCACACCAAACAGCGTCGCGATCGACTCGACCGCGGTGCGCTGGCTGAGCACGGGGCGGTTGCCGCACGCCAGGCGCGCCGACTCGATCGCCTTCTTCTTGTCTTCCCAGGTGGCGGGGAAGTAGGGGGGCCACTTCAGCTCGACTTCACGCCCAGCGCCCGGAGACCTCTCGACGACGACCGGTTCCTTCTCGCGCCCGTTCTCGTCCTCGGGCGAGTCTTCGTACTTCACCCGCGGCGGGAGAACGACCTGGGACCACTGCTCGACCCCGTCCTCAGTCTCCGTTGGGCCGCTTTGCAGCTGCTGCGACGTGCGGAGCATGTCGTTTAGAATCTCGGTCAGCACCTCGCCGTACTGAGCGCGGAGCATGTCGCAGCGCGCGACCATGGGGGCGTACCGCATCTTCATCGCCGCGGCGCTCACCGTGCCCCCCGTGGCTTTGTCGGGGTCCTGCAGAATCACGCTGGCGGTGTCGAGCACGTACTGACGCAGATCCTTGATCTGCTTACCCACCGAGTCGAGCGCCGTGCCGCTGATCTCGAGGTACTTCGCGTTGCGCGCGAAGATGGCGTAGTCGGCACCCGTACGGATCGGCTCGTTACCGCCGTCGACGTCGTCGCCCTCGTCGATCACCAAGGTCGGCTGCGACGTGGCGAGCCCGCCCTTGGTCGAGCTGCTGAGGAGCTCGTCGATGCGGTCCAACGTGTCCTCGACGCCGGCATAGTCGGCTTCGCCGTCCACGTTCTCGCTGTCGGGCAGATTGTGCCCCCAATAGACCGGGCAGAACCCGAGCCCGTGGTTGACCACGCGTCGGCTCTTGTCGCTCCCCTCACCCTTCCACTTCCACCACCCTTGCAGCACGGCGACGTAATGGGGGATGTCGCGCCAGACCACGTCGACCTGATCGTCGATGTACCGGGCGTAGTAGAACGTCGAGAGCTTGGGCACACCATCCTTGTCGTATGTGCGGCGCTTGTAGCTGTACGCCTTGAGCACCTTCGCCGGGCGTCGACGGTCCCAATCGGACCACTCCAACACCTCCACGACGCACGGGTCGTGGCAGGTAACGACCGGCTTCCCGCCGACGAAGCCCCAGCTGAGACAGAAGCTACCTTCGGACCCCCCGATGTTGCGCGCCTCGAGCATCTTGGCCTGGAGCTTGGACTGCTTCGCCAGCTCGCGAACCCAATCCTCGCTGTCGTCGTCACCGACCACGACCAGAGCGGGGAAGTGAGCACCGCCGAAGACCATGGCGCTCAAGCGTTCGACGATCTGCCGACCGAGCGCCATGCGAGTGTGCGGCTGGCGACGGCTGATCGGCACGTAGCCGTTCGTCGGAACCGGGTCACCCAGGCGCAGGAAGTTGCCATCCCAGTCGAACGGCTTGTAGTCGTGTTGCGTGCACCGGTAGTACGTCGCCGACTTCGCGAGGTCGGCCGCGCGCTGGGTCTCGACCAGGTCCTGCAGCCTGGTACGCCGCAGCGGGATCGAGCCGCTGAACTCGTCCGATTCCGCGCGCCGCGGGAAAAACGTCACCTTCGCCATGGGGGCAGCCTATCACGCTAGAGTTCGGTCCACATCTCGGGGCGCGCGGCGTCGGAGCACCCGAGCACGCGCATCTCTTCGCCAACCTGGGGGTCGAACGCCAGGAGGCTACCCTCGAGCCTACGCGACGGCCGCAAGACTCGGATCGACACCTCGCGCCCCTGCCCCTCGTAGCCCGCGCGTACCATCTCGTTGATGCGCTTGGCGGATCGCAGGTCGCTTTCGAACAGCGCGTGCATGGCGACCTCGATGGTGCGCGCCGCGATCGGGAGCATCCGCGCAGGCGTCTCCTCGGGTTCGGGATCGGCGGGACCCAGGGCGATTACGTCGATGTCGGTAGCGCCCGCTCGGATGGCGGCGCCCAGGGGCGTGTCGGCGAGCACCGAACCATCGACCACCATGCGCCCGTCCAGGTACACCGGCGGAAACGCCACGGGCACCGCAGCGCTCGCCATGAGCACGTCGGTGTTCAGGTGTCTCCCGCCGAACGACATCGACCGACCGCGGTGGAGGTCGGTCGCCTGGACGCGCAGGTCCACCCCCGAGGCACCGATCCGGCTGAACCCGATGTGCTCCTTGATGAACCGGCGCAGTGGAGCGGTATCGTACAGCGCGTCGTTCCAAGGCCACGGGAAGCGCCGGCGATACAGGTCGCGGCGCCGTACAGTGCGCCACAGGCGCGCCAGCTCCATGGATGACTCCGGGTCGCCCGGTTGCCACTGCGCGATGTAGGCGCCGATAAGCGCCCCCACGCTGGTCCCCGAAATCACCTCGTACCGGCGCCTCTGCATCCCGATGAGGGTGAGAAGCGCGCCGACGTGGTAGCTGCCGCGCGCACCGCCGCCAGAGAGGACCAGCGCGCGTCTCATCGGGGGTCTACCACGGCGTCGAGCTCTTCGATGGTGGTCGCCGCGCGAATCGCGTCCTTGATCGTCGTCCCGCTGTTGACCGTACCCTGGATCGTGGCGGCCGCGGTCAGGTGAAACGCCTCGGCGGTCGCCTGATCGGGGATGGTGAACACCGACGTGTCGTCCAGGCTGTTCCACATCACGGGATAGATGTCGGGGTTGGCTCGCATCTGGAACATGCCGAGCATCCGCAGCTGCGCCGTGATGTTCAGGCTGAAGTACGCACCAGCGCCGGGCGGGAACTGGAACCCACCCGCGATTAGCTCGTCCGTCCGCAGGTCGACCTCGAGCACGCGCTGCGCCTGAAGCACGGGGAGCCGGTGCTCGGTGCCCGTGTGCTCTGCGACAACCGCGCGAATCGCCGCCTCGTCGTCGGGCTCGGCTTCGACCATAAACTGGTCTCGTTCGCCGTGGTACACGAGCCCGACGAAGCTCGGCACGCCGGCGTCGCGGATCTCAGCGTCGAGGAGCACGGCATCAAAGCCGCCGGCGGTGTCGGTCACGTCGATGTAGATCTGCATGCGGCCAGACTACCTCAGCCGCATCAGACCCGCTACGGAAGCGACCGCACGAGCGACAGCTCGGCTTCGAAGATCGACGCCTGGACGCCGTTGGTCTGGGGGCGCCACTGCAGCTCGAGCGTCTGCTCACCAGGCGGAAGCACGAGATCGAGCTTGCGCGACACATACATGCGCTGATTCGTTCCACCGGGCGAGCCGCCGCCGCCCGAGTCCTTGGGTTCCTGCTTGTGCAGCTCGCCCAGCTGCGTCGACGAGAACAGCCGACCTTCGAAGTCGTTGTTCGTGGCGTCGTACGCCCAGCCGTACGAGAATGCTGACTCGTATGGGCCACCCGGAAACGACGGCGGAAGCTCGAGCGTGAGCTTCGCCGCGAACACATTGATCGTGCTGATGCTGAACGCGTTGTCGCGCACACGGTACCGCGTCTTCGGCAGCTCCACACCGAAGCTGACGAGCAGCGGCACCAGGTCGGCGTCGTCACCCAGCGAACCGCGCCTCGACCGGAACGCCTCGACCGCCGCATCCATCGTCACGGGGTCGTACGCGATGAACGGACACCCACCCGCCATCAGGATGTCCAGGTCATCGGTGCGGTCACTGATGATGGTCCCGGCGTCGTGCTTCAGGCTCTGCCCGTTGGCATAGCCCTGGTAGTCCTGCAGAACGAGGAAATCAGCCATCAGATGATCGGCTGAACGTACAGCGAGCGCGCGGCGGTGAGCGTGTCACCCGTCACGCGAACGAAGACCTTGCCCACGCCGTCGGGCGCGGTCACCTGCTGGAGCTCCCGCGCCGTGACGACCACGGCGGTCTGAAACCGATGCCACTCGGCATCCGGCCCCGGCTCGGTCTTCTCGTTGAGCAGGAACAGGTCCAGGGTGACCGTCTCGCCGGCGGGACCGTCGAGCGCGAAGGCGATGCCGCCGTACGGCACGTCGGCGTCGGGGCGACGCGAGCGCAGCTCGACGACGGCGGGGCCGACCGCGTCTTCGGGGTTGGCGATGGGGTCGGGACCGGCGACACCGTTCGTGACTCGGATCTGCTTGGCGAACTTCATTGGGGGCCGAACCTTTCTTCGATGAGCCGGTCGATCGCTTCGTCCTGGGCGCTGGCGCCCTCGTTGATGTCGGGCAGCGGTTCGCCGGTGAGCTTCTGGAGCAGCGACTCGGCGGTCTCGCCCTTGTCGAGCGCCGTGACGAGCCCGCCGATGAGCGCGGCGCCCAGGCGGAGCCCCATGCCGGCGGGACCGGGAACCATGGTGCTGATGGTGCGCAGGCCTTGCCCGGCCCCCATCAGGGCGACGCGTACTTCGTCTCTCATCACAGGTCTCCCATGTTCATCGGGCGTAGCTCGAGCCCCATCTGGCCCGCAGCCGTTCGCAGCTCTTCGTATCGAGCCAGGACCCGCATCGCAAGCCCGGCGGCGCGCTCGGCGTCGAAGTCGCCGTCGATGCCCCTGACCATCTCCTCGACCCACTCCGTGTACGCCACACGCACCAGCGAATAGGCGCCCAGGAGCGGGTCGAACCGTGCGCGGGCTGCCTGGGCAGCCTCCGTGGCCTCCGCGGCGCTTGTGGCGGCGTCTACGGCGCTGCGCTGCGCACGCTCGCGGGCGCCCAGGATCTCCTCGTGGGCCTGGACGAGGACCGGCTTCGCCGCGGTGGCGGTGCGGGCCTGGACAGTGAGCGCAGAAACGCCGCAAGCCGCCAGGTAGGCGGCCGCGGCGGCGATGAGGATCGTACGGGTGGGGCGCATGGTGCCCCCCACCCTATCACGACCTCGTGCTACTCGCCCTTCTCGCCCTCCCGAAGCAGGCGGGCGAGCCCCGGGACCTTCGCCCGAAGCGCCACCTCGAGACGGCCGACCCGCTGCTCCAGCCGCTGGCGCGTCTTGCGCTCGGCCGCCAGCTCGGCGCCGAGGGCGCGCAGCTCGCGCTCCATCTCGACCTCGTAGCGCTCGGACCAATCGGTCACCATGGTCACCAGCTCGCTCACCTCATCATTGGAGAAAAGCAGGTTGCCGATGCAGTCGCGCAGCTTGCGGCCGACGATGCGGGCGGTGGGGCCATCCTCGCGGGGCTTCACCTTGATGACGTTGGGCTCCTTGGTTTCGCGGATGACGATCCAACCGGCGTCGATGAGCTCGTCGGCGAGTTCATCGTGGATCTGCTGCATGGTCTTCATATCTTCGTTCCTTACTGCGCCTTCGGGCGCCTTAATCAGTCGCAATCGATGGGGTCGGGGTAGCCGCCGTGGCGGTCGATGAACATGTCGAGAGCGCGCCGATAGACGTCGTTGTCCGAGATAAAATCCTCCAGGTAGTCCATGGCGACCTCGTAAGCGCGCTGGGCTGAGCAGCCCTCCTCGATCTTGCGGTCGTACTCGGAGGAGGCGTTTTCGAGGTGCTCGGTGGCGGTGGTCATCGGTTTGTCCTTGCTGCGCCAGCTGCGGCGCACCCCCTCTATCACCGCAGCTGGCGAGCGAGACAAGAGCCCACTCGATATTTTTCAGGTCCACCGGCAACGCTGCACGACCGTCTGCTTCACGCCGCGATACTCGTCGTGCTTCTTCACCGTCCCGCGCAGCTTGCCCTGGGCGCCCGGGGCGGGTTCGAAGTACCCCGCCTTGAACCACATCATCACGTTCCCCTCGGTGTCGCGAAACCGCACGATGCTCCGGGCGCCGTAGTACCCGTCCGTCACCTTGACCGACTCCACGACGACCTCGCGCTCGATCCGCTCCCCAACGCCGCCCAGGTGCGCGCTGGGGGCCGCCTGGCGGGCCTTCTCCGCGGCCGCCTTGCCTCGGGCGCGCCGGTACGCTTCGGGCAGGTAGCACAGGAGCCCCCTCGCCTGGGGCAGCACGCCCCTGTTCGCCGCGGCGAGGCGTAGGTTGTGGTCGAAGTCGCTGGTGCCCGTGATGTGCTCGAGCGCCCACCCGCGGAGGAACGCGGCGGCAGCACGGTGGTAGCGGTCACCCGCCTGGTACACGGTGGCGGCGTATTCGGGATCCTCCGCCAGCGCCTTGCTGGACGGGTTGAGCAGGTCCTCCACATCGCGGCGGGTGGACTGGTCGCACGACGACTTCGCGTACCCATGGGAGGCGACCGAGAAGATCGCCCGGGCGAGGTAGTCATTGGCGTCGACCTGCCACCGGCCGCCGTTGCCACCGAGGCCTTCGTCGTCACCGAACGTCTCGACCGCTTCGCCCAGGAGAGCCGCCCAGATCTTGTCGAAGCCGCGCCACACCACCTCGGCGGCCACGTCGATCCCGAAGTAGTCGCGCAGGCACGTCGCGCCGACGACCTGCGTACCCTCCGCCGTGTCGACGACGAACGAGCGCTTCCGGCGGCGCTGGGTGCGGCAGTGGTCGCAACGCTTCCCGTCCAGGTGGCGGTACGCGCTCAGGTCGCGATCCTCGTGCTTCGGGTGGGCGAAGGTCATGGTGCCCGCCGGAGTGTGGTGGAGCGCCGCAACGAAGCTCGCGCCGGCGACCCGGTATTCGGGGGCGTCGATGCGGACCCGCACACACTCGAGGTGCGCCATCTGCCCGTTGCGGCGCTCGCGCGACACGGTGAACGCGTCGCCCAGCTGGACCAGCGTGGGGACCGGGATGTCATGCTTCGCGGCGCGCTTGGCGATCTTGGCGACCTGCTTCTCCAGGTGGGGGAGCGCCGCCACGGCGACGGTCGCGATGCGGACACCGTCGATCATGCGGGCGGCGTCGACGAAGAGGGTCCAGGCGGAGGCGAGGGCTTCGGTGGTCGGGATCATCTGGGTGCTACCTTCCTGCCGCACAACGGCGACACCCCCTCTATCAGCGAGACGGAGGGGGTGGACAAGCGATTTTTTTCGCCGGTGGGCTTCAGTGCCAGGACACCGCCCGTTCGTACGCCATGGCGGCGGCTTCGCTGGGCGTCCGACCCGTGATGGACACAGCGCGCACGACGCTCCGCCCCCGCATCTCGCACATGCGCAGGCGAAGGCCTCCGCCCAGATCGAGCAGCTTGAAGCGATGCCCCCGCCGCTCGGTCTTGCGCTCCATCATGGCGAGCAGGACCGGGATCGTGTGTGGCGTACAGGACTCGGGAGGCATGGTGCTCACCACAACGCCCGACTTGCGCCCGCCCTTCGTCTGGACGGCGAAGCCCGGTGGAAGCCGACTGAACACGCTCACGCCTCGTCCCCTTCCACGTCGCGCTCCATCGCTTCCTCGAGCCACACCCTCTTCGCCCGGTTCACGACCGCCTTATAGCTGCCGTACGTGTTCATGCAGGTCGAGCACGCCATGACGGGGGTCAGCCCCTCGTGCGCGTCGAGGTAGCCCTCGGGCTCGATCAGGTCGGCGGCGTAGTCGCCCGACTGCCCACGGGGGTCAGTGCTCGTGTCGCCGTTGTCGTAGACCGCGACCTTGGTGGTGCGCCCGCACCCGATGCAGGTGCCGACCTCGTAGAGCCGGAAGTAGCCGCCCCAATCATTGCCCCGGTGGACCTCCACCGGTTCGCGCGCGCGCCGTGCACGCCGAGCCAAAGGTGAAGCGCTTGGCGGTCCTGCTGCGCCTGCTGCTCCAGCGAGTTATCGACCTGTTCGTTCCTCATCGTTCGTTCCTTCCTGGTGCCGAAGGCACCGAGTCGCGCGAGACCGCGCCTGATCTTCTTCACACGCATCGACTCGTTCGTCATCACTCACCTCCCATGTGCTTGCGGCGGTACGCGACCACGTCCCACCCGACGCGCACCGGATGTGCGCCGAAGATGTCGGCGATCAGGAGACACGTCGTCGTGTAGGCCACGCTGCGCACGTCCAGATCACCCGGTTCGTCGTTCAGGGCGATCATGGAGACCGCCTCGCGGTAGCTCGCCCGCTTGAGCGGCTTCGGCTTGTACTGCGCCCGGATCTCGTCCAGCGCGGCGAGCTCGTCGGGGCAGGTCACCCCAGCGCAGCGGTCGCACAGGCACTCCTCGATGTAGCAGTCGCCGTAATCCATCAGCTTGCCGCATTCGGGGCACGGTCCGATCGTGCGGCTCACCGCGCACCCCCAGCGGCAGGGGCGTAGGAGCCGACGAGGACCCACTGCTTCGAACCGTCCAGCTCCCACACCTGGGTCTCGCACCCGCTCTTCTTCACGGTGCGGCGGGCGATGCGGAACGCCTGGGTCTCGCTGCCGACGAACACGTTCAGGTGGGTGCGGCGGGTGGTGATGATCTTGTAGTTGCGGTTCATCGGGTCTTCCTCACTGCGCCAGCGGCGGCGCCCCACCTTCATCACCCAGGTCCCGCACCCGGACAAGCCCTCATCCGAAGTTTTTTTCAGAACCAGCGGCGGCGCACCCACCACAACGAGCGAACCCCCGGCAGGGAGGCCCACCAAGGGTTCGGCTCGTTGCGCATCAGGTGCGCTTCGAAGGTGCTGGAATGCTCGGGTTGCTGCGGCGCTTCCATGTTCTCACGGCTCCAAGCTGGGACCGGATCGAGCCGGTCGTCGTCAGCTCCATGGTTACAAGCCGAAGCCAGATCGTCACGGGGAGACCCGCTTTCGCCGCCTGCGCCCTGATGCTGAGCCCCGTCGCTTCACCCACGAGCATCGCGCCGGCCGCCTGCAGCATGTACTCGACGGGGGTGAGCCCGCGCGCCATGGCGGCTTCGATCAGCACCTCCATCGTCAACCGCGGCAGGACCACCCGCACGGCAACCGCCTCGCCGGGCATCGTGATGAAAACTGTCTTGACCGCGCTCATCATCGGACCCGCCTGTGCATGAACACGTTGTGGACGCCAGCTGGGCACGTCGCGCGAACGAAGCCGCGACGCTCGAGCCGACGCAACGTGACCGCGTCCACCCTCGGGCCGCCCCAATGGAGCAGCGGGTGCTCACCGCATCCGTGTCGGAGCTCCCCGGCGCGCGCGCGTCGCGCCAGCTCGAGAACCCTCGGCCAATGCTCGCGCACCATCGCCGACGACCAACGCGATACGTCTCGCTCACCCAGGCGATGTGCCCAGGCGTTCCCTGGATTGCGCAGAGCGACGCTGTACGCCCATGCGGTGCGCTGGTACGAACGCCGCCGGAAGCGCCGATTCTGGATCACCTCGTTCAGCGCGGCGACCTCCTCGCCCACGACATGCGCACCGGCTTCCAACCATGCCGTGCGGGCCAGCACAACCGCCTGGGGCGCACGGGCGAGCGAGGGTGGCATAGCGCGCACACGACGCGCCCTGGGGGGCGCTGGGGGCGCATTGCGTAGCCCTTCCATGACCGCCATGGCGGAGACCGGCGGCGGCTCACCCTGGGCGGGTGCTACGGCGGCGGTCATCAGCGCCACCGCAGCTATGACCGCCATAGCGATCGCGAGTCGTCTCTGTGGGTTCTTCATCCTGGGGCTCCTCCGAGCGACACGCGCTCGAGCGTAGTGAGGTGCGCGGCGTAGAGCGCGCAGTCCTCGTCGTCGGCGCGGCCGGTCTCGACCTGCGATGCGCGGGGTGCGTCCCACCCGATCGATCGGGCGGCGTCACCGAGCGTGATGCCGAGGGCTCGCCGACGATTCATCAGCTCGTTCCCGCCCGACCCGCTGGTGAACGAGAACTCGATGGGCTCGTCGCTCTCCATGGCGACCAGCAGAGCCTCGGCGCGCTCGGCTCGTACGGCGGCTTTGGGGTCCAGGTGCTCGAGCACGTCGCGCAGCAGCTTGATCGCGCGCTCCGGCTTCACCGACCCGCGGTCGAAGTAGACCTGGCGGTCGGTGACGATCACCTCCTGGGACCCGGTCCCGTTCATGCTGAAATGCTTCCTCATCGTCTCGCTCTCCTCTTCCTGGCTTCCTCACGAAGCCGCGTTGCGCAAGTCGGGCAGTCGAAGACCGTCGCCGTGCTGCTGTTGATCTTGATCGACCGCTCGGTCGATCCGGTCTGCACCTGGCGGCGCACCGGGACGCGCGAAACGGACCAGCCGCCGGGGAGCTTGTCCTCCGGCGTCCAGTCCGATTCCACGCCGCAGCGGCACCGCCGCTTCGTTGCGGACTGCTCCAGGTTGGGCAGGTCCGCATCAAGGATCGTCACTGGCGATCCGCCTCGCCGGTGTCGATGGCGAGCTTCGCCTCCGACCAGCGACCACCCTCCGCACAGGCGACGAACGCGTGCATCGCCATGCGCTCGGCGTCGCCGTACTTCGCGGCATGGCGCAGCCGGCGGAGGGCGACCTGCAGCGGACCGTTGCCGCGCGTCACAGGCTCGATCTCGCGCGGGACGGGTGGAAGGTCCTCCGTGTCTAGGTACGGCGCCTGGCGGTCCCGTAGGGCGCG
>Ga0180438_10011828_pt1 | contig 10473 bp, 6 predicted proteins | sample SS_ome_12_FD_132455 | JGI IMG/M metagenome (GOLD analysis project Ga0180438, IMG submission 132455) | Hypersaline lake sediment archaeal communities from the Salton Sea, California, USA - SS_3_D_2 metaG | ecosystem: Environmental > Aquatic > Non-marine Saline and Alkaline > Hypersaline >... | reverse complement strand
ACGTTGGCTAACCACGCCTGACAGGTTACCCCCATATGTGGGGGCAAATCGCATCGATTCACCCCAATATCTGGGGATGCTTGGTTTGACGTTGTCCTGATGTGATAGAAAGTCACTCAGGGGGTTCAATGTTCGCAATCCCCACAATTTGGGGTGTGCTGCCTCACAAACTTCAACAGGTCCTGGCGGCAGCAAGACACCCCGCAGCGTTGTTAGCGACAAAGGTACATCGTCCAAGGGCGGGAGCCTGGCTGATGTAACCCTAGTGTAATGTTGTTGTAACCCACGCAAAACGGAAAGGAAGGTACAATGAGTAAGACGAAAGTCCAGGTGGTGTAATAGCTTTCTCTGCGTGAAACGCCATCTGGGATCTGCAAGAGGTTCATTCTCGAGGAGGTGGATTATGGTGCAGTTCAAAACGTTTGCCTCAGGAACTGAGGTCAATGGGCAGACTGTTCTGTCGTGCGTCGCTGCAATGGGAGCATTCAAGAATACCGCATTGCACATCCTTGCAGAGCACGGGATACCCAATCCGAAATCGGGAGAATGGTATTCCCAGCAATTATGGCTGAACGCGCTCAAAACCATAGCCGGATCGATAGGCGAGAACACTCTTCTCCAAATCGGGAAGAGAACCCTGAAAAACGCGGATTGGCCGCCAGGAACTGACTCGATTGAAAAAGCATTAGCCTCGATTGATGCTGTCTATCATATGAATCACAGGAACGGCGAACCTGGTCACTACCACTTTGAAAAAACGAGAGATGGGGCAGGAAAGATGACTTGCAGCAATCCTTACCCCTGTAGTTTTGATACAGGCGTCCTCGAAGCTGTTGCTGAAAGATTCGGATCGCGGGACTTGCTCGTCATCGTGAGACATGATGATTCGCAACCCTGCAGGAAAGAGGGAGCCGATTCCTGCACCTACCTGGTCTCTTGGAGAGAGTTTTGGGCCATATAGGCACGGACACTGTCTTTGCGGTTTAACCAGAATGTGTCGCACGCACTGATTGTATTGGGGAACGGGGGGGGAGCTAGTCCGCGCTCTGGCCACCACTCGAGAATACATAACCAACGCCGCGCACATTCAGGATATACTGGGGATCGGAGGGGTCTGCTTCCATCTTCTTGCGCAAGCGGCGGATGTGGACTCTGACTATTGCACGCGCCCCCCAGGCGTCAGTCTCATACCCCTGAGCACGCCGCACCAATTCCTGTGGGCTCCACACCTGATCTGGGGTCTCCAGCAGACAGACCAGTATCTTGAACTCGGTCGGAGTCAAGTCAAGCGACTGTCCTTGCAGCATGGCCATATGCTTCTGACGATCCACCAAGACGTCGCGGACCTGGATAAACCGACTTGGTTGAGTAGACACTGCCTCCTCAACCTCCTCCGTACCTTCCACCGTGACCAGTTCGGAGAGTGTCCGCTGCAGCCTGCTGACCAGGTGCTGGCGCTGCTGCTCCTGCTGGCGTTTCGCCAAGCCCTTACGCACACTCTCCAGAACCTCTGGAATCGGGCAAGGTTTGAGCAAGTAGTCGTGTGCACCATTTCGAATCGCCTGAATCGCGGTCTCCAGGGTCGCAAAGGCGGTGAGCAGAATAATCACCGTGCCCGGCGACTGAGCCCGCACCTCCTTAGTCACCTCAAGCCCGTCCATTCCGGGCATCTTGAGGTCAAGCACCATCAGGTCGAAAGGGTCGCTTTTGCTCAATAGGCTCAGGGCCTCTTCGCCACTGGCTGCAGTAGCGACCTGATAACCTTCTAGCCTCAATATCTCCGCCAGGGAGACACGGGCCACAGCCTCGTCATCCACGACCATAACGCTTGCCGTCCAGCCTTGCTCTGCCATTGCCCTATCCTCGCCGAGTGATATCTTTGTTAGGTTGCTCCATAAGCAATTCCACTCTGGGACCTCGCTGGACGCACAGGCAACTTTACGACGAAAGTCGCTCCGCCCCTCGATTGACTCAATACCTCGATTTCCCCACCATGGCGCTCAACGATCCCGTAACTGATCGCCAGACCCAGCCCGGTACCATCCGACTTGGTGGTGTAGAAAGGTTCGAACAAATTGGCAATCTGCTCAGACGACATACCCGGGCCGGTATCGTGAAAACTTATCAACACCCACTCCTTGTCTTCTGAGAGCATCGTCTCCAGTTGCAGATCACCACCCGAAGGCATAGCATCCACAGCATTGATGACTATGTTTAGGCCCACTTGGGTGATCTGATCGGAGACCATAGGCACCAAGGGCAGATCTGGGCTCAGATTGGTATGCACACGAATACCGCCATGCTGTAGCCGCTTGCGAGACAGGGCCAGCACGTTTTCCACGATGTCGTTCACATCGGTCGGTACCACGCCACCACGCGAAGGCCGATAGAATTCCAGCATGCGCTGTACAATCTCGATCAATCGCTGTACCTCAACCTGGGCCATGCTCAGATACTCCAGGCGTTTGCCTTCCTCAACAAGCTGATGGAGGCTCAGATGCAGGCTGTTATGGATCGCCTGAAGGGGATTATTGATCTCGTGGGCGACAGACGCCGCCAAGCGACCGATAGCCGCCATCTTCTCCGCCTGCACAAGCTGTGCCTGCGAACGTTCCAACTCACGTGCAAAGTCAGCCAGCTCACTGTACAGACTGGCGTTATCGACCGCCACCGCCACCGACGCCGCCATTGCCTGCAAGAGCTCCAGGTCTTGCTCGGTGAACACACCGTCCAGCTTGTTGATCACCTCGATGGCCCCGAGAACCCGATCCCGGACTCTCAACGGCACACACAAGACGGCGTGCGCGGTGACACCTGGTTCCTCATCTACCTCGCCCGAGAAGTGCGGATCGCGCCCGACGTCGTTGACGAGCTTGGGATCACCAGACGCCACCACGTAACCCACGATGCCCTCTCCCGGTTGAGCAGTCCGACCGGTGATCCAACCCTGCTCGGGGCTAAACGTCTTGCGGAAGACCAGACGCCCCGTCTCCTCATCCACCATGACCAGGGAGCCGGCCTCGACCTGAAGAATCCCGCGAATACCCCGTATCGTCGCTTCCAGCACCTCGTCCAATTCCAGACTGGACGTGACCACGCGGTTGATCTCGATAAGGGCCGAGAGCTCCTCATTCCGCCGGCGCGCCGCTTGCTCGCTGCGGCGGATGCGAATGACGGCATCAATCCGCGCCAGTAGTTCCTGAGGGTCAAAAGGTTTGGTGAGGTAGTCGTCAGCCCCTAGTCCAAGGCCCAACGTCTTGTCGCTGACCGAATCGAGGGCCGTGGTCATGATGATGGCGGTATCGCGGAGCACAGGGTCAGCCTTGACTCGGGCCACTACCTCGTAGCCATCCATCCCGGGTACCATGATGTCCAGCAGGACGAGGTCAATCTCGCGCCCTCTCGTGGCTTCCTGCTGCAAGACGGTAAGCGCTTCCTCACCAGAACGCGCAATCTTGACATCGCAGCGAACTAGGGAGAGCATGTTTTTCATCAACTCCACCATCGCAACGTCATCCTCAACGACGAGAATGCGAGGATCTGCCAGTGGTTGACTATCGTTCATCGCCCTATCGCCAGACGGTCACAGAAATACCCAAGATCGACGTCCTCATCATGTGCTATTATACGCCTTTGCACAAGCAGACACAAGTCCACCACGCCCACCGCAGAAGTGGAAAGCCTAGCACTTCACCACACTGGTTCTGATGCATCAAATCAGGCTTCTATGGAGACGCAAAACCGCATACCAAAATCGCCGCGGTAAAGTACTAGTCCACGTCGAGCATCTCGATACCCCACAGTTCGCTTCGTGATGTCGAGTCGAGCGTAAAGTTTCGCACATGCGACCGGATGACGGTAGCCCGCAGCCACATGAACAGCGGAATAGCGGGGAGTTCCTCAGAGAATATGACCTGCGGCTGCTTATGATACTCCTTGTACTCAAGAGTGCCAGGCAAGGCCTGGAGCGCAGCCTGGCAAACTGCATCGTAGTCAGGATTGGCATAGCCGGTGATATTCTCCCCATACCAATACCCGACATCCAGGATCTCGGAAGACATATAGTGCCCACATAGAGGAACGACGTCGAACCACCACGCCGTCTCAGCCATGTCGAATTGACGCCCGAAGAGCGGCCCATCGGGGCCATCAGCGAAGAGCTCCCATGAGGGCAGAGGTTCCAGATTGACGTGAATACCACAGTCCGCCAAGTGGGCCTTGACGATGCGAGCGGCCTCCTGCGAAGCCGGACTATCCGAAGAGGCCAACAGGGTCACTTCGAACAGTGTGCCGGTGGCGATCCCTCGAACGCGGCGGGCCTCGCGCACGCCATCTTCATCCTCATCCAGCCATCCCACTTCCTCCAATAGTGCACGTCCCGCTTCCGGATTGTAGCCCCAATGCACCAGATAGTCGCCTGCGTAGAGCGGATGGCCTGGCGGCAGATAGCTATCTGGCACCACACTGGTACCATAGGTGACCTCATCCACAATCGCTTGACGGTCAATACACTGAACGATCGCCTGTCGCACCCGCACGTCCTCAAAAAAGTCCGGTCGCCGGTAATCAGACACAGGCGTAATGCCAAAGTCAATATGCTCCCATCCGTTGCTGATCGCAGTGACCACATCCAACAAGCCGCGCTGTTCTGCCTCCACTAGCAACGGCATAGACGGTTCAAAGCCGGCATCGTGTGTGCCCAGATCACACTCACCTGATAGGAGACCGGCGACCACTTCCGGTGCGCTGGCATTGAAACTGAATACCACCTGATCCAGATAAGGAAGCCCTTCATCAGCGCGGAAGTAGTGAGGGTTACGGGAGAGCTTGATGTGATCTCCTGGCACCCACTCCTCGACGACAAACGCTCCCCAGCCCAATGGGTACCGCCGCGTCTCATCCGCCCGCAACAACTCCTCAGGCTCACGTTCCTCCAGCTGATGGCGCGGGAGGGGGGCAAAAAAGTTCAGAAAGTAAGTAGGAGAAATGAAACCAGGCAATCCAACCCACTGCACGTGCCAATCGTCCAGCAACCGGTAGCGAGCCGTGCGCTCTGCCAGGTGGCGGTTACCAGGCGTAGCAGGGTCAGATGCCACCTGGTAAGCGAAGAGAGAATCATTCGCCGTTAGGAGCTCACCATCAGCCCAGGTCACATCCTCGCGCAGTGCAAACGTGACCTCCATCCTCTCCATCCACAGCGGCTCGCCAGTAAACTCGACGGCACAGCCCTCTTCATAGCAACCAGTCGGGCGTATCCACATCCCCTCCGCCAATTCCACGACACTACCATCGGCACTGATCACCCGGCTGCCCTCCCGCACGCGTATCGTGCGGGTGAGCGCGTCACCATCGGCGATGCTAGGCACCTTTTGGAGGATCACCGGTTGGTAGGCATAATCTCTATAGTCAATCGGGCCGTCGTAGATCGCTTCCATCACGTGCTGCGTGGCTGCTAAACGGGAACCGCCGTAGAGGTACAGCGTGTCGGGTTCCCCAACCAGGCAGACGGTGAGCGACTTTGGCTCCGGTGGCACCGAGCTTGGCACAACCGTTGGATCGGGCGTAGCCGTGACCACGATCGTCTCCGGCGGCGTCGTCACCGTGACAGTGACAACCCGAGGGGCGCAACCGGTGAGCAATGCAGACGCCGCGATGAAGGCATATAGCATACGTCTTTGTCGATGAAGCATCCATCCCTCCTTATGGAAAGAGTATAACATTACACGGACCGAAATGCAACTCTTTTTGGGGGGGCAGCTAGGGCAATTGCATTTGGAAGAGGAGGGTATCTTCGCCGTGTCCGTTGGGCCGTTCTGCTCGCTTCGGATCCGAAGGTTGGGCCTGCTAGACGTCTGGACCTGGCGATCCAGACCGAGCGGATGAGCCAAATGCGATTGCCCTGGGGGGGCAGCGACCTGCGCCGTGACGCAGTGGAGCCGGCAGGGGAGCGTTATCGCTGGCGGGAGATTAGCCGGTCGATCAGCCGGCGAATCGCAGCGCGCCAGGATAGGTTGCGGATGATGCGGCTGGCCCGTTCGGCCGTGTAGAGATCGCCGGGCCGACGACTGTAGGCCATAGCGTGGTACTCAGCCAGCAGCTGCTGAGTAGGATCCGCGACCTCAGGGAGTAGGTGGCTCAGAGCTGCGGCGCGTTCGGCTGGGGTGTCGGCAGGACTGGGAGGGACACCCAGGCGGATCAGGGCATAGTTGATTTCCATATAAGTGCGCACCAGGAGAGGCAGCGTGATGTGGACGATCCAACGGTCCAAGACAAAGGGAAGCCGTAGATCGAAGCGGCGTAGACCTCTCCTCAGCAGCACCGGCAGGAGCGGCTGGTCGTTCGAACGGCGCCGGTACCAGACAACGGCAACTATGGTCAAGACCACGCCCACGGACATAATCCCGATGATCACAGATAGTCTAGAACCTAACCCAGCGCCGGTGGGCGACCCGGGCAGCGGTTCTACTGGAACTGGGATTTCCTCTCTACGCATTTCCCAGGGCTCGCGCGGGTCACCTTCGTCGTCCATAAATGTGGGGAAGCCGGGTATCGTGCTGAGCTGGTCATCGCCCAAGGGACGGTCGAGAGGAGGTTCGGAGGCAGTCGGCTCAAACTCAATCCAACCCAGGCCAGGGAAGTAGACCTCCGGCCAGGAATGGGAATTGCGCTGGCGCACTACATAGACGTCGCTGTCTTCAGACCAGGCAGGGTTATCAGCCCTGCTCGCCATGAATATGTCAGCGCCAGGCTGCAACTGGCCCTCGCCGAAGCCAACAGCTAGGCGAGCAGGGATGCCCAGGGAACGCAGCATAACGACCTCGGCGGAGGCATAGTAGTTGCAGAATCCCTCGCGCATGTCAAACAGAAACCAGTCAAGAGGTTCCTGGCCGGAAGGGCTCAGGGAGGGAATGGTCTCGCTGTAGCGGATATACCTGCGCAGGTACTCGGTGATCGCAGCGGCGATGTCGTAAGGGACATCCAACCCATAGGACACCTGGCGGGCCAGTTCGCGGACGCGAGGGGTGATATTGGGCGGAAGCTGCAGATAGCGGCTAGTAACCCACGAGGGATAGTCGGTGCCAGCCGAGCGCAGTTGGGCGATGGTGACGGTATTGAGGGAAGAGCGGACCTCATAGGTCGCTCCGCCGCGCAAGGGTGGGTTGGCATGTAGCGCGATGATGTCAGCGGTACCATCGGGATTGTCAGTCAAGTCAGCCTGGACGGCGCGGCTGAGCCACAAGGGCTGACCGGGGATGTAAAGGGTCGAGATGGGGAAAGCGGTGGTGACGGTAAAAGCCCCCGTCCAGCGTCCTTCCTCGTCCGGGAAGGGCAGCCCGAGATACCCTGGGACGATTTGCTGGGTAGTGGATACAGTGGTAGTGCTCCACTGACCATCGGCGTAGTAATCGTAGACACGAGCACGCCAATAGTATCTGATATCTACAGGAGGGTCGTCCTCTGGCTCGACGACCAGCACAATGTTCTCGGAGAGTTCACCCCCTTGGCCCAGGGCAAGGTTGTCGCTGTATATGTTGTAGACTCCGCCAACCTGATCGCGCAGGGACGCAACGGCGTTTTCCAAACGATTGCGTACGGTAATCCACGGTTGGGTGACGCGCCGCCAGGCATCTTGGGCAGGTGAGAGGGCAGTGGCCAGAGCAGGCACAGTCCAAGCTACCAGGACGAGCAAAACCGTGATCTGTAGAGTGATGCGGGTGATATCAGAGCCAACGTAGGAGGGCAGGTAAAAGCGATCCCGTTGCCAACGGGCCCGATGGCGCAGATAGGTCACGCGAGCCACAAGCAGGAGAGCGAACAGAAGGTAAAACGCCAGGAACCAGACGCGGGCGGTCACGAAAGGATCGTAGGTCTGGACCACGAGCAGAGCCAGGCCAGAGGGAAGGATAGCGCGCCAAGGGCGCGCGTGGCGGGTCAGGGCATAGCCAGCGTGCACGCCCAATACCCAGGCCAGACCGGCCACAAGCAACAGGAAGAAGAGAGGGTCTTCCACAGGTTCCTGTCGCACCATTTGGCCGACGGCCAAGACCAGGCGGCGGCCCATTCTGACCAGGCGCTCGGTCCACAGAGCGTCCTCCGGAATGCGTGACAGCGTGACCCCAAGTTGCCGGGGAATAGCAAACAGGCCATAGGCCAGAGCGAAGGAGGCGACCCTACGAGAGGAAAAGGTACTCTGGCCAAGGGCTAGGCCGGCCAGTACCCCGAGGAAGGCCAAGGTCTGAACCACGCTCAGATGATCAGTCCACTCGGTGACGACCAAGCGCTTGGCGACAGTAAGATGGGCAGCCAGCAGCATCAGGGCAGCGGGTATATCCCACCAGCGTCCCAATGATGATGACACCAATCTCGACAGCCTCTGTCTCAGTTCCATTGAGCGCCCGTTCCTATCATACTCGACTCAAGGCTCAGCGCAACGCTCAGGTCCACGCCCTTCGCCACTTGACAGACCGGAACACCAAGCCCTGCAATGGCCGTCGCAAGCGCTTCTGTCCCCGATGAACCGCCAAAAGAGACAGCGTCGAGCAGGACAGCCACTGGACGGAGCCCAAACCGCAACAGGTGATCCACAGCCGAGGCCACATCCCCGTGGGTAGAGGGAGTGATCAGAATCACCGTGCTGCCACGCGGCAAATGCCGGGCCTGAGCCATCACCAGCGCTGAGATAGGGAGCTCTCCTTCAGCCCGCAACAGCGCCATAGATTCCAGGATCTTGCCTAGCTGCCGGCCGCCCCGCTCGGGGGGCAATACATCAGGCAGTTGTGCCTGGCCGTAGCTCACCAGTCCCACCGCGCGTCCACGCCGCAGGAAATACTGTCCCAGCGATGCAGCGATGCTCACCGCGTACTCCTCCGTGGATGGCGGTAACGTCACCTCTGGCAGAGGGCGCTGTGGCGAAGCCACGGCCGCGTCAGAATGGGAATAGGGCAACGCGGATTGAACCGCCCGTGCAGCATCCACGATAATCCACACCTCAGCCAAGGGATCGAGCTCAAACTCTTTGACCATCAGGCGCTCTCGCCGCGCTGTGCTCACCCAATGAATACGACTCAGGGAATCTCCAGGAGCATAGTCACGCACGGTCGCTGCGTTCGGGGTCACCTGGTGCGTGCGACGGCGCAGAGCCTCCCCTCCCGAAAGCAGCCCCGCTGGGCTGGCGAAATTGCGCACATCTACCAGCATAGGATACACCAGCAGAGAGCCATCTGGCGGCAAGGTGCGGCTGACCGTGAACAGGCCAAAGGGATCCCCCGATGCCAACACAGTCGGTCCCAGAGAGAACACGCCCCGTTGCACCAGACGGGTACTCACCAGGTAGGACCGTCGTTGTCGTCCCTTAAGCAGGGTGAGCACGCGCGACCCCTGCGAACCCGGCAGGGTGGACTGATCGTGCACCTCCAGCCACAGCCGGGGGAGGCGACCGTTGTTCTGGATCACGAACCGCTCTTCAAGAACCTGTCCCACCTGGGCGCGATGTGTGGTTGCCCCACGTTCCAACTGTATCTCACGCAAAGCCAACACGGACCAGATCCAACTCCCCACCAGAAGAAGCGCCCACAGATAACTGAGGCGTGAATAGATGGGGGATCCGGTCACGGCCAGGGCCAGCAAGCTCAAACCAAGCAACCCCAGCACCACGTATCGCGAGATGACCATCCGTCCAGATGAGCCTTTGACTGAGCTCACGCCAAGATCCACGGTAGAGCCTTACTCCTCGCCAGTGAAATCCCCACCGGGCACCGCTACCTGTTCCACAACTCCCTGCACAATACGATCAGCCGTCACGTCCCGCAGGCGCGCCGCAGGTCCAGGGATCACACGATGGGCCAGGGCCGGCAGCGCCAGAACCTTGATATCGTCGGGGAGCACATAGTCCCGCCCCAAGATAGCTGCCCGCGTCTGCCCGGCCCGATACAGGGCAAGACTGCCGCGTGGACTGGCGCCCAGATATGCCTCAGAATGCTGTCGCGTCCGACGCGTCAGTTTCACCATGTACTCCATCACAGGCTCCGCCACGTGCACCGTCTTCACCGCTTCCTGCGCCTCGGTCAACTCCTCAACCGAGGCCACCTGCTCCAAATCCTCGATCGGATGGCGGAATTGCTGTCGCTTCAGAACGACGATTTCATCGCTCATCGCGGGATAACCCAGCCAAATGCGCAGCAAGAATCGGTCCAGTTGAGCCTCGGGAAGCGGGAAGGTGCCCTCATACTCAATCGGGTTTTGGGTAGCCAGCACCATAAATGGTCGCGGCAGGGGATGTGTCGCGCCGTCCACGGTGACCTGACGCTCCTCCATAGCCTCTAGCATAGCGGCCTGCGTCTTGGGCGTGGCGCGGTTGATCTCGTCGGCAAGGACAATCTGGGCCATCACCGGCCCTGCCCGAAACTCAAACTGGCGACTGACCTGGTTGAATATCGAAACCCCGGTCACATCGCTAGGCAACATGTCGGGGGT
>Ga0180438_10011826_pt1 | contig 10474 bp, 10 predicted proteins | sample SS_ome_12_FD_132455 | JGI IMG/M metagenome (GOLD analysis project Ga0180438, IMG submission 132455) | Hypersaline lake sediment archaeal communities from the Salton Sea, California, USA - SS_3_D_2 metaG | ecosystem: Environmental > Aquatic > Non-marine Saline and Alkaline > Hypersaline >... | reverse complement strand
TAAGGGCAGTGTGCTTAAAAGATTTGAGATTACTAGGTTGTCTGCATCTACTACTTTTATGACAGGACACTCAATGCCAACATTGTTGCCTGTCTCCCACCTTATGTAGTCTCCCTCTAATGCTCCATGAGATGTTGCGTTTATTAGTCTATTTGTACTAGTTGCGGTATCTGAAGCAACTGCTATTGCACCCCCTGCCCTGTAAGCACCATGACTTAAAACATCAAGCCCTAGTCTTTCTCCTAGAATCTTTTGAAGTGTTACAAATAAACTTTGGTTGGAAGATCCGGCAACATTTTCCATTGCCAGGTGCTTGCCTTGTGATGGATATCCTTTGATCATAGTCCTCCGCTCCTTTAGGGCATCTTAGCGACCTATTTTTCTTTGTCGTAATACAAGATAATTTCAATGTCGGCATCACCTGGACCAGAAGTTACAGTAACGACCGCTCTAATATATGGAAGAAGTAAGTTTCCATTAGTGAGAGCTATTATTTCTGAACCGTTTCCAGATGCGCTAGCAAAAGTACCATTATCAAACCAATCTACTCCGTTTGGAGAGTGTTGAATTACAGTATCGTATGTGCCTGCTGTTCTGTTGGAAATCTTGGCAAATGCGATAAAGTTTTTTTGGTGTGGCTCCATTGAAACCGCATCCCCTGTTTTGGATGCGGTCAATGTAGTTTCGCTTATTAATGTTTTTTTAATTACTGAAGCCATGTTGTTTCCTAGTATTTTTCGGACACATCTGCCCCAATAATCATGGCATGGAAATCTCCCTCAGCAGCAGTAGGAGCGACTTCATCTGCTCCGTTTGCTAGTGTGAAAACTTCTCCATCACCTTCACCACCATTAGCTAGATTTTCTGCTCCACCACCAGTAGCTCTAAGATCTTCTAGAAGATCATTAGTATCTGTGAGCGTGACAGTTTTCCCAGAAACTGCGTTAGTAGTGATTAGCTCTACAAGCTCAGCAGTTGTCAAGTTAACTGGAGTTGCCCCGTTGTTCGTGCCGTCGTTTGGTGTGATGGCAATAGCAACGGCGTCGATATCACCTGTAACAGCAGCAATGATAGTGTCTGTTGGGTTAGCAGCAGCAGCGTTAACTGTAATTGTAACTGTGTCACCGTTTCTTAGCGTTCCCACTGTTCTAGAACTAACCGTAGCAGCAGTTGTCAAACCGCTAGAAGTGTCGCTAGGAGCGATTGCAGCAGTTCCAAGGTCACTAGTGCTAATTCTAACTGAGCCGTTAGCAAGAGTATTAATTCTTGGGACAATATTTGCAGTAACCGGAGTCAACATAACACAAGGTGAATTAGCAAATGATTCGTCAAATGTGATCGTGTAATCACCAACACCATTATCTGTAATAGTCACTTGATTTGAGTCTGGACCTGATAAAACTGGAGTACCTAGCCCCGTTTTAATCAAGGAAATCATTCTCATTTTTCTTTGAAAACTTTCTATTGTTCTTCTCATCTTTGTTCCTTGTTAAATATTAAGAGCGCAGACCGAAGTCATACGCTCTTTGGGGGTAATCAATTATCAGGTTGAAAGACCGTCAATGACGCCTTGGAAAGTAGGCTGAATGTAGAACTCAAGGTATCCACCGTAACGAGCTTCGTAGTTGTCACTAGATGCTTTACGTAGGAATACAGTTCCATCATCGTCAAACCAACCGAAACCAGGAGCGTGATGCAGCTCAAGGTAGTTGTCATTTAGGAAGTACATTCTGTCGTCTTCTACAAATCTGTCAAAGAATACAGGAACTGGTCCCTTGATTGACATGAACTCTAGACCAGTAAAGGAAACTTTACCTTTAAGGTCTTTTGCTCTTGGCTCAATCATATATCTTTTGTGGTCTTCAAGAAGATTCAAAAATTTGATGTACTGAGTATAAGAAGTAACGATCATATTTGGAGACTTGCCAGACTTCTTATGAACTCCAAGCATTGTTTCATTCATAAGATCTACAGAAAGACCAGCACCGCCTGCTGCTGTTTGCGTAGCACTCCATTTACGATCTACAGTCACACCGTAAAGTGAGCCACTTGTCGCATCAAGAGAAGCTTTAAGACCAGCAGGGTCATTGTCTTTAGAGCCTTGCATATAGAAATATTTACTTGTCGGAACAGGTCCAGAACCAGTAAGAGCAGCAAGACCTGCAGAAGTTCCTACTAGGCTAATTTGTCTGTTAGCTACGTCAATTGAAGTGATTTCAAGATCAGTTGTCTCAGCATCATAGTTAATAAAGTCTTTTTCTTCCCAGTTAGCTTCCTTCCAGTCAGCGTTGAGAGTAACTACGTATGGAGAACCAGAAGTACCAGCGCCTGATACGTTAGTTGCGCCATCACCACGATCTAGAGATCCGTCAGAGTTACCAAAGATAATACGGCTCATGTTTCTATTGAAAGACTCTACTGTCTTTTGAACAGATTCACGTGTCCCTCTAATAAAAGCTCCAGCGTCGTTACCAGCGGCATAAATTGCTTCTCTTTCGATTTCAGTTACAGCGTAAACTCTTTTTCGAGTTAGGCTTGCTTCTTCGTAATTTGCTACGTTAGCAGTTGGAAGAGTTCCTGAACCAACACCACCTTGGAAAGACTTAGTTGTAGGAAGGTTACGGCTTCTACCAGTGAAGTCATAACGCTTCTTAACTCGTCCAAGCATAACGTTTTCAGAGTTATAAAGGTTTTCAGATCTTTTGTAATAGTTGATTTTAAATAAAGCTTGCGCCTCACTCAAACTAAATGCAGTCATATTCATCTCCTGTTAGTTAGACAGGAGACGAACTCCTATCTAATAGTCAAAATCATCAAATGTTTCTAAATTACCTGTTGGGGCTGGTTGGACCGTAGATTGTTCTTTTTTCTTCTGAGTAGACTCTACTCTTGATTGAACCTTCTTCTTGTCTTTACCAACGCCAAATACGTTCTTTACAGTAAGAGCAAGTTCTTCATTTGAGAGATCAGGATTAGATTTAGCGATATCGCAAACAGCATTAAAAACTCGGTCATCTTGTGCCAAATCTGGACTAATGCTTGATAGCAAGTTCTCGACTCTAACTCCGTCTCTGTAACTTACTGCAAACTCTGCGATCATTTGTGGGGAGATTTTATCAGCTCCGTTGCCCACTAAAGCGTCATAAGCATACTTTATGTCTTGCTCGTTAAGCCCGTGAGTTTCCCTAAGCTGATTAATTTCGGTAGCAAGTTTTTGCGTTTCCGCTTGCTGCCTCTGATTAGTTAGATAGGACTCATTCTTTTGTCTTAAGAATTCGTTTTCTCGCTCAATGTCCACTATCTTCCTTTCTTCATCCGACATATTAAAATATTCTTCGGCGTCCGGAATTATGTACTCCTTGAGCTTCTTATAAAAATTATGCGAATCTATGTTCGCCATGTCAAGCGCTAAATTAATTGCTTCTACTGGGTTTTCTGAATTTGCTTTCTCTACAAACTGATTAAAAGCATCTTGCTTTGACTTGAATTCCATTCTTTGATTGTTAAGATCGCTGAACTTTCTATCCCATTGGGTCTTCCCAGAAAAGTTGTTTATGAGATCTTGGACACTCACTGGAACTTCTTCGCCTTTTATCTTTGCAGTTAAAAGAGCATCTGCTGGAACCTCTAGTTCTTCATCATTGAACTTTGCCTTTAGCTTTTTTATTTCTTTAGCTACTTGCTCAGCTTCTCCTTGAGCTTCATCAGCTTTTTTGTCATCGTGTTTGTTCTTTTCTGCTCTGGGTTTTTGTTCTTTTTTAACTTCCTGTGACTCGACGGGATCGTCCGTTGGCTGCTGTTGAACTTTTTTACTTTCTGCATCTTTCGCCTTTTTGTACTCTTTTCGTGATTTTTCGGCATTATCTAAATCGTTGAAGGTTACATTATCACCTTCGACTTTCATGTCTGAGTCTACTTCACTGCTTTCTACTGGTGTGAAGCTACCCGAGTTAAGATCACCGAATGATTCCATTTCTGACATATTTACCCCCTAAGTATTACTGAGCAGCTGACGCCGCTGTTTGGTCTACGTTTGCTACTGGTTGCTCTGCCACAAACTCTTCATCTACTGGCATCTGCCCTGGTGGCATCAAACTTTGCTGCTGTTTTGGTTCCACTGGCGCCACCATATCTTGTTGTGTTGGAGCGCTAAAGAATATTGGATACTCTTTTACAGTCAATAACTGCTGAGCAAACAGAGGATTCTTTTGAGATCTCTGCCACATCAAATACTCTGTTGCAGTTATGTGCTCAACAAACATTGCTTTTATCTCTTGTGGTAGCTTTTTAAAGCTTGAGCTCTGCATCTCTATTACATGAACTCTGTAATGAATGATATGGTCTTCCCATTCTTGAGGCTCATCTATTGACTCACCTTGGAGCATCATTTCGTTTTCTGCCTCTGCTGAGTTGACGTTAGCTGTAGCTATATTTTTGAACTTTTTGTCCTGAGAAAGATCTAAAAGATCAAGTACGAGCTCATCTTCTATAAGATTAGGAAATGCTTCCTTGATATTTATAATAGTCTCTGTCCTAGCAACCCTTGACTCTGGTAAAGCTGATGCTTTTTGAATTCTAATATCGTGAGGACCTGACAAGTCTACGTTTTCAAGCCTACTAATTAAGAACTCCCCACCCTTCCCAAGGATTCTGATCATTCTTTCATCGTCTTCTAGGTAATACTCTCCCATTAAAGCTGCTGTTCTTTTTGCCGCCTCAACTATCACTGTATTTCTTTTGGATATTCTCGTAGTTGCTCTTTCGTTTTCTTGCTCATCCAAGAACTGGAGAGCGATACCTGATTTTACACCCGCTGGCGGCTCTCCTCTTGACACCTTAAATATGCCTGAAAACTGCCCTATTTTCTCTTCTAGCTTGTCCATATAGTCAAAGAACTCTCTGCTGGTTGGATTTAGCTGCATTAATTGAGGTGGAACTGCCCCCCTGTACTCCAGTAAAGAGATGCCGTTATCAAGTTTTTTGTGCTCTATTGTGCCTTTTGGTGCAACCCACTTAGGGCTTGCTACTTGATTGTGGTTTCTTGCTATCATTGAAGCTATGGCATTGTAATGCCTTTGCTGTTGCTTTATGTTGCCGATAAAAGATCTACCGTGAAGCTCCCCCACTACGTCTATGTCCGACTGACGAACAAATGGGAACCCTTCACATGGGTAGTCATATTCTTTTACTTCCAGGATTGTGTCCATCGTGCATTTTATGACTGCACCCTTTGGAAGAAACTTGTGTTTCTTGTGAGTAATAGTCATTACCATTACATCATTATCAGACGTATTTGATTCAAAGCTAGTAAGATCGAATACTTTTCTACCGCCTTCCTTGATGTCGTCTGCTTTTTTGGGATACATTTTTTTGAGTTCATCTACGTTTATATAGTCAATTTCTGTGTAGTGATTAACATCACACCAAAACCGCCTCTTCTCTGGGTAGATTCTATCTGGCGTTACCAGTCTATAAACAATGTCGCCTTGTCTGACTACCTCTTTAGTTTCTCCAGCATCTCTTAGCCTTTTATTTGCTGGCAACTCTTCTCCTGCGTCTTTGTCCCATTCAATGCATAAATATCCTTCACCATAGATATCTGCCATTCTCTCCAGCTCTCTGAAAACTCCGTCAATATCTACTGTGTACCAACGAGAATCAATCGCCATCTTGACGACTTTCGCTTTAACCTTGTCTGAGAACTCATCATTTGCTGGCATAACAAAAATTGATGGCCTATATCTTGTTAGCTTTGACACCCTTGACTCGACATTATCATAAATGAAATTGGCAACAATTTTAGGGTTCCTAGCACTTGGAATCTTATTGTTGAAAAGAAGGTCTCTAGAGTCCTGTGAGCGGAAATGAACTCCCTTATATAGAAATAAGTTTTCAATATATATCTTATTTCTCCCCATGGCATTATCACTCTTAATAGTGAAGTCTTCAGATGCCCACTTTAGCAACTCTTCCTCATTTTTAAGATTGATTTCCCAAAGGGGCTTTGGCCGCATTTGATTGCTAATAATATCGTTTTCAAAATCATCGAACATTACGCTCATGGGTTATTCCTTTTTAAAGTAGGACACTTATTTTTTAGTGATTTATTTTTTTTGCCAGATAGCTTATTCCTTTTGAACTTTTTATTTAATTTTTCGCAAGTTCCAACGTAAAAAGGGCAAGCATGGCATTCTGGTTTTGATAGTGCTACTGGTATACTATTTCTGTTCATATCTGGTCATCCGTAAACTTTTTATACTCTTCTTCTATGTGCTTTCTGATGGGATCTTCTTCGCTTTCTTCTTTTGGCTCATTAAGGCCAGGATCAATCGGGACATATTCAAGCTTATGTGTTGAATTTTTAATTCCTACTACGATTATTAAAGCTGTTACTCCACAAGATAAAGATGTAAGCGCCAGAATTAGAGCTGCGATAGCTAGTCCTAGAATCATTTTGTTTCCCTTTAAAAAAAGTCGTCATCAACAATATTGTTCTCGTAAATATAGTCTTTTTGTTCCTGGATATCTTCAATTGGTTCTTTATTTGTCTTCGTATCTAGCATAGCGATACTTTCTACAAAGAGCAAGCACTGCACAAGTTCGGGAATCTCTTTGTCATCGTCTTTAACTGAGCTTAATTGCGATAGAAGTTGTCTGCATTTATCAGATATTGCAATTTTGTTTTTTTCCATTTGATCTTTAAGGAGAGAGTGGCCTATGTTCTCATAGCTTTTATCAAGAGGAACCCAGAATATGTTATGTTCATTACTCATCTCTGTTGCAAACCACTCTTCGCCTTTGTAGTAGATTTCCATGTCTTTCCATTCAAGAGTCAGTTCATTCATGAAAATATCTAGTTCTTTCTTAACTAGGTTTGTTCTGAAAAGCTTTATGTCTTCAAAGTGATAGTCAGCGAGAGGGTATAGTTTCTGAGTGTACTTGTTTACAGCAACAACCAGAACACTAAATGGATTACCAACCATAGCGACACAGATAAAACGGTAATTCCTCCAAGCATGAGCAATTTCAGCCATAATATTACTATGATCACATATAATAGAGTCATCAATATCATGGTACACCCTCTGTTGTGCTACAGTTCCGGTCAGGCCTAGGCTTGCAAGTGCTAAAGAATCGGCATGGTCTGGCGATCCGTTCCCTGTTCGCTTCTTGTAGTCGTCCTTGGATTCGATGAGCATTTTGCCAGCAGAATTATACTTATACTGTATGCTTATCAGCTCTTCAAGATAGACGTCCTCGTCTAGTAGATCTATACTAGTCTTCACTAACTCACCTAGTTGATAGAACATTTTTGCTCTTAAGTTTAGAAATTGAAGGTTATCTGTGTCTTCACATTTCGCAGCATTGTGGACTTCTATGATATCAACCTTGTCTGAAAGCACACCCTCTCTTTTTCTCTCCAGAAGCATATCAACTACTCCTGAACCAACCCCAGTGGCATCAACAAAAACTTTGGTCTTCCTTATGTAGTAAATTTCTCTTATGAAGTTTATCGCCTCTCCAGTTACCTCGGCTATATCCCTGTGATAAAGTACCCTCTTCCTCGTAACCTTATTGCCCACAATTTCTGTGAATACAGTCGAATCCTCACCAAATCTGGCGACATCAATGCCGATGGACCTTTTATCCTTTTGCTTAACTTTGTATTTCCTTTGAATTGCATTTTCTACATCTCCTAGTTGTATGATTGTATTGTCTGACTCTTTCGGGAACTCTCCTAAGACCTTAGATAAAAATAAAGGATGATTTATACCCCATCTTAGCGCCGACTGCATAACCCATTGACAACTTAATAGATGAGTTACTGGCATGGCATAAGACTTAATCCTCTTAAGTCTTTCGATATCTTCTAGTGTTTTAAGATAAGTTACTTCCTCTATTAACTTTTTCTTATCTGTTATTCCGTTAGCTTTTAAGTTTGGAGAGTCAAAGCAGCTTAAATATATTTTATGCCAGTCTGGCATCTTAAAGCACTTAAAGAAATCGCAATCTCTCCTGGTCGGGTTAGCAATGCAAACGAACTTAACAATCTTACCAGAGGTCAAAAGACCCTCTGCCATCTTCCAAACATCTGGATGAATTCCTGTAGCTTCATCAAAAATAATTAAAATATAGTTAGAGTGAAATCCTTGAAAACTTGAAGACTGCTGAGCTTCGCCCTCTCCTGCTTCTCTTTTAGGGCTAAAACCCATTGCAAACCAGTCATCATTGATCTTTAGCTCAGTATTAGTCAGATGCCCACCAAGAGGGTATTTAGCACTCTTATGGGCCTTACGGAGCTCTCCCCATAAAAGCTTTTCAACCTGTCTATGAGTAGGAGCAGTAGTAATTACCTTTGCGCCTTTCCAGATATTAACGAAGTACAAAGCAAGACGTGCCATCAAAAAAGTTTTACCAACTGAGTGACAAGCAGCTATCGCAATACGATCATACTCAACAAAATCCTCAATGATTTGCTCTTGATACTCTTCTAAGGTTTCACACCCTAAGATTCTATTAAAATAAAAGATTGGTTTTGTTCTGATTTTATAAAGGAATTTTTTTTTCTTTGTCATTACATTTTTAATGGAAGACAAACTCCAAGCCAATTCTGCCTTGTAGCTCTTAAAACTCTTATGCCCTTAAACTCAACTTCACACTCTCCATTAGAATCAAAAACATCAGTGCATGAAAAAAATTCATTCATCGATTGAGCTCTAAACTCTCGCCACTCATCTACACCGAGAACAATGCACTCAGGATCGACACCGTAAAGTTCTTTGCATCTATGAACAGCATCACCAAGCATGGAAAATATATCATAAGAAGAATCACTCATCGTCTTCTTCCACTAAATCAGAGAGGCTTAAACTGCCTTCTATCTTAGTTTCAATCTTGTCTCTCATGTCTGTGCAGTTCTTAGCTGTGAAGATCGCAAACGCCGTATTATAGCGCCCAAACATACCATTCTCGATTAAAATATTCTTCTGCAAATGCTTACATCTTTTGTAGGCCCCGAGAAAATTTTCATGCTTCTTGCACCAATCAAGCATAGTATCGACATCAACATCAATGTTACATGCAAACTTTTCAAAGGTAGGGAAATCGTTAGCAACTTCTTCTTCAATTATCTCTACACCGTTTTTACCAAAGACTTGTTTTTCTTTAACTATCTTTGTAGGACGATCGAAAAATTCTACTATCTGCTCGCAATATTCTTCACGATATTTTGTTGGTCTTCCTATTGGTCTTTTTTCTTTTTTTGCTGGAGCTTTTTTTGACGACTTTTTCGCTACTTTCTTTTTCACTACTTTCTTTTTTGTCGTCATTTTTATCTCCTATTTTTTCGATAACCTCAAAGAACTCATTCATGTTTTTTTCTTTAAGGTAAGTTTGAATTTCTTTTTTCTGAGTATGGGAGATAGCTTTAAGATGACACTCTAAAAACTCTTTCTTTTCTTGCTCGATTAAAAAATCATTTATATCGGCAACAATCTTTTCATCTGGTTGTGCACCAAACTTTTTCTCGAACTGATCAGAAATCGTCTTTAGAATGTCAATCATATTTTAAATACCCCTACTAAAGAGTATGAGATTTTAGTTTCAGTGTCAACTTATCGTGTCAACCTATTTATCCCTTTATAACTAAGATTGGTCTAAAGTGATCAACTATATCAATTAGTATACCTTCTTGGTATTCAATTACTTTTTTTATATCTTTATAAGCTCTCGGTGCTTCATCAACTAGTCTATTAAGACAAGTAGTTTTTATACCTTTCATTCAAAAAATGATTCTCTTTAGTTCCTTTAAGTCATTATGAGTTATCTTGGAACACTCGCTATTTTTAGTTGTGGCCATACATAAATCTCTTAACTGTGCTCTGATTGATTGCATTTGTGATAGATCAGCTCTACACAGTCTTTCCCAACCTCCGAAAAGTTCTACCGCTCGCCATGCTTGATCTCCAAGATAGCTCTTTGCATCCTGTTTATTCATGTAGCCAAACTTTGAAATTGCATCTATTATCTTGCCAGATAAAAGCACAGCGTTATCTTTCTCATCAATATTGCCTTTGGATAGCTTTATAAGTTCCGCAGCACTGGGAAATCTAGTATGAGCTTTAAGAGATTGTTTAAGTAAAGAAGGTATATCCTTGCAGCCACTCTCTAAAATCGCAATAGCGTACATTCTGGCGCGAATTTGATCTATTTGATTGCCCCAAGCCATCGACCATGAAATAATACTCTTTGTTAATTTACCTAGTTCCATATAACGCCTCAAAACCTTCGCGAATATCATCGGTGATCCTATTTTTATTATCGTAATTTCCATCTAGCACTTTTTGAATATTGGAAGGTCTTATTAGCCACTCAAAATTTGTCTTCCATTTAGTTGCTTTCCCTGTCAGGAAATCGCTCTGTGCTACTTTATTTAGATAGTCCTCCCATGATTCCATTGTGGAAAAAGTTTTAT
>Ga0180438_10011825_pt1 | contig 10475 bp, 10 predicted proteins | sample SS_ome_12_FD_132455 | JGI IMG/M metagenome (GOLD analysis project Ga0180438, IMG submission 132455) | Hypersaline lake sediment archaeal communities from the Salton Sea, California, USA - SS_3_D_2 metaG | ecosystem: Environmental > Aquatic > Non-marine Saline and Alkaline > Hypersaline >... | reverse complement strand
CTTCTGGGACGTGATCGGCGGTGGTGCCTATGACCCGTTCTACCCGTCGCTTGTCACGCCACTGCTCACCGGGCCTTTCCCGGTCACGCACGACGTCGGTCTGCCGGTGCCCAACGCCGAGGAGCTGTACATCGGTCCCGATGGTTTGGTGAACAGCGGTGACGAGAGCCTGACGGCGGTGCAGCACGCGATGCCCGGGCTGACCAACCCGTACGTCCTCAACGAGCCGCAGTTGGTGCAGGAGCACTATGGCGACAAGCCGTTCTTCGTCAACTTCCCGTTCGGCTATGTGGCGCCGGGCGTGAACTGGTATGAGGGTGCGGGCATCCCGTTCGCGGCCTACGACGACTACGGCCGCGAGAACGCCTACCCGCTGGTGCGCGTTGAGGCCAAGCAGGGCAACACCACTGTCGGTACGGTCGACACCGTGCTGCCGATCTCCGGTGAGGCGAGCTGCACCAACTGTCACTCGGATCCCGCCGACGTGCAGAACAGCCGCACGAGCCAGCCGACCGACACGCTGAACGCAGCGGGTCTGCCTGTGGCGACCAGTCTGGATGATCCCGACCCGACCCTGCCGATAGACGTGAGTGTCGAGTACGCGGCCGACATCAACATCCTGCGCCTGCACGATCTCAAGCACGGCGCAAACTATGTGGACACGGCGAACAACCCGACGCCGTGCGATGTTAGCGCGAATGGTGGCGATGGCGACGCCAACTGCCTGATCAACAAGGCGCTGGTGCAGGGCAACGCGGTGGTCTGCCAGGTGTGTCACTACACCCCGGCGCTGGACCTGGCGCAGGTCGGCCCGGTGGCGGGGCCTCCCGGCACCGACGCCAACGGGCGCAACCAGCTGGCGCATTCGAGCAACTCCAACGTGATGCACAGCCACCACGGCGGCCTCGGCAACCTGTTCCCGCCGATGCCGGCACCGAACCAGCTGGCTGACGGCACCATCACCAACCAGGCCGAGCGCCTGCAAGTGCTGGAGGATACCTGCTACCAGTGCCACCCGGGCACCAACGTGCAGTGTCTGCGCGGTGCGATGTTCAACGGCGGCATGCTGTGTAACGACTGCCATGGCGACATGGAGCAGGTAGGCAACGACTTCTCGGCGGGTGTTTCGCCGCAGAATCCAGGGGCCTTCGTGCTGGATCAGGGTAACTTCTACGATCCCAACAGCAACCAGCCGCGCGTACCCTGGGCCAATGAGCCGGGTTGCGGTTCCTGCCACACCGGTGACGTCCGCAACAACCTGGTGGGTTCGGTCGACAGTATTGTCAACACGCGTGATCAGGATGGCAACGTGGACGGCATCCGTCTGCGCCAGGCCTTCCGTTCCGGTGACCCCAAGGCCACGCCTATCGTGCCGACCAACAAGCGCTTCGCCGAGCCGGCGGTGCCCGCCAGCTTCAACGGCTTCGACAACCCGGGTGCGGGCAATCCGCAGCTGTACCGCGTCAGTACCGGCCACGGTGGCGTGATGTGTGAAGGCTGTCACGGTGCGACCCATGCGGAATGGCCGAACGCCAATCCGGACGCCAATGACAATGTCACGGCGAACCAGCTGCAGGGCCATGTCGGTACCCTGACCGAGTGCGGCACCTGCCACACCGACATCAGGAGTCTCGGCGAAGACGGCTCGCTCAACAGCCTGCAAGGCCCGCACGGCATGCATGTGGTCGGCAACACCCGGTTCGCTGACGGTGGGCACGCCGACAACATCAACCGCAACGCCTGCCGCGACTGTCATGGTCAGAACGGCGAGGGATCGGTGCTGTCCCGTACTGCGACCGACCGCAACCTGCCGGATGTTGGTTTCGTGCCCAAGGGTACGCCCATCACCTGCACCATGTGTCACGGCAACGAGTTGTAACACCTGAACTGACGACAGGGATGCTGTCTTGAAACAGGGCCTCACCGGGAAACCGGTGAGGCCTTTTTTATGCCCGGGTATGGCCGGTGAGGCGTATGCGCTTGATCGGGCTGTATATAGCCTCAGATTTACTCAAAGACGGCAATAAACACGCGCATAGAGATACCCGGGATGCTCAATGCATTCTGTTCATGCACAAGGATATGAAGGAGCCGGTGAAACCGTATTTTCTTTATCGAATCCGGTTTACTGTTTGGGGTTGTCGCCTTTCCCGGTTTCCTTGATAAGACTTTCTATTACAGAAAGGGTTTTTTCATTGTCCCACCCGGGGTTGCCGCGTGCCCGGTACCGAACACGCCCGCTGGCGTCGATCAGAAAGCTGGTTGGCATTATTTCGATTTTCCATTCGTTGAAGACTGTGCTGGAGCTGTCCATTAGCACTGGCAGGTTCAATTTCGTTCGCTTTGCGAAGTGTTTTACCCTGTTTTCGTGTTCACCGACATTGACTGCAAGAATCTCGAATGGCTGCGCGGCCAGGTGCTGTCTTAGCTCTGTCAGTTCAGGCATTTCCTGGACGCATGGCATGCACCAGCTCGCCCAGAAGTTCACCAGCACAACTTTGCCGCGGAAGTCGGCCAATGACCGTGTTTCTCCTTCTATGTCGGGGAGTGTGAATCCGTTAGTTGCAGTAATGGTATACGGCGCCAGCTCTTCGCTATATGCAGCCCGGGTTGATAATAGTGTTACCAGTACGAATGTAGCGGGAACCTGTAATACCAGGTGCTTAAGCCTGGAAAGGTCGGCCAGGCGCGGAAAAGGCATGTAAGTCATTGGTTTGCAGAGTGAATTCGTGTGTCAGGAGTGTGAATCATCATGTTTGGCAGTCTCTTGACTCCGTATTGGCGCGATTTCGTTTTCCAATTACCGGGGGCTCGCCGCACGGCCTCTGCGCGCGCACCAGGTACCTGGATGGCTGGCGGGGTTAGTACCCCGTATCGATGGCAGAACCGGTTGTCGGGCCTGTCGCGTAAAATCAAATGGTATGCCAAATGCTTATTGCCGGTCTACAGGGCGCCGTCGTTTCGGCCCTTGATCTGCCTGCTGGACGCGTACCAAGCCAAGCGGCTACAATGCCGCTTCGATCAGAATTATCAATAACATGTCCGAATCGATTCCGTCCCTGCTCAGTGCCGAAAACCTCGAATGCACCCGCGATGACCGCCTGTTGTTCAACGGCCTGTCGTTCGCGCTCGGCAGCGGCGAGGTGCTGCAGATCGAAGGCCCGAACGGCAGCGGCAAGACCAGCCTGCTGCGCATCCTGAGCGGCCTGCGCCGCGCGGACGATGGCGAGGTGCGCTGGCAGGGCGACGACATCCGCCGCGCGCGCGAGGACTACTACGCGAGCATGGTCTACATCGGCCACCTGCCCTGCATCAAGAACGACCTGACCACGCTGGAGAACATCCGCGTGCTGCTGGATACGCGCTCGCAGTCGGTCTCGTCCGCGAAGGTCGAGCAGGCGCTGGCCAGCGTCGGGCTGGCCGGTTTCGAGGACGTGGCCGGCAAGGCGCTGTCATCGGGCCAGCGCCGCCGCGTGCTGTTCGCGTTCCTGCTGCTGGCCGAGGCGAAACTGTGGATTCTGGACGAACCGCTGACCGCGCTGGACGTGAAAGGCGTTGAAATGGTCGAGTCGATGATACTCGAGCACAGGGAAAACGGCGGCAGCGTCGTGTTCACCACCCATCACGGCATGCAGCTGCCCTGCGATATGAAACGCGTGGACCTGGCGCTATGCTGAAGGCGTTCTACTACCTGATGCTGCGTGACATGCGCCTGGCGCTGCGTTCGCGCCACGAGCTGGCCAACCCTCTGATTTTCTTCGTTCTGGTGGTGACGCTGTTCCCGCTGGCCGTGATGCCCACGCCGGAGCGCCTGCAGGAAATGGCGCCGGGTGTGATCTGGGTGGCCGCGCTGCTGTCGGTGCTGCTGTCCCTGGACCGGCTGTTCAAACAGGACTACGAGGACGGTTCGCTGGACCAGCTGATGCTGAGCCCCAACCCGCTGATGATCCTGGTGCTGGCCAAGGTGGCCGCGCACTGGCTGCTGACCGGCCTGCCGCTGGTGATCATCGCGCCGCTGCTCGGCGTGTTCATGGCGCTGCCGGAAGAAGGGCTGGCCGTGCTGATCCTGAGCCTGCTGCTGGGCACCCCGGTGCTGAGCCTGGTCGGCGCGATCGGGGTTTCGCTGACCGTGGCGGTGAACCGTGGCGGCGTGTTGTTGTCTCTTATCATATTGCCGCTGTACATCCCGGTGCTGATTTTCGGCGCCAACGCGATCGATGTCGCCAGCGACGGCATGAGCGTCCGGGGTCAGCTATACTTTCTTGCTGCAGTCCTGGCCCTGGCGCTTTCGCTGGCGCCCCTGGCGACTGCGGTAGCCCTCAGGATCACGGCTTCAAGGTAAAATGGCGGACTTTGATCGAATCTTGTGTGACCCACGCACTTACGCTGCCGATGCATTTGCCGATACACTTGCCGGCCGTGGGTTACGGCGCGCGATAAATGAGCAAAATCAATACGTTTTTGACTCTGAATAAATCAGGCTAACATGTATACTATTAACCCCTCGTTCCTAGCCCCTGGCACCTAGACCCTGTATTTTTATGTGGACCTGGATACACAAATTCTCCTCCCCGAAATACTTCTACGACATGTCGGCGAAGCTGATCCCGTGGTTCGCGGTGCCGGCGCTGGTGATCGGGGTCTACGGCCTGTACCTGGGCTTTTTCGTCGCCCCGACCGACTACCAGCAGGGCGAGAGCTACCGCATCATCTTCATCCACGTACCGGCCGCCTGGATGTCGCTGTTCGTCTACATGGTGATGGCGGTGTCGGCCGGCATCGGCCTGATCTGGCAGATCCGCCTGGCCGACGTGGTCGCGGCCGCCAGCGCACCGATCGGCGCCTCGTTCACCTTCGTGGCGCTGGTCACCGGCTCGCTCTGGGGCAAGCCGATGTGGGGCACCTACTGGGTCTGGGATGCGCGCCTGACGTCCGAGCTGATCCTGCTGTTCCTGTATTTCGGCTACATGGCCCTGCAGGCCTCGATCGAGGATCAGCGCACTGCGGACAAGGCCAGCGGTCTGCTGGCCATCGTCGGCGTGGTGAATATTCCGATCATTCATTATTCGGTAGAATGGTGGAACACGCTGCACCAGGGCGCGACGGTCACCAAGCTGGACAAGCCTTCGATCCATATCGACATGCTGATACCGCTGCTGCTGATGGCGCTGGCCTTCAAGCTGTTTTACGCGGCCATGGTGCTGGTGAGGGCGCGCAACGAGGCGCTGTACCGGGACCGCAACCGCCGCTGGGTGCGCGAGGTCATCGAAGATATGGAAGGCGAGAAAATATGAACGGATCGGAATTCAGCTGGTCAGAGTTTTTTGCAATGGGCGGCTACGCCTTTTTTGTGTGGACGTCCTACGGCATCACGTTTGCGGTCATTGTGCTGAACATCGTGATGCCGGTCCTGCACCGCAGGAAAGTCATCAACCGCGTCAAGCGAGCCATTCGACGGGAGCAGTTACAACAATGAACAAGCGCAGTCGCAGAAAAATGCTGGTCGCAATGGTAATCTTCGGGGTGACCATCGCGGCGGTGCTGCTTTTGTACGCATCCAAAGAAAACATCATGTTCTTCTACAGCCCCACCGAGATCCACGCCGGCAATGCGCCGTCCGACCGCCCCATTCGCGTTGGCGGCCTGGTTGTGGATGGCAGCGTCAGGCGTGAGGAGAACAGCCTCGCGGTGCAGTTTGACCTGACCGACAACGCGCAGGTGATCCCGGTGTCCTACACGGGTATCCTGCCTGACCTGTTCCGCGAGGGCCAGGGCATCGTTGCGATGGGCCGGCTGGGTCCTGACGGCCTGTTCGTGGCTGACGAGGTGCTGGCCAAGCACGACGAAAACTACATGCCGCCGGAAGTGGCCGATGCACTGAACGCCGCACACGAAGCGGGCGCTGCCGGCATGCCTGCCAACAACTAAGAACTTACAATCATGATTCCAGAACTCGGGCATTTTGCACTGATCATTGCGCTGGGCATCACCATCATCCAGAGCCTGGTCCCGCTGTGGGGGGCGGCCAGAAACGATGCCGCGATGATCGCTGTCGCCAGGCCGGCGACCTACGTGCAGCTGTTTTTCGTATTCCTGTCCTACCTGGCGCTGACCTACGCCTTCATCGTGCACGATTTCTCGGTGGCCTACGTTTCGCACCATTCCAACCTGCTGCAGCCGCTGATCTACCGCATTTCCGGCGTCTGGGGTTCGCACGAGGGATCGCTGCTGCTGTGGGCGCTGTGCCTTTCACTCTGGTCTACCGCGGTCGCGATCTACAGCAAGCACCTGCCGGATGCGCTGGTGGCCCGCGTGCTGTCGGTCATGGGCATGGTCAGCATCGGTTTCCTGCTGTTCATGCTGATCACCTCGAACCCGTTCGAGCGCCGCTTCCCGGCGCCGCTGGACGGCGCTTCGCTGAACCCGCTGCTGCAGGACCCGGGCCTCGCGATCCATCCGCCGATGCTGTACATGGGTTATGTCGGCTTTTCGGTCGCATTTGCGTTTGCGGTCGCGGCGCTGATCGGCGGCCGCCTGGATGCAACCTGGGCGCGCTGGTCGCGTCCCTGGACCACGATCGCCTGGGCCTTCCTGACCCTCGGCATCGCGCTCGGCAGCTGGTGGGCCTATAACGAACTCGGCTGGGGCGGCTGGTGGTTCTGGGACCCGGTCGAGAACGCGTCCTTCATGCCCTGGCTGGTCGGCACCGCACTGATTCATTCGCTGGCCGTGACAGAGAAGCGCGGTGTGTTCAAGAGCTGGACCGTGCTGCTCGCGATCATGGCGTTCTCCCTGAGCCTGCTCGGCACCTTCATCGTGCGTTCCGGCGTGCTGGTTTCGGTGCACGCGTTCGCGACCGACCCGGCGCGCGGTGTATTCATCCTGATTTTCCTCTGCATCGTCGTCGGCGGTTCGCTGGCCTTGTACGCCTGGCGTTCCGACACGGTTTCGACCACCGGCAGTTTCAAGTGGTTCTCGCGTGAAACCGCGCTGATGCTTAACAACGTGGTGATGGTGACCGCGGCCATCGCGGTGTTCGTCGGCACGCTTTACCCGCTGGTGGTCGACGCCTTCGGCCTCGGCAAGATTTCGGTCGGGCGGCCTTATTTTGACAGCATGTTCGCGCTGATCGGTGTTCCGCTGCTGCTGTTGCTCGGCTTCGGCCCGACAATGCGCTGGAAGAGCGATGATCCGGCGCGTATCCGCAACCAGATGCAGGGCATGCTCATACTCTCGCTCGCAATCGGCATGGTGCTGCCGTTCATGATCGACGGTGCACTGCACATCGGCGCCGGGCTCGGTCTCGCACTGGCGCTTTGGGTAGGTATCACGACCATCGTGGCCTACATCAAGCGCGCGCGTTCCGCCTCGAAAATTCCGCTGGCATTTACCGGCATGACGCTGGCTCACTTCGGCGTTGCGCTGTTCGTCGCCGGCGTGACCATGGTCATGACCTACGAGAAGGAGAAGGACCTGCGCATGGAGCCCGGGCAGACCTACGAAATGTCAGGCTATGAATTCAAGTTTCTCGGCACCCGCAAGGTGCAGGGGCCGAACTACATCGCCGACGAGGGCCGTATCGAGCTTTACCGCAACGGCAAGCTGATAAACGAACTGAATCCGCAGAAACGCATCTACAACGATCAGAACAACCCGATGACCGAGGCGGCCATCGACGTCGGTTTCATGCGTGATGTCTATTCCGCGCTGGGCGAAGAACTGGAGAACGGCGCCTGGAGCATGCGCCTTTACCACAAGCCGCTGATTCGCTGGATCTGGCTGGGTAGCCTGTTCATGACCATCGGCGGCGTGCTCGCAATCAGCGACAAGCGCTACCGCCGTTCGCGCGTGGCGAAGCGCCAGACCGAAATCAACGTGCAGGTTGTCCCCCAGAGTTAGAATCATGACCGAGGAAATCCAGAAGAAGTCGCCGCTGAGGCGGTTGATGCCGCTGATCATCTTTGCCCTGCTGGTAGCCCTGCTGTGGTACGGGCTGAGCCTGAATCCCAGGCTGGTGCCGTCGCCGCTGATCGGAAAGCCTGCGCCGGAGTTTGAATTACCGCTGCTGAACGAGCAGGGCAAGTTGACCCACCTGGACCTGAAGGGCGACATTACCCTTTTGAACGTGTTCGCAAGCTGGTGTTTCGCCTGCCGGCAGGAGCACGAGGCCATCACCCAGCTCAGCCGGCAGGGATTCCGCGTGATCGGTTTCAATTACAAGGATGAGCCGCAGGACGCGACCGCGTGGCTGCGACAGTTCGGGAATCCCTATTATGTAGTTGCCCAGGATCTCGACGGTCGGGCCGGCATCGACTGGGGGGTGTACGGTGCACCCGAAACCTTCGTGATCGATCACAACGGCATCGTGCGCGACAAGCGCGTGGGTCCGGTCGATGCCGAGTACATCAGCGAAACCCTGATGCCGCTGGTGCAGCAGATAAGGAGTGAGCAGACGTGAGAGCGATCCTTTTTATCGCCCTGGCTTTCGTGCTGGCGCCGGCCTATGCCGGCCCGGTCGTGACCTACGACTTTGCTTCCGATGAACAGGAAGCGCTGTTCAACAAGCTCAGCAACGAGCTGCGTTGCCTGGTCTGTCAGAACCAGGCCATTTCCGATTCCAATGCCGACCTGGCCAGGGACCTGCGCGACGAAATCTACGGCATGCTGCAGCAGGGCAAGAGCGAGCAGGAGATCGTCGACTTCATGGTCGCGCGCTACGGTGATTTCGTACTCTACCGTCCGCCGATGAAACCGATGACCTATGTGCTCTGGTTCGGGCCCGCGCTCGCCCTGGTCGTTGGCTTCTTCGTGGTCGTTCGCATCGTCAGGAAGCAGAGGCAGGCCGCTGCGCAGGAAATCACGGCTGAAGACATGGAGCGCCTGAAAGCCCTGCGGTCCGAAGCGGGGCGGACAGACAAGAACGAAGGCGGTGCCGGCTGATGAATATACTCTTCTGGGCGCTAACGCTGGTGATGCTGCTGGTCGCGGTGGTGATCGTGATCTACCCCTTGCTGCGCGTGCGCGGTTCGACAGCGATCGCCTACAAGGACAGCAACCTCGGCCTGTACGAGGACAAGATCGCGGAGCTCGAGGTGGACCTTGGCGAGGGGCGCATCGACCATGAGCAATACCAGCAGGCAAGACAGGAGATCGACCGCGAACTGCTGCAAGACGTGCCGGGCGAAAGCACGGAAACCGCTTCGCTGCACTACACGGCCAGGGTAAAACGTCAGCCAGGCCTGGCCGTTATGATATCGGTGTTTTTGCCGATGCTGGCGTTGCTGGTCTACCTCAAACTGGGTATGCATGCCAGCACCAAGCCACAGTTCGTGGAGGCGATGGCAAATGCACAGGCGCAGGCCCAGGCGCAGCAGGGACAGGCAGCAAGGCATCCTGAGCAATCCGGAGCCGCGGGCTCGATCGAGGATGTGACCAAAAAGCTGGCCGAGCGTCTGAATCAGCAGGGCGGCAGCGTGGAGGAATGGACCATGCTGGGCCGCGCCTACAAACATCTTGGCCAGTATCTGCTGGCTGCCGAGGCCTACGACCAGGCCATGAAACAGAACCCGACCGCGCAGTTGATGATCGAAACCTCGGAAGCGCTGGCGTTGGGCAACAACCAGCGTTTCACGCCGCAGGCGCGGGAACTGGTCATGCGTGCGCTCGAACTCGAGCCCGACAACGTGAACGTGTTGTGGTTCGCGGGCGTGGCTGAATTCCAGGCCGGCAATTACCGCAACACCATCGAGCATCTCTCGCGGTTGACGGACCAAGCCAAACAGGATCCGGATATGAGCCGAACCTTGCGCATCTACATCGACAGGGCCAGGGATGAGCTGATCGCAGCAGGAGAAGCGGTGCCGACCACGGACGAGATCATGGGTGCGTCGGCATCGTCCGGCGAGGCGGCCGGCACCGGGGCCAGTATCCAGGTCAGCATCGATATCATCGATGACGTGCGTTCGCGTTTCGGCGACGCCGACACGGTGTTCGTTTACGCAAGGGCGGCCGCCGGTCCGAAAATGCCGCTGGCTGTTCAGCGCCTGACGCTGAACCAGCTGCCTGCAACGGTTACCCTGGACGACAGCATGGCGATGATGGAAGGCATGAACATGAGTTCATTTGGCAGCGTGGTCGTTTCGGCGCGCGTGACCAGGACAGGCAATGCCATCGCGCAGGCCGGTGATTATATCGGTGAGTTCAAGGTGGACGACGTGGCTGCAACCGAGCAGGTCAGCATAAAGATCGATACCCAGGTTCAATAGATTAAAAGAGTACGGAGCATACGATGCAGCACATGATTAGAAAGCCGCTACTGTTTATTTCACTTCTGTTCCTGTTCGCAGGCACGGCCTGTGCGGCCAGCTACGAGGAAGGCAAGCATTACCAGCGCGTCGACCAGCCGAGAACCGTCGAAGGTGACAAGGTCGAAGTGCTCGAGTTTTTCTGGTACGGCTGCCCTCACTGCTATTCTT
>Ga0180438_10011824_pt1 | contig 10475 bp, 8 predicted proteins | sample SS_ome_12_FD_132455 | JGI IMG/M metagenome (GOLD analysis project Ga0180438, IMG submission 132455) | Hypersaline lake sediment archaeal communities from the Salton Sea, California, USA - SS_3_D_2 metaG | ecosystem: Environmental > Aquatic > Non-marine Saline and Alkaline > Hypersaline >... | reverse complement strand
TGCAGGCACAGTCGATACCAAGTCTAGCATTTGTCACCATTGATCCTTTTCTCATTTACCAAGATTATCGTCCTGATATTTGTGATGAAGATGTCAACATTCTTAACATCAACAACGAAGACGACGCATTTCTTCTGAGCATTGTCAACATCCATCACAACCCACAACATGGTATCACAACAAATCTTGTCTCACCGATCGTCATCAATTGGAAACAAAGACTCGGTAAACAAGTCATTTTACAAAACCACCTTTTATACACCGTTAAGCACCGCATTGACCAGGCAGAACCCTAAAGCTTCTTCCCACAGACGGAAAATCATTCATATTGACATGGATGCTTTTTTTGCTTCGGTGGAAATTCGTGATGCTCCCCAGCTGAAGCATCGGCCCGTCGCCGTCGGGGGAGATCCCCAAAGTCGGGGAGTCATCGCCGCCGCCAACTATGTCGCCAGAAAATATGGCATTCACTCTGCCATGCCTTCATGGAAAGCGAAAAAATTGTGTCCCGATCTCATCATCATCCCTCCCAATATCGAAAAATACAAACGGGAAAGTGAGGCTATCTTCGCAATCTTTCGTCACTTTACAGATCTCATCGAACCCTTGTCTCTTGATGAAGCCTTCCTCGATGTCAGCTCTGTTCCTAGCGCCACACACATCGCTCAAGAAATCCGCCACCTCATTGCAACTGAACGTCATCTCACCGCCTCAGCAGGTGTCGCCCCTAACAAATTCCTAGCGAAAATTGCCAGCGATTGGAACAAGCCAGACGGTCTTTTTGTCATCACTCCCGATGCTATTGACGATTTCATCAAAGACCTGCCCATCGAAAAAATCTTCGGCGTCGGTAAGGTAACTGCCAATAAGCTCCATCATCTCAATATCGCCACCTGTAGAGACCTACAAAAGCTAGATATCAATGATTTAGAACATCATTTTGGAAATCGAGGCGATCAACTTTATCAACTTGCTCGTGGCATCGACAATAGACCTGTTCAACCGCATCGAATCAGAAAATCCATCAGCGTTGAAGACACTTACCCCACAGACCTTGGCACGCTAGAAGAATGTCTTCACCAAGTTGCTCCTCTCTATGATAGGCTCATGAAGCGCTATCACAACCTCACCCCGGACTACCGTGCAGCGAAACTCAATGTGAAGATAAAATTCTATGACTTCACCGCCACCACTGTTGAAAGCCACCTCTATACAATCCCTGAACTTTCTAGCTTCCAAGAACTCATAAAAATCGGATGGCAGCGACGACAAAAGCCGGTACGCCTCCTCGGACTCGGAATCGCACTCGCCACTGACAAAGAACAACAACTCTCATTCTTTTAACTATAGTCGCCTTATTTCGAGGAGCTCCGCGCCCCTCGAACTCCCGCGGCAGAGAGCTAGCTCCCTGCACCCTCTAAGCGCAAGCTAATACCCTCTACAACCTTTCCCGTAATCGTCCTATTTGAAAACAACAACACAATAACGAGATAAAAAGCACAGAAACGCTTGTTTTTCTCGCCATAACCTCCTTAGAAACGAACACGAGCAGCGACCGGCTTATGATCGCTAATATTTGTTTGGATGCTGTTTAATCCGACAGCTAAAACGGGAACATTCGTAATACTCGTTGAAATCGTTGAATCTGACTTTACAGCAATCCAGTCTATTCTAGTATTTAGAACCTGATGAGGATTCGTACACGTTGGCTCTAAGAAATTTTCATCATCGATTCGATATCCAAAATTTTTCAGTATTTTCAAGCGAGGATGGGTCGCCGTCACATTAGAATCCATTGCGATCAATTTGAGATCCGATGCATTATCTTCAAAAAGTTGGCAAATGGTTTGGAGCTCATAGTCTCCTTTTGCCGAATCGCTTTGCCCTATCTTCGAATCTTCTACTGAACGGAAAGGATTACATCCCGAAAGATGCCCTGAAGCAACTAATACCGTTTTATCACTTTCTTTGTCCAACAACCGAACAGCAAACGCTCTACCAAGAATGTTTCCAATCATATCGATGCATTCAAAACGTTCCTTATTCCAAGCTACACCATTGATTGAATGTTGCGTCTCTGAAAACACAACATCATATCTCTCAGGAAACATTGAAGAATCAAGATAATCTGCTTCTTGTAAACAAATAATGTCATCTTTGAGATGATGATGAAAAATCCTTTCTGCCATCACATGGCGCGTTTTCGTAAGATCTTGGGTCAAGCTTTCAATATCACTTTGCTCCCCTGTAAGGTCTTTCACGTGATCCATAAGCATCGTCTTCACCTCTTCATCACGAAGATCGATAGGACGCACCTTATACGTACTGACGATCTCTTCACTTTTTTGATTCCAGAAATGATTCGGACTCGCTAAATTCTCGGGTGATTCAACGATAGAATCAAAGAAACTCTGATACTCCCCCTCTTCCCAAACACGCTCCGCCCATTGCCGCTCAACAGGATCTTCTGAAAAAAGAATTTTTAGCGCTATTTGTTGAACTCTTTCGGCTCGAGCCATCAATTCCGGCTCCTCGCGATACCTTTCTTGAATCAGTTTTTGCATGCAAGCTGCACGAATATAATCATAATGATCTGAAAGCCCTCCACAATTATAAGAACTGATCGTAAACTCACCGGCACAGACAGTGGAAAAAACACAGAACAAACAAACTATTATGGAAAAAACGTTTTTATTCATAGAAATCCCCATTAAAAAAAACAAGATTATATCTTTAAAATTCTTTAATTTCAATACAATTTTACCGTTTCCTTCTTATCCGGTTATTTGAAGCAGGAGGGAGAAGGAAAATCTCACATTAAATATTTGCTTGGATGAGCTCTCATGCTCACGTCAATGTTCGCAAAAATTGTTCCATCGAAGGATCAATTTCCCTTTCCAACACGTCGAGGTATTGCAATAGTACCTCCGCACGCCTTCGCGCTAAAACTTTGCCCGTCTCCGTTTGCATCAAATTAGGAAGTTTAAGCAACTTCCGATAAAAATGATCCACAGCAAACTTTCTATCATCCAAAGAACGCTCTTCTCGATAAAAAGGATCAACAGGACAATAAATGCTTGCACTATGAATTCCTGAAATCTGAAAAAGGCGCGCGATACCTATCGCCCCCAGAGCATCTAAGCGGTCCGCATCTTGTAAAATTTTTCCTTCTAATGTCTTTGGAAAAAGGCCCTTTGAAAAACTATGGCAAACAATGGCATTTTCAACATTGCCAATCTTCTTTTGAGGGAAACCCAACTCCTCTAGATATTGCCGGGCAAATCGAGCCGATAACGACGAAGAAGATTTTGCCTTAGCATGGTCCTTGGGAAGATTCCTAATATCATGCAACAACACAGCAGCAACAATGATCTCAAGATCTCCTCCCTCACACTGAGCAATCTCCCAAGCATTGCTCAGAACTCTAGCAATATGTGAAAAATCATGAGCCATATCATTGTTCATCACATCATGAACATATTTGACTATTCTTCTTAAAATTGAATTTTCCTCAATGTACTGGGTTAACTCATTGCCCACTCGAAATAAAACATCCGTCTCCATGCAACACCTCACTCCAACAAAATTAAACTTAGACTTTAAGATGACTCGCCTTTTTAAGAAAACACATCTCACCAATCATTCAAAAACCACATGAAAAGAGGAAAATTTTTCCCGTTTTCTTCCAAATTAGGAATTGAGAACGTTTTTCTAAGGCGTTCGCATTCAACAACCTGGGAAAACCCTCTTAAAACGCGGTGTTTTCTCTAAAGGGCGCTTTTTAGGATGCCGATATTTTTCACCAGAAGACGACTCGGGATCAGTGCATCACTGATTTCTGAGGTCATAAGGCGTCGCTGTCCAGGAACGGTGGATTGTGATGTCACGTCATGTTGAAACCTGATCACTCTGGGTTCTTATTGAATTCAGAGAGCATGGATGCTGATCAGATAAACAAACCCCTACAAGGAGGAAAGCGATGATTATCGCCAATAATGCAACATACAAAACCTTTGTTTCTCACTATAGCTATCAGAACAACAAGTTACAAAGCTCTATGAGCCGCCTTTCAGCAGGACAAAGGATTAATGCCCCTGGTGAAGCACCAGCCGACTTGGGCATCTCAGAACGTTTTCGTGCTCAAATTCGAAACACTGAAGAAGCTGGGCGCGTCATTCAAAACGCAATCAACTTGATGCAAACCACTGATACCTGGATGCAAGAAGTTCATAACATTCTGGACCGCATGACGGAATTAGCGATTGGAGCTGCTGATGGATCGAAGAGCAATGCTGACAGAAAGAACCTCGACTTAGAATTCCAACAGCTCAAATCTGAAATTGCCCGTATTTCCGAAGCAGGAAAATACAATGGACTTCAAATCAATGGTAAAACCGCCGTGGCTGTTTATGACACTCTTTCTCATAAGATTGTCTACACGCAACCTGATGGAACAAGTATCAGTGAGTTAGGGATCAATTTCATGGACGGTAACACCGCTTCCAATGGTATCAAATATGCCTTTGAAACATCAGCGGCTAACGGCTCCGTTGGTGACTTTCTGTTTACCGCTGATGGTAAAAATTTGATCTATGTTGCTCAGAAGAGCATTGGAACTCTTTCAGCACAAAAAACTTTAATGAAACTAGATCTGGAAAGCAACAACCTCACCACCATCCAACTGACTTCTGCTGGTGGCACCTCTGCCACAAACCAAGCACGACTCGTCATGGATGATCAAGGAAGAATCTGGGTTTCCGATCCTTCCACAAATGCTGGAGTTTCATCCAAAAATTACAATGTCAAATTGTTAGACGTTGACGACATGACTTTGGATGCTGGTGGTACCGGAGCTTCTAACGCATGGTCCGGAGGCGTTTCCTTAGCTTCCTCGTTCAGCAATTTTTCGGTTCATAACGACTACGCTTACTTTATCGAGCGTAGCGGTGCTGGTCCTTTACGCCTTGTACAGCAAAGCATTTATGACACCACCACCAAAAGAGTGCTTCTCAATGACTTGAGCGGTGCAGCTTACGACCTAGATGCTGGAGAAACCTATGCGATCTCATCTGACGGCCAGTATCTTGCTTTCGAAGATGAAGACAACGCCGCTAATGGAATGCTCGTTGTCGTTAACACTGAAACCGGCGAAAAAGCCACATTGCAAGTTGGAACGAGAACAAACTCCATCGCCGCTTTGCAATTCGACGCCAATAATCACATTTACTGGACGGATACCGGCGGCACTGCTGACGAGAACTCTGTAAAAAGAGCAAGTATCGTCTTTGGTGATAAACCTGAGATTGTCAATATGGAAACTCTTCGCACCGACAATGCTGGTCGCATGGGTTCTTATAACAGTGGCATGGCCGCTCGAGGACTTGGCTTAAGCATCGGTGGCGGTGACCCAGGCGGACGCTACCAGTTCCAAGTCGGAGCTGATAGCGGCATGTTGGTCGACTTCGTCTCTGCAGATGTCCGCACTGTAAAGCTAGGCATCAGCAGACTTGACGTTCTCACCACAGAACATGCTCAGGAAGCAATTAGGTCTCTCGCTAGAGCTGTCGATCAAGTCGCTAATCAGCGTGCCATTCTAGGATCACAAGTCAGCCGCATGCATTTCGTCTATTCGGCGAACCAAGGCTATGGCAACAACATCTCTGCTGCCGAAAGCAGAATCAGAGATGTCGATATAGCTTTTGAGACGTCGAGGATGACAGAAGCACAGATCTTGGCTCAGGCAAGCTTGTCGATCCTCACACAAGCTAATGCAAGTCGACAAAATATCTTGCGACTGCTGCAGTAGTACGAACAACTGCACAGTTCAATAAAACAAGGCCAGTGATGCTTTTCGCTGGCCTTTTTTCTTATGGAAACTTATCTTCTTTCTTGCTTGTGAACAAAAAAACTTTCTATGACCATCGCCGATTTCAAAAAACTTGCTTCTTGGTTTAGGGTCCATCAGCGTTGTTTTCCTTGGCGCCCTCCCTCCTCTCCTTACGCAGCATGGGTCGCTGAAATCATGCTGCAACAAACCCAAGCGACTGTCGTGATTCCTTATTACAAACAATGGATGCAAAAATTCCCGACAATTTCCTCTTTGGCTCGTGCACATCCCGACGATGTGATCAAAGCTTGGGAAGGCTTGGGCTACTACTCCCGAGCTCGTCGTCTTCATGCAGGAGCACAATTCCTCGTAGAACATCACCAAGGAAACCTTCCTAATGACTACGACGGTTTGATGAAAATCAAAGGACTCGGCGATTACACAGTCTGTGCTATTTTAGCCTTCGCGTTTCACAAAAAAATCGCGGCAGTCGACGGTAACGTCCTCAGAGTCCTCGCACGCTATTTAATGATCGAAGAAGACATTACAAAAACCACCGTCCGTCGCCAGATCAGAACCTATGCGAATGCGCACCTTCCTGATCACGAACCCTGGATTGTTACAGAAGCTCTGATCGAATGGGGCGCTTGCATCTGTCAACCTCACCCTCAATGCCTCCGCTGTCCTTTACAGCACAACTGCCAAAGCTATCTTCATGGAGTCTCCGATTCTCTTCCTATTAAACGCCAAAGCAAAAAAATTGTTCATCTTCATCGCGCCGTTTCTATCCTTCATTACAAGCATCGATTCCTCATCAAACGAGGACAACAAGGACAAGTCATGGCTGATCTGTATGAATTCCCCTTTTTTGATATCGACGGAAAAAGCATGACAGAAGCAGAACACCAACAAACCATTCTTCATCATTATCACTTGAGGACGACTCCTCTAATGTTCCTGAAAGAACAATTTCATAGCTATACACACTACTGCGTGCGATTATTTCCTAGGCTCTTCGACTGTCACGAGATGAAAGATATTGAAGACCATGAATGGCTCAGCCTTCAAGAGCTCCAACAAAAAGCCTTCTCTGCAGGGCATCGCCGTATCCTTAACGCTTTAAAAACCGTGGAGATTCACCATGCGTATTCTTCACACTGAAGCCTCAACGGGTTGGGGCGGACAAGAAATTCGCATCCTCAGAGAAGCGCAAGCATTCGTTGACAAGGGGCATTTTGTCACTTTCGCCGTGAACGAAGGAGGTGAGTTAGCCGTTAGAGCGCGCGCTCAAGGCTTCGAAGTTGCTGAATTCCCCCTGAACAAAAAGCACAGCTTTCAAGCTCTATGGAAGCTTGCCCGTCTTATTAAGAACCAACGTATCGATGTCGTCAATACTCATTCCTCTTTAGACGCCTGGCTTGGCGGTCTTGCTGCACGCCTCACCAACACCAAAATCATCAGAACGCGACATCTATCCACGAAAATTCGCCCAGGCTTCAATAGTATTGTTCTTTATAACTGGCTTGCTGATAATGTCGTCACAACCTGTCAAGCGACAGCAGAAACGATCCGACAACAAGCGCGATTACCAGAAACACGCTGTTGCTCTATCCCCACAGGATTGGCCTGTGAAAAAATTCAAGTGACGCAAGATGATGCCATGGCATTTCGTCAACGAATGGGCCTTACTTCGTCCGCTATCGTTGTTGGCACTTTGTGCGTGTTGCGATCATGGAAAGGAATTTCCGACCTTCTCCAAGCAGCTAAAATGCTCTCCCATATTCCACAACTGAAGTGGATCATCGTCGGCGATGGTCCTTCCGCTCCCTTCTTTAGAAGCGAATGTAAAAAGCTCAAACTCGAAAACGTCCTTTTCACAGGATACGAAGAAAACCCCTATCCTGCTCTCGCCGCAATGGATATTTTTATGCTCCTCAGCACCGCCCATGAAGGCGTCAGCCAAGCTGTTCTTCAAGCCGCTTTCCTGCAAAAACCTCTTATTACGACAACGACAGGAGGGCTTGGTGAAGTATGCATTCATGAACAAACGGGCTACCAGGTGGGAACGCGCTCTCCACAAGAGATCGCCACTTGCGTGGAAAAACTTGCACAAACCCCTGCATTACGCCAAAAATTGGGCCAACAAGCACAAGCCTTAGTCGAAGAACAGTTCTCCTGGACAGCCACAATCGTCGCCATGGAACAACTCTATGCTCGCCTCAGGATTTGTTCACCTCGGCTAACTTGAGGTATTTGTAAAAAGCGGTGTTGGCGTTGTAGATAGAAATCACAAACCCGATACGCCCTCCTAAAAAACCTCGCTTTATAAGATAGCTCTTCAAAAAAGCAAACGCTCCGTGTAAAGCGGCTTTACATAAGGAGGAATTCTTTTTACCCCGATTTTGCTCTGCAAAGAGAGTCGAATACGTCTGCATTTTAGCCAAAAAATCTTCTGTTGTCTCATAGGAATAATGACGCATGGGATGCTTTAGTTTCACTTTTTTGAGTCCCTCGGTGATGACCGTTTCATGCACCTTTGCGTTTGTAAAACCGGTCACCTTCCGATTGTAAAGCCTAGTTTGGTCATCGGGATACCATCCGCACCATTTGATCAATTGACCGTTGTAGTAGGTGTATCTTGGGAAGGCATACACGCAGGTTTCTTGCAGAGGCATCGTTTGAATTTCATGAACCAATTCTGGAGACGCCACTTCATCGCTATCGATGGAAAGGATCCAATCATGTTTGGCAAGAGCCGTCGCTTTACGGTGGGCCGGTCCAAAGCCGTCAAAGTTATGATGGTGGATGCTAACGTTAGAAAACTGTGAGGCAATCGTGAGGGTATCATCTGTTGATCCCGAATCGAGAACGAGTATTTCATCGAAAGAGGTCAAAGCTTCCAAGACCTTTGGAAGATATTGAGCGCTATTTTTTGTAAGAAGAGTCACACTGATCATTGATAAAATCGTTGTTCCGTCTCAACAACATTGATCCGTAGACTAAACAAACCGCATATTTTTAAGAAGTAAATTTCTTAGCAAATTTCTTGGTTGAGATTTTATTTACTAAAAACACACAATTTGATAGTCTATCCTCAACTTAAATATTGTGTTTTTATAGAAATTTATTTATTGAGGTTTTGTGTTTTATTGTTTTAATTCAAAAATATTTTTCTCCCTAATCATAAGTCTGATGAGTTTTTCTGGGGTTATCCAAGCTATACACCCAATGAAAGGCCACGCTATCTGGTTGTATGATGCCACATATCCAAGTGGTCCTGAAGACAAGCCTGAAAATCAACCAGGGTATTGGGTTGACTGGCTCAATGAATATAATCAAAATACAGCTGAAGAACATCAAATTAAAACGCTCTTTTTTTATGGGGGTAATGTAGAAATTTATGGTAGAGGAGCAGGAGAATCTTCTCCGGAGATACCCATTGATCCATCCAACGTTTTTGTCTATTATGATTTCGATTCTCGGATGGCTGCCGAATTATACAAAGATGTCATTGGAGTTCAGAACCTTCTGCCTGTCGTAGATGGCAGAATTGACAGCTGGCTTCTGTGGCCTTTGAATCCAAATCTTGATCATGTTGGAGAAATCGTTGCGCAAAAGATGACTGAATGCTATTTGAATGACGGTAAGTTAAAAGGCATACAAATCGATCTTGAACCTTTTAATATCAGTTCTTCAGGTCAATTTACGATGTATAGGAAGCTGAAAGAACTATTTGAGGGCAAGGAGCAAAGGAATCGTGCTTTTTATTCCAACTTTTTCTTTCCGAGCAAGTTGAGTGATTCAGAATGGCAATTAATGCAAGAAGCGTTTGGTAAACAAAGTTTTGTTATTGTTTCTGGTTACGACTTGGGAAAGGGCGAGGCCGGCTTGGCTCACAGTCCGGAGCATTATTCCTTAGCTTTTCAGAAGGAAGTGGAAATTATGATGCAAAAAGCTTCAGAACACGATCTCTATTTCATGGTAGGAATCCCTGTTTCTGCAAGCACGTATGAGTTTGAAGTATCAACCAAGGATGGTGTCATAGATACCATGTCGGGATATCGTCAAATAGATTACATTAAAGCTGCATTCGAGGTGATAGAAAGACTTAAATTGCGAGAACATCCTCATTTTTTGGGGTTTAGTCTGTGGGGCCTTAGTACATCTATGTCCTATCCTCCTCACACAAATAATCTTTACTATCCAAGTGAGCCTCAAGAAGAGATGATCAAATTTTTGCAAAATAATCTTTAAAGCATCATTATGTCGTTTTCTCTTGTTAACTTTACAGAACAGACCCAGGAACAATTTGCCATCAATTCTTTTTCGGAATCCTTTGGGGACTTTGTTGTAGGTACTTTCAATGTCTCTCATTTAACAGAGATAGAATCGTTTGGTTCGTCATGTTTCTCCATAATTTCATCTTTAGGCGAGACTTTGTTGCAAAAAATCAGTTCCTATTTCCCGCCTCATCCTCAGTGCGTAACCCCCTCCGATGTATTCATCGTTTATTCTTGGGTTCATCGTAGTCCTTCTTCTAAAGAAACCCCTCACACATCAGATAACACAGCAATCATCCGGGAGAGATTGAATGCTTGTCCTGCAGCTCACGCACTTCTTCAAAAAGTGAAGAAGATTTACGGTAAAC
>Ga0180438_10011823_pt1 | contig 10476 bp, 5 predicted proteins | sample SS_ome_12_FD_132455 | JGI IMG/M metagenome (GOLD analysis project Ga0180438, IMG submission 132455) | Hypersaline lake sediment archaeal communities from the Salton Sea, California, USA - SS_3_D_2 metaG | ecosystem: Environmental > Aquatic > Non-marine Saline and Alkaline > Hypersaline >... | reverse complement strand
GTTGAGAGTTGAGAGTTGAGAGTCTGAAGGTGCGAAGGCCAGTCCCGGCTCCATACGCTGGTCCTGAGGTTCTGAACCCTGAACCCTGAACCCTGAACCCTCCTCCCCCGCCGGCGCCATCGCCGTGAAGCCGTGGAGCCTGGCATTGGGCTGGCAGGCGCACGAGTCGGGCGGGACGTAAAGCATCCCACTGGAGGGCATAAACCCGTATTGGCAGGTCCCCCGCACCCAGGGATCGAAGGTCCAACTCCCGTCTTCGAGGTCAATGAACTCCACGCCGCTGCCGCTGAGCACGAGGAACCGCTCGGTGGCCTTGTTGCGGTAGCAGCGGGCGTGGCCGCCGACGGGCGGACCATCGCCAAGCCGCCGCCTGCGGACCTCGCCTGTGGCCAGGTCCAGGCCCACGTCCAGGCTATGCTGGCCCGGGGCCACGTTCGCCCCAGACCACACCAGGCCGTCGATCACGAACACGTCGCCCGGCGAGCAGAATCCTTGCAGGCTTTCGCCCGTCCAGAGCCGCTCGCCCGTGGCGGCGGAGAAAGCCACCAGGTCGCCAACGGGATGCTTGCGGATGTCGGCGTCGCTCATGATCCAACTGACGGCGTCCTCGCCGCGGCGGACGTCCTCCGGCACGCCGCCGGTCGAGCCGTCGGCGGAGAGAACGACGTCGCCGCGGGCGACCAGCGTCGGCGCGGACCAGGAGAGACGCGTGGTGTACACGGGGCGCTCGGCCCGCCACTGCTCTGCACCGGACGCCGCGTCGAGGCAAATCACTTCCCTGGTGTTCTGGAAGAACAGCCGCCCGCCGCAGACCGCCACGGCGGTTGGCAGGATTTCCGCCGTATCGGCATCGGAGCGTTTCCAGAGGAGCCGGCCCGAGTCGGCATCGACGGCGACGATCCCCTTGTTGCGGGGCGGGGGAGAGGGATAGAAGCGTTCTGCGCTTGCGGCGAAGGCCTCTTCGTCGATCGTGCCCACGAGCAAGAAGAGCCGCCCCTGGTCGCAGAGGATCTCGATTGCCCCCTGCGTCGCGTCGTAGGTGCGAAGGGTTGCGCCGGTGGCGGCGTCGAATGCCGCCACCTGCTTGCCGTAGCCCAGGGTAGCGTAGACCGTGCCATTGACGGCGACGAGCCGGCGGGCGACGTCGGGCGGCCCGCTCCGGAAGAGGCGGAAATGCCCCTCCCACGGCCCAAGGTCCCGCTTCCAGAGCAACAACCCGTTGAAGGCGTCGCGGGCCACCAGCCGCCACTCGGGCGGCGCGACGACGGCCCCCGTCGGCCCCTCGTCGATGATGTAGAAGATTTTGCCGCCCTCGGACACCAGCGCCGAGACGCCGTTGAGGTGCTCGTGACTCCTCAAGTGCCTCGGCTCGGCGATCCACTGCAAGCGAGCCGGAGGCCCGACTACGCGGTCCCGCGACACGGCGTTGTTGTCCGGCCCGTGCAGGAAATGGGTCCACTCGTCCAGGTCTTCCGGCCAGGGCTTGACGCCCCTCTGCCAGCCGCTTTGCGAGCGGACCATCAGCGCACCGAGTGGGGCCAGCACGCGGCGGATCTCCGCCTCGTCAACGCCGAGCCGATCGTCGCAGACGATCAGGTTGACGAGATTGTCCACGTAGGGAAGACGCCGTCCCTGCAGTTTCTTCACGCTGGTGCGGCCATACAGGCCTTCGGCGATAACTTGCCGGCGGGCCGCGGCCACGGCGTCGTCGTCATCGTCCAGACCTTGAACGACGAACCGCCCCGAGCGGCCGAGCGCGGCCGTCAGGCGCCCGTCGCCGCATCCCAAGTGCACGATCAGGCCGCCCGAGACGCCCGACGCTTCGAGAATCCGCTCCGCCTCGTCCACGGCGGACTGTTCTGCGGCCGCGCTCGGCCCGGGGCCAACTGCCGCAAGCGCCGCCAACAACAGGCCGACGCACGCCGTCTTGCATGGGCAACTCATGGTCCATCTCTCCGGGGTCAGCCGACGACGGACACTCCCCGCCGGCGAAGGTATTCTTTCCAGAAACTGACGGTCTCGACGCTCGGCGGCTTGACGGACTCGGGCAGGGGCGACTCCAGCCCAAGGCGCTCCAGCTTCGCACGCCACAGATCGTAGTACGGCAACAGCTCGACGCCCTCAAGCCTCGGCAGCCGGCGGGCCAGCGCGGCGATGCCGTCGAGGTGCTCCGCGCGGGCGTTGTGGCCGGGGATCATCGGGCAGCGGAGCAGGATCCCGGCCCCGGCGGCATGGAGCTTTTCGAGGTTCTCCAGGACGGGCGCGTTGGGCTTGCCGACGAACTGCTCGTGCAGGCGGGGGTCGGTCTCTTTGAAGTCGTAAAGCCACAGGTCGACCAGAGGCAGAAGCGCCCGCAGCACCCCCCACAGCGCATAACCGGACGTCTCCACGCAGCAATGGAGCCCCCCGGCTTTGGCCTCTTTGAGCAGGGCCTCGACGAAGCCGGGCTGCAAGAGCGGCTCGCCGCCGGAAAGCGTCAGACCGCCGCCGGAGGCCTCGTAGTAGTCGCGGTCCCGCAGCACCTCGTCGAGCACCTCGCCGACGCTCACGTCGCGGCCGACGATCTGGAGTGCTTTGGGCGCACACGCCGGCGCGCAGGCCCCACAGCCCGTGCACCGCTTGCGGTCCAGCACCGCCTTGCCGCCGGCGGCGAGCAAAAGCGCCGCCTCGGGACAGACGCCGACGCAATCGCCGCAGCCGATACACTTGTCAGGCAGATAGGAGACGAGCGGATCAGGGCTGATGCTCTCCGGGTTGCCACACCAGAGGCACTTGAGCGGGCAGCCCTTCAGGAACACGGTGGTGCGGATCCCCGGCCCGTCGTGGATTGAAAAGCGCTGGACGTCGAAGACGCGACCGCTGGCCATGCCGCCCTCACCTGTGCTCGGCCCTGGCGATGATGTCTTCCTGCATATCGGGCGTGAGGTTGACAAAGAACTCGCTGAAGCCGGCCACCCGCACAACCAGGTCGCGACATTGCTCGGGGTCCGCCTGCGCCGCCCGCAAAGTCTCGCTGCTCACCACGTTGATCTGCAGCTCCTGGCCTCCCTTGGCGAAGTAGACGTTGAGCATCGCCCGCAGCTTGTCCCGCTCGGTCTGGTTGGTGATCATGCCGGCGTGGAAGCGGAGGTTCACCTGGTAGCCGCTTTGCCAGCTCTTGGTGGAATCCAGCTTCGCGACCGAATTGAGCACGGCGGTGGGGCCGCTTTGTTCGCAGCCCACCGAGGCGGCCACCGAGCTGGCCAGCGGCGTGCCGGCCAGTCGGCCGTCGGGCGTGGCGGGAGTGGTCAATCCACTCCGCACCGCGCCGCTGCGGACGACGTGGCTGTTGCCCATCGGTGTGCCGTCGCGGGGGTCGCGGCAGAAGTCTTTGACCGGCTCGTCGCGGATCCGCTCCACGAATCGGATCACGTCGTCCAGCCGCGGATCGTCGTTGCCGTGCTTGGGAGCGGCCGAGAGCCGGGCCCGCAAACGCTCGTGGCCCTGGAAATCGGCGGCGCAGGCCGCGGCCACCTCGTCGAGCGTCGCCAGCCGCTTCTGGTAGACGACCTCGCGGATCGCCGCCAGGCTGTCCACGGCGTTGGCGAAGGCGATGCCGCCGCAGGATAAGACGTTGTACTTGGTGCCGTCGGCCATGTCGCGGCCCTCTTCGACGCAGCCGTCGAAGAAGCAGGACGTGAGCGGGGTCTTGCCCCAGCGGATCTGGGCCTCGACCTGCTTGATCTGCCAATGGTAGTTTTTTTCCATCGCTTTGCGGAGGTACGCCCCGACGGCCCCGGCGAACTGGTCGAAGGTCGCGAGCTCGGCGGCGGGGGGGGCGATCTTCTGCCAGCCCCACTGCTTGCCGTAGCCCTTGCCGTCGGTCAGGGCCGCCTCGATCGCCGCAAGATATCCGCAGCTCGCGCCGGGGTTGTAGTAGAGCTGCCCCGGAATGGCCAGCTCGTTGCAGCCGACGGCCACGAAGTTGAAGGCGTCGGAGCGATCGACGCCCATCTCCATGAAGGCCGCTGGGATCGCCTTATCGCTCCACATCATCGGGAAGCAGGTGCTGATCGTCAGACGCGAGAGGCAGAAGTCGAAAAACTTCTGGTCGATCGCCGGGTGCCAGCGGATCCAAACCAGCGGCTCGGGCAGAACGAGGTTGGTGGCGCCTTCGATGAAGAGCCAACTCAGCCGGTTGGTCTGGTCCTCGCCGTCGGGCGTGGAGCCGGCCACGCACAGCCCTTGGGTAAGATGGTGCTCCGGGCCCCAGAAGCTGTTGTCGTACATCTTGAGCACGAAGTTCTCCACCAGGCGGAGCGCCCGGCCGTCGTCGAGCCGCCCAGCCCTGCGGTCCGCCTCGTAGAACGGCAAGAGGAGCTGGTCGATGCGGTCGGGCGTGCAGGAGTAGCCGTGCCCCTCGACGTGCACCGCCTGGTGGACGAACCAGATCAGTTGCATCGCCTCGCGGAACGTTTCGGGTGGACTCTCGGCGACGCGGGCGGCGACGCGGGCCATCTCGCCGAGTTCGGCGGCGCGGGCGGGGCTGGTGCAATTTCCGGCCTCGACGGCGAGGAAATCGGCGTAGCGGCCGATCCATTCGGACAGCCCCGCCAGCGCGGTCTCGGCCGCCGTGAGGAAGGCCGGCTCGTCGGGGCCGGTCCGGCCGCGCCGCGCGGCCCGCACCTTGTCGAGCATGCCGCCCAGGCCGACCCGGAGCAGCTCGCCGTAGCTGGGGCTGAGGTGCCCCTGGTTGGAGATGAACTTGTAGTTGAGCTCTTGCGGCACCTCGTCGGCGCCGGTGTACGGTTTCTGGCCGAGGATTTCCGTGCGGTAAAGACCCCACATGTTGCGGTTCTTCCAGTAGTCGCGGATTTCGTCCGGGACCCGGCCCTTAAGGTAACCGCTGCGATCCGGCCGCTCGCCCGTGTAAATGCCGTTCTCTCCGATGCCCAGCTCGACGATCACCGGCATGGCGCCGGGCGTCTCGCTGATGGAGCCGGCCAGCCCGTCGTGCTCGCGGAGGTAAAGCGGCACGGTCTGGAAATACTCGCGCAAGGCAAGCGCTTTTCGCAGGACCCAGGGTTCGTGCTCGTGCTCCTGGAACACCCTGGTGAACGTTCTGGCGCGGTGCAGGGCGACGCGGACGGGGCTGTCGATGATCTCGCGCCGCAGCGCCGCCAGGTCGGCATGGGGGGTCTTGACCGGGCCCGCGGTCGCCACTACATCGGCCCGACAGGGGATCGAAGCGGCCCCCAGCGCCGCGCCGGTTGCCGCCAGGAAATGCCGCCGCGAAACACCGTTGCCGGTTTTCATCGTTCGTATCCTGACAGAAGCGTGGATCGGTCGGCCGGGCGGCTCAGCGTTTTGCCGCGTAGAGCTCGGCGTATTCAAGCACCCAGCGGTCGATCATCTCGACGAAGGAGTCGAAATCGACGTCGGCCAGCCGCTGGTAGTGGCTGCGGTTGAAGTACTCGCGGTTGCGGATCGTGCCCTTGCCCGTCAGCTCGAGAACGAAGTATTCCGACAGCGGGCGGATGGCCAGTTCGAGGCGGCTGTAGAAGTTGCGCCTCTTGCCCGACTCCACCCCCACGTCGTCACGCGACAGCGCCGCGCCCCAGCCACGCTCCGAGACGACCGTCTCGAACTGGAAGCCGGGCATTTGGCGGGCGAGCTGCTTGAGGCAGGCCTCGACGTGTTCGGCAAGCGCCAGGCGGTGCTGCGTGTGCAGGCGGCGGAGCTCCTGCTCGTTGAGGGCCTTTTCCGCCTCCGCCTGCAGCCGCGCGTCACTCGTGCGGCGGCCGCGCCGGATCGCCTTTTCCAATCGTTTGTCGAAGTCGTCCACGGCATCATTCCAATCGGTCTTCCTCCGGCGGTTCCGGCTCGTCGGGCGGCGCTTGGCCCCGGGCATCCGGGTCCGGCGGGGGAGCGTCGCCGGCGGGCAGATCGCCTTGCGGCTGGTCCGCAGCACGCGAGTCGGGCTCGGCGTCGCCGGGCGGTTCGTTTGTCGCAGGAGGCTCCCCGTCCGCCCCAGCATCCTTGGCTTCGCCGGAGTCGGCGGCCGGCTTGCGGGGTCGCTTCTTTTTGGTTTTCTTCGACTCTTGCCAGGTCTCGTCTTTCGTTTTGGACGCGTCGTCGCCCTGGAAGAACTGGGCCAGGTCGCTGAAGCTCCGCATCGGCTCCTTGCCCTTCTTCATGTCTTCGGTGATGGGCGTGACCGGTTTGGGGCGGCTCTTGGGCCTGTGGGCCGTTTTGGGCGGCCGCTGCTGGCGATGCCTGGGCGGCTGCCCTCCCTTCGGCCGCGTCTTTCGAGCGCGCTCGGGCCGAGGCTCTTGGGGGGGACGTTCGCCAGCGCCGCGGCGCGGCGGCCTCGGCTCCGACGGCCGCACCTGGCGCCGCGTCCCCGGAGGGATCATCGAGAGCGACACCCGCCGCCGCTGGCGGTCCACCTGCAGCACCCACACGCGGACGATGTCGCCCACGGCCACCACGTCGTGGGGGTCGCGGATGAACTTGTCGGCCATCTGGCTGACGTGCACCAGCCCGCAGTCGTGCATGCCGATGTCGACGAAGGCCCCGAAGTCGACGACGTTCAGGACGGTCCCGGTCAGCTCCATGCCTGCTTCGAGATCTTCCAGCTTGAGCACGCCCTGTTTGAAGACGGGGCCGGGGAGATCCTCGCGGGGGTCGCGGCCCGGGCGGGCCAACTGCGCGAAGATGTCGCCGAGCAGAAGCGCCCCCACTTCGAACTCGACCGCCAGGCCCGGCACGTCCACGGCGGCCAGCTTTTCCGAAAGGCCGTCCATCGCCTCCTTCTCGGCAAGGCTTTCCGGCGTGGAGCCGAGCTTTTCCAGCACCTGGGCGGCGATCTGGTAGCTTTCCGGGTGGATCCAGGTTGCGTCGAAGGGACAGTCGCCGGCGGGGATCTTGAGGAAGCCGGCCGACTGGACAAACGTGGCCTCGCCGAAGCCGGGCACGTCGCGCAGCTGCTCGCGATTGCGGAAGGGGCCGTGCTCGATGCGATATTCGTAGAGCCGCCGCGCCGTCAACTGGTTCAGCCCGGACACGTACCGCAGGAGGGCGGGGCTGGCCGTGTTGAGGTCGACGCCCACGTAATTGACGCACGATTCGACGACTTCGTCGAGCGAGGCGCGGAGGTGCTTGGCCTTGACGTCGTGCTGGTAGAGGCCGACGCCGATGTTGGCCGGGTCGATCTTTACCAGCTCGCTCAAAGGGTCCTGAAGCCGGCGGCCGATGGAGATGGCGCCCCGCAGCGTGGCGTCGTAATGGGGGAACTCTTCGCGGCCGAGGCGGCTGGTGGAATAGACGCTGGCGCCGGCTTCGTTGACGATCACGAAGGCCACGCCTTTGCCCTCGAAACGCTCGCTGATCAGCTCGGCGAAGAAATCCTCCGTTTCGCGGCAAGCGGTGCCGTTGCCGATGGCCACGAGCGTGAGCTGGAAGCGTTCGACGAGGTCGCAGACCGTGTCGCGGGCTTCGGGGCGGCGGTCCGGCTTGCCCACCAGGTAGATCACGGCGTGGGCGAGCACGTTTCCGAAGTCGTCGAGGGCGACCAGCTTGCAGCCGCTTTTGAAGCCGGGATCGACCGCCAGCACGCGGCGGTTGTGCACGGGCGGCTGGAGGAGCAGGTTGCGCAGGTTCTTGGCGAACACGCCCACGGCATGCGTCTCGGCCCGCTCGGTCAACTCGCGGCGGATCTCGCGCTCGAGGCTCGGCAGGATGAGCCGCGCCAGGGAATCCCGCGCGCAGCCGCGGAGGAACTCGGCGTGAGGATGCGCCGCCGACACAAAGGTCTCCTCGACCGTGCCCTCGATCGCCTCCCAATCGTACTCGACCTTGACGCGAAGCACTTTGGCCCGCTCGCCGCGATTGATCGCCAGGACGCGGTGGGGAGGGATCTTCTTGACTTCCTCGCGATAGTCGAAATAGTCGCTGAAGGCCTTCTGCCGGGCTTCCTCGGCCTTCTTTTTCTTCAGCTCTTTCTTGGTCGGCTTCCGTTCCGCCCTGGCCGGTTTCGGCGGTGGTGGAGAAGGCGGCGGTGGTGATGGTGCCGCGGGCGAATCGGCGTCCGCAGCCGAGGCCTCGCCGCCGGTCTCGGCGGGCTGCTGGACCTCGGCGCCGGCCGCCGCGTCGGGAGGAGCAGGGGGCAGAGCGGGCGGCTCTTCTCCAGCTTGTGGCGGCTCGGAAGATGGCGCGGGCGGCTCTTCGATCGCTTGCGGCGGCTCGGAAGGCGCCGCGGGCGGCTCTTCGATCGCTTGTGGCGGCTCGGAAGGCGCCGCGGGCGGTTCGGCTGAGTCTTGCGGGTGTTCGGCTGCCGGGGGTTTCTCCTCCGGCTTCGGCTCGCCGCCGACCCGCGTGCTCACCAGCTTGCCGGTTCGCTGGAGGGTCTCACGGAGCCGCTGGCGAAGATCGGCCATCTCGCTGACTTGCTCGGCCAGGATGTGCCCGGCGCCCAACAGCGCGTCGGCGGCCGTCGGCACCTGGCGGTCCAGGTTGACGAAGTCGGCCGCCCGGCGGTCCAGGTCGGCACAGGCCGCGTCGGCGACGAGAATCTCCTCGGCAAGCGGCTCCAGCCCGCGGCTTCGCGCCAGGGTGGCCAGCGTTTGCTTCTTGGGCTTGTAGGGGAGGTAGAGGTCTTCCAGCCGCTTGGTGGTGCCGGCGGCGCGAATCTGCTTGGCCAGCTTCTCGGTCAACTTGCCCTGGGACTCGATCGAGCGGAGGATCGTCTGTTTGCGATCGGCGAGCATCCGCGTCTTTACCAGCCGGCTTTGGATCTGCCGGATCTGCTCCTCGTCCAGCCCTCCCGTCTGGTCTTTGCGGTAACGCGTGACGAAGGGGACCGTGTTGCCCTCATCGAGAAGCTCGACCACCGCTTGCACCTTGGGCAAGGGGATGTCGAGGCCACGGGCCACGTGTCGGAGGTTGATAGTTACGGGCTCGCCCATAAGGAGTTGACAGGCGTCAAGGCTCACTTGACGCAAAGCTTGTGTCGGCAGCGGCTTATCGTCCTGGCACTGTAGGGGTTTGTTCTGCGGATGTCAAGTTTCCCCACCGCAAGCCCCCTGCGGCAAGCGGCCCGGCGCCGCAGGCGGTGTCGGCAAGCGGTTTCGGCGGTTTTCGCCTGCGCGAGGGTTCTTTCCCCGAAAAGCCGCATTTTCGAACAAATAGTTCAAACCCACAAGACGGTCGCGGCCGATATAACACTGAGGAGTTCCATCAACCCAACGGAATGAGTTGTTATGAACCCTGCTCCCCTCCGCATCTACTACGGCCCCCAGGACGACGCCGAGGCTGCCAGCGTCACGGAAGTGAAGCAGTCGCGGCGCGAGGTCACCGTCCCACTGGGGGAGATCATGCCACTCTTGGCCGACGCAGTTCGGTCGAATCGGACGTGGCTCGGCGATTTCCAAGACGACGAAGTGACGATCTCGATGGATCTTTACGAAGTCCTCCTGGCTTATCAGTATTACCGGCGACCCTCTGCCTAGTCGTCGCTTGGGGCACGGTCCAGCGGTTGCCTTCGCCCAGCCCGGCAGGAAGCGGTCGGGCTATCTTGCCGCGCAAACACTTGGCGGCCAACGCTTTTCCAATTTCCGCGCAGCCCTGTGGGGGGTGGAATAGAAAGGCCACAGGACATCGAGCCGAGCGATTATAATAGAAGGTTCCGCCCTTCATCGTCCTTGAGCGAGGTCTGCCGTGAATTTGTCTCTGCCCGACGACTCGTCTTCCTCGCTGCGGCCGCCCGACGGTCCCGCGGCCAACCGCCGAACCGCCGACCTGATCGAGCGAATCCGCGAGTCGACCGAGAAGCTGGCCCGAGACCGCACCACGCGCGGCGACCTGAAGATCCTCAGCCGCACCCTTCAAGAGCTTCGCTACGCGTTCAAAGTCTTCACCCCCTATCGCTCCGTCCGCAAGGTGACGATGTTCGGCTCGGCGCGGACCTCGCCCGAGGCGGCCACCTACCACCAGGCCGTCGAGTTTGGTCGGGCGATGGCTGAGGCCGGTTGGCTGGTCGTGACCGGGGCGGCCAGCGGGATCATGGAAGCGGGACACGTCGGGGCAGGGCGAGATCGCTCGATGGGCCTGAACATCCTCCTCCCCTTCGAGCAAAGCTCCAACGCCGTCATCGCCGGCGATTCCAAGCTCGTCTACATGAAGTACTTCTTCACGCGGAAGTTGATGTTCGTCAAGGAGAGCCACGCCATGTGCCTCCTGCCGGGCGGATTCGGCACGCTCGACGAGGGCCTGGAGGTGCTCACGCTTCTCCAGACGGGCAAGCGGGACATGCTGCCGGTCGTCTTCCTCGACGAGCCCGGCGGCGACTTCTGGAGCCACTTCCGGCAGTTCATTGAAGAGCGGCTGCTCGCCCGCGGCATGATCGATCCGCACGACCTCCGGTTGTTCAAACTGACCGACAGCGCCGCCGCCGCGACGGCCGAGATCCTGGGGTTCTACCGCGTCTATCACAGCATG
>Ga0180438_10011822_pt1 | contig 10476 bp, 10 predicted proteins | sample SS_ome_12_FD_132455 | JGI IMG/M metagenome (GOLD analysis project Ga0180438, IMG submission 132455) | Hypersaline lake sediment archaeal communities from the Salton Sea, California, USA - SS_3_D_2 metaG | ecosystem: Environmental > Aquatic > Non-marine Saline and Alkaline > Hypersaline >... | reverse complement strand
GTTTTTAGTTTCAAAACGAATTCTTTCTGCGATATCGAGAGGATACCAGAAAGCACTCTCTGCGATTGTCGACTCGAACCTTACAACACTTATCGCGGCCTTTATTTTAACTCAGTTTGATTGTGGGCCTGTGCGAGGCTTTGCCCTTACCTTGATTATTGGTCTTTTGGCATCGCTTTTTACGGCGCTTTTTGTGACCAAGTACTACTTTACGGGGTGGGCGGCTAACCCAGAGCATAAAGAGCTGAAGATGATGTCATGGATTCGCCCTCAGCGTATGAGGTTTTTGTCTTGGAAAAAGGTGGCTTTCACAACGTCTGCTCTTCTTATTGCTGTAGGTGTTGGGTTTACTTCTCATTCGTGGAAGACGATGCTTGGTATGGACTTTACGGGGGGGTATGCCCTTATTGTCGATGTGAAGCAGTCCTCTGGTGAGACTCCAAAACAGCGTGCGGAAAAGGCCTTTCTCAACGAAGGGGTGATTTCGAGCGAGATTCAAATTCGCGAACTTGGTAGACCGACAGCACTGAGGGTTCAGCTCAGTTCTTCTTTAGAAGAAGAGGGCAGGCCCTTTTATGGCATGTTGGCCTCAAGTGAGGGAGCAAAAGAGTATGAATACCAAAAGGTTCCCCGTCTTGATTGGGTTGTTTCTACCTTGGAAAAGGGCGGTCTTGAAATCGCTCCAGAGGACCTTCCTCACCTTGTTCAGCAGTGGACGGCCATTAGCGGTCAGTTCTCTGATCGGATGAGAAATAATGCTCTTATTGCTTTGAGCTTTTCTCTCTTAGCAATTCTTGTCTACATTGCCGTTCGATTTGAGTGGAAGTATGCGGTGAGTGCGGTGTTGGCGCTTGTCCACGATCTTTTGGTTACACTCTCTGTATTGGCCATCTTCCATGCATTCGGCTTACCTGTTCAGATCAATCTTGAGGTAATCGGTGCGTTGATGACGATCGTTGGATATTCTCTCAACGACACGATTATTGTCTTTGACCGTGTTCGAGAAGATATGATGATCTACAGGAAGAAGAGGTTTTCAGAGGTTGTCAATAAGGCTCTCAACGACACCTTGAGTCGTACGATTATGACGTCGCTGACGACCCTTGCAGCTCTTGCCTGTCTGGTCTTTTTCGGTGGTGGCTCAATCTTCAGCTTCTCCTTTGTGATGTTTGTTGGAGTCTTGCTGGGTACCCTCTCTTCACTCTTTATCGCAGGTCCCCTCCTTGTCTTCTTCCATCAGAAAGAAGAGAGGGCATAGAAGCAATACGTGTAACTCCTGGCCCCCTTAAAAGGGGGCAGGGGCTTTGGAGTGCATTATGGTGATCAAACGAGTTATAGAACATAAGCCAGAAAAAGAAACGCTGTGGACCGGGGCGTATGAACCGCTTCTTACAGAAGCTCATTTTAAAAATGTTGCCGTGCATGGTGATTTTGGAAAGCCGTTAGCGGAAACATCGAGTTATCAACTATTTTCTGCAAGAAAGTGATGTTTTAGGATCTATTGGGACAGGTGGGCGATACGGGCGATCTGAAAGCAGACACGATCCGGTAGATATGCTGGCAGGGTCTTCTGAAAGCGCTGGAGAGTACTTCTTTAGTGAGGGAAGGTGTGATCGTAGATCAAACGGCAAAAGACGGATAGGATTGGCGAGCAGACTAAGGTGTTCAAGGGTAGAGATTGCAAGCAATGCTTCGGGAAATTCTGCAATTTGATTGTCGCTCAAGTTGAGATCTCGTAAAGGAGAGGAGATGGTAAAGCCGTCCCAGAATTGAGAGATTTTGTTGAAGCTTAGATTGAGCTTTTTGAGGTTGGGAAGCGTGAAAACCTCTTCAGGGGGGTCTGCTATGCCATTGTCGCTTAAATCAAGATCTTGCAGTGTAGAAAGAACCTCGGCAGGTAGCGATACAATGTGGTTGCTACTTACATCGAGCTTCTGGAGATTATAAACACAAAACTGTTTGGGAAGGCAGGTCAGTCCACACGATTCAAGGTTGAGATCCATTATAGAGCTTTTTTGAAGAGCTCTACACACCTCTTCTGCCCTATCTAATAAAGAAGATCCGTTTCGAAAGATTGGCTGTAGCGTTCCATGGGGGCGCTTGTAAAAAGGAGCGACAAGGCAATAGTAGTAAGAAGTGACAAGAAGATCTCTGAGAATGTCGTCATCTTCGTTGACTTTCTCTGCTGGAATGTCTAAAAAGCCGAGAGTTTTCTTTTCTTCGTCACTGATGATTTCTCTGGAGCTTTCTTTAAGGGTGTTGAGGAGGAGGTGTACTCGATCGATCTCTCCTGTAATACCAAAACAGTCAAGAAGCTCTGCTAGATCTGGAATGGGACTTCCAAAAATCATTCTGGCTATACGATCAACTTTTTGTGCTAAAAGATATTCTGCCCTTCCCGGAATCAGAAGAGAGATCTTTTGAATAATAAAGAGTAACCCGCGAAAAGGAGCGGTTACGATATGAAGAAGAGAATAGATTGTTGCTACCAAGCAATTTGTAGGCCTATTTGGAGCGTGTGGTGGCACGCTGACCTGAGGGTTGTTTATAGAATCAAGTGACGCAACCATGGTAATGTTATCTAGATTGTATATCTTGCTTTTTAGTAATTTAAACAGTCTTTTAAAAAAAGACTTTTCTATAGATCGTGTTTGATGAGAGCGTCGAGCGTCCCCTTGAGGTTTGGAGATATAAGATCAGGAGCATTACCAGCTACGTAGAGCTCTTCGAGCGGGAGCTTAAAAAGGTCTTCTGGGAGCTCTGAGATCCGGTTATCGCTTACATTAAGGCTGTATAGGGGAAGATCGCAGAGTCCTTCTGGTAGGGTTGAAATACGGTTTAGTCTTACGTTGAGGAAGGTCAGCTCTGTGAGTCCAGAGATCTGTTTGGGAAGAGTTTTGAGCTTATTGCCGATAAGATAGAGCGTTTGCAGTTTGGAAAGTTTATATATTTCAGGAGGGAGGCTGTCAATGTGGTTGAAGCTAAGCCCAAGCCAATGGAGATGGGGCAGTCGTAAAACCTCTTCTGGAAAAGTTCGGAGTCTGTTTCGGCTTAGGACGAGCCTTTGGAGTTTAGTGAGTGCCGCGATTTCTGGAGGAAGTACTTCGATTTCGTTATCGCTTATATCGAGTGTTTCGAGCTCTCTGAACAAGCAGAATTCTTTCGGAAAACAGGTTAAGCCGCAAGAAGCAAAAACGAGAGACCCTATCTTTGCTAATTGGTTTTCTTTGATGACCCGAACAACTTCCTCGGCTTTTTCCGATAAAGTAGGAAAGGTTGAGAGGTCGATCGAGATCCTCTCTTGGGGCTTGGTAAAGGGTGCGACGAGGCAGTAGTTGTAGGAAGTCGTAAGCAGATCGAGAAGGAGTTTTCTATTTTGGACGATCTTTTCAGGGGGAAGGCCCCAAAAAGAGAGGCTTTCCTTTTCACTATCACTGAAGGGATATTTTTCGAGAGAAGTAAGGAGGGTCTCTATTCTATTGAGAAATCGAGGCGAATGAGTTAGGCCGAAAGCGATCAAAAGGCCTTGTAGTGTAGCTTTATCGAATTTAAATATATTCTTTACTAGGCGATTAATCTTTCTGGCTACGGTCTGATTTTTTGTTTTAGGAATGAGAAAGGAGATTTTTTTAATGAGACAGAGTATGGCATAAAAAGGCAGAACGAGGGAGTGAAAAAGACGGTATGTTCTTGTTTTCGGCTTGCTTGTAGGATGACACAGAGGGTCGGAGAATGTCGGATCGGGCGAGATTTTAGGAGTAGGAGAAATCATAACGAGCTATAAGGTTTGTTATTATATAGAAACGATTATAGCCGAAAAACTATAAAACTATATACAGATTATTTCTAATTATTGCTCGCTTTGAGAGAGGAAACTATTTTTTTAGCCATTGGACATGCCCTTTCATTTTGGCATACCATGCATGTCTTTTGTCCCAGCTGTAACAGGCGAGGTTACCCGCAAAGGGAATAGCTTCGACGCTTCCTCGAACAGTGCCCCTAAGATATGCAAAAGCGCGCCGAGAACAGATTTTTGATATCCCAATTGCCCCCTTTCTAAACTGTCTACTTGCCTCTGTTGGGAAAAAGAGTGTCCCTATGGCTAGAGCACCACCGAGAATGGCCGCGGCTCCATTAAAAAAGGCGTGAGTACCGTTAAATGTAGCGCGGGTTATTCCGGTGATCGTTGAGATAAGTGGTATATACCCGGCACGTCTCCATTTTTCTCTTGAGGCCTCTATTTCTTGTTGTGGTAGGTGGGGATCGGTAAAAGGCGGGATAAGGTTGGACATTTTTTTTGTCTCGCGTCGTTAATGAAAAAGTTTTTTCTCAATTATCGAAATCGCTCTATAGTGTCAAGGGTTGTTTTTATTGATGTGATACGATCAGTTTTTGGTTGTGTTGGTCAACAGATTCAGGTATGTACACAGCTGAAAAATGGACGGAAAGGACAAAAATTGTGGGTACAGCAGATGCAGAGTTTTTAGATCAGCCGACATTGGCAACAGAGATAAAAAAGCCTCTTCCTCTTTTTGTCGAGTCAGAACCTTCTATATGGGTTGAGCCAAAGATCGATGAGGCGATGGTTGAAAAGATCAGCGATGAGTTTCATCTACAAACGGTGTTGGCCAAGATCTTGGTAAATAGAAATATTGTGAGCCAAGAGGCCATTCATGCATATCTTTATGGAAGGCTTCCCGATTTGCACGACCCATTTTTGTTTGCTGAAATGCCAAATGCTGTAAAAAGAGTTGCTCGTGCTATCAAAGAAGGAGAGACGATACTTGTATATGGCGACAATGATGTCGATGGTATGACAGGCATTGCTCTGCTTACAGAGTTTCTCTCAAGCGTTGGCGCTAAGGTGCTCTTTCATATTTCGAATCGGGCAGCTTTGCTTCGGCAGAGTATGATTTTGGATGCATTGGAATTTGCTCTTCGAAATGAGTGTACGCTTCTTATTACAGTCGATTGTGGGATTACTGCAGCCGAACAGATCGAAGAGGCTGTGCGACACAATATCGATGTTATTGTCACGGATCACCATGAGCCAACAGATCGAATTCCAAACTGTGTTGCAACACTTAATCCAAAGCTTGTCAATTGCGCGTATCCGAATCGCGAACTGACAGGGGTTGGCGTTGCCTTTAAGTTGGCCCATGCGCTTACAGAACATCTATTGCAAGAGGAAGACGGAACTCTTGCTAAAAAGGTCGATCTAAAGCGCTACCTAGACCTTGTTGCTATTGGAACGGTTGCTGACATGGGGTCTTTGGATGGAGAAAATCGTATTTTAGTCAGCTATGGTATCGAACAGCTAAGAAAGACTCGGCGTGTAGGGCTGGCGAAACTGCTTACGATCTGCGGTATTGATATTCATGATGTGACAACAGCTGTTATTGCATTTAAGATTGCTCCTCGCCTTAATAGTTTAGGACGTATTGCAGAGCCCGAAAAAGGTGTTCGTTTGCTGTTGATTAGAAATGCACTGGCAGCGGAAAAATTGGCCATTGAGTTGAATTTATACAATATAGAGCGCCAAAAAATCGAACGACTGATGACCAAAGAAGTCGAAAGAATGTTAGAGGCCAACAAGGGCCTGTTGAAGAAAAAGGCGCTTGTCTTGGCATCAAAAAAATGGCACCCAGGCATTATTGCCATTCTTGCCATGAGACTTTCCAAACATTTTAATAGACCTTGTGTGATGATTGCCTTTGATGGGCAGGTAGGGAAGGGTTCTGTTCGTTCTATTCCGGAGTTCCCGGTTCTTCCTGTCTTAAAAGAGCTTTCAGATCTCTTGATCAACTTTGGTGGGCATGATGCAGCAGCAGGGCTTTCTATTCGAGAGCAAAATGTCGAAGAGTTTACGGAGAAGTTTATAAAGCTGGCCGATGAAAGACTGCAGGATCTGCATGTTAAACCGAAGCTGCTTCTCGATGCCGAGGTGCCTTTTGATGAGATAACGTTTGAGCTTATGGATGGTTTGCGGTTGTTTGAGCCGTACGGTCATGGTAATACCGCTCCTATTTTGTACACAGAAGCTGTACAGATCCAAGATCCAAAAATAGTAGGGCGTCACCATCTAAAGCTTTTTTTAGAGCAAAATGAGCGTACTCTTGAAGGAATGGCCTCAGGTCAAGCCCATAGACTTGCATCACTTCGTGGGTGGCGGGGACGTGTACGAGTTGCCTATACCCCACAATCGAGCGGATCAAGTATTCAGCTTATTGTTCGAGATATCCAAAAGGTTGAGGGTAAACAGAGGAAAAAGACGGCCGATTCCTAAAGGTTGTTTTCATGCCTAATTTGTGAGCAGATAAAGAGAACTCACATAGAAATACAAATATCCCCTGACCCGTTTTAAGACCACGGATAATATGAAAGACACACACCCCAACCCCTTTGAAGCTGGGGGTGTCTACACAAAAAGTAACGCTTAGCTAGCTTTGCGCTTTTTCGAAGAGAGATGTTTCTCTCTATATTTTTGAATCTCGTCTTTGTGGATGATCCAGGCGGCCCCTCTTCGGGTAGCTTTAAGGTATCCACTTCTCGCAGCATAGTAAATTTTCTGTGCTGGGACATTCAATATCTTAGCTGTTTGGTTAACGGAGTAAAACCCTTTATCATTGTCAAAAAGGAGCTCTCCTTCAAACATAGACCTTGTTCGTGAATACTTTAAACGCTTGTATTCACGAAGATCAGCTAAGTCGATCATCCATCGACGAGTATCTTTTCGAGCGCGCAATTTATTCGCCTTTATAGCGACGTAAATAGCTTGGCGTGTAACGTTGTGTATCCGAGCTGCTTCTGTAATAGAGACAAGCCCTTTTTCGTGATTATCTTGATTTTCCATCCTTCACCTATAATTATCATATACGCCCTCTCTCCCTGTTAATTGAGGAAAGAAGAACCATTCTTTAAAAAGACGACATCCATTATCGGAAAAAAAAGAATATGTATCAAGAATATTTGTTCTCATGCAGAAAAATTTTTTTGCTGTTCCGAGATTTCGAAGAGAACATGGAACGAAATATTGTAGTGATTGCATTCTTTTATTTTTAAAAAAAGATCTCTTGAATCGGTCGAGAATCATTTCGCCCAGGCTAAGATGGCAACGAAAGGGAAGGGAAAGCATTTGATGAATAATTCAATAGTATCGTAACCTTAATTTCTAGTTTGCGAGATTTTTTCTTTTTTTCTTAAGAAATTGCTTCCCCGTTTAGACTTTCGTGTTGTGTCTGTAATCCATGCAAACAGAACATGTAAAAGCACATCTCTTTTCTTTTGGTTCTTGTCCGATCAAACTTCAAGAGGTAAAGCTAGATTGACGCTGTTTAGGGTGGAAGTGTATACTAAGCGGGCAGTTAAAGAGGTAAGTATGACAAGTCTTGTGATTCCAGATCGTGTGTATAATTCTTTGCTTGAATTTGTGACGGCGGTAAAGCGACCCGAGTTGATCGCTAGCTATCTTCATTACGTAGAACAGCTGTTGGAGCTTCAGCCAGTTCTCTTTGTGAAAGAGAGGAAAGTATATAAAAATGTAGACGATGCCATCCGTCTCTTAGAGGAAAAGGGAGAGCTGTGGCGAGAAACAGAGATCAAGATAGGGTATGAAAAGGCCGCCGTAAACGACGAAACGACAAAGGTGTATATTTGTCCGTTTTCCGGTAAAGTTTTTGGAAATAACACCCATCCTAATCCACAAGATGCCATCTACGATTGGGTTGCCCACTGTCCTCAAAATAATGAATTGGTTGGAGGGGTCAGATCGAAGCGCTTTTTTATCTCTGAAGATCCAGAGGTCATTAAATCGTATGCACAAAAATGTAAAACGAAAGAACCTGTAACGAAGGTCGTTTATTCTTCTGTTATCAATGGGAAGCTGTTTCATTCGAAGGAAATTATCGTTGATGATTTGCGAGAAAACTACTTGAAAAGAGTCTCTCTTGTAGAGGTCCAAGGCCAAAGTAGGTTTAATATCGAAGAGGGCTTTATGGCTCTTATTGAGGAATATCTCCAAGATGAAAAAATCGCAGCGTTTGTCGAAGCGTTGGCTGCTAGAAAAGAGTTTCTTCCCTATGTAGAACAGTGGTTGGGGGACGTTGAACAAGAATAAAAGAAAACAATTGTTCGAAGCATTTTCAGAAGATGAAATGATCGATGTAGGAAGGACAATTGCTCGCTCTATTTCTTCGCCTACAATCGTCTGTCTCATGGGTGATTTGGGGGCCGGGAAGACAACGGTTGCCAAAGGTATTATCTCCGAGCTTACAGATCTCTCTCCTCAGGAGATTACAAGTCCGACATTTCAGTATGTGAATGTATATCAGGCAGATCGGGTTGTTCACTTCGACCTTTGGAGGTTGAACGATCTGGATGAATTTCTTGAGCTTGGTCTAGATGAGTATGTATTTGGTAGAATTTCGCTTATTGAATGGCCAGATCGAGTTGAGGGGTGGCTGCCTGAAGAGAGGCTATCTGTTGAGATACACGTTCTTTGTGGACAAGGACGAAAGATTGAAATAACGCAATAACCTTGAATTGGAAAGCATATATGCCACGATTACAGGATATGAAGTTCGTCTGCCTCGACGTCGAATCGACAGGATTGGATTGCTCTCAAGATCGCATTCTTGAAGTGGCAGCTGTTCGGTTTACCCTCTCTCAAATAGAAGATGAATTCGAGTCTCTTGTTGACCCTGAAAGAGAGATTCCTCTTGAATCTATAAAGATCCACAACATCACTCAAGACATGGTAACCGGACAGCCAAAAATTGATACAATTCTTCCCGATCTTTTAGCTTTTATTGGACAAGACATTGTTGTTGGTCATGGAATCCAGTTTGATATCGACATTATCGTAGAAGAGGCCAAAAGAGTTGGCTGTGCCTGTAGCTTAGATAAAAATACCACCATAGATACATTAAGACTTGCTCGACTCTATGGTCAAAGCCCGGCAAATTCACTGGGTGTATTGCGTCAACATTTTAATATTGCCGATGAGGGGGCTCACAGGGCAAAAAGCGATGTGTTGGTAAACATACAGGTCTTTCGCCACCTCATTCGTGGATTTAAACGATTTGAGGATATTCAAAAGAGTCTTGCAAAGCCAATTCTTATGAAGACAATGCCCCTTGGAAAACACAAGGGAAGGCCTTTTGGTGAAATGCCAATCGAGTATTTGTTGTGGGCGGCGCGACAAAAATTCGATAATGATCTTCTTTTTTCCCTTCGAACTGAGATTCAAAGAAGAAAGAAACGTTCTTCTTTTCAAGATGCCACAAATCCTTTTCATGCTCTTTAAAGAGGTATTTTGATGAGATCAGCAGCATGTTGGGCTGCGCTTTTCTTCGCACTTTGTAGTTGTTCGCATTCTGTCGCTCATAAACAAAAAGAGAAAAAAGAGGTACGACTTTACCTACAAGCAAACCCCTCTTCATTAGATCCTAGAGCCAATAGCGGCCGACTTTCCGTAACAGTTTCTCGTCTACTTTTTGAGGGACTTTTCCGAATGGATAGAGATGGAGAAAGCAAGCCGGCGCTTGCCAAAAGAGTTACTGTTTCAGAAGACGGTTGTCTTTATACCTTTGAGCTCCATTCTTCTAAGTGGTCTAATGGAGAAGAAGTTACAGCGTATGACTTTGAATATGCTTGGAAAAGCGTTCTCGATCCTTCTTTCTCTTCGCCCTTGTCGTATATGCTCTATGATATAAAAAATGCTGCTAAAGCATGTCGTAGAGAGTGTTCTGTTGAAGAAGTCGGTGTTAAAGCTGTCGATTCGCACATGTTGCAAGTCGTTTTGGAGCGTCCTACCCCATTTTTTCTGGAGCTGCTTGCCTACCCTATCTTTTCTCCGATTTCTCGAGCATATTGTGAAAAAGGGGGAGCGTTTCCTGAGTCCATCTCAAATGGTCCTTTTACGCTTAAAAAACAGACGCTTAACTCCCAAATCCTTTGTGAGCGAAACCCTCTTTATTGGGGCACGTCGCCTGCGAACATAGATGCGATTTCCTTCATAATCGTTGAAGGCTCACAAACGGCATATAATATGTTTTGTAAGGGCGATTTAGACTGGTTCGGAGATCCCCTCGGAACCATTCCTTTAGACATATTGCATGAATTGGACAAAAACGAGCTTCATACACGAGATGTTGGCCAATGTACCTGGCTTCGGTGCCAAATAAAGGAGGCACCTCTTAGTTCCAAGTACATCAGAAAAGCAATTGCGACTGCTATCGATAGAGAAATTATTTGTGCTGAGCTTCTCAATTGTGGAGAAGTGCCTGCACAAACCGTTCTTGCTCGATCTCTTTCACAGCTATCTGCCGCCCCCTTTAACAATGGAGATATCCAAGAGGCTCGGTCTCTTTTTGAAAAAGGGATCGAGGAACTTAACGTTACGAAAGAGAGCTATCCAGCTCTCACCTTGCAGTATAGATCTGAAGATCTGACGTCAAAAGCGATTGCTACGCTTAT
>Ga0180438_10011821_pt1 | contig 10478 bp, 10 predicted proteins | sample SS_ome_12_FD_132455 | JGI IMG/M metagenome (GOLD analysis project Ga0180438, IMG submission 132455) | Hypersaline lake sediment archaeal communities from the Salton Sea, California, USA - SS_3_D_2 metaG | ecosystem: Environmental > Aquatic > Non-marine Saline and Alkaline > Hypersaline >... | reverse complement strand
TTCAGGAAACCTCATTTTTCGGTCCCCCGAATTCTGTTTGATTTCTTGAAGTTCATCAAAAGTACGATTCGTTCCCGCTATTTGCTGATTCGCTTTGCTAACATAGCTCATGTATCCTCCAACAGACCCATAGGGACTTTCCTTTTGTGACCTCTTAAAACTTTTAGTTTGGATGACTTTCATTTTCCTCTCCTACCTACTTAGCAAATGCCTGCTTGGATACGGATCATCAAACGATCTATTGTACCAACTATAGGGTTCATTCCTAAGCTCTCTCCAATAGTGTCCCTCTCCAACTCTTCCATCATTATTGTAGTTCTCAAGACCCTTCCTATACCTTCTCTGCCTTTGCTTCTGTTGCATACGAGTTTCAACTTCCGTACCGTAGGGAAATACTCTCTCCTCCATGGGGAGGTCAAGATGTGCCCAAGGACCTTGAATACCTTTGGCTACTTTAATATCATATGCAGAAACTTTATCAGGTCCCAAAGTAGCAAAAGAAAGAAGTTTCCGAATATAGATAAGCTTACAGATAAGACGATGAAGCCAATCTATAGTCAACTTACCATCAATAACTGTCTCAACCTGTCTCCTACTAAACGTACTGATATCCCTTGTGAGGCAATGATTGATTATGTCGTGGTAAGAGGATGTGCGGCACTCGTCGAATAAGAGGAGAAACTTTGCAAGATCCTTCAAAGAAAAAACGAAGAGACTCAACATCTCTTCTTCAATGATTTCATCACAAATAGTTTCGTCATACAAATCTTCTGAGATGGTTTGCCATACTTCTCTCAAGAGAGCTTTTTTCTTTGTGATAGAATAGGTGAGCATTCGGATAGCTTTGATCGTACCCATCTCCTTTGGCTGCTCGTCGAAGTACATAACACACTTACGTTGGTTCACTAAAGTAATACCAAAATACTTTAGCTCTCTCTTCAGTAATCTCCATGTGTCCATGTACTCACCTATTCTTGTCTTCTACGGATCCTTTCTTGCTTCTGCTCTTCATCAACAAAACTAATTTCGCCATCCGGTGCGTTCGGATCCTTATCAATAAAATCGATATCTGCCCCAGTTATGGAATCGATCAAGTGCTGAAGCTCATCCGAGACCTTCTTTACAGGTCTACCTCTTGAGTCTAAATCCATATCCGCTTCGAGAGCAGTTTTCTCAGGTCTCTGTTCCCCTACAGGAGAGATACCCTTCTTAGTCGTTTTCTTTACTGTTCGTGTTTTAGGGGGAGTATCCTTTTTTTTAGCCTTCGATTTTTTAGCTTTCTTCTTCGTCGCTTTCTTCTTTTTTGTGGTCTTTTTCTTCTTGGTTTTCTTCTTAGCGACTTTCTTTTTGACAACTTTCTTCTTGGGAGTTTCCTTCTCTTCTTCCTTGTCCACAAAATCTACATCAGGTTCTTCCTCTTCATCGAGCTTAATAGGATCCGGTGTTTTAGGGATAGTCTTTGCAACTTCTGCCTTCTGATCCCTGAAATTCCACACTTTCGGCTCCACTACACGATCTTCTCCCATGATGAAATCTTCTTTTCCATCTTCTTTCGTCTCATCTTCTTCTTCGATCTCATCGTCAGGCTCAGTTTCATCAACTTCAGCCTTAGCCTTCTGCACCATCTTTTTTGCCTTTTCCTGCAACTCTTCCTCGTCATATTTAACTGCATCAGAGACAACATGGATAAGACCTCTCTCCTCAGCAGTAATGACAGCACTTGTTTCGGCGACATCCTTGTTTACAAGCCTCGATCCCCAAGGACGTATGATCACATCCTCAAGAACCAGAGTCTTATCCGTACAGTTGACAATCATAGCCTCATAAGAGACTTTGGCATAGGGTGCATACTCTTTCTTGTTTACAGGGACAAGTGCCCCTCTTTTGATCGCGGCTTTTACGTCAGGGTAGATCAACTTATTGCCCGTCAAAGACAAACTCATCCCTGCTCTAAGGGCTTTGTTGATAGAGCCTAAGACAAAACCGCCTTTGAAATCATCTGGTACTTTGAATAACATGTTCGTCTCCTTTTTCACATTCTGGCTTAATGCTATAAATATCGGCAGCGAGAGGAATTTTCCCGAAGAAATGATAAAAAAAGCCACTTATCGTGGCTTATGTGAAGTTACAGGACATTCAGTCCTCGAACCCTTGCTCTATTCTTTACTTTCGTCAGTGCTCCTGACTGCATATTATGAGGACCGACATCTATATTATCTATTTGCCTTGCTTTGGTAGGCAACCTGTCATCATCGCTTTGGTTCGTAGTAAATTCTCCCTCCGCAGTAAATTCTTCGTTATTCACGCCTTCCCCTGTCGGCGGGTCTTGGTCCATTAAAGGATTTTCTCCCGGTAGATCTCTTAGTTTAGAAGCTTCCCCATCATCCTCTCCGGGATTCAAACCAATAGGGTAATCCCTCCTGACGTTACCACCGAATTCGGGTTTTGCCTTCGATTTGTAAGAGGGTCGTGAAGGCTGACCGAATTCTTGGTATTGGTCCATCAGGGGAATGCCGTGATTCCATGATTGCTTAAACCAGTTCATGTATTAGAAACCTTCTTCTTTCATGACTTGATCGTGTGTTTTTACATCGCTAAGATTCAAGTAATCGCTATATCCCTCAAGAGAACTTTGAGAGAAACCTCTGCTCAAAGCATTCTTTACTTCTTCATAAATGATTTCTTGATCTTGCTCTGGATTACCAGTCGAAACAAAAAAAACATCTATCGGGAACACAAGTCGATAACGAGTAGCTGCTCCCTGAGCTTCAGCATCCATCCTATCTAAATCATCATAGTTAGGAGCCATCCCTTCAGGTTGTCCTTGCTTAAACCAATTACTCATCCTCGATGTCCCCCTCCGGATAGTTAGCCTTAGCCTCTTCGCAACTCTTGAATCTGTCAATAGCCACACCATCACTCTCGATCACAACAGCAGAACCATCTCTTTCCTTCTTAATGGTAGGATCTCCACCGTATTCTAAAGACCTACGAACAGGTTCTACCATCTGAGCAAGAACCGCTGCCTTACCTGCCTCTATGTCTGTGACTTGCTGCTGTTCGTTTTCGGTTAGCTCTCTGCTTTCTTGTTTGGCTGTAGAAAAGATATGAAATAACATAGCATCAGCATCCTTCAACTGTGCCAAAACCATCTTATCAATTTCCTTACCTTTGAACCGTGCAGGCTGATTTTGTAGTTGACTTGCTGACTCAGGAAGATTCCCCTTCACCTTTGTCTTAGGACCTTCCTTCTGAATACCAACATATTTATCCCAAAAAAGAGTGTCTTTGTCAGATGCCTTCTTATAGGCTTCCTCTTTCTCGGAGTCGTATTTCTGCGTCTCTTCGTTGATATCCATCACTTGCTTGCTCTTGTCTCCAACCTGAAACTCTTTCTTATCCATATGAGCTTCTGTGATCTGAACCCCTCTTTCATCCTTTCGAGCTTTCGCTAATTGGGCATTGAAGGGGACCAAGTTGTTCGGATCCTTCACAGGCAAACTGAGGTTGATATTCTTGGTAGCAGTACCTTGCTTATCTGCTGAGGTTTCCTGCTCCTTTCGTTGTTCTTCTAACTGCTTCTCGCCGGTCGTAAAGTCCTGACTCTTAGCAACTTTAAGGTTAAACTTTTTCATTATATGACCCTCTTTGATAGTTTTTACATATTTCAGTACTGTATAGTTAAACGGTTTGACCCGAATCCCTTTTATTTTTTACTGTTTATAACGAGGTGGCCATGCCTGAGATCTCCTCTCAAGAGCCTTTGACACTTGCTGACCCGTCCCAACACCATATACTCCTCCCTGCATATTCCTCCAAGCAACACTTCCTCCTGAAGGATTACCCAGTTGAGCTAACTTAGCATGGGGCAATTTATTGGCATTCTTCTCAATAGCCATATAGGTAGCTCCTGCCAAACAATCAACAAGGTCGTCGGATTTCACTCCGTCTCCCTCTTTCTTAGGAAGGACCTTAAAACCATTAGGAGTAAACTTCCTCTGAAGCTCTACCATCTCGTTGTACAATGTATTCTCATATGGGATGAACATCTTTCCTGCATTGATCACATTCTCCAACTCCCGATAAATCTTCATCTTATACATGCCTGTAAACCGGGTCTCCTTGTTAGGTATGCCTGCCTTTCTTAGTTTGAGCACACTTTCTGCGGAAGCCCATTGATCATAGGTAATGATTCCTATATGGAATCGTCTCTTCAAACCAACTACATAGTCGGTAACAACTTCGGGATTGATAGGGCCACTAATAGGAGACCAGAACTTCAAAAGATCCACAACAATCTTGTAGTCTGCCTTCTTAGTTATCTCATTCAGGAAGAATTCTCTATGCACAACACAGAGACCATAGTTGTGACTATTCGTAGCAGGGTCAAGATGAATAAAATAAGTGTTACCCGGCCTACCGATATCCGTCATCCTATAGTTGTGTCCATAAAAACAAGGCTTAATCTGCTCTTCGGTGAAAAAGTTCTCCATACCCATACCAGAGAACTCTGCACCATACTCCATGTTGAACTCCCCCTCCGACATGGTTTTTGCATCCTTACGGAGAGACTCTCTTGAATGATACGGGTTAACATCCCATGTAGCCAATCTCATTGATAGACGAGTAGCAACATCTGGAGATGTTTCATATAACTCGTAGAACTTCCCCTCTTTTGCTCTTGGAGAGGAAATGCTGATAACTTTGCCGTCGTAGATTCGATTTTCGATGATTTTCTGTCCATGGCTATCTATCTCTATATCACCATTCTCATCCCTCTTGTACGTTTTTCTCACATAGGTCTGAGTGGTGGGGGTAAGTGCTGCATAAATACGGTCACCAGAAGAAGAACTTCCTGTCATCTTGTATGACGCAACCTCGTCAAGGATCAGAACAATACAACCCATACCCAACAGAGTATCTGAGTTACTATGCCCGACAAGCACACCGATGGACCCCTTCTTAACAGGTAACCCCTTCTTCCTAAACTCGACGTTATCTTTCTTATCTTGCGGAGTTAAAAGATAAATAGCTCCTGAGGTGATACCATCCTTAATAAACTTATCTGTGAAATATGGGCTATTTAGTATTCTTGCTCTGATTTCTGAAAAAGCGATGTTTGCCTGACTACTTGAGTTAGCAACGGTAAGAATATTGATTGTGTTTGCATCGGAAAGCTCATACATCTGATAAGGATCACCACCGGGACATTCAAGAAGCTTCATTGCTTCATATGTTGCGATAATACTAACAATAAAGTCCTTACCACTACGACGACCCCATACCAACACTAAATCTCTAAACACTTCATCAGTGAAATACTTTTCAAGAAAATCCCCATGATCGGGATCATCAAGTCCAAGATCCCTACATAGCTGAATCTCATCTTCTGTCAACTCCAGATTCTCGTTACCGATAGAACCCCGATAGAAAACTTTGAGCATAATCTTTTGTAGTGGGAAGAGATTGATCGGGTTGGTAGGATGAAACGGCAGTGCTAACCACTCTTTACTCTCTACAAACGTAATAATATCAGGGATCCCTCTACGACTCGTTTGACTTTCTATATCAGCCGTAAGGTCGTCTAATAGGTCCCCTAAACTTTGTTCTTGTTTTTTAGCCATAGACTATGACACATTCAATATATGTTCATTCTCTATCGTGTAGCCTGCGTTGGCTGATAGAGAAGCAAAAGTCGAGTACACCTTAATACCATTGTCAGACAAAAAGTCATTGACAGATGTGTAGTTGTTATTCACATGATCCTGCAATGCTCTTACAAACTTCATCATAGCTCTTTCTGTTAGACTATTATGAGAATCCTCCATCCTTTCCTTCGTCGTGCTTATGCTGCTCTCCAGAGCTAACCTGTAAATGTCATCCGAAGGAATCTCTGAATTGGAAAGATCCGTCTCCATTTGCTCAATGTCTGACACAAGTTCAGCACCTCTCTCTTGAGCACTATTGATAAGATCTGCTATCTCTTTGTATAAGCCTGCACTAATCATTATGTAAAAATAATCTCCCCATAGCTTCTCGAAGAATAGTTGGTAGAAGTCTGAGCATTGTATTGAGTAATTCTAAAGTAGTAGGTCTCTCCTCTCGTAAGATACTCATTAACACCTAATAAAGTATCATAGCGACTTTCGTACCTTACTCTTCGTCCGATGTAACTCGTTGATACCCCTTGGAAGGGAACAATCACAAATGTGTCTTTCTCCTTTTCATAAGTCCAGTTCGTGACAGAATAGCTGTCTTTTGTATAAAGTATATTGCTGAAATCAGGCTTATCAGAAACTTCAAGTGTGAAATGGTAATAGACAAACTCAGTGGTATCATCCTGAACCGTGAATTCAAACCTCCACCACCCCTGATCATATAAATTATCGTCTTCCATCTCCGCAGAACTCGATACCTCAGTGAGTAAACGACTTAATTTATACCCATGATCTGTACAGTATTCGTTCACATAGGGGTTTCTTGTAGCTTCTGATACGAAGAAATATCTCTTCATCGGAAATTCAAATAAAGCATCTGTGACACCTTTAAGATCCGAAAGTCTCCGACCGTCGCCATGAGTGATCAGAAGATTATTAGCCTGATACAATAAGTCCAACTCAACATCTGTGTCATTTCTCTGTAATTCTACAATGCTGTCTACCACCTCTCTGATCTCAATTCCCTTTTGGTAGAAGTGTGCATTAGCACGACCTAAACTCTCAGTCATTCTCCTCCATACTTCATGCTCCCCGATCTCATCTTCATCAACGGGATCCGTTCCGGGAAAAGAACAGTATGTAAGAGGGTCCCCGAACATCCCTACCGTCCAATCATTGTAAGGAGAACTAAATAGGAAAGCTTCACCGATAGTTGCTCCTTTTAGAAGAGAAGTAAAAAATGCGGAAGGATTAAGAAAAGCATCTACCCCACAATCAGAGAAAGCTCCGGCAGTAGCTACGTAGTTATTATTAAGAGCAAGGAAAGGCCATCTGTCCCCTGATTCATTTCTTACTGTATATGCCCCATCGAAGTCAGCATTGTAAAAGAACACTCTGAGAGCAGTCGTGCTTTTGAAGAAAGAGTTTGTAGCCCTATCAGCAAACCAAGACCATACAAAAGACTCGTCTTCTACATAAGGGAATGTCTCGTCAAGATACGGGTCTAAGAAGGTGGTAGTATTCGTATCGAGGTTCAATGTGGGGGCAATATCATCTCTAAAATCTATGATGTCCTGCTCGTACTCACTCGCATAGAATTCATGCACGTCTGAATAGGGATCTACATATATTTCTCCATTGGCAAATAACTGACTGTTCAAGGTCTCTGCGTTATCGACTATAGTTTGAGCAAACAGAACATTAGGACCATCAATTCTCGAACATATTAGAGCAATATCAGCATCATCGGAATCAAACCTCTGAAAAACAGATCGGTTAAACAGTTTATTCCTTAGTTTAGGATCGAAAGCATGATGTATTCTTGAAAGTCGGGCAGTTGCAGCTATAACGTCGGACCCACTTATAAAAGCTCCGGGGACATTATACCCTATAACAATACACCACACATTACGAGCAGTAAGTTCTATGGAGTTATTTATAGCGTACGCAACAAGATTCAACACTTGTTGGTTGAACTCCGTTTCCGAACTAAGAATTTCTGAATTCGAGCACTCAATCCCCACAAGCTGTCCATGCACTTCCCAACTCCTGCCTGCCAACACCCCTGAATTACCAGAGGGATCGTCTGAAGTAGTCTTCAGATTATGCTTATCAGCATAATAGGCAGCAAATTGGGCACTGTCGAGATCGGACAGTCGATATACTACAATCGCATTCTCTTTGGTTATAGCCATACTTCTATATTTCGTAAAAAGAATGGCTAAACCTGCAAAGATTTATAGCGATTATCCTGTGCCCGAACTTCCGTTGGTTCCTGCTAAAGCTTTTAGCTCGGCTGTTATCTGCTCAAGATGGAAGGTAATCTTGGTTAGAGTATCAATAGGTATAGAGCCTGAAGTTCCCGAAGTTCCCGATGTACCTGATGTACCATCTTCACCGGGAGGACCTGCTGCCCCTACACCATCAGTACCACTTGTTCCCGAAGAACCACTACTACCCGATGTTCCCGGTTCACCATTGACACCAGCGGCTCCCTCAACACCATCTGCCCCACTTGTGCCTGAACTGCCACTCGTTCCTGAAACACCTGAGCTACCTGAAGTACCTGATGTCCCCGGTTCTCCCGGCTCTCCATCAAGCCCCTCAGGACCCGCAGCACCATCAGCACCGTCAGCACCATCTACTCCACTTGTACCTGAGCTACCAGAAGTACCAGAAGTACCAGAAGTCCCAGAAGTCCCTGATGTGCCATCCATTCCTCCTCCCACATTGTAATGAGAAACAAGTAGTTGATCCGTGCCTGATAGATACTCTACACCACCACACTCTACCAACGAAACAATAGCTTCCATATAACCATTCTGAGAATCGTTGAGGTGATCGGTTACAGTCACAATGGTGTAAATTCCCCAATCAAGTTCGCTCGATGCACTCACAAGTTTAATAGTGTCATCGGAACTAAATGATTGCAACCACCCCGTAACTTCCAAGCCCGTAGAATCTTCCCAAGATATTTGTATCTTCGTTATATCTTGGAAGCTTGTGTAGTCCGTATAAACTGACCGGATGGCTGGAGGGCTGTGTTGAGTATCTGTGTTATACGTTAGTACATAACTTCCCATGTCTATCCCTTTCTGCTAAAAATGTTTTCTTTCATTTTTATTAGAAAAGATAGTGACATTTCCTCTAAATAAAAAACCCCTCTCTGTAGAACAGCCAGAGAGGGGCCGAACAAAAAGTAAAGATATGAAGCATGAACAGACTTCACATCCGAGATATGTTATTTCCCTGTACTTCCTATTCCTTTCTCTCCTCTCTCAGTTTCATCTAACTCATCCACCTCTTCAAAAATAGCTCTCGGTGCAAGTGATAGCTTGATCTGAGCTATCCTATCTCCATGGCTTATCATGAGATCCTCAAACCCTCCATTCACAAGAATCACCATGAGTTCACCTCTGTAATCGGCATCGACGATACCGGGAGAATTCCTGATAGATATACCCTTCTTAAAAGACATGCCACTACGAGGGCTAACCCTAAGCTCATATCCTGAAGGAATGGCAAAAGCCAAGCCAGAATGGACCACCTTTTGAGTACCGGGCTTGATGAACACTTTCTCTCCTTCAGGAACTAAAGCGTGGAGATCAAAGGCGCAAGCATCCTTAGAGTGATACTGAGGAATAATTGCCCTTGGATCGAGCTTCTTTACCTTGACTGGGACTTCTAACCGAAATACACCTTCATCATTTACTTGTAATACACCCATACTTCTTCCTTTCTTATCCACAACGAGACCATCCGCAGGAGAAACACTGGACGCAACCTTCTGTTCTCCTTAATTCTCCACCACATTCCTTGCACGACTCCCCATGGATTTTCGTGTCATCAGGAATATACTTTTTCAATATACGGCTAACTGCCTTAGCAAAACTCAGCATGTCTCCCTTCACTTTTTCCAACTGATGTACAACAAAACTCACATCACAACCATGTCTGAGACTTGCTGAAATAAGGCGGGTAATTGCTTCTTCATCTTCGTCTATATGCTTTGAGATATCTTCAAGAATCGGATCTCCGTTCTCTTCGAGCAAAGCATAATTTCCTCTCCTCATCTTCTTGATCATTCCCGATCTAACGCTCTTTTTGAATTCTCCATCTTTGCCAGCAAACACTTCATACGGATCCTCTCCCATAACCCCTACGATAACGAAGTACTGCTTACCTCTACGAGTTGTATGGTAAACATCTGCGGGAAGAATAGAAGGTCTCTTAGGAGCCACCGTCTTTTGAATGGCACTTCTCTCTTCGTTTGTATTATCAACAAGAACACCTGTTCTGCAATCCTTACGATATACTGTTATTCCTTTACATCCTGCCTTCCAAGCTGTTTCGTAAATTTTAGCCACCTCTTCCACTGATATATCATTTGGCACATTAACAGTAGAGGAAATAGAGTGATCTACATGCTTATTAGCAGCGGCTTGGAGCTTTACCCTGTTTTGCCAATTCAAATCATCAGCACAACATCCATACCAAGGAGATTTCGTGAGGTCAGTTTCTCCCGTCACTTCCATCCATATCTTTACTGTGGGATGGAATACGTCGAAGTGCTGCCAACTATCTCCCGTCTGATCAACAGAGTCCACTCGAACACCTTCATCATCGGGGTTAACCTTTTTCTTGCGAATGTACGACTGCTGAAAACAAGGTTCAATACCTGAAGTAGTTTGAGTAAGAATGGAAACAGATCCGGCAGGAGCAGTTGTAAGACAGGCGATGTTTCTTCTGCCATGTTTGTTCATGTCTTTATACAACTCAGGATCTTCTTCTTTTATGCGGAGAAGAAATGGATTCTTCTTT
>Ga0180438_10011820_pt1 | contig 10478 bp, 17 predicted proteins | sample SS_ome_12_FD_132455 | JGI IMG/M metagenome (GOLD analysis project Ga0180438, IMG submission 132455) | Hypersaline lake sediment archaeal communities from the Salton Sea, California, USA - SS_3_D_2 metaG | ecosystem: Environmental > Aquatic > Non-marine Saline and Alkaline > Hypersaline >... | reverse complement strand
TCAATGGGATTAAAAAGGGACGGAAGCGGGGGCGGGTGCGATGACCAAAGGATTAAATTCGATAATGTTTATTTATCTGGACACTCCCCTTTATTGGACGAGTTGGCGACTTGTACCGACCCGTGTATAGTAAACGAAACTTTTAGTTATGATGATAGTATTTGCTTGCACGGGTGGAGCGTGGGCGATTGTAACGACTTGAACGAGCCAATCTATGAGAGTTATTTATGCTCTGATTCTTCCCAAATAATTGCCCGGTATTTCCCGATAGTTACTAAAAACGACGGGATAATTGAGTTTGGTTATGAGTTAATGGCACAAGATGACGGGATAGCAGATTATGAAATATTATTTGGTTTTGCTTCAACACCTTTTGAAATGGCCACGGGTTGGTATTATGACGGCGGGACAATTTACGATTTAAGGGACAATGTTAATTTAACAACTTATAGTTTGGATTCTAATTATATCTATAAGATTAGATTAAATCTTAATACCGGGACTTATGACTTTTACCAAGATAATATCTTAAAAGCCGAGAATATCCAATTTGTAAATAAAGTTGATAATATAAACGCCTTTTTCATACAACCGGATTATAATAGGGGCTATCCTTATTGTTATTATACCTTAGACAATATTTATTTAAAAAAATCTATTGCGATTATACCCGGCACAAATACAAGCAATATGTTGGGGGATTATTTCAGTTTAGACCCGGACAATCCCGGCTTTGATTCCGGCCGTGCTTGTAAATCGGGGGAGAATTTGCAGATATGTTTTTTCAGAGCAAATTTTGAAAGTCTTATGAAATATTTTACTAATTTTGTGTTTAATAATTTCTTATTATTTTTAATGTTTTTAGTGATAGTTTTATTTGTGATTTTGCTCAAAAGACACCGAAACGATTAATAATTATGATATTTAAACCATTTTCAAAAATGTTGAATAGTAAAAAGGCCTTTATAGGTGGAGATTTCTTAAAGGCTGGGTTAGACGCTTTCAGAAGCTTGCTTTCTTGGTTTTTCCAAACAATGCCAAAACCTCTTTTATTTATTGTGTTCTTAATGTTTGTTGTTTTGTTAAGTAATTTTATTGTGCCGATTATGGCCAATTCTTTTGGTTATCATTGTGACGGAAGCGGCACAGTTTGGAAAGTAAACGGATTAGATTTTTTAGTTAATTTCGACTTAATGAGAAGCAAGCCCGAAATATCGGGCGTTTATGTAACAATCCCTTTTATTTGTGACGGCGGAAGCGGGAAAAGGGGTAAAGTTATGGGCTTGTGTACTGATTGCCCAAGAGAAGAAAACGAAACTTTAAATACTTATTCCAATTGTATCGGTGACGGGAACAGATTAGATGATTATCCTTATTGGACGCAAAAACTTGAATGTGAGATGATGAAATGTGCGCCGCCGATAGGACATATTTATAATTATACGGCGGATAAATTCCAATGTGTAGAAACTCACTGCATAAACCAAACACTATTGGAATACAATAATAAAATTTATTCAACAAGAATGTCTATGCCCGCTTATGGCGGAGATTTTGATAATTATACGGCGGATAATGTAGTTTATTTTAAATGCCAAGAAGAAAACCCAACAAATATAAGATTAACCTTTTTCGGGCTTGATATTTTTGATTATCGTATTTGGTTGATTGGTATGTTATTGGGATTAATAATTTTTGCTTATACAAGATTAAAATAATTGAAAATGAAAAATAAACCCGTTTTGGTATTTAGTATTATTCTATTTATTTTTATTTCTTCTGTTATAGCCGCTTCCCCAATAGACCCATTAAGTAGGACAGATAAACTTATTAGAGATTCACATAAAGATACCCAAGAATATTGCAAAGAGACTTGCGAAGCCAAAGCTTTAGAATTTGGGGAGACTTACAAAGAGGAGTTAAACACTTTTAAAGCACATATTAACCAAATTGTTTGGTTTGATAGAGTTATGACCGCTTTGGGGGTTTTTGTTGTTGTATTATTAGCAAATTCTTTTAGTCAATTTCTGTATAGGCGGAACTTGAGAAAATACGAGATTTTACAAGCAAAATTAAAAGGGTGGCGGGAATATGAAGCACAACAAAGAGAACGAAGAAATAAAAAAGATTTGGGATTACCTTAGATATTTAGACGGAAGAATAACGCATATTCAAAGTATGATAAAAGTAGATAGAGAAGGTGGGTAAGATGGTTAATTTGATGTGTAATTTATTTGGTCATTATAAAGTGCGTGAGAAGGTTAAAGGGAATATAAGGATTAGATGTTTAAAATGTGGAGAACTAAAATTGAAACAAAGGGCAAATGGCGACAGAAAATAAAAGCAAATGGCCGATATTTATATTATTGATAGCGGCCGCTTTATTCATATTATTTATTTTGGTAATTTGGAAATATGGGGCTTTGGGCTTGATTACTGTATTAAAAAATCTGTTTATTTTTGTTCTGATTTTAACAATTATGGGCTTGATTGTGGCCGCCGTGATTTGGTTATTCAAGAAACACCGGAAACAAATGGTTTACATTATGAAGAACGAGATTATAAGAACGAGCCGAATAAACAATAATGATTTTAAACAGATATTAAGAGTTAAGGGCGGTATTCCGATGGGTGGCCGAGAGTTGGGCGAAATTATCGGGTATGCTATGATTAAAAGCGGGATAAAAAAAGCTTATGACGGGAACGGCGGATTAATAGAATTAGAAAAACCAAAAGATGTTGTTTTTATTACTTTTTCCAATGGTGGAAAAATAAAACAATTTATTGACGGCGTAAATATTTTTGCCGGGATTTGGCCGGAAGATTTTGCAAACGGGCTAAATAATGAAGTGGTATTAATTGAAGATGACGGTTACTCAATAACACCAACACATTTTGGTATGATTTGGTGTGCTAAACATTGGAAGAAAAAACACTTAATAGAAGAAACCGCAAAAGAAACAATCTATCGGTATGTGGTAGAGGATAATTTAAACGATATTAAGGCCGTGATTGATAAAGCGGTTTTGGTAGACCCGAAAGACGAGGGAGAAAGCTTAATCCAACAAGCCCAAAAAGGGGCGGTTGAAATGGGGGGCGACAAATGAGAGAGGAAGTTTTAGAGATTTTATTAGATTTTAATAGGGAGTTGAAAGAGATAAACGAAAGATTAAACAAATTAGAGGGGGGGAAATGATACAAGAAACTTATGTATTGGAATTTGAAAGCGAACAAGACCAAATATTTTTTGAGGAATTAATGATAAGGTGGGGGTGTTTAGAACCCAATGTATGATGAATTAAACGACCAAATGCAAGAAGTTATACCCGTAAGTAGAGCCGGACAAAAACCGAACTTCCCGGCCTTATTGGAACAAAAATATTTAAACGATATTAAGTTTTATGTTAAAATGTTTATCGCTTGCGGGGTTTTGCTTTTGGTGTTTGTGGCTTTAAAATGAAAAAACTAAAAGAAGAGATTGAGACTTTAAGGAACGAATTTCTTAAAGCCAAAGATTTGAATAGCCGGAAATACATAATTCAAAAAATAATATCTTTTGTTGATGATTTAGAAAAACAAAAATATCGGCCGGAAGATTTGAAACCGATTAAAGAAAGATTAAAGAATATCGAGAAGTACACACAAATTTATGATTATGGATTGTCCGAACAATTGACAGAACAAAAAACAATTATTGCGGATTCAATTCAAAGTAGTCCAATGCACATTAAGAAAATAGAACTCAAAAACACGGCTATGGTTCAATTTCCAGAGATACCCCAAAATTAAGGAAAGTGGCTTCTTCACTTTAGACGCTTCCGGACAGCACTCTTTTTTAGCTTTCCTTAATGGGGATATTATGGAAGATGACTTTTTGAATTTGACGGCACAGAAAATATTGAGACACAAAAATAATTGGAAAGATAACCCGAACAGATACACAAGCTTGATTTTTGATATTGCCGCTTGCTTGAAACCCGAACAAAGGGAAGAACTGAATAAACAGCTTTATGAATTTTCGGCCAATAATCAGGGGATTAGGCCGGAAACCGCAGAAAGCATAATTTATCAAAAATGGGTGAACCCGGATTTTAGACGACAGAAATTTATTTTCCGGGTAAGACAAAAGAGCCAAAGCGGGAGTTTTGACAGATTGAAAGACCACGAATTTAATGAGCAAAAAGCTAATAGGGAATTAAGGAATATTGCTTTTTTCTGTTTGTTTTGTTTTAGGGAATTGGCAAAAGAGAGGGGGCTAAATTTTGAAGATGATAAACACACAATACCCGATATTCAAAGCGGAATTACAACGCACATATAACCGCTTTTGGGAACACGACCAAATACAAGAAATGGAATTTCGGCACGAGTTAGGGAGTAAGCCGAGTTTTAGGTTTTGCTTTGGGCGTAGTGGGATAAATCTCACACGGGCTTTTATTCAAGATGTTAAAAAGCGGACAAAAGGAAATATACCGCTTTCGCTTGTAATTCAGATAGTAGGAAAACAGGGTATAGGAAAATCTAAATTATCGTTTCAAATCGGGCGGTTAATTAGTGGGGTAAGATTCGACGAGAATTTTATTTTTATGGAACGGGAAAAATTATTAAGTAGTTTGGATAAAGCCAAAGCAAACCAAACTTATATTTTAGATGAACAAACAATGGAGTTTGGAGAGGGAAGCCAAAGGCAATTAGCCGAATTGCAGAATATCCAAGAAGTAACGAGAATTAAGCAAATACATTTTATCTATAATTCACCGACGACAAGAACACATTTAGCAGCACACTATTCTTTTAAGGTTTTACAGAAAAATCTAAAACACAGATATACAAAATTCGCTTTTTGCTCTAATGATTTTAGCCATTATTTGGGCTATGGATTGGCGGCTATCCCAACAGATGATGACCCGCTTTATAAAGCGTATGAGCCGGTTAAATTGGCTTATGTTGATAAGGTATTAGAGAGAAAGACCGAGAAATACGATGTTTGGGAATTAGTCAAAAAGTTAAGAAATAATAAATCTTTCAAGTATTGCCGGTCAAAACAGGACATTAAGGTAGTTTGTAACCAAATCTGGCCGACAATGACAACCGGAGAGATACAAAACATAATTAACGCTTTCTTTATTGATTATCGGCGCAGAAAGGCGACCGAGAACGCCCGAAAGTTGGAAGAAGCGGCTCTAAATGAGCAAAATCCAAAATAATCGCTTGTGGGCGATTTAACGAAGCCATTTATAAATAAAATCGCTTTCTTCTTTCTTTTCTTCTTCTTCTTTTCTTTCTTTCTTTCTTACTTACTTACTTACTTACTTACTTATCGAGACTTTGAATAATAATTATATAATTATTAGCAAAATATTAAATAGTAGTAACTCTTTTCGATTTTTGAAAATGGCAAAATTAATTACCAAAACGATTACATTACCTTTTAATTTAGTCTTGGAAATCGAAAAATACGCCGCCAAAATGGATTTTAAGTTTTCTCCCGCTTGTGCGGAGTTAATGAGAGGGGCTTTATACTTCAAAAAGCCGGAAGAAGTTGAGAAAATCCAAGAATTAAAGGAAGTTGAGACTAAAAAGCTGGCTTTAAAGTCAGAATTAACACAAATCGAGAAGAAAGAAGCCGAATTAAAGAAAAAGAAAGAGAAAGAGGATAACAAAGAATGGTGGGAAGATGAAGAAGTTAAAGCTAAATTGGAAGCAAAACGAAGAAGGACATTATTCAATTGAAGCCAACAAGCAAGTTTTTTGTGCTATGTGTAAACAACCTTTTGACGAATTAGATACTTGTTACTTTTGCCCGGCAAATAACAACCCAAGAAAGCGTAATTATTTAGTTTGTTTTCAATGCGGCCAAAGTTCTTATAGTTTTGATGTATGCGGGAGTAGTTTATTTGATGAACATATCCATTATTTGGGAAGTCTAAAAATAAATCGTAAACCCAAAGGAGAGGGGCTTAAATGACAATTCACAGGGCAAATATAACTTCTGTAGAAGATACTTTAGTGTTGTGAAAAATGAAATTCGAAGTTAAAATAATCAAGCCGGAATTTGACATAAACCCGGAGAAGAGCAAGACAAATAATTATGATTGGCGGCGGTTATTAGTTGTCAATTTCAAAGAAATGCGGACAGAGACAGAAGATAAAAACGGATTCAAGACGATAGAGTTTAAAAATTTCCAATGGATACCAAGCTATAAACAATTATGTGAAATTTACAGGGGCTTGGAGAAAGCCGAAGAATTGAATAAAGAACTTTGTAAGGTGTGGGCGAAATGAAACTTAAAGACCAATGGGATTTTATGACACAGATAGACGACGACGATTTTAAAATTTATGTGAAAGACCAATTTAAGCTTTATTGGGAGAAAGTTAAATCCGCTTTAAAACTTATTATTACTTATGCGGTAGCTATAACTATAATAACTTGGGTGATTTATTTGGGCTATCACTTTATAATAAAATGAGGACAAGATATAAAAAACTAATTCTTTGGTTTTTGGTTATGATAACAACCGCATTTTTTTTGAACTTTCACCGGTGGCAAGCTTATGAGATTTTCTAAAAAGTAATACGAAAGTAATACTCCCGGACTACCTAATTTAAATATAAGCTTTGATATAGATTAATGCAACCAAAACGGGTTAAACTAAAAATGGCATATACACCAGAATACACAAGCACGGACTTGACCGCCGCAATAATTGATTTTATTGGTACAGCAGGAGTTGCTCTTATTGGATTTGCGGCACTTGTGGGTTTGGTACTTGTCTATAAATGGTTTACAGGCCGCAAGAGGGTGAAAGTATAAAATGGCATATAATGAAACATATGTAAGTGGCGATATGTCCACAATAGTGATTGATTTCCTTAGTACAGGAATGGCCGCTATTGTAGGATTTGCCTCACTTGTTGCGCTTGTACTTGTTTATAGATGGTTTACAGGCCGCAAGAAATAATTTTTTCTTTTTTTTCTTTTTTTTACAAACATTTAAATAATAGTAATACGAATAATAAAACGAGCATAAGATAACCTCTTTTGTATTCAACCGAATAAAACACTATTCCCGGAACGACACAAGCCGGGAATTGTTTTTATTAAAAAATGGTGAAACACACAACAAGCTTTAAATTAACCAAAGCCCAAATTTCTTATTTAAAATCTGAAGCCAATAAGCGAAATGTTAGCCAAGCAAAAATAATTACGGATTCTATTAACTTATACAAATCAGAAAATTGTTTAAAATTAGATTTAGACCCGAAGAAAGGCCGGATTTTTTTCCAAGTTTATAATTCTGTTATTCCGGTTATCTTTTCAATGATTGCGGCGTATTACTTTTTTAACCAAAGTTGGCTTTTCTTCCTTTTCGGATTAAGCGCCGGGCTTCCGTTAGCTTTCCCTTTAGAATACAACCAAAACCATTTAAGGGTGGTGGCTTGAAATACATAATCTTGTTTTTTATGGTTTTAATTTTGGCCTTTTCTGTTTCTGCACTTTCAAAAGATGATGTTTTTTTAGCTTTAATTGAAAATGACGCTTCAAAGAAAGAAGCAGAATTTTTAATAGATAATCCTACAACATTAACAAAAGAAAATTTTGATTTCGAATTTATCGAGGATTACGGCCGGGTGTTGAGTTATGATATTTTCGCTTGGCAAAATTGCAGAAAAACACGACCAAATCCAATTTATGAAAACCGGGAAGTATGCACAGAAACAAACATAACGCACACTAAACCGGTTTGTTCTTTCCAAGATGTTTATATCCGCACAGATACCGAAGTTTATTACGAATATGATTTTTGCCCGATTACAGAATTAACAACCGGCCAAAAAACTATCAAATTGGACAATCTAAAAATAGAATTGGAACGGACACCAACCGGCTTTGGGTATGCGATTGATTGGCAACCTATAATAAATGTGTTGGGTACAGATTATAAAAACCAAGATTGGGCTTGGTTAAATACTTCTTATGAAAAATGCCGAAATTTGACTATTAACAATCCTTCCGGAAGTACTTTAAACAATTATCCGGTTTTGATAAATTTAACCAAAGATGACGATATGGCCGCCGACTATTCGGATATTCTTTTTTCTTCCGAGCCGTGCTTTAATGACGGGATTGAATACGATTACGAGATAGAAAATTATACCACAAACCGGGCTTTGGTTTGGGTTAAACTCGAAAATTACACCGCCGGGAATAATATAATCTCTATTTATTATGATAATGACGACGCTTTAGACCGGCAAGATTCGGCGGCGGTTTGGAGTAATAATTATCAGTTAGTGGCACATTTTAACGATAACACAGATTCAACCGGCAATTATACCTTAACCGAAAGCGGCCACACTATCGGCCATTATCGGCAATCGGTAATAGGTAACGGCTTCCAGGGTAACGACGCCGCTTATTTTAATGTCTCTTCTTTTGACGGGTGGAGTAACTTTGCTTCAATCAGTATCGAGTTTATTCTTAATGGTTTTGAGGACGACGACGACGGGGTGGACGAACACTTTTTTTGGGCGAATAACAATAATAATTATTGCCGAAATGATGACACCGACGCCACAGATTTAGATTTTCACTTCTCCGGGGAATGGGTTTATTTTGATAGAATAAACGAGATTGTCCCGCAATATTTGGGCGTATCAGCAGAAGCCGGGCAATCCAATAGTGACGGCTATATAAACGCTTCTTTGGAAGCAGAAAATCAAGCCCAGGGGACTTTTGATAATTCCAATTTCTTATGGATTGCCGCCGGTAACAACGGCGCAAACAAATTTCATTATCAAATGGACGAATTCAGAATATCCACCACACACAGAAGCGCCGCTTATTATAATGCGACTTACGAGATAATTTTTAGAAACGACGAATTGGTTACACTTGGCTTAGAGGAAGAAATCGAGGGCAACACCGCCCCCGTAATTTATAACGCAACCATTATACCACAAAGCCCCCAAACAAACAATAATTTAAATTGTTCTTCTATCGCTTTGGATAATGAAAGCATAAACTTGACTTATTATTTTTATTGGGAAAAAGACGGCACTTTACAAGAGGATTTTAACGCTTCTATAAACGGATTTAACAACACAATTATTTTTACCTCTGAGTTAGTAAATAGTGGGAATTTGACGGCGGGCGATAATTGGACTTGTTACACAAAAGCATATGATGACGACGATTACAGCAATTTAATAAACGATTCGGTAAATATTGCCGCCGTCCCCCCCACGCCCCCGGCTAATGGTAGTTTTAATTGTCAATACAACACAGAACCAAACATTAAAATCTTGAATAAAATTAAATGGTTATGCTCTATAAATTGCTCTATAAATTGCACAAGTTATAAATGTTATACTTATGTGAAAAACGGGGCGGATATTATCCAAACAAATCCAAAACAGGAGTTTATTCAAGATGTTGGAATGATTGATTATTACCAAGCACAACCGGAAAATACAAATTATCAGTTTGTAAGTGTTTATTTTACTACTGAAGATTTACGGGACGACCAAGCTTTAGAATTTTCGGTTGCTTGTGCGGGGGACGATAGGGTTTTAACTTTCTCCCGAAATGTTACACCGCAGTATAAAGAGCCGGTTGAGATTGCAGATTTAACTTTATGGTTAAAAGATTATGGATATTATTTAATTGGTGGTTTGTTTGTTTTGCTATTTATTATATTTTTTGTATCTATGTTGTGGGGTAGACAATGAAAAAACTATTAATTTGGCTTATGTTGGCGGCCTTTTTGGTACAAACAGGGCTATCGTTTAGTATATTAGAGGATATGGACACATTACCAAACTCTTTTTATTGGACACAAGTCACAAACAACGCAAGCGATTGCAATATAACGATTGACGACGGGGCTTTATTATTTGAGAGACACAACAATTTAACAGATTGCTATATGAAATTTAATTTCGGATTTAATGGAAGCGACGATATAGAAGTTTTGGCTTCTGTTAAAAGTGTTACATATTGCGGGCAATCGGTGGGCGGTTTTAGTTTTGGGGATATTATAGACCCGGACGCAGGAAATATTGGGGACTATCAAGACGAGGGTGTAGATTATATAAATATACACCGACAAAACACCAACCCACCAAAATATATTCAATTCCATTATATTGGACAAGGTGGCGGCTTAGTTGGGGCTGGACTTTTTGATTTATATCCCACGGTGTGGTATAATTATAGTTTAATATATTATAAAGACACAACAATCCAAAAAACTTGGAACGAAATGCGGGGGCAAAATGTAGGGACGGGTTTAAATCTTATTGCCAATGTTTCAAATATTTACACAACCAATAAAACCAATCTTACTTTTTCAATGGGATTAAAAAGGGACGGAAGCGGGGGCGGGTGCGATGACCAAAGGATTAAATTCGATAATGTTTATTTATCTGGACACTCCCCTTTATTGGACGAGTTGGCGACTTGTACCGACCCG
>Ga0180438_10011819_pt1 | contig 10478 bp, 7 predicted proteins | sample SS_ome_12_FD_132455 | JGI IMG/M metagenome (GOLD analysis project Ga0180438, IMG submission 132455) | Hypersaline lake sediment archaeal communities from the Salton Sea, California, USA - SS_3_D_2 metaG | ecosystem: Environmental > Aquatic > Non-marine Saline and Alkaline > Hypersaline >... | reverse complement strand
GTGTCGCTGGCGTCGTGCGTGATGAGATAAGAGACCTCGCCGTCCTCGTTTTGGACGCGCAACCCTTGTTCGTCGGCGTAGGCGATGCGGTCACCGGATGGAGACCACTCGGGTGCCAGGCTGAACTGGGAAGCCGGGGGCTCACGAAAATCACCCTCAGCCAGGTGCACCACGCCCAGCGTCCAATGGGGATGGGGCGGGATGGTGAAGCAGAAGCCCCTGAAACAATACTCGATTCCCTCCAACCGGCCACCGTGTTGCCGTGAGAACAGGATCTGCGATCCATCGGGCGACCAGGAGGGCCAGCGCGTCTCGCTCCAGTCAAAGGCACGCCACTCGTCCCCGCTATCCACATCCACAACCCACACGCCGCGCGGCTCGCGCCAGCGGACAAAGGCAATCTGCGTTCCATCGGGCGACCAGGTGGGGTCCATGCCGTCGGTGATGGGCCGCAGGCCGGTGCCGTCTGCCGCGATGAGGTAGAAGGGGCCGCCCCAGGTGGTCTGAAACACCAACTTGCCCCTGGGCGCAGAGGGGACAACCGAACCTGGTTCCGGCTTGGTTGGCTGAGGCTGGGGTGTGGCGGGCGGGCTCTGTGGCGCCAATGAGACGCCATCGCCGCGCACCTCGAGCGCGTAGTAGCCCACCCCTTCGCCGACGTGCCTGACGAGGACATAGTAGGTGCCAGCGATCTGGAAGCTCCCAGACCAGGCGATGACGCCGTCTGCATAGGGATCGGTGGATCCGCGCCCGACGGGATCGCTTTCGAGGCCCAGTCCCCAGCGCCGAACTGCCTCTGGCGTCCAGACTTCAAAAGCCAGGCTCCCCTGGGGTTCGACCTGAAGGCGGATCTTGATCTGGGAACCATCCCCTGCATACTGGAATGCGTACCAGTGATCGCCTCCCACTTGGAGCTGTTGCCACTCGCCGGTCGGTGCCCGTGCCTCGCCAGGCCCGGTCCCGGCCATGGAGGCGGCTGCGCCCTGCCCCAGCAAGGCGCAAAGGAGCAAACAGGCCAGTCCGATTGTCACCTGTTTCGTACGGTTCATCTCTTTCTCCTGCCGTCTCGAGCCGAGCTCTGTTAACCGGTGTCGATCTCGACCTCGATGCTCATGCCCCAGCGCAGATTGGACGGCTGCTCATCCAATTCGACGTAGACCGTGTACACGACATCTCCGCCGACGGTCGTGGCCTGGGGTGCGATGCCCACGACCTGCCCGTCGATCTCCTGGCCAAGCGCCTCCACGTAGACGGACACCGGTTGCCCAGGCTTCACCTGAGCCACATCGCGCTCGCTCAAGTCGGTGGTCTCGACCCGCAAATGGGATAGGTCGGCCAGGGCCAGCACCATCTGACCTGGCATCACCGCCTCGCCGGATCCGATCTCCAGGGCGGTGATCGTGCCGTCACAGGGTGCGAGCAGGTCAGCCTGGGCCCGTGACGCCTGCGCTGCTTGCAGGGCGGCCTCGGCCTGGGCCAGTTGGGCTTGGGCGACAGCGATCTCTTCCGCTGTCGCACCGGCTTTCAGCAGGGACACCTGATACCCGGCCCGGGCCTCCTGGACTTGGGCTGCCGACACGGCCGCCGCGGCCTGCCTGACCTGGGCCTGAGCAGCCAGGGCCTGGTTCTCAGCCTGGTCCACCGCCACCTGCGCGGACTCGACCTGAGCCAGAGCTGCTTCCCTGTCTGCCTGGCTTGCTCCCCGGAGCAGGGCCTCGTGCTGGGCACGAGCTGCCTGGCAGGCGATGGTCGCCTGTTCCAGGGCCAGCGCCTCGGGGCGCATCTGGATATCGGGCGCGCCCTTTACCCGGTCATAGGCGGCCTGGGCCTGGCGGAGTTGGGCCTCGGCCAGTTTCAGTGCCGCCTCTGCGGCCGCCAGGTCCCCGTCGGACGCGCCAGCTTCGACCTGCCGGTACCCGGCCTGGGCCGCGTGTAGGGCAGCCCGCGCCGCTCCCACGGCCGATTGGGCAGCAGCGTACTGGGCCTTCGCGGCTTCCAGCGCCGCATCCGCTTGATCCACCTGAGCCCCGGCCAAGGCCACCGCCTCTCCGGCCGATGCGATCTCTTCCGGGCGGGCACCAGCCACCAGCCGGGCCAGATTGGCCCGGGCTGCCTCGACTGCCGCCTCGGCCTGGGCCACCTGGGCGTCCAGACCCGCCGTCTCCAGCGTGGCCAGCAGTTCACCGGCCTGTACTTGACCATCCACCTGGACGTCGACCGACTGCACTCTACCGGGCAGCGTGAAGCTCAGTTGCACTTGGTGCGCGGGTACGATCTCACCCGAGGCGTTCACCCCACCCCCCCCGAGGGGACGGGGGTTGTTCACCGCTGGCGGCGCTGTAGCGACCGATGTTGGCTGTGCCTCCTGGCCCAGGCTACAGCCGGCCAGCAAGGCGGCAGACAGCACGGTAAGAAAAAGCACCGTCCATCGCTTATGCATCCTCGTGTACCTCCTTCTACCTCGCCAAGCTATCGAACGCTTGCATCACTCAGGCCGGCCGATCATTGTCTGATACTTGTCCATCGCGCAGGGTGACCACCCGCCGGGCAAAAGGGATCACGCGGGGGTCGTGGGTGGCAAACACAAAGGTTGTGCCGGTCTCGGCGTTCAGTTGCTGCATGATCTCCATCACCTGCCAGCCATTCTCGGTATCCAGGTTGGCCGTCGGCTCGTCGGCCAGCACCAGTACGGGCTGTGTAGCGAGCGCCCGGGCGATGGCCACGCGTTGCTGCTCCCCACCGCTCATCTGGTCGGGACGGTGGCGAGCGCGTGCCGACAGGCCAACTGCTTCCAGAAGCTCATTAACACGCGCACGCCGCACCTTGGCCTTTGTCCCGTCCAATACAAGGGGAAGCTCGATGTTCTCGTAAGCGGTGAGACCAGGGATGAGGGCGAAGAACTGGAAGATGAAGCCGATGGTGCCCTTGCGCAGGTCGGCGCGGGCATTGGGCTTGAGCCGGGTTACGTCTTGACCATCAATATGGACCGTCCCGCTGCTGGGCCGGTCCAGGCAACCCATGAGCTGTAGCATGGTCGTCTTGCCCGAACCGGATGGGCCGACGATGGCCGTGAATTCACCGTCCGTGATATCCAGGGTGACGCCACGCAGCGCGTGCGTTTCCACCTCGCCGATCTTGTATACTCTTGCTACGTCCTGCAACTGGATGACTTCCATTCCTAACCTCCTTCGACTCAAAGTTCTCGGGCTTTTCTACAGCGCTCGCAGTGCTTCAATGGGCTCCATCCGTGCTGCGAACCAGGCCGGATAGAGTGAGGCCAGCAGCGTAATGACCAGGCTGGCGATGGACAACTGCACCATCTCTGACGGCACAAAGCGAGCATAGATCGTCTCACCGTAGGCGATTTCAGCCGTGGCCTCCATGGCCATCTCGCCGATGTGCCACCCTTCCCTCGCCAGATAGAACACGCCAAGCGATCCCAACAGGATCCCCACGACGATGCCCAAGAGAGCCAGGGTGCCAGCCTCCATCACAAACATGGCCAGGATCTGCCGTCCTTTCATCCCCAGCGAAGCGAGGATGCCCATCTCCCGCATCCGCTCAAAGACGGACATGAGCAGGGTGTTGGCAATGACGACGGCGACGACGGCCAGCACTACCAGGTACATGAGATACATGATCCCGCTGGACATTTCTACAGCTTGCAGCACCACCTGGTTGAGATCAGACCAGGTGAACAGCTTCAGTCCCGGCGCCCGGAGCCCAGCCGCCACTACGTCGGCATCCTCCTGGTCGTGGAGCAACATGACAATCGCGCTGGCTCGATCCTGGGCGCGGGTAAATGCCTGCGCCTTGGCCAGCGGCAAAAAGATGGTGATCTCGTCGTAAGCAGGGATGCCGGTGCCGTACAGGCCGCGGACCGTAAAGATCGCCTCGTCGGGCTGCTCGTCTGAGGTGTTGACCAGCAGGCTAACGTCGTCGCCAGCGACCACCCCCAGGCTTCTGGCCAGCCTCTCGCCGATGAGAAGGCCACTCCGGTCATCGGGTGCCAGGAACTGGCCGGCGACGATCCCCTCTTGGAAGGGGGCACTTAATTCGGATAGCGGGTCGATGCCGAACACCCGCACGCCGACCGACTCCTCGCTCGTGGCCAGGATGCCGCTGGCCCACAACACCGGCGTCGCGACCCGTACTTCCGGGAGCGCTCGCGCCTGCGCCGCCAACGCCTGCGGGTCAGACAACAGTTCCTCCCATTTGAGGCTGACCCTGTCTTCGTCGTAGGACTCCTCTCGGATCTGCACGTGCCCGGTTTGCACGCGAATGCTGTTCTCGATGGAGCCCTGGACCGCGCCTGCTACCAGGCCGCTGGTCACCACGAGCAGCGCCAGTCCCATGGCCACGGCCAGCAGGGTCAACCCTGAGCGCCGCTTGTTGCGTCCCAAATCACGAACAGCAATCTTCCAAAGTCTGAACATCGTGTCCTCCTTGATCCGGTATCTCGCATTCCACGCTGCGCCACCGGTTCCGAAATACGCAGTACGTTGGTCACAGTGCCGGTTTACACATAATGTAGGGCGTCGGCCGGCTCCCGCTTGGAGGCCTGGTAGGCCGGGTAGAGTGAAGCCAGAGCCGCGATGATGGCCACGGTCAACGCCCGGCTGAGCAGCACGTCCATCCCAATCCTGAAGTAAAGCCGCCCGCCCAGCAGGGCTGCCAGGGGGCTGTACTCCGTCGACGCGGCTGCCCAGTCGAGACCCACCTTTCCATAGTAGGCGATAACCAGTCCGCCCAGCACACTGCCCACCAACGCACCCAGGAGCCCAATCAGGATGCCTTCCAGCAGGAACAGGATCACGATCTCCCGCCGTTTCAGGCCCATGGCCGCCACCAGGCCGATCTCACGGGTGCGCTCAAAGACGGCCATAAGCATCAAGTTGAGGATGCCCACGCCGGCGATCAGCAGGATGATCAGTCCAAAGACACTCATGACCTGATCTTCCATCTCCATCGTCTGTTTGGTCGACGGATCCAGCGTATCCCAGGCATCCACCTCGTATCCAGGCAGGGCAGCCTGTAGTGATCCGACCACGGACGGCTCCTGGCCCACGCTTTCCAGGTAAGCGGCCACCTCGGTCGCCTGATCGCGCAGGTCAAAAAGCGTCTGGGCCTCGGCCAGTGAGACGTAGACCATGCTCTTTTCGGCATCTGGAATCCCCATCTCGTAGATTCCAGCAACGGTCATGGTGCGCCGGCGCATCTGTTCGTGGGTGGCCCGCCCCACCATCGTGACGCGGTCGCCCACGGTCACTTCGAGGTTCTTGGCCAGGGCTTGGCCAATGAGGAGGACGTCCTCGTCGGCCGCTGCCAGGTAACGCCCCTGGACGATCTTTCCGGCCACCAAGCTCACCCCTGCCTCCTGCTCCGGTTCGATGCCAGTGATGACCACGGGAAACGTGCCCTCTCGACTGCTGACCATGCCACTGGTCTCGATGCGTTTCGAGGCAGCGATGACCTGCGGCTGGGCCAGCGCCGCCCGAACGGCTGCATCCGGGTCGGCCAGGGGCAGCAGTGGCAGCCGTTTTGCCCTTTCGCGATAGCCGGGCGCGTGCACCTGGACATTGCCACCCTGCAGCTTCACGGTGTTGCCATAGATGGCCTGTTTGGCCCCTCCCAACATGCCATCAAAGAAGAGCATCAACGCCAGTCCCAGGGCAATCGCGACGACCGCGATCACGGTGCGTCGCCGATTGCGCCATACGTTGCGCCATGCCATCTTCAGAAGCTTTCCCATGTCATTTGCCTCCTTATCTTGGCTCTGACTCTAGACGGACGGCGGAGAGCAGGGTCAGGTTCAGATCCCGCAACCTGGACAGAACCCCATGCAGTGCAGAGTGATCAAAGGTGCCAGTCAACAGGGTGATGGTCGATCCGTCAATTGCCTGTTCGGACGCCATCTCCACACCGCCAAACCAGTCCGACCAGCTTTCATCGAGCATGCCCCGTACCCTGATCAGATAGAGCGCTGCCGCGTCGGTTTCCTCACGATCTTCCATGTTCTGCGCATCCTTGGCCCCTTGCGATGAGGCCTGGTCCGGTGAACTGTCTACAGTATAACAAGCACGATGGGCAGATGTCATGCCCCATCCGGAGGAATCGGTTGGGGAGGTCCCACCAGCAGTTTGGGTAGGGGATTGGGTAATTGACCGGAAAACCAAAAGACCTTCCCCTTCAAGGCAGGGAAGGTCAGGGAATGGCAGGGGAATGGTTCTAGATCAGCTTCAGCTCCCGAGCTCTTTGCGCAGCGTCCGAGCGGCGATGCACGTTCAGCTTGGCATAGATGCGCTTGGTATGGGAGCGAACGGTGCCGATGGAGATGAACAGCTCATCTGCAATCTCGGCTGTGGACAAGGCAGTAGCAAGAAGGCGCAACACCTCTAGCTCGCGCTCAGTAAGCGGTTCTACAAGCGGTTGCGTCCGAGGAGGGGGCGTGGGTGCATGGGGGGCTGGAGGTGTGGCGCTCACTTTTGTCTCCAGACGTGCAAGGAGATGGCTGGCGAATTTGGGAGCGATGCCGCGCGACGCGGCGTGGCGCAGCAATTCGACCATGGGCGCGCCTTCCTCGATGAAGAATGCCATGCATCCTTCCGGCTCTGCCAGAGCCAGTGCACGCGCAAGCGAATCCATCGCTTCTGGGAGGTTACCCTGCCTGTGGAAGGCCAACGATTCAAGTATCAGGATCCCTCCAACGAGCAATGTCCAGCCAGCGGTCTCTACCATCTGGCGCAGCGGCCTGAGCACCTGCAAGGTCTCGTCCGGACGATCTTGGGCCAAACGCACGCGGGCTGTGATCATATACCCAGCCAAACGGTTGAAGGGGACGCGATCGGTGCCATCTTTTTCGCGTCGGTACAGGCTGATCTCGCCATCCAGATCCTGCTCCTTGATCCAGCGCGATGCTGCCTCGATGTCGCCCTGCGCGAGCCACAAACGTGCCCTCTCACTGGCGACGTATTCATCGTCTGCAGTCATGGCGTCGAACCGCGTTGCCACTCTCTCTGCTGCCTGGATCAGTTCGCGCGCACCTTCCAGGTCACCCAGAACCCGCCTGATGCGCGCCAGACCCACGTAGCCGCCTATGGCCCCGGCTTCCCCCCACCGCTTGATCAGCTCGATGCCTTCCGCGAGATGGCGCGCTGCGTTCTTGAGGTCCTGCTGCAAGATACACACTTGCCCTAGCCCGATGAGCGCGAGGCCGGCAATGGGCTCCCGCTGTCCGTGATCATCAACGGCGAGGGTCAATGCCTGCCCATAGAACGCCCTCCCCTCATAAAGGTGGCCCTCGAGCATCGACACGTCGCCCAGATGGCACAGGGCCAGTACGGTGTTCATGAGGTTACCGGCCCGCCGACTGATCCTCACTGTTTCCTCGAGGGCCTGCCGGGCGACGACGAGGTCACCACTGTACAAGGCATCATAAGCCAGGTAGCCAGCGATAAAGCTCCGAAAGAACAGCCTGTCCTCCGGCAACAGCTCCAGCGCGCGGCGGGATAGCTCGGCGCTCAGGGCCGTCTTTCTTTGATAGGTGGCAATCAGAGCGCGAACCGCCATCACTTCCCCGGCCAGGGAGCCATCCGGATCGGCGTCCACTGCATCCTGCAAACGCGCCTCGGCAACCTCGATGGGAGAACCGCTCAGCAGGAGCGCCCAGGTTTGGTAGACCCACAGAATCGGCCGGGTGCGGATCAGTTCCTCGGGCAAGGCCTCCAACCATCCCTGCAACGTGGCGAGTTCACTGCGCATCATCGTCGATTCTGCGCCTCGCTCAACGAGCTGCAAGGCCCGCTGAGAGTCCTCTGCGGACAGCGCGTGACCGATTGCCGCGGCCGTGAGGCCCTGCTGTTCGCACCAGGTGCTGGCCCGGTGGTGCAACACCCGCACGGCATCGGGTTGCGTCTGCTGCAGCCGCCGGCGCAACAGGCCAGCAAACAGATGGTGATAACGGTACCAGCGGCGTTCCTCGTCCAGCGGCACCACAAAGAGATTCATGCGGTCCAGAAACTCGAGGATCTCGCGGCTGGCGGCAGGAGTGCGAAGCAGGAATGGTGCGCGTGAAGGCTGGTCGTCTTCACTGATTGGGAACCCCGTTTCCCCACCCAGAACCGCGTCACATAGCGGGCCGGTCAGACGGTCCAGGATGGCAGTCTGGAGCAGGAAGGTCTGGATGATGGCTGGCTGCTGATTCAGTACTTCTTCCATCAGGTAGTCCAGAACATACCGGTGGCTCCCGGCAAAGGTGCGGACGAAACCGGCAGGGTCATCCCGTCCCTGGATGGAGACAGCGGCCATCTGCAGGCCGGTAATCCATCCTTCGGTGCGGGAGGCGAGGGCCGCAACGTCATCGGTCGAGAGCCGCAGGCCCATGGCTTCGTTGAGAAACTCGGCAGCTTCCTCGAGGGTAAAACGCAGGTCGTCCTGGCGCAGCTCGGTCAGTTGCCCACGACCACGCAGGCGTGCGATCGGCAGCGGAGGGTCTGTGCGCGTGGAAATGACCAGGTGCATCTGCGGCGGCTGATGTTCAAGCAGCAAGGCGAGGGCCTCGTGGATGGGCCCGGCCTCGATCAGGTGGTAGTCGTCGAGGATCAGGACAAAGGGGACCGGCAGGGCCGCAATTTCATTGATCAGGCCCTCCAGCAATGATGCAACCGGAGGTGCCTGCGGAGCCTGGACTTTGCTCAGCACCCCCTTCCCAACACCGGGCTCGATGCGCTGCAAAGCAGCGATCAGGTAGGCCAGAAAGCGAGCGGGATCGTTGTCGGATTCATCCAGGGAGAGCCAGCCAACCGGCCGACCACAGCGAGCGGCACATTCGCCCAGGAGCGTGGTCTTGCCAAAGCCGGCCGGCGCGGAGAGGAGGGTGAGCTTGCGGTGCATCCCCGCGCCTATCCGCCCGATCAGGCGCGGCCGTGGCACCAGTTTTGGGCGCAGGGGCGGGACATAGAGTTTGGTCTGTAGCAGCGCCGTGGCCATCTGACTTCTCCTGGAAGCAGCACACAGCAGCCATGGTCATCGCTAACCTTGCCCGCCAACGGGCATCCGAAACATTCCTATCTTACCACGTCCTGTCTTTTCTCGCAAGGCCGTAGGCAAGGCAGAATAGGGCTATTCCCAAACCGTCATTGCGAAGGAGCGAAGCGACTGCCTGTCCTGAGCGCAGCGATAGGGAAGCAAGCTCCAATTTAGTAGCCGCATGATCAATGCGCCCATCTTGGTGGGGATGCCCAGGCTCAATGCGTTTCCCAGGCCGGGACTGTAGTCGCCGCGCCAGCGGACGATGAGCCGGGTGTTGTTGTGGCCCGCCGGGTTGCGCGAAGACGGCTCCACGGTGTGCGTTTATCAAGCCATAGATGGGCTGTCAATGGGAACGCACATAGGTAGAGTAGGTCTGCTTCCCTTCCATTGGATGTCCCATATCAAGTCGTTTTAACCACGATATCGTGGATCACGTTGGCTGCCTCGTCCCCCCGGTCGGCGCAGTTGCTCAGATGGCGATAGATCTCGCGCAGCTTGAGCATCTGCATTACATGCTGAATATCCTCCGGGCCGGAGAACAGGTCGGCGACAGCCTCGCGGTACACACGTTCGACCCGGTTCTCCAGCGCCTTGGCCCGTGTGGCGTGTTCAGCAGCGACGCCAGGATTCTCTTTCAAGCGCAGCGTGGCCTGGTGGATCTCTTCGGCCGCATCCTGGAGCAACGAGACCATGCGCCGCAAGTGGTCATTGGGCTCCACCTCCAGGATCTCCATCTCTTCCACAGTGCTATAGGCATAGTCCATCACATCGTCGATGGCCCGCGACAGGGCAAAGATATCCTCCCGGTCGACGGGTGTGACAAAGGTGTGGTTCAGATCGTCGATCAGGATGCGCCGGGCCTCGTCGGCATCCTTTTCGGCCTGTCGAACAGAAGCCGCATACTTTTCGGAGCGCTTCTTCATATACGATTCCAGCGCATCCATGCCTCGCAGTGTGATCTCTGCCTGCACGATCAGCGATTGCAGAAACTTGTCCTGTCGCGGCTTGAAGAATGCTCTCAATCCCACAGTTTGCTGCTCCTACAGAATCAGATCGACGATCAGGTACAGCCCGGCTGCCAGCAGGGCCGAGACCGGGATGGTCAGCAGCCAGGCCACCGCGATGTCGCGGGCCACCGTCCAGCGCACTTTGGATACGCGGTCCGCTGATCCAGCGCCCATGATGGCCGAACTGACCACTTGGGTCGTGCTCACCGGCCCGCCCAGGAGGGCTGCTCCCATGATGATGCCCGCCGAGGTCAACTGCGAGCCAAAGGCATGCACCGGCCGGATCTTGTAGAACTTGCCGCCCAAGGTCCTGATCAGCCGCCAGCCGCCAGTTAGCGTCCCCAGGGCAATCGCACCAGCGCTCACGGTAATCACCCACCACGGGACCTGAAATTCCGTCACATAACCGGTCGTCACCATGGCCATGGCAATGATGCCCAT
>Ga0180438_10011818_pt1 | contig 10479 bp, 7 predicted proteins | sample SS_ome_12_FD_132455 | JGI IMG/M metagenome (GOLD analysis project Ga0180438, IMG submission 132455) | Hypersaline lake sediment archaeal communities from the Salton Sea, California, USA - SS_3_D_2 metaG | ecosystem: Environmental > Aquatic > Non-marine Saline and Alkaline > Hypersaline >... | reverse complement strand
TTTGCAAAGTGATCCACGTCAACGACGAATAAGGCCTTGAGCTGCTCCGAAGGCTCAAAGGCCTTTTCCTGGAGCCGGTTGTGGCGTGCGCTTGCCTTCCAGTGAATGTATCTGGCTGGCCGCCAGTGTTGGTAATCTCTGGTGCCAAGTATATAAATGGGATCCTGCACAGGGCTCTTAGCCCCTGGAACGCCAAAAAAATCCTTCCGTGGCAAGGAAACTGGTTTCAGTGGAACAAGACGTGGATACACGATAACATGAAGGTCCTCCTGCTCACCTCTTTCCCTGGGGAAGAAACCAAAAGGGTCAGCCACTTTTATATGGGGTGGACCAACGCGATGTATACCTCTTTGTTGAGCAACTAACGTACGATTGAAGTGTGCCCTTTGGTACCACAGCAGGCCGCTTTCATTTGTGAATGTCGTATCCTCGGAGGAAGGATTCAGCGAGCCATCGATCGGCATTGTTATTCGAAGCCAGACTGGCAGGAACTTGGCATTTTCCACACGTACATGTAAGGTAAGCACCTCCCCTGGAAATACCTTCCCTTTGTCGACCATTGAATAGCATTTTATGCCGGAGAGGCTCATCCTGCTCCATAGTCTTACACCACCCATTACACCTAACACCAGTATCGCCAAAACGGTGAGATCCCGTTGTTTGTGTAATAATGCGACAAAAAGGATAGCTCCCACGAAGAATTGTATCAGCGGGACAATGAAAATGGTTGGCTGTCTGCTTTCTTGTGATTCCATGTGCATCATCTCAGGTGGTGGCTGCGGGAATTGGTATTTGACGTAGCATCTCATCCAGAAGGTGCTCCGGGCTTCCTCCCCTCAACCGTTCCTCCTCCTTAAGGATCAATCGGTGTGAAAGAACAGGACCAACGAGATACTTGATATCATCAGGCAGCACATAGTCGCGCCCTCTTAGAACTGCCAGTGCTTGCCCGGTACGCATCAATCCGAGAGAACCCCGCGGGCTGGCCCCAAAACGCAAGGAGCGGTTGTTACGGGTAGCTCTGACAATATCTGTAATGTATTCCCGTACCGGAAGTGAGAGGTGAATTTTCTTCCGTGCCTGTTGCAGTTCAGTAATCTGCTCAGGGCTCGCCACGGCCTTTAGTTTCAGCAGGGGGTCATCCTCTCGAAATCGCTCCAGTATGGAGATTTCCTCATCTTTTTCAGGATACCCCAGACGTATCTTAAGGAGAAACCTGTCCAGCTGTGCTTCAGGCAGGGGGAATGTGCCTTCCAGCTCAATGGGATTTTGAGTGGCCACAACAAAAAATGGATGAGGCAGCTGAAAGGTTTGCCCATCGACTGTCACCTGGCGCTCCTCCATGCTTTCAAGTAAACTCGCCTGGGTGCGGGGAATGGTGCGATTAATCTCATCAGCAAGCAGAATATTGGTAATAACTGGTCCTGGTTGGTACGTAAACTGGCTTGTTTGCTGATTGTAGACATTAAAGCCGGTTATATCAGCAGGAAGCAGGTCTGGTGTGAATTGAACCCTTTTAAAAGATCCGCCGATGCTTCTGGCCAGAGATTTGGCTATTAAGGTTTTCCCCAGCCCTGGAACGTCCTCCAACAAGACGTGACCTTCTCCCAGAAGGGCTACCAGCAGCAATTCAATGGTTTGATGTTTACCCACAATAACCTGAGATATGTTTTTTTCAATCTGTTCACACAACGTGAAATCCACGATAGTACCTCCAAAAAAATTTTCTAAGCCGTTAAATAGACAGATAAACTTATCGCATGATTGCCTAATACCATCCTGTTTCGATCTTGTAAAGGAGAGCTCACAATTTGTGCGATTCAAACGATAGCATGGGGAAGAAATTTTAAAAAAAGGATATTCCTTAAATTGCCGGGTAGAATGAACGTCAACGGGTCAAATCCCAGTGGAATCCGCCATCCCGCCACACAAACGGCGGGTAAAAATTCCGGCGGACAAGTACGCCCCTGTTGAATGAATTAAGGCCCCAGGAGAATATGCTCCTCATTCCACGGGATAAACATTCCACCCCAGTACGATCTACCAGAACTACGGGGCAGGCCCCAGTGAAATAGGTTCATTTTGAACCTTTGCTTCGGTCCCGATGGTTGGGATCTTCGCTTTGCTACGGTCCCGAGGATCGGGATCTCCACTTCGCTACGACATGCGGGATAAACATAGGGAGTAAAGGAGGGGTGGTGTAGAAGCAAACCTATACGGAACCTGAGAGGTAGTTTATATTTTTATTAGGTTATTGGATGAATTCGAGGTAATTCTCTCTATGGATAACTGAAAAGCCGGCACCGGGGTAACTGATCTTCCAGTCTTGGGGAGTCTTTACAGGGATATTTTTCCACTTTATCTCGAAGCCGGATAAGTGACCTGTTTGTTCTTCGACAAGATCAATCTCCTTTTTATCATAGGTTCTCCAGAAATAGGAGTTAACAAAGTGTCTGGTATATTCATGCTTCTTGTAGCGTTCCGTTATAACATAATTCTCCCAAAGTTCACCAACATCATTGCGTATTGATAAAGGATTAAAGTTACCAATTAAGGCATTACGGATTCCAACATCAAAAAAATAGAACCGATGATTTTTTGTGATTTCTTTACGTAGGTTTCGGCTAAACCCTGTGCGCCGATGGATAACAAAAACCTTCTCAAGTAAATCGAGATATCGTTCAACTGTATTTTTGCTCATTCCCAATTGCCTCCCTAATTCAGCGAGGGAGACCTCTTTTCCGATTTGAAAGGCAAGAAGTTGAAGGATACGCTCCAGTTTATTGGCATGACGCACCCCTTCAAGCGTCAGAATATCTTTAAAAAGATAAGAACTGATAATTTCACGGAGATATTCTTCACGGCGCGTATTATCTCGCATTGTTACGACTTCAGGATATGAGCCATAGATGAGACGTAATTCTAAATTAGCCTCGGTTTCGTGTCGCTTTTCCTGCTTTGAGATTTCCATTTGTGCCAGTGGAAACAATGGTAAGACAAATTTTCGACCAGTGAGGGGCTCTCCCACATCCTTTGCCATAACAAATGAGGAAGAACCCGTTGCAATGATCTTTACATGGGGCATGTGGTCCACGATAATTTTTAGATTCAATCCGATCTTCTGAATGTGTTGGGCTTCATCGACCACTAAAAGTGAATGATTTCCGACGAAATCCTGAAGCCTGCTTATGGATTGGCTTTCGAGGTATTGTCTGACCACAATATCATCACCGTTTACAAAGAGAACTCTTTCAGCATTCTCGGCCTCAAGGAATTTTTTTACCAGTGTTGTTTTTCCAACGCGACGGGCTCCGTAGATAACCACTACTTTTCCGGGTGTCATCAATTTTCTGAGGTTTTCAATGTGTTTTTGGGGTATATATCTCATTATACTTTATAATACAGTCATTTAATTGACAGAATTATATCAATTTATGTCATTTTGTCAAGGAAAAAACAGGGCAGGATGGAAAGAATCTGATAGTATATCTAAGTTGCGAGTTATGGGTAACGGACTTGCACGCGGTCAGGAGGGCGGGATGCGGAAATTACCGATCGGTTAGTTTGCGGGGGACTTAGCAGATAGGAGGTTAAGACCAATGCCGCAGCCAAAAACGATCAGCGCACCGACCACCAGCCGCCAGCCGAGTGGTTCGCCCAGAAAAACCACTCCAAAGCTGGCAACAAGGGGCACTTCAGCAGTCATCATAACGCTTACCTTTGGCGCTGGGGTGTGAACCAAGGCCTGGTTGATAGTGAGCTGTGCCCCTATAGAAAAAATAGCTACCGCGCCCACACCAATCCAGCCAACGGCTTGCACGGGCAGTATTGGCCCATCCTGCATAAGTAACGGTCCAAGGTTGGCTAGAACCCCGGCGAGGCAGAGGTAGAAAAATAAGGTGTAGATGTTGTTTTCTCTCCCTAATAACCTTACCAAAAGAAGGGTAAACGCGACGAAGACAGATGCAATTATGGCAAATAGATGCCCCAGGTTAAAAGCAACGGCAGATTGATCCGGCCAGAGGATGAGGGTGGTGCCGGTGAATGCGCCACATACAAAAGGCCAGGCAGCCTTCGGTGTCGGCTCACCAGTCACCCAGGCGGAAAAAAGGGAAGTGAAGGCTGGATAAAGATAGAAGAGGACCATTGCCACAGATAAGGGAATCCGCTGGAATGAGGCTAGCAGAAACAGGAAGGAAAAGGCGCCGCAGAAGCCGCGCACGGTAAGCAGGAACCGCTTTTGTCCCCAAAGGCTTATCCTTAGGGCTCTGACAATGACAGGGACCACTATCAGTCCAAGCAAAAAGCGGCCTGCTCCGATCTGCCACACGTTCAGGTAGGCGCTTGATAGCTTGGCCGAGGCGCTCATGGCGCTATAGAATATAGGAGCCAGACTGACCCACATTAAGCCACCCAGTGTTGACCTCACGAGCACCTCCTCTAACTCTGGAATAGGGAATTGTAAAAGTTACTGCAAAGGAAATGTCGCACAATTGCTCGGAGCCTCTTCAGATGGCTTTTTTTCACTTGAGCGGCACTGCCAAAAATTGAATGAGAATAGGTTCTAATGTATACTAATGTCTTCGTATAATCAATAGCAAAAAATACTTTTTATAACAAAAGATGAAGGGGTCAAGTCCCAGTTACACAGCTTTTGGGAATATTCTTGGAGGTATTGAGCACTGTCCATTCTGTAAAGACTTTGAATTGACAGGAACTATCGTGAAGATTTATTCTTAAAGTGGAGTTGAGTAATTATATTGAAAGGGTTTTGATACATACTATTTCAAGGAGAAAGGAGAAGGGATATGATAGTACAACAATTTTTTGTGAAAGGGCTTGCACACAGCTCGTACCTGCTTGGCGGCACAAAAACCTGTGCAATCATCGATCCGCGTCGTGATGTCGACATTTACCTGGATGCGGCACAATCCCTGGATATGGAGGTAACCCACATCCTTGAAACGCACCTGCATGCGGATTTCATCTCCGGTCATTTGGACCTTGCAGAAAAAACCGGGGCAAAGATATACGCACCGAAGGCGGCCAACTGCGCATTCGAGCACATTCCCATAGCAGAGGGTGATACGATTACGATCGAGGATATGGTAGTAAGCCTTATAGAAACACCGGGTCATACCCCTGAGCACATCTCCTATGTTGTGGTGGATGAAGCGCGAGGTGCCGATCCTGCAGGGGTTTTCTGCGGCGATACTTTATTCGTGGGTGATGTCGGGCGGCCCGATCTTTTCCCGGGCAAGGCACAGGAGCTCGCCTCTCAGCTGTACAAAAGCCTGTATGAAAAGCTCCTCAAGCTTCCTGATTTTTGCGAGATATACCCGGCTCATGGTGCCGGATCATTGTGCGGCAGGTCGATGGGTGCCAAGAGAACGAGCACCATTGGCTATGAGAGGAAATACAATGCAGCACTCCAGATAAAGGACAGGGAGGAATTCATTGCATCGCTCACCACCAATATGCCGGCGGCTCCGGATCATTTCAGCCGCTGCAGCGCCATAAATGGAGGCGGTCCAACACTCATACAAAACCTTCCCAGTTTAGAGCCATTTGATCCAGAACGGTTCCATGAGAAAGCAAACGCCGGAGACGCGGTTGTGCTGGATATACGAAGCTATGATGCATTTGGAGGCCAGCATGTTCCGGGATCGTACCACATCGATTTGAGCGGTAACTTCGCTACCTTTGCTGGATGGATTCTGCCACCTGACAAGGCGATTCTGCTGGTAGGACTCGACGATAGTCAGGCTTTTGAGGCGGCAGTCTGGCTCAGACGGGTAGGGCTGGATCGGGTCATCGGGTACCTCAAGGGCGGGATGTTCGAATGGTCAAAGGCGGGGCTTCAGACAGGCCACATCGGACAATTAGCGGTGGGGGAACTCCATCAGATGAGCACCGGTGATCGAAACATGACCATCGTGGATGTGCGAGCGCCGAATGAATACCAGGGTTTTCACATCGAAGGCGCAGTCAATATCCCGGCACCTGATTTGAGAAAACGCTATAGTGAGCTCGATCCTGCTGTTCCCACTGTTCTTATATGCAGCACCGGCCATCGCTCAAGCCTCAGTGCCAGCATCTTGAAGCAGCACGGATTTACCGATGTATTCAACGGGGCTGGCGGCATGACAGCGTATGCCACAGCAGAATACGGACCAGAGTGTCCCATGTGTGTACTACCCCATGGCCCTCATTTCATGGGGAAAACAATGGAAATAATGCTTAGCACGTAAACAGTATGAGTGTTCTGTGGGTTGAGGATGTTTCTCTGCCGATTCAAATCCATGGAACATGTACTTTACAAGCTTTGCATAACTACTATTTGTTTAAAGACGATGGGCTTTTTTTGAGTTCCAAGGCTCTCCCGCCGTATGCGGGATCTTTTCAGCATACAGAGCGATAAGTCAACGATTAGTATTCGGCGGCTTTGAAAATGGGAACAATGAATCCCGGGATTTTTTCAATATTTGATAAAAGACAATCCCATAACATTAGCTCAAACATTAAAATGGTATCCTCAGAATTACTGGAATAAAAAAAGCTTGACATTTGTAGACGACCGGTCTAATTAGTTTCGATAAAAGCAGCATGAGGATAATTCCATGAGACAGAATACCAGACAAAAGATCCTTGAAGTTGGCGCAGATATTATTCATCTTAAGGGATACAACCATACCGGTCTTCAGGAAATCCTCCAGGCTGCGGGGATGCCAAAGGGATCCTTCTATAATTATTTTAAGAACAAGGAAGACTTTGGTCTACAGGTTATCGATTTTTTCACAGAGCTTTTTGCCTCCATGGCAGGGGAGGTCATAAAAGAAGAATCCCTCACGCCCCTGCAAAAAATTGCAAGGATGCTCGATGGGTTTATAGATTTTTTCAAGTCAAAGGACTATGCCTACGGTTGCCCCATCGGTAATCTGGCGCAGGAAATGGGAGATCTAAGCCCAGCATTTCGAAAGAATCTGAGAAGAGCAGCTGATGAAATGGTGGATATATATCACAAGCTTTTGGAACAGGCCATGATCGCGGGAGAGGTCTCCACTGATCTGGACATAAAGGAAACGGCCTATTTTATTGTCTCAAGCTGGCACGGGGCGATCGTTCGCATGAAAATAGAGAAGGGGCCGAGGCCGCTTAAAAACCACAAGCGCTTTATTTTCGACCACGTTTTGAGGCGTTAAAGGGATATGGCTCTTTTGTTCCTTTTTTTTGTAATGAATTAAAATAGACCGGTCTAATGTTTTTTGTAAAAACCACCAAACAAAAGGAGCAGAAAAAAGAGTACTTCACAAAATGAAGAAATCAAACAGAAAATTTTGTCCAAAATAAAGGTGCCCACACTGTCCGTGCTGTCCACCATAACGGAACAAGGGAAGCCATGGGAAAGGTATGTGACGCCATTCGCCGACGAAAGCTCACGTTGTGGATGGCAACGTTCGCACAATCGCGAAAGGTGGGCCAGATCAAAAAAAATCCTGAAGTTCATATCACGACCGGAGTGACCGAGATAGAAGGGGCGGAGTCATATATGAAGATACAGGGAAGAGCGAAAATCTTAACAGACCATGAAACCAAAAACTCAGTATGGTTTGACCACCTGGCAAATGTCTTCAGCGGCCCGGACGATCCAAACTATTGCGTATGCAAGATCACACTGTACAGGATTGAGTACCAGGAAATGGGTATGGCAGAACCTGAGATATGGGAGTTATAAACATACGTGTTTTTTTCTCCTACAAATGCCCAGTTTATATTGGATTAAAAGATGCTGGCCCAGATGAATTGATTACGGCAACACAAAAATATGCTTTAGCATGTGAAAAACATATAAGCTGGGAAGAGGTAAGGCCATACCCAATACCCTTACCGGTCCCTTCTTTTTTGATTGGAGAGGGGATTTTGGCCTTCTACGGCGGCATGTTGTTCTAGCCACAGATGTATGCTTGCGATTAATTCCTCTCTTTCAGCACGGGTGATTCCTTCCGGATCAAAACGGTAGCGGTAGTGGAGTGCCAGTATTGAATAGAGGGGCTCGGTTGAAACAGAGGGGGATTGCGCATCTTCTATCCTTTGAATCCAGGTTGCCAGAGGTTCCCATGGATAGTGCGCATATCCCAAGTCGATTAATTTTTGTTGAATTAAATAGAACTGAGAGTCTTCTCCGGGTTTGATCGCAACCCTTCTTTTTTTTGTGTGCGCTTCTGAATGTGGCCTCACACGTTTTCGTGAATACAGTCTTCGTGCCAAAAGGAGAAGTAGTGGAATAAGAAGCCAACCGATATGCTTTGTTAAAACATCCTTCCGCTGAAGCCAGAGAAATTGTGCAAATTTGAATGCAAGCAGGGAGGCAAAGTCATACAGGGGCTCAAATATGGATGCAGCTTCCTTCTCAATGATGTGCCACGAGGGGGGAGTCGTATCAAAATTCTGCCACCTGCCATTGTTATACACAGAGGTCCAGGCATGGGCATGCCGTGCTCGAACGATACACCACTTGTGTGGGCTGCCTACCGCTTGAAGGGAATACCCGGTGGTATAGCGGGCAGGAATACATGCTGCACGCAGAAGAAGAACCGTGGCTGTGGCAAAGTATTCGCAGTGCCCAGACCTGGAGCGGAGTAAAAAATCACTCAGAGTGGGGCGAGCGTCACGAGGGCTCGACGTTAAAGAATAGGTAAAGCCTTGTTTAAAAAAGGCAGCCAGTGTGGTTAATATTTCTGGTAGAGGCTTCGATGCAAGATCGAGGTTGTGAACAATTTTATTTATGGCAGGTTTTTCCTTTTCAGGTACACGCAGATCGCCTTCGTCGGGCGGGTCGGCAAGAGAAGCAGCAGGATTAAAGTGTACGTGATAGGTTACCAGTCCAGGGCCTTCTTCCACCTTAACGGATCCGAACCGGCTCCTTTTTAGTGCTGCGACGGGCATGTTTTGTATGGTAAAAGCACCAATAGGAAGTTTTAACACACCTTTTCCTCCCCTGAGACGTTCGGAGACCGTAATGATTTTGCTTTTAGTGGGGCGAGGTATAAGATTCCATGTTGTTCTGTCTCTTTCTGGTTGCACAGCCTTGAAATGAGCCCGTGATGCAAACCACACGGATGATTTATAGATGTTATAACTGGTAACGCCCAGAAGAAGTGGTTGCGTATCTGTAAAGTCTGTGTTCACCCTGCATACAATGCGGCCGGATAGCTTCATTGTCCCCATGTCTCCAATGGCAGTTGTGGCTCGGTAGGGATCTGCGTCCCTGCGTAAAAAATTGCTAAACCAGTACAATGTCCTATTCTCCAGTGCGGTTTGAAGGCCGTGGAGACCAATGTGACTCACATACCCTCCTGCACCGGTCAAAACCAAGAGCGTAACCCAAAGGATCGGTGAAACTCTTTTTGACCGTATGGAGAAGAGCGCCCAGGCAGAGAGGAAAAAAAGCCCCACATAAAACCATGGAGTCCTCACATTGGCTGCGCTGGCAGAAAGGATTGAAAGGGCAAAATAGGGATAGGTAAGATTAATGGCTGTGGATTGGTTATTTTCCTCCTTTTTTTCCTTCTTTCTTCGAAAAATTAAAAAAAGCGCACTAATAGTTATTCGGTCACTTGTACTGTAAATCTGGGCAGCGACAAGAGGAATAACTGCCATGGGGAGCCATTGAAATATGATCACTATGGCGTGTGCCGATCTGTTTGAGGCATACACATAGGCAAACATCCCGAGCAGGATGAGTGTGCATACATCTGAGACCCGATGAAAGTCAGCCGAAGAAAGGTCCAGACGTGATTTGACGAGCCGTGAGCCTTCAAGGACAACGGCCATGATCGCTGCAATAGGCCAAAGCCCGGTTTGCCAGCCCCAAAACATGAGAGATGCGCCGAGAAGAAGGGGTGGTGTTTTCATAGTTCGGCCAATCCTTCCTCGATTGTACCCACATGGAGTATGTGGAGGTTTTCATGGGCAGCCTTCATGGAGTTCGGATCAAGGGCTTTTGAACTTTGATCATCCGTAATAACCAGCACCAGTAAAGGAACTCCGAGTTCTGTAAGAAGGTCGATAAATTTTTTCCTCTCCTCGTCCCATGAGATCAGAACACAGATACAGCCGCTTAAAAGGGAGGCACGCTCAATAACCACAGGAGGCAGGGCGTTGAACGGTTTATTTGTACATGCCCTGACAGAGGCGAGAATTTCCAGGATAGTATCCGAGTGAGAAAGCCCTCTCCCAGAGGTAAAGCAATATGCCTCGGTGCCCACAAACATGAGATCTAACAGGGACTCTTGCGTCTGTATAGAGCATATAAAGGAGGCTGCAATGCTTACGGCCTCTTCAAAAATATCGCTGTGTTCTGTTTTCTGAAAGGTATCCAGGATGAGTGCATGACGCACGAAAAACTCATCCTGATATTCTTTGACGATGGGTTTTCCGGTTTTTGCCCAGCTCTTCCAGTGGATTCGACGCAATGGA
>Ga0180438_10011815_pt1 | contig 10483 bp, 11 predicted proteins | sample SS_ome_12_FD_132455 | JGI IMG/M metagenome (GOLD analysis project Ga0180438, IMG submission 132455) | Hypersaline lake sediment archaeal communities from the Salton Sea, California, USA - SS_3_D_2 metaG | ecosystem: Environmental > Aquatic > Non-marine Saline and Alkaline > Hypersaline >... | reverse complement strand
ATTAATCTGAAAAATGAAAAGCCCAAAAAAATTAAAAACAAAGAAAAAATTATCTAAGATAAGAATTAGAAAATTTAATATTGCTGAGGCAGGTGTTTGTACTAATCCACTTCATGGTGGAACTTATGGCGATACCGGCTGGCAAGCCTGTAAATAATTTTAAAATATTTACTTAAATTATATTATTAATTATATAGCTTTTGCTGTAGTCTAATAAATTAGGTTTAAAAAATGTCTAAAATTAAATCTGTTAAAATTTGTATTGCAGATTTTCCTTTAAAAATAAGTTGTTCTAATATTCATTTGTTAAATAGAATTAAATCTAGATATTCTTCATTTATCAAAAAATATAAAGATCCTTCATTTGAGTTAAAAATAGATTTGCTGGAAGAACAAATGGAAGTTCCTATAGAGTTTGCAATAAAACCAACTGTTAAAAATATAATTGATTTTGAAATTAAATTTAATTCTGAAGCACTTCCTAAATTTAAGATAGACTTAAAAAAGAAAATTGCTACTTTAGTGACACAAGAAGTTAGCATGGCAAAAATAGATTTTTTAATAAAATTATTTTATTATACAATGTTTCCAATAAGAGATATTTTTTGTATACATGCTTCTTCATTAATAAAAAACAATAAAGGATATATTTTTTTTGGACCTTCTGGTGCAGGTAAAACAACTATCTGTAATTCTCTTAAAAATGGAGTAGTAGTACATGATGATGTGACTCTGATTAAATTTGAAAAAAATAAATTTAAGATATATCCTCATCCTTTTAGAAAATTAAAAACAAAAAAAAATTTTAAGATAATAAAGAGACCAGTAGAAGTTAAAGGAATTTTTCAAATAATCCAATCAAAAAATAATAAATTATTAGAAACAAAAAAATCTGAAGTAATGTTGCCTTTGATGAGACAGAATATGTTTAGGTCTTTTAATCATTTAAAAAAACAAGACCAACTAATTAATAAATTATTCAAATATGCAAAAATATATAAATTAGAATTTAGAAAAAAATGTGATTTCTGGAAGATATTAAATGAAATTGAATAATTTTCCAATAATTAGGCCTAATATTATTTCTAGATATTATGGAAATAGATCATTGTTAATAAATGAGAATAAAAAAGAAGGCTATGTTTTGGAAAATATCTATAATTTAATATGGAGAGAGATAGATGATAAAAAGACAATTAAAGATTTAATAGATATTTTATTTAAAAAAAATAAATTAAAAAAAGAAGAAATTTTAAAAATTATAAAAGAATTTAAAAAATTAAATTTAATACATTTAAAAGAAAATCCTAGTTTTACTGAAAAAAGACCAAAATTATTAAAGGTTGATTCTATTAGAAAATTAAACTATGAACAAAATAAAAAATTTTTATCTTTGCTATATAATTTTACAAATTCCAGCAAAGTACCTCCACAGGTTACATTTGAATTAACTTATAAATGTAATTTTAAGTGTGTTCATTGTTATAATCAAAAAGGAAGAATTAATAGAGACAAAGAACTTTCTTTTGATGAAATAAAAAATATACTTGATGATCTTGTTAAATTAGGCACACCATTTATCCAATTCACAGGAGGAGAAATTTTTGTAAGGAGAGATATAACCAAAATTTTAGAATATGCTTCTAAAAATTTTCTTTTAGGAATTAAAACAAATGGATCTTTAATTAATGAAAATAATATAGATAAACTTAAAGATTTAAATTTTCATCAGATTGAAATATCTTTATATGGTGCAAGTGAAAATACTTATAATATAATCACAAAAAATAAGAAATCATTTAAACAAGTAATGAATTCTTTAAAACTTCTTAGTAAGACAAAATTACCAATAGGTATTTCTGTAATCAATTTGAAAGAAAATGAAAAAGAAACCAAAAAGATGATAAATTTTGTTAAAAAATTAGGATTTAGTTGTGGTTTTCTTGGAGAAATAATACCCACAGATAAAGGAGGTCTTGAACCTTTAAAACACATATGTTCTTATCAAAAACATTTGGAACTTATGTATCCAAAAAAGAAAATATTAAAAGAAATTGTTAAACAAATGCTGACTAAGAAGATTAAGATTAATCCAAAACAAAAAATGTGCATAGGATTAGGTTCACAAATTGTGATTGATCCTTTTGGTTATGTAAAACCTTGTATTGAGTGGCGTGTATATAAAGATAATGTAAGAGAGAAATCAATTAAAGAGATTTATAGAAATTCAAAAACATTAAATATGGCAAGGAATATTACATATGGAGATTTTCCAAATTGTATGAAATGCGAATTTATTAATATTTGTTTTTCTTGTCCTGTACATGCTTTGGAATGCAAAGAATGGAAAAAAAAAATAAATAAAAATAAAATTAAAGATTTAAAAAAAATGTATAAAAAATTATTTAAGAAAAATCAATGTATTCCTTTAGATTAGTTCCTAAATCTTCCATAAGTTTGGAAAAGTAATCAGAATTCTCATCAAAACCAACTATCATGAGACATCCTGCCCACAATTGTTTTGTAGGTTCTTTAGGAACTCCATCTTCTTCATGCTCAAATGTAGTCATCTTGTTGCCTTCGATAAAATAATCAAATTCTATAGCTCCTTGATTTGGAATCTCATATAATGCACATTTAAACTCTCCTTGGTCATAAGTTTTAACTTTAATAGGTTTATATTTGTTTAAGCAACTAGTTACTTTTTCATCAAGGTCAGAAGGTTTCTTATCCTCAGGCAATATAAAATGTATATGTTTTGGCATTTTATATAGATAAAGAGGTAGTACTATATAAATCTTTTGGTATTTATGTCCTTTAAAAGTAGTAATAATCTCAAAAGAAATATTTTATCAAATTTTAATTTTTTTTGGTAAGAAAAAGTAATAATTTATAAATAATTATTACAAAATCTATGAATTATGGAGAGAAAAGAACTAATAAAGAAATATTTGGAGTTTTTTAAGAATAAACAACATTTTGTCATAGACTCAGCTTCATTGATTCCTGAGCATGATCCTACTGTCTTATTTACAACAGCTGGTATGCATCCATTAGTTCCCTTTTTGATGGGGCAGGCTCATCCTTTAGGAAAAAGATTAACTGATGTTCAAAAATGCATTAGAACAGGAGATATAGATGCTGTTGGAGATGCTAGTCATTTAACTTTTTTTGAGATGCTTGGAAATTGGAGTTTAGGAAATTATTTTAAAAAAGAAGCCATATCCTGGAGTTTTGAATTTTTAACAAAAGTTTTGAATTTTGGTGTTGACAAATTAAGTATAACTGTTTTTGCTGGTGATAAAGATGCTCCTAAGGATGAGGAAAGTGCTTCTGTTTGGAAAAGTTTAGGAATTCCTTCTGAGAGAATATATTATTTACCTAAAGAAGACAATTGGTGGGGACCTGCTGGAAAAACAGGGCCATGCGGGCCATGTACAGAGATGTTTATTGATACTGGAAAGAGAAAATGCAGTAGAGAATGTAAGCCTGGCTGCAGCTGCGGAAAATATTTTGAAATTTGGAATGATGTATTTATGGAATATAACAAAGTTTCGGAAGGTAAATTTGAGAAGCTTAAACAAAAAAATGTTGATACTGGAATGGGTGTTGAAAGAACAATTGCAATGCTGCAGGGAAAAGATAATGTTTATGAGACTGAAATTTTTATCCCTATGATCGATGAGCTAAAAAAATTAGCTAAGGTTAATAGTTTTACTCATGAGCAGGAAAGATCAATAAGAATTATAGTAGACCATATGAGAGCAGCTACTTTTATCCTTGGAGATGAAAGAGGTGTTGCTCCTTCAAATGTAGATCAAGGTTATATCCTTAGAAGATTTATCAGAAGAGCTATAAGGCATGGAAAATTGATTGGAATTACTGGAGATTTATGTAGGCCAATTGCAAAGATTGTAATTGATTTATATAGTAAAGATTACCCTGAACTTAAGAAAAATAAGAAATTTATTATGGATGAATTGTTAAAAGAAGAAGAAAGATTTAATAGAACTTTAGAAAAGGGATTGCATGAATTTAGTAAATTAGCTGAAAAAGGAGATTTAAATGGAAAAGATGCTTTTTTCTTATTTCAAAGCTATGGTTTTCCTCTTGAGATGACAAGAGAATTAGCTAGTGAGAAAAAGATCAAAGTTGATGAAAATGGTTTTGAAAAAGAATTTGAAAAACATCAAGAGTTAAGCAGAAAAGGAGCTGAGCAGAGATTCAAAGGAGGATTATCAGAAGCTTCTGAAATGACTGCTAAGCTTCATACTGCAACACACTTGCTTGGAGAGGCATTACGCAAGGTTTTGAAAAATCCTGATATAAAGCAGAAAGGAAGCAATATTACACCTGAAAGGCTTCGTTATGATTTTAATTTTGACAGAAAATTAACTCCAGAAGAGATTAAAGCTGTTGAGGATGAAGTGAATAGTATTATTAAAAAAGGATTAGAAATAAAAAAAGAAGAGATGGAATTGCAAAAAGCTTTGGATTCAGGCGCGCAGGCTGAATTTGGAGCAAAATATCCTTCAAAAGTATGGGTTTATTCTGTTGGAGATTATAGTAAAGAAATTTGTATGGGTCCTCATATTAAGAATACTTCTGAATTAGGCCATTTTAAGATCAAAAAAGAAGAAAGTTCAGCTGCAGGTGTTAGGAGAATAAAGGCTGTTTTGGAATAAAATAAAAGTTTTAGAAAAAAGTAAATTAAAACAAAATATTTTTAAGAATAAAAGATATTTATTATTATATAGGGAGATTTAAAAGTGGATTTATTAGAAATTAGAGAACATTTGGATAGATTGGATAAAATTTTAATTTTAATATTAGCTGAAAGAATAAGTTTAATTTCTAAAGTAGCAGAATATAAAAAAAAAGAAAATATTATGATATATCAACAAGAAAGAGAAAAAGCTATTTTGAATAATGTTGTGAAATTAGCAGAAGAGCAAAAATTGAATCCAAAATTAATTGAGAACATATTTGAACTAATAATAGAAGATTCGCATAGAATTCAGAAAGAAGTCAAAGGTGAATGAATGACTGGAAATAGTTTTGGTAAATTGTTCAAAATAACTACGTGGGGAGAATCTCATGGACTTGCTGTAGGTGTAATAATAGATGGATGTCCTTCTGGTTTAGAATTAACTATTTTAGATATCCGAAAGGAATTAGATAAAAGAAGACCAGGACAAAGTAATATTGTTACAGCTAGAAATGAGGCTGATAAAGTTGAAATAGTTTCTGGGTTATTTGAAAATAAAACAACGGGTACACCAATTTCATTAATTATCAAAAATAAGGATGTTGATTCTTCTAAATATGAGTCAATAAAGAATTTATTTAGACCAGGACATGCGGATTATACCTATTGGAAAAAATATAGTTTAAGGGATTATAGAGGAGGAGGAAGAAGTAGTGGAAGAGAAACAGTAGGAAGAGTAGCTGCAGGAGCAATTGCTAAAAAAATACTTGGAATTGAGAATATAAAAATTTATGGATATACAAAACAGATAGGAAATATAAAAGTAGAAAGGATTGATTTAACAGAAATTGAAAAAAACAACGTAAGATGTCCTAATAAAAATATTGCAAATGAAATGGAGAATTTGATTTTAAAAATAAAAGAAGAAGATGATTCAATAGGAGGAATTGTTGAAATTGTTATTAAAGGATGTCCTGCAGGATTAGGAGACCCCGTATTTAATAAATTGGATGCTGATTTGGCAAAAGCATTAATGTCAATAGGAGCAGTAAAAGGTGTTGAATTTGGAAGAGGATTTGAAGTTGCAATGTTGAGAGGTTCTGAAAATAATGATCAAATGACTTCTGATGGTTTTAGAACTAATAATGCTGGAGGAATACTTGGAGGTATTTCAACAGGGCAAGATATAATAATCAAAATTGCTATTAAACCCACACCATCAATTTCTAAAGAACAAGATACAATTGATATAAATAATAAAAATTCTAAAATAAAAATAGAAGGAAGACATGATCCTTGTATTGTTCCAAGATTAATTCCTGTTGCAGAAAGTATGATTGCATTAGTGTTAGTAGATAAATTATTAATACAAAGGAAATCTTCAAATGATTGAAATAAAAAAAATTAATAATTTAGATTGTGAAATTGTGGCTCCTCCTTCTAAGGCGTATACTTTAAGAGCTATTTTTATTGCTGCTATGGCAAAAGGTAATTCTATTATAAATAATCCATTAATGGCAGAAGATCAAAAATACACAATTAATGCAATGAAAGATATGGGGGTTGATATAAAATTAAGAAACAATAAAATTATAATTAAAGGTGTTAATGGTAAATTTAAAAATTCTAAAAATAATTTGTTTATTGGTAATTCTGGTGTAAGTGCAAGAGTATTAATAGTTCTTTGTTCTCTTATAGATCAAGATACAATAATTAATGGAACAGAAAGAATGAGAATAGGAAGACCCATACAAGATTTGATTAATGCGATAAAGAATCTCGGAATTAATGCCAAATCAATAAATAATAATGGTTGTCTTCCTGTATCTGTAAAGGGCAACTCTTTCCAAGGAGGATTAACAACTCTTAAAGGAAATAAAAGTTCTCAGTATTTTACTGCATTACTTCTTTGTGCACCATATGCAAAAAGGGACGTTACAATTAAAACGATTGGAGATCTATGTTCAAAACCTTATATTGATATAACTATTGATATAATGAAAAGGTTTGGAATTAAAGTAGAAAATAAAGATTATCAAGAATTTAAAATTAAATCTAATCATTCATATATAGGAAAAGAATATTATATTGAAGGAGATTATAGTAATGCTGCTTATTTTTTTGCAGCAGCAGCAATAACTAAAGGTAAAATAAGAGTAAAAAATTTAAATTTTAATTCAATCCAAGGAGATAAAAGATTTCTAGATTTTATTGAGATGATGGGATGTGAGATTAATAAAGAAGATGGTTATATTGAAGTTATTGGGAAACCATTAAAAGGCATAAAAGTTGATATGCAAGATTATCCTGATATTGTACAACCCTTGGCAATTGTTGCAGCATTTGCGAGAGATGAAAGTGAATTTTATAATATATCTAATTTAAAATATAAGGAATGTGATAGATTAAAAGCAACTGTGACTGAACTTAAGAGAATTGGAATAAATGCAAATTTTACTGAAAATAGTATAATTGTAGAGGGTGGAAAACCTCATGGAGCTGAGATAGAAACATATAAAGATCATAGGATGGTCATGAGTTTTTCGATTATAGGATTGGCAGTGGAAGGAATTAAGATAAAAAATCCAGAAAATATTAATAAAAGTTTTCCAGAATTTTTTGATGTTTTAAATAATATATATAAAAAATAAATTTTTTATAAAATCATTTTCAGAAATAAATTTATATATAGTAAAATTTTTAAATTCATTTTAATTCATTTTTTAAATGCAAAAAAACTCTAAAAATTATGATTATTTTCTTGTACAAGGAAGAAGCATGCTTCCTACAATAAAACAGGATCAAAAAGTTAAGATTTTAAAGACAAAAGATGTTAAAATAGGAGATATTATTGTTTTCAAGATAAAAAATAAAAAAAATAAAATTAATAGGATTATACATCGTATTGTTAAAATAAATGGAAATGAAGTAATCACAAAAGGAGATAACAGATTTAATTGTGATGTTTCTATTACTTCAAAAGAAATTCTAGGGAAAGTGATAAAAGTTGGAAATAAAAGTATAGATAAAAATTATTATGATCTTATTAATCCATTTATTGCAAGGATATCTAAATATTCAATGATAATCAGTCCTATGAGTTATCAGAAGTTTAGGATTATTTATAATTTTTTAAATAATCTTAAAATGAAATTAATTGGTGATAGAAATTTATATATCACTCATTTTTTGCATTTGCCGCATAAGCTTAATGGATATATATGTAAATTATTAAAAAAATAATCAAAACTTTAATTCTTTTGCATCAATTTTATATTTCTCAAATAAACCATATACATTGATTTGAGTGGTATTTTCCATTGAATAGCCTAGTTTATCAACAATCTCTTTAATCTCTTCTTTAGGGCCTTCTATTTCAATGTAAGGAGGCATTTTAGGATATATATCAATGACAACTTCTGAATTTTTGTATTTATAGGTTGTTCTTTTCTTTTCCTGCAGCATTACTTGTTTAAATCCAAGAATCTCTAATTGTTTTTTGAATATCTTTAAATCATTAATTTTTGTTTCATATTCCTTTCTAATCTTAAATTTTTTATCTGGGATTCTTATTTTAGTGGTAAAGATAATCTCATCATTTATTTTTCTTAATCTTACTAAAACATCATTATAAGGATTGCTAAAAGTAATTGTTGTTAATAAAACATTATCATTGATTTTATCTGCAAAAGAATCTGATTTTTTTCTTATTTCATCTTCATCTATTTCCAGAATTTTTACTTCTATTTCCTGCATTTTAATCAAATTTTTGCTCTTTCCAATATTCATAAAATTTTCTTTTTTTTGCAATAAGATCTTTTAACTTTCCTTGTTCAATGACCTTTCCATTCTCTAAAACTATTATCTTATCTGCATTTTTTATTGTTGATAATCTATGTGCAATTACAATTCCTGTCCTTTCTTTAATTGCTGAATTAATTGCATCTTGAATTAGTTTTTCTGTTGTAGAATCCAATGAGCTTGTTGCTTCATCTAAAATTATTATTTCAGATCCTTTTAATAAGGCTCTAGCGATTGATATCCTTTGCTTTTCTCCGCCAGATAGCTTTACCCCCCTGTCTCCAATAAATGTATTGATTCCTTCAGGAAGCCTTTTAACAAAATCATCTAATCTTGCTTCTTTCAACACTTTAATAATCTCTTTATCTTCAACTTTTCTTTTTGATCCATAAATGATATTTTTTCTTACAGTATCATTGAATAAGAATATTTCCTGAGTTACAACTGACATATGTTTTCTTAGAGATTTTATATCAAATTCTTTTATATCTATTCCATCTATAAATATGGATTTTGGATTGACTTCATATAATCCAAGCAATAAATTGACAATAGTTGTTTTTCCTGAACCAGTATGGCCTACTATTGCAGTAATTTTTCCTTTTTCTACTGTAAAATTAATATTTTTTAAAACAGGGACTTCTTTATCATAGAAAAAATTTAAATTTTTAAATTCAATTTTATTTTTCAGTCCTTTAAACTCTTTTGATCCAGAAGATATTAAAAATTTATCTTTGTTATCCAACATTTTTTTTAATTCTTCCAATGTTGCACTTTGCTGTGCAAATCTTGATTTGAAATTACTAAAGCCTCCCATCATATCATTTATTTTCTTGAAAAGATAGAAGTATACTATAAAAAAGGATAATCCTCCTGATCCTGTTTTCAAAGCAAGATATGTCATTATAAGGACTAATATTGATATGGTTATTAAAGAAATTGTATTTCTTATTGGGCCTATTAATGCCATTTTTTTCTGCATGCTAAAATCCCATTTTATTGTTTCTTGGCTCATCTGAGAGAATTTTTCTTTTTCTTTTTCTTCATTATTATAAATTTTAATTAATGGGATACAGGAAAGAACATTAAACACTTTTTTATTCAGATTTTTACCTGCTTCTATAGCAAATTTTGATGTTTTTTTAATTTTTTTAATAATCCATTCTAATGAATATTTATATACTGGAAAGAATATCAATAGAACCAGAGTCATTTTTATTGAGATTATCATCATTAATATAAAATAGATTGTTATTTGCGTAAACCAATTTATCAAGTCTGTTATTGAATTAACTAAATCAGAAATAATTTGTGTATGGCCCATCAATACCATCTGAAGATATCCTGTATTATTTTTATCGAAGAATTTTTTGCCAAAGTTCATATATCTATTGAAAATAATTTTCCTGACATTATGAGTGATCTTTCTTGTACGATAGCCAATTATTAAGGTATTTATATATAAAATAACTTGTTTTAACAAAGTAGCTGAAAAGATTAATGATAATATAAAAATAAATGAAGAAAAATCAGGGCTTGAAAAGATGCTTGGAAATAAATCTAATAAATTATTAAGAATAGGAACATCTTCTAGAAAACTAAAATCTCTATCTATTACTCCTTTTATTAAAGGGACTAAAAGGCTTATGCTGAGACCATCAAGAGCAGATGCAATAAATGCAAGTATTATTGGAATTATTAACTGATAAATCTTTACATCCATCTTAATAAAGAAATTTTTTGCTTTGATAAATTTCGGATACAATTCTTTTAGTTTTGTTTTTTGTTTTTGTATCATCTTGATGATTCTTTAAAATTGCAGACTTTATTGATTTAATATTTATTCTAAAAAAATTAAAATTTTAACTATTTAAATACTTATTGGTTAGAAATCTTTTAATTTTATAAAGATAAAGCTCAAATATTTGTCTTATATATTCTAGATACACTTTTGTTGTTAATTTACTTTTTCCT
>Ga0180438_10011814_pt1 | contig 10484 bp, 14 predicted proteins | sample SS_ome_12_FD_132455 | JGI IMG/M metagenome (GOLD analysis project Ga0180438, IMG submission 132455) | Hypersaline lake sediment archaeal communities from the Salton Sea, California, USA - SS_3_D_2 metaG | ecosystem: Environmental > Aquatic > Non-marine Saline and Alkaline > Hypersaline >... | reverse complement strand
GTCTGGTTTCCCTTCGTGGCTCCCTGGCTGGTCACGGTTGAGAATGAGCTCCTCGTATTCAACAAGGGCGAGTATGACGATATCGTTGATATGGTATCTTACGGGGTATACGTCGTAGAGAGCAATAAGTTTCTGGGAGCTCTCAAGGACGGGCCCCGCATGCCTCCCACGGTTCAATCCGAGGACCAGCCCAGAGAGACTGGCGTAATGGACGCATTTAAGGCCCGAGGGAGCGTTTGGGATGATTTTATTAATCCTATCCCTTGGGAAGGAATTCAGGTACCAGAATAAAATGAGCCCACAATACCCTCAGACAGTCAAGGAAGCCGTAGCCACGCTGAACGCCGAAATGAAGGAAAAAGAACGCCTTTTACTTACAAGCACACCCGAGGATAAGTTAATTTTACTACATCATTCATTTGGCAGGCATATACGAAACTCATTCGGGCTCTGGACCGGCAACGTGGAACTGATGCGAGATACCGGCGAAGCCCATCCAGACGACGCTTCCATGGTCATCATAAAGGCACTCTGGACCAAACTCAGGGAGGGATAAAATGGTTCGAAGTTATGTAATCGAATACAAGGACGCTGGTGGAACCAAACACCGTCGTGTTATCTCTCCCTCCGATTATCCAAATGCCGTGGCGATGGTTCACCAGTACAAGAAGATGGGTTTTGAGGTAATTCGAGTTCAACTCTTGACCGTGGATCCCAAGCAAGCCGAAGCGCGGTTCCCTTCCTTTGCGGGCAAGGGCAGCATTACCATCCGATGGACAACGGAGCGGTTCCCCACTGGGCCGGTTCTGACGGGCATCGGGAAGGCTCCAAATATTGAGAAGGTTGGAGCGCTTATCAACCAGCTCGAGAAGAACCTGTTTCACTGGAATGTTGGCCTTGACTCCAAACTAATGGGCGGGCACATGACCTTCGCGGGCAGGGAGAAATCTCTGGAGAAGGCCAAGGCAGCGGTGATGAGAGTAGTCAAGGAGAACTCTGACAAGCTCGGTGCTTTTTTGAATCATTCTCAGGTGGGGCGGATCAAGTTTGCTGAATACAGGGGAGCCAAGCTCGGTGCTCGCCAGTCTCGATACAGTCTCTATGCTTACTTAGCGGTGGCAGACTATTGGAATTCCCAATCCGATCCCAAGGGCATCATTGCATTCCAGAAAGCCAAGCGGGATGCTATTGAGGCCAAGAGATATGTCAAAAGTGAAGTCTGGTCTATCTTGGATTACAATGAGCAGAAGTTGGTTGTTTATGGGCAGCCTCGGTTCATAGAATTTGATTCGGACAAGCCCGCCAAAGCTGAGGCCAATTTCATCGTGCCTATCTCTGGCCCTGCTGATATCATCAAGAAGATTGTTCATAAACTCTCTGGATTTTCTAAGTCGGGGAAAATCAAATGCGCTCAGTTCGGGAGCTGGAGTTAGCATGCGAGTCCTGCTGATCGGCTATTATTCCGATCCCGATTACAACCGCTCGGCAGAGCTGGAGTATGCTCTCCAATGGAATCTCGCCCATGCTCCCGTAGATAAGATCTATGCTCTCATCGAGGATAAATCTCAATTACCGGAGCATCCCAAGCTGCAACCCGTTCCCGTGGGATCCCGCCTGAAGTTCGTGGATTTCTTCGCCTTTGCGGGAGCCTTTCCGGGGCAGACGGTCATCATCGCCAACAACGATATCCGATTCGATAACACGCTCAACCTGATCGACCGGATCGACCTGACCGATACCTTTGTGTGCCTTTCGAGAACCGAGCCCCATGGTGGGAGTTGCGAGTGGGGTCCAGCCAATGGTCAGGACGCGTGGATCTTCCGATCTCCCGCCCGAGAATTTCCGTGCGAGTGGGATCTGGGGCAGGATCGTTGTGACGGGAGACTTGCAGCTGAAGCAGCCAGAGCGGGATACAAACTCGTCAATCCCTATCCCCATATCCACGCCTATCACGAGCACGCCTCGAGAATAAGGCGCAGGACATGGGGGAGAAGAGTACCGGGGCCCTATCTCGCAGTCCAACCCACAGCAGGAGGTCTCCCATGAGCGGCAAGATTCCGGCGGAGCAGAGGCTGCAGTTCTCGCAGTTCGCCAGCGGCAAGAAGGGCAAGAAGAAGCCCCCTCCTCCGGGGGGCCTTTCGGCTCTGGCCTCCAAGATAGCGAGCTTCGAGCGGAAGTCGCAGGCTGCCAAAGCCAAGCTCCCTCGAGCCCGCACACCGGAAGAGAAAGAGGACCTGCAGGATGACTACGAGATGTATCGGGATGACGCCCGGGACCTGAAGAAGGTTTTGGAAGCCTGCCGTGCAGGCCAGCCGGGTCGGGCGTGGAGTATTTCGGATCGGATGGATACCGCTGCCCGTGACGAGATCCCCAACAGCCTGTACAACTGGTTCACAGCTGAGGATGACGACGATCTCCCATGAAGTCCCGCTATCTCTACATCGACCATCAGTCCGACAAGCCCAGCCAGATGGGACAGACTTGGCGTACAGTTTATGTGGATGATAAGCCCAACGGGGAAATCTATTTGTGGTGCCCCCAGTGCTCTAGGAGCATCTGTCTCGAGGACTACGGGATATTCCACAGCGGTCTAGTTCTCCCCGCGGTCTCTTGCAAGGGATGTGGCTGGAAAGCGGAGGTGCAACTCGGACGGTGGCCCAAGAGCAAGACTCTTTATTGGAAACCCTGACCATGCCGCTCTATTCAGTTATTGGTGAGCCGAAAGGCTCGAGATATTATGCGACGACTACGGTCCGGGCAGCCAATGCCGCCGAGGCCAAGAAGCTGGGGAGAGCTAAGCTCGAAAAGATAAAGGGAGTCAGAGTAACGAATATTGAGGTCACAATCAAGGGTGGCATGAGCCCTGATGAGGCCGCTTATAAAGGCTTCAAAGGATATCCCGCGGATCGGATCCGGTTTGTCGACTTTCAGGAAGGCCGATGGGTCCAGCTGCGGGTTTACAAGTGGATCTCGCCCGGAGAAAGACCGATCGCAAAACAGACGGCGTGGGACATGCTGCTGGAGCATCATTGGGAGGACAGGCGCTGGAAGGTTGTGTCGGTTACCGATACTGGGAAGCGGCATCCGCGAAGTAACTCTATGCTCTATGCCGTCAACTTGACGGGGCATCCCAAGGCTGTCGCGGGGATCAAGGAATATGAGGCGGTGCATGGACCGAAGCCCTAAGCGTCCCAAAACAATCCGCGTCAAGTTCACGAGGGAAAAGGAAATTCGGTTTAATTTCCAAGTGAACGCAGGCCCCACCCTGACACCGGGCATGGCGAAGACCAAGGGCCAATGGGTCGCAGAGGTTGAATGGGTCGATCCCATTTCGGATCGGACTCGCAGGCTCCATATGGTCGTGCAGGGCAATTCCGAGCAGGAGGCCCGAAAGGCGGTGATGAACCGCTGGCGTGCGGGAACCCGAAAGGGACGAGTCACTAACATCCAGATCGCGCCCCAGCAGTTCATCGCTCCATCCCAGCGGATCCGATTTACGGAGCTGCCCAAATGAGAAAGATCGGCCTCAGCCCCATGATCCTGCTCGGTGCCCGGGGCAAGATAAACCAGAAGCCCTTCCGCTTCCGGGGTGATTTCTTTTGGGCGGATAAAGATACGGGCAAGAAGAACCACTCGGTGGTTACCATCGGGATGGATGAGGAGAACGAAGTGCTGGCCAAGAAGCGCCTAGAGGAGCAGTTCCTCAAGCATTTCGGGACGCGGGTCTCGGACAGGGGCTTTGCTATTCTGACCAACCGGATCAAGGCCCATGGCAGAGACGTTTGTCAGATGCCCCGAGTAAAGCCCAAACTCAGCCAACATGAGAGCGGTAATCCTAGCTAACAATCCGCCGCCGACTTTCTACGATCTCTACCGAGTGATCTCGGAGGAGTTTGAGGTCACCGTGTTGAATGTGGGCAAGCCCCTCAAGATTCCCTTCTATAAAAATGTAAAGAACCGGGGCACGCTGAACCTCTGGTGGTTCGGTGTTGATAACTGCCAAGAAGAGCCCGTCTGGTTGATGTCGGATGATATGCTCCCGCTCAATTCGGGACGGGAATACAGGATCGCGATGGAACGGGCGCGTCCCTATGATATCTGGTCGCCCAGAGTCACCGGAAAAGGCTGGCCGGTGATGAGCGCATTCAGCGACAAGATAGTTCCGGTTATGACCGTTGAAAAGCACTGCCCCGTCGTTCATCCACGAGTCTGGCATTATATTGAGGAGTTCATCAAGACCGAATTCCAGAATCCCGGGCGGAAGGGCCTGTCCTTCTGCTGGGGGCTTGAATTCCTTTGGGCATGGCTTGTTGAGCGCCAGCGGCTGAAGGTTGTGTTGGACAGCACCGTGGCGATGCACCATGTCCGGGAGGAGAGAACTTACGAACCAAGACCGTGGGAATGCAACGGACCGCTTTTCCGGAGCATTATGAAGCAATACAGTTATGCTCGAGTCTTTCTGAACGAACCCAACCTTAGCGCCGAGGTGGCGCGAAGATTTCAGCTCCATTAGGGAGGTGGCGTATGATCGGTGGCAAGCTCCTCAAGATCGGGAAATCGAAGCTGCTGGACATGCTCCGCCTCAGCGGAGAAGTCATTGTCGTGCTGGAGAACAAGGAGACGGGAAAGAAGCGGACCTACAAGACGCGTAACATCGTGACCAACGCGGGGGACACGTGGTACGCTCAGGAGATCTGCGGTGAGGCCCAGAGCTGGGATCCCGCCGGTCTCCGGTTGGGAACGAACGCTGGCTCCGCCAGTGCTCCCACCAAGACCGATGTCAAGATGCAGACGACCACGGGTTCGACGCCCATCGGCGGGACGGGGGACAAGGCGGTGGACGGTGGCTATCCCAAGACCAACGACGACGACACCGACAACCCGGGTGGTGGCGTGGATATCGTCACGTGGCGGTTCAGTTACGGGACGGGTGACGCCAACCAAAACAACATCGCCACCATCGACATGCCCGATACGTTCACGGACGGCTCCATCGCCCAGTCGCTGGCCATCGCCAACTTCGCGGCGAAGTTCAACAAGACCAGCTCCGACACGCTCAAGGTGTTCGTGAACCACGAGATGCTCGGTGTCTGATGAAGCGAGAACGACTGGGTACTAAAGAGCGGTTGGTCCCTGTTCTCCGGCGGGTGGAGACTACACCCAAGCCGGGGCCCAGCGGTAAGCACGGAGAATGGCTGACCAACCAAGCGGCGATGGAGACCATGCTGCCGGTGATCGGTTGGAAGATCTGGTACACTGACCGATCTACATGGTGCTCAGATACAAGCAAATGGGACGGGGCTCCTTCCGGCGGAGTCCAGCAGGTTGCCTACTTTCATCCGGGTGGGCTTAAGACCCTGTCCGGTGGCATCGATGAATATTTCTATCCCGGTTCGACTCATACGAAACTGGGCGAGCTGACTACTGATGAGCGAGCAGAGGAGATGCGGTTAGCGGCTCTGAACGATACATGGAGCCCGTAAATGGCTACCACCTATTATCTCAGCAATACCAATTCCGACCTCTCCGGGGGCGCGGACTTCAGCAAGAAGCTGCTCCCCAGCACTGAGACCGCTAATACCATTAACTTCTCTGTTGCCAAGACTTCTACCGAAACTTCCTACGCATGGACCGAACCGGGAGTCCCCGGTACCAGCGGCATGACCGGGGATTATACCGTCGAGGTATACATCACGGTGGGCAACGCGAATATGACCGTTGCCGCTAATATCCATCGAGTAAACTCCTCTGGTGTGGTCCAGTCTTCGGCAACGGCAGCATCCGCAGTTACAGCTACCGCCGGCCTCAAGACGTTCAACTGGTCGAGTCAGAGCTTGGGGACTTGGGCAGCGGGAGATCGGTTGCGTGTGGATTATATCTTTACGGTGTCGGGACACCAAGCGCAGTCCCTTACCATCCAGACCGGAACAACTGACACCGAGGTGGTGACTCCTTGGACGCTGGGACAGGACTTCATCAAGGAAGCGGCCGATACCGAGAATATCGACGAGACGCTGGACCGGAGAATGAAAATCAACCGCCAGACGGCGGATACAGAAAATATCGACGAGGAACTCGACAAGAAGCGCTACCTGAACCGGGAGTTAGCCGACGTTGAAGATATTGATGAAGTACTTGCCCGAATCCTCGGCTTCAATAAAGAAACCGCAGATATAGAAGATATTGCGGAGTCTCTCGACTACAGCAAGACCATGCTCGGAGTTACGGACGATACTGAAAATATTTCCGAGGCATTGGACAAGAAACGATATCTCAATAGGGAGTTAGCCGATACAGAAAACATCGTAGAAGCTCTGGATCGTGCTCGAAAGTTAGCTCGGCAGGCGGCGGATATAGAAAACATCGGAGAAGCTCTGGATCGCCGGATGGCCATGGCTCGAGAGTCGGCCGATACAGAAGATATCGTAGAGACTCTTTATAGAGCTTTGGGATCGGTCAAGGAAACCGCAGACGTCGTTAATATAACGGAGTCTCTTGATTACGTGCTGGTGGTGGGAGTCCAAATCTTCGAGATGGATCAGCCGTGTATCTGTGAGCGTGCTATACGAGAGGCAGACGTCGTTCCGCCTAATCCGGCTGCTAGCAAGGCCTACACGTACTTATATGACAATGCGGGGAATCTGGAATTAAGGATCCGTTACCCCGATGGGACGGATCATGCCATAGATACCCAAGTCTAATGCCTACGACGTTAGCGGGTCTGTGATTTGACATTGAGCTACAAACACAACCTGCAATATAAGGTAACTGTCTAATCATTCGGGACCCACACAGCTCGAGGAGCAGCTATGAAAAGGTTTGACACGGTGAGCCGGAACCAGGCGGGATCGGTTCCGAACGTGGGAGATCCGACCCGTCCGCACGAGCCGGTGGGCCCCGCGAAGGACATTCCGCCCGCCTCGCAGGCCACCCAGACTCCGCCCATGGCACGGATGCGTGTGTATGGGCAGGAGGAGTTTCAAACTCTGCCCTATGCGTGGAGTGTGATGTACGCCTCCAAGGATGGGCAGGGTTATTCGGGTTACGACGTGACCGCCTTCGATCGGTCCGGAGCGATTCAGAAAGCCAAAGCCATCCGGAAGAGGAATGGCGGGAATCCCGACGATCCCATCAAGAGCATCGACCGCGGGGCGAGAATCGGGAGAGGTGGCCGCCCTTTTGCGGGTAAGTCGGGATCGAAACTCGGGATGGAGCCCTACCATCCCAACGAGGCTTGGTACGCCCAGTGGGTCCAGCACGTGGGAACGGGCGAGAAGAAACAGGTCAAGGTCCGGGCGAGGAGTCGGGATCACGCCAGCCGGAAAGCCCTCGAGCAGTACAGCCCCAAGAAGGGTTGGAGACTCGATGGTGAGGCGGAGGAGCTGGGTGGAAGGGGCCCGGGAAGGCAACCCCGACAGGAACGAACTCGCGAGCGGACCCGTGGCAAGTTTTCCAAATTCCGGGTCTGGCTCGATGCTCCGGGCCTCGTGATTGACCGCTCCATCATCGTGGGGGCGACCGATGCCGAGGAGGCGGGAGATATCGCGGTGAGGCAGAGCGGACTCGCCAACGCTTCGGCCAAGAAGATCAAGCAGATCATGTAGGAGTAGTTATGAGTCAACTGAACAAAATCGTGGCCGAGGAAAAGGCCAAGTGCATGAACCTCCCGGGAAACCGGATTCGGTTTGTTCAGTTGGCTCAAAGGGTCAAAGATATCCCTCATTACTGGCCCGAGCATATCAGTCCTCCGAGTTCGGTGACGGATGCTGTTACTTGTTCAAAATGCAGGGGACGGTACGACGCCTCCAAATATAAGGGATGTCCTCGCTGCTATCCTAAAAAGTTCATGCAGACCTTCACGCCTCCGGGTCAGATAGAGAAGGAAGTCGGCCTCAAGCCCGATCAAGCCAACCAGATTTGGTTGGTTATCATGGAAAAGAAGACCACGCCCAATGTCTTCAAGACCCTCCGCGTGAAAGCTCCCACCAAGGAAGGGGCAGTCGCTTACGCCAATGAGCAGTATGGGGACGAGTGGCAAGTAGCCCATTCGGGAGACGGGAAGGCGTTCAATCCCGGAGTCCGTGGCCAGAGCCCGCTCTTTGATCCCCGTTCCCAGATCATTGACGCCAGCGCCTTCTGCGAAAAGAGAGCCAAGAAACTCAAAGAGAAATCAGAGCCCCAGTTCAATCTCGAAAAAGCCAAAGCGGCTGGGTTGCGCCCGCCCCTGAAAAAGAAGAGCGAGTACAATCAAGCCGCTCTGAAGAAGGGCACCGGCGTCGAGATAGAGCACACCAAAGATGCTGATATCGCCGAACTCATCGCGGCGCATCATCTCGACGAGGATACCAAATACTACGACAAGCTCGCGAAGATAGAGAAGCACCGCAGTTCTCTTATCGCCAAATTTGCGGGCAAAAAGAAAACTGATAAACTTGGCCGCCGAATCATTGAAGATTCGGTAGCGGCTGAGGGTGCTAAGATTATGGAACAACTCGATAAAGCCGATACAGCCGGCGATGAGAGCAAAGCAGAGGCCCTTGATCGGGCAGCTGATGCTTTTGAGAGCCGGACTGGTTTCAGCGTTGATGAAGCATGGGAAGCCCACAAGGGTCGTCGCTGGCCTCATTATCGGGTAGATACTCGAGCCGAAGTGGGCGTTGTAAAACGAAGCAAAGCCAAATTCGCCGACGATGCCGCCATAGCGAAGCGCTGGAATTCGATGTCCCCTAAAGAGCGCTATCGGCGGGTCAAAAGGCAGATGCCGGGAAAGCAGTGGGAGGAGTTAGCTCGGAGAACTGCGGCGACGAGTTATGAGAATCTCACCCAGATCCAGAAGGCAGCGGTGCCCGATCTGATCGGCCGGTTCGCTGCTTCGAAGTTCGGGCAGAAGGCTCCCGACCATGGTCAAGTTATTCTCGCAATCAATCGAAAAACGGGGATGGCTAAACGGGTATTTGTTCCCCATAGTTATGAGTCCTTCCCTGAAGGCTGGGTGAAACGAAAATTGGGTCAGGAATGGAAGGGGGATTTGCGGGCGGTTGCTTGGGTTGCGAAGGGCGAAGATATCGAAAAGGTCCGCCTTTTTAGTCAGGAGCGAGCGATTCATAAATTTGCTGTTACTTCCAGTTCTCGAATTTCCGACCAACAATTGAGATATGGGCTGTTGTCTATCGGACTCAGCCCTGCCAAGACTCATGATATTATTGCTTGGTTTCCCCCGAACAAGGCCGAATTTTCGTGGGGAGAAATCAACCGAGCGATGATGGCTTTTGGGTATTCCCCAAAGAAGATCTCAAATCTTCTGGGTGCTCTCTAGGGGTAGACCATGACGGTCCCTCTTTTCTACGCTCGTAATCCCAACCAATTCCTTTATGTCTACGCGTTGACCAGCGCGTATCGGGCGGGTTATCGGGTGTATGATCCCGATTACGCCCTTTCGCGGGACGCAGACATTTGGGAAAAGGTTCGGCGAGATCCCATCATCGCGCACGCTCTCGAGCTACGCACGCACATGATCGCCGGTCGTGAATGGAATCTCGAACCCGCTTCCGCTCGCCCCATTGACAAGAAAGCCGCGGGATGCATTGAGGAGCTCATCAAGAATATCGAGAACTTCCTGCTCTCAAGATACCAGCTCGCGCAGGCAGTCGCCACCGCCCGAACTTATGCCTTCATCTCGGGCTCAAGAAAATTGATGTCTATCTCGGATGGGCCCAAGCTCAAGTGGTGGAGACCCGGCCTGCTCAAGGATGTGGATCGCCGGAGATTCTACTACGAACCCGTCTGGTACACCGAGCCGATCACAACGCTGCCCGACAAGCGTACCGTGGGTGGGCAGCGGAGAATGAAGCTCAAGCACAAGATGTGGTCGGTTTCTCGGGGCCAATGGGAAGACTGGCATAACTCGAATCTGTTTGTGAAACTGGTTTATGGCTCCTCGGAAGACCGGCTGGGTTACGGCCGTGGGCTTCTGGAAGCCATCTACTTCTATCATTTCATCAAGCAGATCGCGCTCCGAGAGGGCCTGCAGGGCCTCGAGCGGTGGGCTCAGGGAATGCTCGTGGCCAAGATCGACGGGCTCCGAGAAGCCTCCGCTGGAAAGCCGAACGATACCATTCAGCAGGCATGGCTGAACCTGCTCAATGTTATGCGGTCTCGGCACGTGGCCGCCTTCGACAAGAACGACGAGGTTGATGTCGTTCAGACTTCGGGCACGGGTCACCAGCTCGTCACCGAGTTCATCACCTATCTCGACAGCGCCATTACTCGGCTGATTCTCGGTGCGGTCCTGCCGTCCGGTGGTGGCGAAGATAAGGCGGGCTCCTTTGCTCGTGCACGGGTCGAAGCCGACACGATGGAAGCCCTGATTCAGTTCGACCGGAACGTTTTGGACGAGTCCCTTACTCGGGATCTGGTCGGGCTGGTCTGGCGGCTGAATGGTCCCCAGCTGTCGCAGATGGGTTTGGCAGACGCCAAGATGCCTC
>Ga0180438_10011812_pt1 | contig 10486 bp, 9 predicted proteins | sample SS_ome_12_FD_132455 | JGI IMG/M metagenome (GOLD analysis project Ga0180438, IMG submission 132455) | Hypersaline lake sediment archaeal communities from the Salton Sea, California, USA - SS_3_D_2 metaG | ecosystem: Environmental > Aquatic > Non-marine Saline and Alkaline > Hypersaline >... | reverse complement strand
TGCTGTTCAGCGGCATCGTCTACGTCGGCACACGCCAGGCCGTGGACAACGAGCTTTCGGTGGGAGGCCTCGTGGCCTTCTTCGCCGCCATCGGACTGATGACGTCCCCCATCAAGCGCCTGACCAACGCCAGCCAGCCGCTGCAGAAGGGCCTGGCCGCCGCGGAGATCATCTTCGACCTCGTGGACGAGCCCGCCGAACCGGACAAGGGTGCGCGCGACCTGAAATCTGCCGATGGCGACCTCACCTTCGAGGGCGTCTGGTTCCGTTACGACGGATCTGCCGACGACACGTTGCAGGACGTCTCCTTCCAGGCGCCCCGGGGTACCACCCTCGCCCTTGTAGGACCGTCCGGTAGCGGCAAGACCACCATTGCCGGCCTGCTGCCACGATTCTACGAGCCCTATCGCGGACGTATCCTGCTCGATGGCATCGACATCTCCGATCTTTCCCTGAGCGCCCTGCGCAGACAGATCTCCTACGTGGGCCAGGACGTGGTGCTGTTCAACGACTCGGTGCGGGTCAACATCGCGTACGGGATGGACCCGCTGCCCGACGACGACCGCATCATCGCCGCCGCCAGGGCCGCGAACGCGTGGGAGTTCATCGAGCAGATGCCACAGGGCCTCGACACCCTGATCGGCGAGAACGGCGTGCGCCTGTCCGGCGGCCAGCGACAGCGCCTCGCCATCGCGCGTGCCATCCTGAAGGACGCACCGGTTCTGATCCTGGACGAGGCCACCTCCGCCCTCGACACCAAGTCCGAGCAGCTGGTCCAGCAGGCCCTCGAGCGGGTGCGTCAGGGCCGGACGACCCTGGTCATAGCCCACCGGCTGTCCACCATCGAAAACGCTGACAGGCTACTGGTCATCGACAAGGGCCACGTCGTCGAGAGCGGTACCCACGCGGAACTGGTCAACGCCGGAGGCGCCTACGCGGCCCTGTACCACGGGCAACTCGGCGGCACCGGTGAGCCCGAGGAACCGGTGGCATAATTGAAACGCGCAATCCCTCAAGACACGACGACATCGATGATCGACAAGATCCTTGCCCAGCACCGCGAGGCGCTCGAGGCCCTCGCCGCGCAGCAGGCGCAACTCGAGCGCATCGGGGAACGGGTCACCGCCTGCCTGCAGTCCGGTGGCAAGGTGCTGCTGATGGGTAACGGCGGCAGCGCAGCAGACGCACAGCACATTGCGGCGGAACTCGTGGGTCGCTTCCAGGTGGACAGGCCCGCGTTCGCTGCCATCGCGCTCACCACCGACACCTCCATCCTCACCTCCGTGGGCAACGACTACGGTTTCGAGGAGATATTTGCGCGCCAGGTGGAAGGGCTGGCACGCCCCGGCGACGTGGTGATCGGCTTGTCCACCAGCGGCACCAGCGCCAACGTCATACGCGGCGTGGAACGCGCGGCACAACTGGGTTGCACCACCATCGGCTTACTCGGCGAACGCGGCCGGCTGGAAGGCATGGTGGACGAGGCGCTGACCCTGCGCGGTTTCTCCACCGCGCGGGTGCAGGAGATGCATATCCTCGCCGGCCACATCCTCTGCGAACTGGCGGAACGGAACATGACGGCATGAGCCTGCCGCTGGTGATCCTCGACCGCGACGGGGTCATCAACGAGGACTCTCCCGACTACATCAAGTCACTCGAGGAATGGATTCCGCTGGCGGGCAGCCTGGAGGCCATCGCACGCCTGAAGCATGCCGGGTATCCGGTGGCCGTGGCCACGAACCAGTCCGGACTCGCCCGGGGACTCTTCGACCAGGCGACGCTGGACGCCATGCACGAGCGGCTCCAGGGGTTGCTCGCGGAGCGTCGCTGCCGGCTGGACATGATCGCCTTCTGCCCCCACGGGCCCGACGACGGTTGCGATTGCCGTAAACCCCGGCCGGGGCTGTACCACCGGATCAGCGAAACCCTCGGGCTGCCCCTGTCCGACGCCGTGGTCATCGGCGACAGCGGTCGGGATCTCGAGGCAGCGGTAAAAGTGGGTGCCCGCCCGGTGCTGGTACTGACCGGCAAGGGAGAGGCGACCCGCGACAGGGGCGGGCTGCCAGACGGGACCCTGGTCTGTCGCGACCTGTCTGCCGCAGTGGACCGGTTACTGGCGGAAGGGGCTCAGGCGCCGGAATCCCGCGACAGCGCCTGAATGATCGCGGTGGTGGAGAAGCCCTCTACGTAGTCGAGCACCACCACCTCGCCGCCACCCTCGCGGACGCAGTCTCCGCCGGCGATCTCTTCGGGCCGGTAGTCGCCGCCTTTCACCAGGCAATCCGGGCGCACCGAGCAGATCAGCCGCTCCGGCGTGTCCTCCGTAAAAGGCACCACCCAGTCCACGGAGCGCAGGCCGGCCAGCACGGCCGCGCGCTGCGAAAGGGTGTTGACGGGCCGGCCGGGTCCCTTGAGACGACCCACCGAGGCATCGTCGTTTACGGCCACCACCAGCCGGTCGCCCAGGGCAGCGGCCTGCTCAAGGTAGGCCACATGTCCCGGGTGCAGGATGTCGAAACACCCGTTGGTCATGACGATGTGCTCGCCCCGGGCGCGGGCGCGCGCCACGTGTCGCAGCAGGTCCTCTTCGGCGAGCACGCCGTGTTCGTCCGGGTGCTGCGCGTCCAGCGCCCGCTGCAACTCCTGACGCGACACGTCCGCGGTTCCGAGCTTGGCCACCACCACGCCTGCCGCCAGGTTGGACAGCGCCGCCGCGTCAGCCAGTTCCATCCCCGACGCGAGCCCCATGGCGAGGCTCGCAACCACGGTATCGCCGGCGCCGGTGACGTCGAAGACCTCCTGCGCCATGGTGGGCAGGTGGACACAGGCTCCGTCGCGCTGGACCAGGGTCATACCCTGTTCACCCCGGGTGACCAGGATCGCTCCGAAGTCCAGCTCGGCGATGAGGCCCCGGGCACGCTGCTCGAGATCGGCATCGTCCGACCATCGCCCCGCCACCGCCTCGAACTCGGCGGCATTGGGCGTGATGACGGCCGCGCCCCGGTAGGCGGCGAGGTCCACCCGCTTGGGATCGACGATCACCGGCACGCCAGCGTGCCGGGCCAGGGCGATCAGGGCGCCGGGATCCTGCAGCACACCCTTGGCATAGTCGGAAAGCACCATGACCTGGTGCGAGCCGTCCAGCAGGCCGCCGACACGCTGTTCCAGGGAAGCAGTGATGACGTCGGCCAGCGGGGTCTCGAAGTCGAGCCGGATGAGCTGCTGGTGACGACTGATGACACGCAGCTTGGTGATGGTTTCCCACCCGGCGCAGGCGACCAGCTCGCCCCGGACCCCTGTCTCAGCGAGCAGGTCGCGCAAGCGGCTGCCGTTGGTGTCCTCTCCCGCCACCCCCACCACCGTGGCGCGGCCGCCAAGCCCTGCGATGTTGCGCGCGACGTTGGCCGCGCCGCCAAGCCTGTCCTCGCTGCCGGACACCCTCACCACGGGCACCGGGGCTTCAGGAGAGACACGACGCGTATCGCCGTGCCAGTAACGGTCCAGCATCAGGTCACCCACCACCAGGATGGCGCTGTCGGTCAGGCGGGAGAGCAGAAAATCCGTGGCTGTTCTATGCAAGGTCACTCCCTGCCTCTAAGATGCGGGGGTTTTTACGACACGCTCGGGCGTCATGTTCGAACTCGACAGGATTCACATCGCGATCGTGGGGCTAGGATACGTGGGACTGCCCCTGGCAGTCGAGTTGGGCCGCCACTTCCCGACCACGGGTTTCGACGTCGACCCCACCCGCGTCGCAGAGCTTCAGCAGGGCAAGGACCGCTCACTGGAAACCGAGGCCAGCGAACTGGAGGCGGCGACCCGGCTCCGGCTCACGGACGATGCCGCGCACCTTGGCGACTGCAACTTCTACATCGTCACGGTGCCCACGCCCATCGATGCGGGCAACCACCCGGACCTCACCGCGCTGCTGGCCGCCACACGGAACGTCGCCGGCCATATCAAGCCCGGCGATATCGTCGTCTACGAGTCCACGGTGTATCCCGGCGCTACCGAGGAAGACTGTGTCCCGATTCTCGAATCGGGCTCTGGCCTGGTGTGCAACCGGGACTTCTTCGTCGGCTACAGCCCGGAACGCATCAATCCCGGCGACAGGAACCACCGCCTGCCGGATATCGTCAAGGTCACATCCGGGTCGACGCCGGAGGCGGCAGAATTCATCGACCGTGTCTACGGCACCATCATCAGGGCCGGAACTTTCCGTGCCGCCAGCATCCGGACGGCAGAGGCCGCCAAGATCATCGAGAACGTCCAGCGCGACGTGAACATCGCCCTGGTGAACGAACTGGCGATGCTGTTCGATCTCATGGGACTGGATACGGAGCAGGTACTGGAAGCCGCCGCGACCAAGTGGAACTTCCTGCGCTTCCAGCCCGGGCTCGTCGGCGGTCACTGCATAGGCGTCGACCCCTACTACCTGACCCACAAGGCACTTCAGCTCGGCCATTCACCCGACGTCATCCTCGCCGGCCGGCAGACCAATTCGGGGATGGGCGCCTTCGTCGCCTCGAAGGTGGTCAAATTGCTCGCCGCCAGGGAACTGCCGGTCTCCGGTGCCCGGGTGCTCGTACTGGGACTCACTTTCAAGGAGAACTGCCCGGATCTGCGCAACACGCGGGTGGTGGACGTGATCCGGGAACTGGAGGCGTTTGGTGCCCGGGTGGACGTCTTCGATCCCTGGGCCGACCCGGCAGAGGCGCAACGTGAGTACGGCATCGAACTCCTCGCGGAGATCGGGGAAGGCGACTACGAAGCCGTCGTTCTCGCCGTTGCCCACCGGCAATTCCGCGAAATGGCACCAGAGCAGATCCGCAGGTACGGCCGCGAAGGCGCCGTCCTGTACGACGTCAAGAGCGTGTTGCCGCGCAGCGTCGCGGACGGTCGTTTATAGCAATCCCGTCAAGGACAAGATTATGCGAGTCATGATTACCGGCGCCGCCGGATTTATCGGATCCAACCTTTCGCTGCAACTGCTGGCACGGGGTGACGAGGTGATCGGGATCGATTGTCTCAACGACTACTACGACGTCGGCCTCAAGCGCGCGCGACTGGCCCGTGCCACCGACCATGACGGCTTTATCGACCTGCGTATCGCCATCGAGGATCGCGACGCGATGACCGCGGCCTTCCGCAAGTACCAGCCCCAGCGCGTGGTCAACCTCGCCGCCCAGGCCGGCGTGAGGTATTCCATCGAGAATCCCTCGTCCTACGTGGACGCCAATCTGGTGGGCTTCGGCAATATTCTCGAGGGCTGCCGCCACAATGGCGTGGACCACCTTGTGTACGCCTCGAGCAGCTCCGTGTACGGCGCCAACCGCACCATGCCCTTCTCGGTGCACCAGAACGTCGACCACCCGCTCAGCCTCTATGCCGCCTCGAAGAAGGCCAACGAGCTGATGGCGCACACCTACAGTCACCTTTACGATCTTCCCGCCACCGGCCTGCGTTTCTTCACCGTCTACGGGCCCTGGGGGAGACCGGACATGGCGCTGTTCAAGTTCACCCGCAACATCCTCGCAGGCGAACCCATCGACGTCTTCAACTACGGCAATCACCGTCGCGACTTCACCTATGTGGACGACATCGTCGAGGGCGTGATCCGCGTACTCGACCGGCCGGCACAACCGAACGCGGACTGGTCGGGCGAGTCGCCGGACTCGGCCACCAGTTCCGCCCCCTACCGCCTCTACAACATCGGCAACCAGCACCCGGTGGAACTCATGCGTTACATCGAGGTGCTGGAGGACTGCCTCGGGAAGAAGGCGGAGAAGAACCTGCTGCCGCTGCAGCCGGGCGACGTGCCGGACACCTACGCCGACGTCACCGACCTGGTGCGGGACACCGGTTACCAGCCCGACACCCCCGTGGAAGACGGCGTGGCGCGGTTCGTGGACTGGTACCTCGACTATTACGACGTCAAGGGCTAGCCGCCAGCGATCGGCCAGGCCGGCGCAACGGCGCCCGCTTGGGTGCGTGCTTCATGTGGAGTTTCCACAGCACCCCCGGCAGGGTGTCGCCGTAGGAAATGGCCTTGCGCGGCAGTGTCAGCGGGTCGTCCCCCGGCGTTGCCGAGGCCCGGACACAGGTCACCGCAGAGCGGAAACCCGCCTCTGCCACCGCTTCCACCGTGTGCATGTCGTGGCTGCCGTAGGGATAGCAGAAGTCCGGCACCGACTCGCCCAGCAGGTCCTCCAGCTCCGCCTTGGAGCGGAACACCTCTTCGCGCATGCGCTTGGGTGACTGGCGGGCGAGCCGCACGTGGCTCACCGAGTGCGCGCCGAAATCCACGCCTGCCTGCCGCAATGCGCGGATACGTGCCGCGCTCATGAGCATGGGCGTGTCGCGGCCGTCCGCCTCAAACCAGCCGGAGGGCTTTCCGACGAGCCCGGAAATCAGGTACACCATGGCCGGAAAGCCGTAACGCGCCAGTTCGGGCCAGGCGTATTCGTAGAAGTTCTCGTAACCGTCATCGAAGGTCAGGACGACACTGCGCGACGGCGTCGGTCGCCGTCCGACGAGACAGGCCAGTGCCTGCTCCATGCTGAGGACGTGATAGCCGAAGCGATGCAGGAACGCCATCTGCGCCGCGAACCGACGGTAGTGGCAATAGGTGGAGCGGTGTCCCTCCATCGGCGGAAAGTCGCCGACCTGGTGGTACATCAGGATGGAGATGCGATTCGACATGGTGTCAGGCCCAGTCCACCGCTTGCGCATAGAGTTCGCGATAGCGGTCGATTATGACAGCCTCGCTGAACTCCTGTTCTAGACGCCTGCGACCCGCTGCGACGAACCCGCTCCGCATTGCCGCATCGGACAGCAACTCCGCCACCCCACGTGCGAGCGCCTCGCCGTCATCACACGGCACCACGTAGCTGTCCTCGCCATGGCGGGCGATCTCGCGGGCGCCGCGAAAGGCAGTGACCACCAGCGGCTTGCCGAAAGCCCAGGCCTCCACTATGACATTGCCGAAGGTCTCGCGGTCCCTCGATGGAAAGATGACGGCATCCGCAAGATGAAACCAGGGCGCGGGATCCTGCTGCCAGCCGCACCATAGCACGCGGTCGTCTATGCCCAGCGCCTGTGCCTGTGCGCGGAGCGCATCGCCGAGCGGACCATCGCCCAGCAGCAGCAGGCGCAGGCGCCGACCGTCGATCTCCGCCGGCAGGCGGGCGATTGCATCCAGGATGTATTTCTGGCCCTTCACCGGGACGAAACGCCCCGGGGTCAGCAGCGCCCAATCGTCGGGCCGCAACCCCAACCCTTGCCGTAAAGCGGCCACCGCCGCGTCATCCACACCGGGGGCCGGCGCCTGGAAGTTATAGATGTGGAACACGCGATCGGCACGCATGCCCTGAGCCACCAGCCAGTCGCACAGCGCGCGCGTGTTACCTATCCAGCCCTGGGCATGGCGGTAACCATCGAGCTTGTAATAACCGCCCAGGCGGGCAAGGTGCACCTGGCCACGACCCGGCCGGATTCGCGTCAGACGGGTGGCGCGGCCCATGTAGGTCTGCACAATCGGCGCCGCGACCTGGCGGACGCAGCGCGACACCTCGCGTTTGGAAAGCGGGTCCCACACCGTGCGCATGGGCAGCGCAGTGACGGCGAGGTCTTTGAGGTGATGCCGGTCGAGTTCGCTGCCCCGGCGCACCACGGCATGCACCTGCTCGCCGTGACGCTGCAGCGCCTCGGTGAAGCGGGAAAACCAGCGTTCCGCCCCGCCCATGGTCTTGCTGCCGATGATCTGCAGGCTCTTCATCTTCGACGCTCGCCAGCCAGTACGTCCCGGTATACCGCCAGGTTGCCGGCCACCATGGCATCCACCGAGAACAGCGATTCCACCCTTTTGCGGCCACCGGCCCCCAGTCGACGCCGGAGTCCGTCGTCGGAAAGCAGGCGCCGGAGCGCTGTCGCCAGTGCCTGCCGGTCACCCGGTTCGACCAGGACTCCGGTCTCCCCGTCCACGACGATTTCCGGAATGCCGCCGGCCCGGCTGCCCACCAGCGCCACGCCGGCAGCGGCCGCCTGCAGCAGCGACACGCCGAGCCCCTCCATCTCGGCGGGGTGAACCAGCAGGTCGAGACAGCCCAGCCAGCGCGGCAGATCGTGCCGGAACCCGGCTAAGTGCACCTGTCCCGCCAACCCGCGAGCGGCAACGTCCTGCACCAGTTCATCCTGCAGGGGCCCCTGGCCGAAGAACAGCACCTGGAGGCCGGCAAACTCCTCTACCAGCTCGGGCAGGACCGCCAGCAGGTGCCGGTGTCCCTTGCGCGGTATCAGCTGGGCGATCACGCCGATCACCGGCCCGTCACCGGCCAGGCCAAACGCGCGCCTGAACTCCTCCGGGTTGCAGGGCGACTGGTACTCCCCGGGAACCACCGCCGAATGCACGCACACCACCCTGCCGGGCGGGACGCCCTCGGCCAGCAGCACCTGCCGGATACCCTCCGATATGGTGACAATCCGGTCGTAGAGGCGGTACTTGACCGCCGCCCACCAGCGCGGCTCGGGATTGTCCACGCGCCGGGACAGTACCGTGGGGGCCCGCTCCACGCGCGCCGCCACACCGCCCAGCAGGTCGGCACCGCGCCTGCTGTGCAGATGCACGATATCGGGTTGGTGCCGGCGTATCAGTGCCCGCAACCGCCCCACCAGGGCCAGGTCGAGGTCACCCGTCATGGGCAGGGCGCAGACGGTCGCATGGGGTTGCGCTGCGCGCCGGATCTCGCTGTCCTGCGGGCACGCAAGCAGGTTCTCGACGCCTTTGCGCTGCAGGCCTTGCAACAGGTATAGCACCTGCCGGGCACCGCCGTAGAGGTGCCGCCCCGATTCCACGTGCAGCACCTTCATGAGGCCGCAGGCGCCTGCGGCGGCAGCAGGCCCTCGAGCAGGTCGATCACCTCTCCAGCCTGGATACCGCTCATGCAGGTGAAGGCACCATCACAGGTAGGTCTCCGCCGGCAGGGCGCACAGTCCAGGTCGTGGTAGAGCACGCGCCCCGCGGGCGTGGCCGTGTCGGTATACGGACGGGTGGATCCGAAGAGGCAGACGGTGGGCCTTTGAAAGGCCAGCCCCATGTGGGTCAGCCCGGTGTCGACACCCACCAGATAACGCGCAGCCGAGATCACCGCCGCCGCCATCTGGATGTCGGTTCGCCCCGCAAGGTTCACGACATCGGAGGCGGCCGCGATGTCACCGGCCGGCATCCTGTCGCCCGGCCCCCCGAGCATCACCACCGGGCCACCGAAACGCTCCCGCAGCAGCGGGATGAGTTCGAGCCAGCGCGCCCGGGTCCAGTGTTTCTGGGGCCGGGTGGTGAAGGGACAAATCACCCCGTAGGGATCCTTCCCCACCTCTTCCGCAACCAGCGTCGCGGCCCGCGCTGCGGCCTCAGGAGACACCGCCACGCGCATGGAAAAATCGTCCACCGGGAGGCCGAGCTCCCCGGCGAGGAACAGGTATTCGGAGGCAATGCGCTCGCCGCGGCCGCCGTGGCGATCGATGACCTGGTGCATGAAGTGCTGCGACCCCTCGCGCGAACCCAGGCCGATGCGGCGCGAGGCGCCGCTCAGGCCCACCCAGATTCCGCTCTTCATCAGTCCCTGCAGGTCCACGGCCAGGTCGAAGCGGTGACGCCTGAGCCCGGTGACGAACGCGCGTACCTCGCGGGCCAATGTCAGGTAGTGGCGCTCGAGCCGGAGGCGGCCCCACCGGTGGGTGGGCAGGATGATCACCTCGTCGATCACGGGGTCGCATGCGAGTAGATCGGCGAAGGGTTCGGCCACCAGCCAGCTGATGGCGGCATCGGGGTAGCGGTGGCGAAAGGCAGCCACCAGCGGCGAGGCGAAAACGATGTCGCCCATGGCAGACAGTCGCACCAGCAGGATTCGGTCCGCCATCAGCCGGCTACGTGGACGAGTCCACAGACGTGCATCGTCATGACCGTCGCTTTCCAGGATTGAAACCCGGGGCACGGACCGACAACAAACAAGGCGGCATCTCTCACCAGATAATCACAACTCCTTTCTGTGTGGCGGCAGTATAGCAGCGGGTCCGGTGAGGCCCGCGGGGGAGGCAACGCTGCGAATCCAATATGCCTTACCATAGCGTTTTCGGGACACAGGCCGGCTGCACTCTTCCAGAACCCGCCCCATGGCATGCCACACCCATACGTACCCGGCGAGCGCTTCGTGTCGCCAGCGCGCCCGGCAGGACGCCCGGTGAGCGGCACGGCCACGGCTGCCACCCCGGCAAGAATCGCGGTCCTCGCCTCCTTCTCCGGCGAGGGCGGCGTGGAACGCAGGGTGATGAACCTGGTACAGGAGTTCGCGCGCCGCGAAATCGCCGTGGACCTGCTGACCATCCGCGCCGCCAGCGCCCACTTTCAGGACATCCCCGCCAACGTCCGATGGATTCCGTTGAGCGCCGACCATGCGCTCTCCAGCATCCCCGAACTGGTGCGTTACCT